>Ga0265314_10001120_pt1 | contig 30970 bp, 19 predicted proteins | sample 4126metaG_FD_203106 | JGI IMG/M metagenome (GOLD analysis project Ga0265314, IMG submission 203106) | Rhizosphere microbial communities from Carex aquatilis grown in University of Washington, Seatle, WA, United States - 4-1-26 metaG | ecosystem: Host-associated > Plants > Roots > Rhizosphere >... | reverse complement strand
GCGCGCTCTGTTGGGTTTCATTGTTACTCTTGGGTTTAGAAGATGCTCTCTTGGGTTGTCATTGCGGTGTCATAATGACGACAACTGCGTCCGAAATGGAAGCTTTTATCCTTACAAAGTCGAACTAGCGCTGGTCGACAAACTGGCAGACACGGCGGTGACGCTCGGGAGCGGCGAATCTGCGCTGTCTTATTTCCAAGCGGCCAAGGCGATGTCGAATTACCGGCTGGGACGCTTTAACGAGGCGATTGAGTGGGCGGTAAAGGCGGTAAAGCACCCCGCTGCTGAGCCAGCAGCTAGAGCCAAAGCCCTTGCGGTGCAGGCGATGGCGCATTGGAAACTTGGACAAAAGAGTCTCGCTCTCGCGGCGCTCGCCAGTGGGGACCATGCGGCGCCCAGGCTTTCGCCGGAGCATGACACCGAGGACTTGGGAGACTCATGGATAGCCTGGCTCATGGCGCGGATTTCGCTCGATGAAGCCACGGCGCTGATCAATCCCGTCACTGTGCCTGAAAGGCGCCAGGGCGCTCCGGTGGGAGAGCCTAAGTGATGACGAGGAGTCGCGCCACCTCGCGGCCGGCAACCCCTCTAGACCAGGACAATTGCGCTGGGAGTTCGACCGCGCTCATCAGCGTCCGACCGATGACGGTCATGCGCGGAAGCGCATTGCATCTTGGCTCGGGCCAATCAAACACTAGCCATTGCGTCTCGAAATAGCGCATTGGCCAGTGACGGGAAGACATGATCGGATTAAGCTGTTATGACAACGATCCTCGACGAGCCAGTCGCTCCTTCAAAGGAGGAAATGGCTTGGAAACGATGCGACTGGATCCCTTTCGAGGACGGACGAGCGAGGGCATCACAAATGTGGCGGCCGATCCTCTTTCTTGTCGGTCATGAGCGTGCAGCGTTCGGCGGGCAGGCCGCCCGACGGATCGGACGGTTCGAGATGGCAGATTGCGGCGCTCAAAACGACCTCAATGTAAGGCCCGTGGTAATAACGCGCTAAACCAAGATATCCTATGACATCCAATCCCCCATCGAACCTTCGCTCTGCGAGAGTGCCGCTTAAGTTTGGGACTGGCGCCATGCCAACCCTGGGTTTCGGGACTTTGATCCCGGACCTTGCTGAAACGAGAAGCGCGACCACGAACGCACTAAGAATTGGCTTTCGTCATTTTGATTGTGCGGAACGATATCGCAATGAGCGGGAGGTGGGTGAGGCCTTGCAGGCAGAGTTCGCAACTGGAGCGATCACCCGGCAGGATGTATTCATTACGACTAAGCTCTGGAATACCAATCATCGGCCAGAGCGAGTCGCGCCGGCGTTCGACGCAAGTTGCGAGCGCCTGGGAATCAGTTACGTGGACCTTTACCTGAGCCACACCCCTTTTGCATTTCAACCGGGGGACAACATGGATCCCCGAGACCAAGCAGGTAACATCATTTATGACCGTGGCGTGACTCTCCTCGAGACCTGGAGAGCGATGGAAAGCCTTGTGGATCTGGGTAAATGCCGAGCCATTGGGCTATCCGACGTCGTGCTTGATAACCTGGTGCCTCTCTATGAAGCCGCGAGGATTAAACCGGCCGTCGTCCAGGTTGAATCGCATCCATATTTGCCTCAGACGGAACTGTTGGAGTTCTGCAAGCAGAAAGGCGTTGTGTTGTTGGCGTTTGCGCCCTTGGGTCATGGAATACGACCTGGCCCGCTTGAAGATCCGGCAGTCCTGGCAATCGCCCGCCAAACCTCTATGACTCCGGCCCAGGTCCTGCTCGCCTGGGGAATTCAACGCGGAACCGCGGTCCTCACCACCGCGAAGACTCTGGATCGAGCTCGGGAGAACTTTAACATCTCTGAGATCCCGGATGCCGCCGTTGACGAGATCAACCGAATCCAAGTCAGAATCAGACTCAATTCGGTGATTGAGACCGGAGTGCCGGGCTTCATTGCGAAAGGGCGCTGACACTCAGATGCCGCGAGGCATGACTCGTTGGGTATAGCGGCGGTGAACGAGATAGCGGCCGCTTGGTGGCCGGCACCCGTTAATGTCGGTAGGTGCCAGTGCAGCCGCCCTCGGGGCTAGTTATCATAATCCAGCGGTCTCCAACAGCCTCAGCCAGATCTCACTGATGGTGGGATACGCAGGAACCGCGTGCCAAAGCCGCGAGAGAGGAACGCCACCAACGATTGCGATGGTCGCGGCGTGAAGCAATTCTCCGACTGAAGGGCCAACCAGAGTCATCCCGACCACAACACCGCGCGCCTGATCAATCACCATGCGCACGTGCCCCTTGTAACCGTCAGCATAAAGTGCCGCTCCCGCGACCGCGCCAATGTCGTAATCGACTGACCGCACATTCATTCCACGAGCTCTTGCCTCTCCTTCGGTCAGACCAACAGCAGCAACCTCCGGCTCGGAGAAAATGACCTGTGGCACCGCGCAGTTGTCTGAACTTGCAGAATGCACGCTCCATGGATCTGGTGCGGAGGCTTCGGGTTCGCTTTTGGCGCGGGCGGCAATGACATCTCCGCATACGCGCGCCTGGTATTTTCCCATATGCGTGAGCAGGGCCCGATGATTGACATCACCTGCTGCGTAAAGCCAGCCTCCAGCCACCGCTTTGACCCGCATGCTGTCATCTACCTCCAGCCAGGTTCCTGGCTTCAAGCCGATGGTTTCGAGCCCGATATCCTGCGTACGTGGCCAGCGCCCTGAGGCGGCCAAGACCTGGTCGGCCAAAAGCGTCTTTCCGTTGCTTAGCGACAGCCGGACCACACCGTCGTGTTGACGCTCCACCAGCCGGACAGTGGTTTCCGTTAAGACGGAGATTCCTCTCTGCTCAAACGAACGCTTCAACAAGTCTCCTGCGAACGGCTCGTATTTGGGAACCAGGCGCGGACCACGTTGAATGATTGCGATTTCCTCAGTGCCAAGTTGGTTCCAGGCGGTGGCCATTTCACAGGCTACCACTCCACCTCCGAGGATTGCCAGACGACGTGGCACTGTCCGGGCACTGACGGCTTCACGATTAGTCCATGGATGGGCTTCGGCAAGGCCGGGCACGTCCGGAAGCGCGGCTCGACTGCCGGTGCAGACGGCCACGGCGTGCCTTGCCGTGATGTTCGTTTGCACGCCGTCCTTATTGGTCACAACAACTCTACGCTCTCCGGCCAACCGTCCATGCCCGCGGACCAGATCTATCGTGGCGTGACTGAGCCATTTCGCCTGGCCAGAGTCATCCCAGTTCGAAACAATAGAGTCACGCCTCTTGAACACCGCAGGGACGTTGAGATTGCCAGTTACGGCCTCGCGGGCGCCCATTACGCTACGTGCGTCTCTGAGAGCTGATCCCGGTCGCAAGAGGGCCTTGCTCGGCATGCATGCCCAGTAGGAGCATTCGCCACCCACGAGGTCCGATTCAACAATGACGGCGGTTAGTCCTCCCTTGACCGCTCGATCGGCCACATTCTCTCCCGTCGAGCCAGCCCCGATGACGATCACGTCGTAACTTAGCTCATCCATCGTGGGAAGATGACTATCGAACTGTGGCATGGGCGGGTATGAGTTCGCTCGCGACCTCGTGCACGTAGCACCAGGTCCATTTCTCTCCCGGCATGGCCGAACGCATTACAGGATGCTGTGTTTCGTGGAAATGCTTTGTCGCGTGTTTGCCGGGTGACGAGTCGCAACAGCCCACGTGACCGCAAGTCATGCACTGGCGGAGCGCAACCCAACGCGTGCCTTCCTTCAGGCATTCTTCACAGGCGAGTGGTACCGGAGGAGAGGCGAAATCGGCCTTGCTAAGATTCTTAAGATGTTCACATGGTCGGTTCATAGCCCTGGAGACCGGTCGAGCAGGTTACTGGGGAATCTTGTCGCGAGGCACAATTCTTCCGCTTGGGCCGTGGTTTCATCAAATCCCAATCCATCTTGGGGTTGGCTTGCGGTCCCTGACTCGCAAGAAGAATACGCTGAACAAGCGATCGCGATCCTCCCAGTTCCTCACCAGCTCAAAGCCAGCTTTCAATGCAAGCCCGGCGAATCCCGGCACCGTGTACTTATAGGAATGCTCGGTGGTGATGTACTCGCCTTCTTCGAATCTGAATTCCTCGGAATCCAGATGTACGATTTGTGCACGGTCACTCACCAAGTGCATCTCGATTCGGCCATGGGTCTCGTTGTAGGGCGCGTGATGACGGAATGCCGAGAGTTCGAAATCCGCCCCTAGTTCTCGATTGACGCGGGCCAGGATGCCAAGATTGAATCTCGCTGTGACTCCCTTCCGGTCATTGTAGGCGGGTTCCAGAATTCGCCTCGGTTTTTTGCGGTCAACGCCGATGAGCAGACCGCCGTCCCTGCCGCAGAGGAAGGCGATATTGCGCAGAAAGGCGATGGCCCCAGGAGGATCGAAGTTGCCGATAGTTGATCCTGGAAAGAACGCCACCGTTCGCCTTGATTGTCGTTTCGTTTTCGGAATCTCCGAAATCTCGCAGTAGTCGGCTTCCAGTGGGTTAATCTCGAGGCTGGGGAACTCGCTGGCCAACCGGACAGCCGACTCAAGAAGTTGGGGCCCGGAGATATCGATCGGGACGTAGCCGGACATGTCGGGGAGATGAGTCAGAAGGTGGCGGGTCTTGGTGCTGCTGCCACTACCAAACTCCACCAACCGACAATCGCTCCCGATCAAACCGGCAATTTCGCCTATGTTGTCGCGAAGTATCTGACTTTCGGTTCGCGTGGGATAGTACTCCTCCAGTTCGCAGATTTCGTTAAACAGCCTGGAACCCTCCTCATCGTAGAGGAACTTGCATGGGAGCCTTTTGTCAGGCCGTGAAAGTCCGGCAACTGCCTCGGATAGGAAACCCTCGTTCGAAGGCAGGCGGTCGATCGATGGTGAAGTCAAAAGCGCATCATTCATACGAGATCCTTTGCCAGCCTGATTCCGGTGAACTGCCATCTGGCGTCCGGGGGGAAGAAGTTTCGGTAGGTTCGGCGAATGTGCGACCGTGAGGTGGCGCAAGATCCGCCGCGGAGAACGTATTGGTTGCACATGAATTTGCCGTTGTACTCTCCCAGAGCCCCAACTGCCGGAGAATACCCTGGATAGGGCGAGTAGCTGCTGCGCGTCCATTCCCAAACGTCACCAAACATTTGGGCGAGTTTACCCGCGAAGGCAGATGAAGCGGGAGGTGCCACATGAAAAAGATCGCTTTCGACGAAATTTCCTATCAGCGGCAATCCTGATGACGCGGTTTCCCATTCCTCCTCCGTCGGCAAGCGCGCCGCTGCCCATCGTGCGTAGGCGTCCGCTTCAAATAGACTCACGTGGGAAACGGGTTCCTCGGGGATCAATTCCTTCGTCCCTGCCAGTGTCATCGTGAACCACTTTCCGTCCCGCTTTTCCCAATAAAGCGGCGAATCCCAGCCTCGTTCATTCACCGCATTCCAGCCGAGTGAGAGCCAGAGCTCGGGACGCCTGTAACCTCCATCCTCCATAAACGACAAAAAGCCTGCGTTTGTGACCAGTCGAGAGGCAAGGGCGAATGCCGGGACGAAAGCCCGGTGCCGCGGACCTTCATTGTCGTAGCTGAACTCCGGGCCCTCATGCCCAACCCAGTAGAGGCCCTCTTCGAAGTTCAACCATTCGACGGGCGGCACCGGTGTGGTCTCAACTTCTAAACGTCTTCGAAACACCGGCCGGAGCGGATTCTGCCAAAAAACGTGTTTGATATCGGTGAGCATCAACTCCTGGTGTTGCTGTTCGTGGTGCAAACCAAGGATCAGAATCGGCTCCAGTTTCGCCAGGAGTTGTTCATCGGCCGATTCGATCAAGTCGGACATGAGGAGATCTATGTCCGCGCGATAGTGAAAGACCTCTTTAACCGTTGGGCGAGAGAGCAGGCCACGGTTCTGCCTGGAAAAAAACGGCCCTACCGCGTTGTAGTAAGAGTTGAACAAGAAACCGAACTGTGGATGCATCGAATGGTAGTCCGGGAAGAACTGCTTCAACACGAACGTTTCAAAAAACCAGCTCGTGTGCGCCAAATGCCATTTCGTCGGGCTTGCTTCAGGCATGGTTTGTATAACGTAATCTTCCGGCTCCAACGTTCCGCATAGCTTCGCGGAGAAACGGCGAACGCGATGGTACCGCTGCTCCAGTTCGGATTCCGAGACGGGGACGGTTTCTTCTGATCGGGCTGTGGCAGCTAGGGAGGAGGAGTTCGTTGGTAGTAATTCCGCAAATGTGTTCATCGTTTCAGATCCTTTGGAAATTGGCCTTGTGTGTTTGTGCGCGACGGGTCCACGCATTGATTGCCTGCAGGAACTGGGCACGCAGGCGTGGCCTGTCTATGGGTTCGGTGGCTGATTGGTGCCATATTCAACCCGCTCACATGCAAGGAAGATGCCAAGCTCCAACCGGCGCCTGCAAAACGGCAAGCGCGGTTTTAGCGTATACGACCATTTTCAATCATAACCCCGTTCATACAGCGCCTAGAACAGGCTGCCGACGGGGCACTGCCAGGAGACTCCGGCAACAAAAAGGCCAAGTTCGGCCCGCTGGCATCGATTCCGGCCGTGCAAACTGCGGCGGACGGAGTTCGATCGCTGTCGCTATTTCGACACCGAGTCGACCCGCGGTCTCGCCGTTTTGAAGCGCTGCCGGGCAAACTGGTTGCTCGTATTTCGCAGCCTGGACCGAGCAGGTTCATAACGAGGCTCGAGCGACCGGATGTTTTATTCCGGAGATCGCGAGAACAGTTGGAATGGAAAATGTTTCTCCAATGCGTTGCCTCCGCGGCGCGCATGAATGAACAACTTAGTAAGACAGGCCGGCTTCTCTCGGTTAATGTGGGGCTGCCGCGGGAAATTCCTTGGCGCAGGCAAACGGTTCGAACGGCCGTTTGGAAGCTGCCAGTTCAGGGCAAGCTTATGGTTCGGCGCTTGAACGTCGACGGCGACGCACAGGGAGATCGCGAGAGTCATGGGGGCGAGCACCGGGCGGTGTTGGTGTATCAGCTCGATTCCTATCGATATTGGGAGCAGCAACTCAATCGCACTGGATTCACATTCGGACAATTTGGAGAGAACTTCACGGTCGAGGGCCTGCCCGACAAGGACGTTTGCATCGGGGACCGCTACCGCATTGGAGGTGCATTGTTCGAGGTTACTCAGCCGCGAGTGACCTGCTATCGCGTCGGCATTCGCCTGGGTGAGCCGCGAATGCCCGCGCTCTTGGTTTCTCACGGCAAACCGGGTTTCTATTTCCGGGTTTTGGAGGAAGGCGAGGTTGAGGCCGGGGACGAAATCTTCAAAGTGCTGGCGGGTCCGGAAGGAATGAGCGTTAGTGAGATAAGCGGCCTGTTATACCTGCCCGGCCATCCGCATCACAACCTGGAGCGGGCGCTTCGGATCCCCGCGTTGAGCGCCGGTTGGCGTGAATCCTTTCAGGCACTTCTCGAGCAGAAACTGAGCGGAAATCCAGTGAGCGGCAACTCCGGACTAACTTCGGCCGGTGGCCCGCCCCCAGCTTGGCCGGGATTTCGTCCGTTGCGGGTCTCGCGGGTGGCACGGGTGAGCGACAGCGTTATTTCTTTGGAACTCGTCTCAGCCGATACCCGTGAGCTGGCACCTGCCTTGCCTGGACAGTTCGTCATCGTCCGCCTGCGCCCCAAGCCCGAGGAGCCTCCGCTACTGCGCAGTTACTCCCTCTCAGGCGCACCAGGCGCCGCGTGCTACCGTCTGGGCATCAAACAGGAGCCTCATGGCGTCGCTGGTAATTACTTTGCTACCCGGCTAAGTCCCGGGGATATTCTGGAGGTAAGCGCTCCGAGAGGCAGCTTTGTTTTGCGGAGCGGGGACAGCCCGGTGGTTTTGATTAGCGCCGGGATCGGGGTGACGCCGATTCTGGCAATGCTCCACGCGCTGGCAGCGGAGCCATCAGTGCGAAAAGTGTGGTGGCTTCACGGAGCTCGCAACGGCAACGAGAACCCCTTTGCCAAGGAAGCTCGCCTCCTGCTCAGAAAGCTGAACCACAGCCAGAGTTGTGTGCACTACAGCCAGCCGCGTCCCGAAGACCAGTTAGGGGTGGACTTCGACGCTCCTGGGCGCCTCGAAATTGCCGCGCTGGAGAAATTGGGGGTGAGCCGTGACGCGGATTTTTATCTGTGTGGCCCAACCGCATTTCGACGAGATTTCACCGCAGGTCTGGTCGCCTGGGGGGTGCCTCGGGAGCGGGTACACGCGGAACGTTTCGGCCCGGGCGAATCCAGCACCCCTGGAATATCGCGCGCGCCTGCGCGGTCTCCACATCCTCCCGCCGGCATACCAGGACAAGGGCCGCGGGTATCTTTCGCCAGGAGCGGCATTGAGGTACCCTGGGATCCAGCTTTCAAGAGCATCCTTGGACTCGCGGAGGCTTGCGACGTGCCGGTCCAATGGTCCTGCCGGATGGGGATTTGTCACAACTGCGAGATCGGGCTTGTCGCCGGCACGGTCCACTACGACCCGGACCCGGTGGAGCCGCCTGCCGACGGAAACCTCCTAATCTGTTGTTCGCGCCCGCAGGCAGACATCATTATCGATCTGTAACCTGGGGCCCGGCTGGTTTACCTTCGCCGCAAACAACGATGCCTAGAGGTTTTCATTCGGTGGCCTCTATCCCGATCAGGCGATGGACATTACCCGTTTCATAGGTCCACAGAAAGAGCCCTATGCCGCGCGCCAAGCTGAGGGAGCGGGTCGAGCAGGTGGTTGGCCGATTCCGCGGCAGTTGTTCCGAGTCCGGGTGGCTTCCTGCCCGGGAGTTAGTCCTGTATGTTCGACGCTCCTATGGACTCCGGATCCACTGCTTTCCAGTGGAAACACTCGCCGCTTTTGCGCGCCGGGCGAGGTCCGGTGGCACTGACCGTCACCGGCCCAGGGTCGTTCGGCTTGGTGGCGAGGTAGCGATGATTGACCAGCGACATGAGCATGGTGTCGCCGCGCATCAGGTTGACCCACTGGAACGATTCCGCATCGCCAAGATTCCGTCCGATGAGGCTTTTCAGTAGAACTGCCTCCGAATCGACGGAAACGCATTTTCCGTTGGACGCCTTCAGCGCCACACGGCCCTTGCCGAGATCTGTGACCTGGAAACCGGTGTTCTGAGTGACCGCGTGCGTTGAATTCGCGGTGACGTTGATCAATAGGCTGTTTTGCGTGTCGGCCGCCAGGAAGCTTCCATCCGCGTTTGCGGTCAAGGTGATAGTCTTGCCCATCGGAATCACTCATTCGATGTCGCGCGCGCGCGGTTCCTCAACGCTGAAGTTGTCAAAGTCAGGATAGCCGCCAGGCTGGCCTGTTGTGTTGAAGTTGAAGAGGGCGGGACGAACGCCTTGGAAGGTCCGAAGCTGGAAGGTCATGATGAAGGGCTTGCCAAGCGGGGTGTATTCCCTGCCATCGGCACTCCAACTGAAGATGGATTCGTCCGTGTCGAAGTTACATGCGACGCGCAACCACAGGCGCGCGGGTGGATTGGTCGGACCGAGAGTCGGCGGATTGGGTGGAGCAGCGGGAGCGCCCCGGCGCTCCCCACCGCTGCCGGTGTTGTCGAGCATCTGGAGCGTGGTTCCGTCGGTGGTTTTTGCGACGCCAATCCAGGCATAGAGAGAGCTTAGCAGCGCAAGACCTGCAGCGTCGCCGATGGTTAGACCCGAGGTGTCCAACTCGACCGTCATGATGGACTCGGGTCCGGGCGGACGTTGGCAGAGGCTGTCGCGGGCGTAGTAAAAGTCGCTTGCGGGCAGCGAATGAAGGCGAAGTACCCCGGGCCTCTCGCTCAGGGACCACTTGGTGTCGTCGGGAACATGATTCCACTGCCAGTGCGAATTGAGTTTGCCGCCGTCGAAGTTGCCGTCATGGATGAAAGCTGGTTTCGGCGCTTGGTTGTGGCCTGTGTTCGGCTTGATCCAGGTATTTGGAGCTTTGCGGAGGTTGCCTGGCAGGCCGATAATCGGAAAGCCGTTGTCCCAAGTCACGGGCACCAAGGAAACCATCCGCCCTGCGCTGCCGTGATCCGACATGATAATGCTCCACCATTCGCCCGAGGGAGTGTCGACCATGCCGTTTTGATGCAGCCAGAGTCCGCGACCATCCGGTTGGGCCCGGAGCGGTGCAGCGGCCGTCACACCCATGGACTCACCTAGAACCATGCGCTCGATTTTCCAGGGACCGTCAATAGACTTGGAGCGGAACACCTGGAGCCCGGCACCATTGACGTTCGAGAGAATGTAGAACACCCCTGGTGATACCGGATGCAGGGTGCCCAGATGCCCCGGCCGTAGATATTCCCGGCTTCAAGGCAGTAGGCTGGGCCAAGATCGAGCCGGTTTGTACAGTAGCCGGCGAGATCCCAGTTCACCAGATCCTTGGAACGCATGATCTGAACCGCCGGGTTCATGTGCATGGTGGTGCCGGCGAGGTAGTAATCGGTGCCGACGCGGATGACGTCGGGGTCCTCAAACTCCTCATAGAATAGCGGATTGGAGTAGGTACCGTTGCCGTTATCGGAAGTCCAATGCCGGATCGCCGCGGGAGGCAACCCGGAAGAATCGGAGGCAGCCGCGAGGCCCAGCAGCGTGCTGCCGACGAGCCAAGCCGACAGTAAGTCAGTGGAGAGGTCTGACAGCTTCATGAACGAGACGATTGCGCCAACCCGACCGTCCATCAGCTTACTTCGCCCTCAGTTTGAGAACCGTGGCGGAATAAGCCGGAAGCTCGCGCGAAAACGTTGGGCCCACGCCGTTCACCTTCTCCGCGCGGGGAATAACCTTATTCGGCTCACCGATGGAGTTCGTATCGTCTGGGGTGCCGGCCGCCAAGACGACCGCTTCGGCTTCGGGTTTCAGCTTCGGCCCACCGCTGAGCTCAATCTGAACCTGTTTGGCCGTGCTGGACGTGTTGACGACCTTCACATAAATCAGGCCGCTCTTGCTGTCACGGGTGGCGCAGAAGAAGATCTCGCGGATCTGGCGTGGCGGAGGAGCATTGCCACCGCGGGGTGCACGGGGCTGCCATTCGCGCGTCGGGATGTTTTGGGAATCGGTCGCGAGAATGTCGTCGCCGTGCATGGTGCTGAACATTTTCTGAACGTGATACGCGGGCGAACCGTAGCTGGTCAGCGCGTCATAGCCGATCAGGTCCGAACTCCATTGCATCGAACGCCCGTTTCCGGCCAGTTGGCTCACGTTCACGAACAGTGGCGCGTAGCAGGACAGCAGCACGATGTCGGAATTACGTTCCATACAGGTCATCCACGCTCCGTCGCCGAGGGCGCCCGACATGTTCGGCGTGGGAGAGCCCACGCGCGTAGCCCATTCGCCACAGAAGATACTCGGCCCATTGGTGCGCCCGTAGGAGTCGTACCTGAAGGCCTGCGCCATCATTTCTTCCATGTTGCGATAGAAGTGCTCGTCCACCAGGTCGGGAGCGCGGCTCTTAACCATCCCGCTGGCGGGTTGTTCATTGCCCCAAGAGGAAATGACCTTGAGCTGCGGATACTTCTTCTTGATGGCGTCGTAGAATTGGGCGAACCGGCCGTCATAGCTCCCGCTGCGATCGAACCAGTCTTCGTTTCCGACCTCCACATAATGCATCTTGAACGCCTTGGGATGTCCGTCTTTGGCCCGTTGCGCGCCCCATTTTGTGCTGGAGTCGCCGATCAGATACTCGATTTCCTCCAGGGCTTCCTGAACGTAGGGCTCGAGCTGTGGACCCGCCTGGACAAGGCCGCCGCGGCCAAGGCAGTAGCCGGCAAAAACCCCGAGCAGGGGTTCCATATCGAGATCTTCGCACCACTCGGCAAACTCGAGCAGCCCGAAGCCGTCGGTGGACCAATATCCCCAAGGGCTGGGATGGCCGGGACGCTGCTCGAGCGGTCCAACGGTTTCCTTCCAATTGAAACGCTGGTTGAAGCCATTTCCCTCAAGGTAATTGCCGCCGGGGAACCGGAGGAACTTGGGCTTCATGGCGGCCAGCAATTCCATGATATCTGCGCGGTTGCCGTTCTCGCGATTTTTGTAAGTGGGCGGGAAGAGCGAGACATTTTGCAGCCAGAGCGTCCCCGGGGACGAGGTGGTGAGTTTGAAAACGTTGTCCTTGGAGGCGGGAACGCTCCTGGTCTTGAGCTTGGTTTCGAATTTCTTCCAGTCGGCCGTCAGGCCGGAGATCTGCGCGCTGGCAAAAGTTGTTTGGCCGTCGGCGCTTTGGATGCTCACGGTCAATGGCCCGGTGAATCCGCCGGCAGCCTTGGCGAAGAACGAGAGGTGGTAGGTGGTGCCTGGTTTCACAGGAATGCCCCAATAGCCTTCGTTAGCCACGCCTGCAGGAGAAGCCGCAGAGGCCGACGAAGCGTCGACCTTGAGGCTCACGTTCAGGAATTCATTGAGCGCGGTATTCGTATCCAGAATCAGCGAGGCACCTCCGACAGCCGACCAGAATTTGGGCTTGGTGTCGGGCCGGTAGCCCACCGGAAGGTACTTTCCGGCCACGTAGGTTTCAGGAGTGACGGGCGGGACAACCGCATCCGCCTTGAACGAGCGATTGCGGATCAACTCGGCGTAGAGGCCGCCTTCGTAGGCGAAATTGATTTCCTCGGTCATGAGGCCGTAGAGCATGGGACTCACTTTGCCGGTGACTTTGCTTGCGTCGATTTGAAGAACGGGGGTGGCGCCAGGCGTCGTCGCGGCGGCAGCGACTGGGGCAGCCGTTGTCGAGGAGCCGGAGTCGGCTGTGGTTGCAGTTGCGGCAGGGGCGCTAGTCGCCGCACTAGGTCCACCACTCCCCTGCCCGATGATCTCGATAGCGCAGATTTGCGGGTTCTCCACGTTGGGAGTGAAGGTGACCTTGATCTTGCCGTCGGTCACTTCGACGGGGACAGATTCGATATAGGGACGCAAGGCACCGCCCGCCTTGACCCAGACGTCGAAGTCCTTGAACTCCTTTCCCTGCACGTTGAAGGAAAACACACGCTGACCGGCACCCGTGATGCCCTCGTAGGTTTCGGCAAAGTGGAGTTTGACCGTGTATTTCCCGTTGGGCACAGCCCAGGAGAAAGAATCCATGCTGTAGTGTTCTGCCCGGTAGAGGTCAGGGCTCTTGGTATTGGCAATCTGGATGTCGGGCCTTTCGATGGTTTGGCCGCCCACGAATCCTTCGTCCGGCTGCCATACGTTGCCGTCGGCGTCTTTGACCGGCGTGGATTTGCCGGCTTTGATCCGGATGACCGTTGCGGGCGACGCGGGGGCAGCAGGCGTGGCGCTGGCGGCAACGGCCCCTTCACGTTTGGCCACGATTTCCTCCTTGGCAAAGGTGCCGACCTCGCGCGTGAACTTAATCTCGTTGCCGCCGGCGGAAACCTTGCCGGTGTAGGTGATGCGAATTTCGTTCTCCTGGAAAGTGAGCATCTCAACGAACGACACCGCATCGCCGTCGACCTTGCCGTCCTTCAGCGGAGTATCACGCTTCTGGTCGCCAACTTCGGAGTGGGCTACGCCGGTGAGCGTCGCGCCGTCCTGTTTGAAGGTGAAGGTGTATTTCTGGAGGCCGATCTGCGAGTCGAACTCGGTCTTCCAAGTGCCAGTGAGATTGGTCCCAGAAGCATTGGCGGCGGCATCAGGTGCGGCTGCCGGTGGCTCAGCCTGCTTCAGCGCCGCGGCGATCTGAGCGGGATTATCCTGAAACGCCAGTTGAGCGAACTGGTGCAGACTTCGCCGCCAGCTCTGCCATTCGTGAGCCGTCTGAGGAGAAATGTAGTAGTAGGTGGTTATGCCGGCGTCGTGGAGGGCATCGGTGTTCGCTTTAGGGTCACCGCCGAAAGGCCCGCCGGGTCTGCGGTTGGCGGGATCAACCTCGCGGCTTCCGTAACTGACGAACACCAGTTTGACCTTCTCCTTGAAAGCGGCCAGGTCGGTAATATTCGTCAGCGCAATGCTGCCGCCACTGAAGATGCCGAGATGAGAGAATTTATCGAGGTTGGCCAAGGTGATCTGCCGCGTTTGCATACCGCCCATGGACAGACCAGCCATGGCGCGATGAGGCTGATCGGCCAGGGTGCGATAGTTGGCGTCGATGAATGGGATCAGGTCATCGATGAGGACGCGCTGGAAAGGGCTGAAGTCGAATCGGCGTCCCCCAGGGCCAGGTGCGCCGCCGGCTGGGCTGTTTGTCACGCCGGGAGCGTTGGGGACATAGCTATTGGCCATGACGATGATGAAAGGCTTCGCCTTACCCTCGGCGATGAGGTTGTCCATGATCAGACCGGCGTGGCCCTGGTTCCCCCACCCTGTTTCATCTTCGCCACCGCCGTGCTGCAGATACAGCACCGGGTAACGCTTCGCCTGGTCCTTTTCATAATCCGGTGGCGTGTAAACAAAGCAGCGAAGATTCGCCTGTGGGCCGGATGCATGAAACAAGGTCTGGCGCAATTGGCCATGAGGGACGTCCTTGAGGGCGTAGAAATCCGAGTCCTGAGCGGGGACTTCGACACCGCTGCCCCAGCGGCTACCTCCGTAGAAATACAGGGAGCCGGGGTCCGGAACGCCGGCGCCATCGATCACGAGCTGATAGTAGTGGAAACCTTCATCCTGGGGTCGCGTGACGCCGTACCAGGCGCCGTCTTCGCCCTTGGCCAGGGGATATTTGGTGCCGCCCAGAAAGTCGAAGACGACGGTTTGGGCCTGTGGCGCCACGACGCGAACGCGGACCCGCCTTTCCGAATTGACCTGGGGGTATTGTTTCCCCGGCTGGTTTATGGAGGATGGTTTGAAATCTTCCACGACCGGCTCATTGGTTTGAGCCAGCGCCGGAAGGCTAACGAACAGTGCGAGACTGAGGATTGCGGTTTTCATTGGGTTGTAGTCGAGCGATCACCCTGGAGGGCGGCTGCGTGCTAAGCCGGAGCTGGCGAAGACGCGCGATTTGCCGCATGCCGGGAGCGAGACGATCGAGAGAGCGTGAATCAATTGAGTATCGATCATTGGAAATTTGTTATTGAGCTTCGACGGCCTTCCACTTGAAGCACTCGCCCTTCTTGCGGGCCGGAGTCGGCCCTGTTGCGGTTACTTTCACGTGTCCGGGCTCGTTCGGTGTTGTCTGGAGATAGCGATGGTTGGTGAGCGACATGAGCATGGTATCGCCACGCATCAGGTTGACCCATTGAAAAGACTCCGCCGGGGAAGGATTGCCGCCCGCGAGGTCCTTCATTACGGCTGCTTCACCCACCACGGAAACGAACCAGCCGTTGGACGCTTTAAGGGCGACACGGCCCTTTCCGAGATCGATCACCTGGAATCGCATAGCCTGGGCAGTTGCACTTGCCGCCTCGGCTGCCAAATTTACCAGCGCGTTATTCTGCGCGTCGGCAACGAGGATGCTGCCGTCCGCTCCGCTGGTCAGCGTGATGAACTTGCCCAGAGGGATCTCACGCTCGACGCCCCGTGCGCGAGGTTCCTCGACGGTGTAGTTGTCAAAATCGGCATAGCCGCCTGGCTGGCCCGAGGTGTTGTAGTGGAACAGCGCAGGCCGCACGCCTTGAAAGGTGGTCAACTGGAAAGTCATTCTAAACGGATCGCCCAGTGGCGCGAACTGCTTGCCGTCAGCGCTCCAGCTAAAAACCGCTTCGTCAGTGTCGAAGTTACAATGAACGCGAAGCCAGAGATGTTGCGGGGGCGCCATCGGGCTAAAGGTGGAGGAATTTGTTGGGCTGGGCGCGGCCCCGCCCTGCCGCCCGCGGCCACCACCGCTGCCTGTGGTCATTTGCAATTGAAGTCCAAATTGAATTCCATCTACCAATTTGACCACGCCAATCCATGCATACGGGCTGCTCAACAGCCCCAGGCCAGCGGTATCACCTGCGATCATGCCGCTACTGTCCAGCTCGACGGTAATCATGGATTCGGGTCCAGGCGGCCGCTGGCACACGCTGTTGCGAGCATTGTAGAAATTCGTAGCGGGGAGTGAATGCAGGCGCAGCACGCCGGGCGCCTCGGTGAGAGACCACTTGGTATCATCGGGCACATGGTTCCATTGCCAATGCGGGTTCAACTTGTCGCGATCAAAGTTGTCGTCCCAGACATAGGTCGGGCTCGGTTCCTGCGTAAATCCGGTGTCGGGTTTAATCCACGTGTTGGGAGCTCGGCGCAGATTGCCCGGAAGCCCGATCAACGGGAAGCCTTCGGCCCAGGTAACCGGAACCAGTGAAACCATGCGGCCTGCGCTGCCATGATCGGACATAATCACGCACCACCATTCGCCGGTGGGGGTGTCACACATCCCGCCCTGGTGAAGCCAAAGCCCGCGGTTGTTCGCCTGGGCGCGCGCAGGCGCCGCATCGGGCACGGCCATCGACTCGTTCTGGACCATGTAAGTCGCCTCCCAAGGGCCGTCGATGGAATCCGCGCGGGCGACCATCTGATCGACTGCTCCGCCAGGAATCGCGCTGATGTCGTAATACTTGCCGTTGATTTTATAGAGGTGATGGCCCTCGCCCATTCTCGTGCCTGGTGGGATGACCATTTGGCGCTTGGGGGCGTTGGTGTCGAAGGCCCTCAAGTCGGGCGTCAGCTCTTCAATGGGATAAGAGGTTGATCCATCGGAACCGCGGTTGCCTGCGCTGGAGATGATGAAGATCTTGCCGAGCTCGTCATCAAAGAGCACGGACAGGTCGTGTCTTCCGGGCAGTTGGTTGCGCTCCCAGGGACCTTGGATCGATTTGGAGCGAAAGACTTGAAGACCCAAGCCATTGACGTTTGAGAAGATGTAAAAGGTGCCTTGATGGTAACGGATGCAAGGGGCCCAGATGCCGCGCCCGTAGATGTTACTGCCCTCGAGCCGGAACGCCGGGCCGAAGTCCAGCCGCTCCATGCAGTAGCCGGCCAATTCCCAGCTCACCAGGTCCTTGGAATGCAGAATTTCCAGGGCCGGGTTCATGTGCATGGTAGTGCCGACCAGGTAATAATCCCCGCCGACGCGAATCATGTCCGGGTCCTCAAACTCCCCATAGAATAAGGGGTTTGAGTAGGTGCCGTTGCCGTTGTCGGCGGTCCAATGCCGCGCAGCAGACGGAGGGATTTCGGAGGAACCGGCCGAAGAGCGGGAGGTTCCGGTGGTTTGGTAACCGAGCAAGGAGAGCATTTCCTGTCCATATCGCCTGCCCAGCTCACGATAGCCTTCGGGAGTGAAATGGAGATGGTCACCGCGTCCTGCACAGCCTGCCGAGACAACCACGTGGGCCGTAGGAATAGTGCTGGGCAGTTCGTCGATGATCCTGTTCATGCTCGCACAAGCGCCATGCTGATCCGCATTGACGAGTTCACCGGCGAGCAATGGGACCTCCCCTGCCTTGAGATCCAGGTCATTGAGCAGGTTTTCGTAGATCTCTTTAACCTTCCGCGGCCATTCCTTGTCGTTTGTGTTGGACTCACCCTGATGCAGAAGGATCCCTCTGATGACGCCGTCTTTTTGAGCCAACTTGGCCATGTCAACCAGACGCTGATAGGGATTTCCGCCGTAGGCATTGATAATGTTGGTCATCCAATTCGGCGCGGTCAAAGCATAGGTCTGGGCGTTGGTTCTGTTGAACAGCTCGATTTTGCAGCCCGCTACGGAGACGTTGACGATTCCCACTTTGATATTGGGTGGGAGATTAGAAACCAGCGTCCTCCCAAAGTAATCGGCGGGGCCCAAGCCGGCGGATGGACGACACAAGGGCGGGACAGCTGGATACCAACTGCCTTGGACTCGGCCCTGCTTGGGGAAATCGACCGCCGCCAGCATCTGAAACCGTTCATCCACCGGCGCTTTATCCTGCTCTTCGATTCCAGGGAATCCCTCCATGTTCGATTGGCCGAAGCACAGGAAGATAAAGAAGTTCGTGCTCTGTGCGACGGCGTTCGCGCTGAGCAAAAGCCAGCCAGCCATTACGAGCAAGAGTGGTCTAGTCTTCACGATCATGGCAGGCGCACTTCGCTGATCGCGCTCGCGTCAGCATCGGTTTCGCTACGGAGTAATGGCCTGAGGTTCACGTGGTGGTTGTCGCGCCGTGGTTTGTTGGGAAGCTCATTTCGCGGCTCGGGCTTTCACCGCCTCCGCGATGACGGCATCAAACGCAGGTTTGGGCTTACAGTTGCCATCGAACAACAACGGTCTTCCATTGCCACGCCAGGAGTTGGCGTCATTGGCACCCCAGAACGTGACTATTTTCACCGAATGCTCGTGCTTTAGGAAGGCCCGAAAGAGACCTGCATACGTGTCGGCGAGCTTCCGGTTGGAGCCGTCCATCAATCCACCCTCGGTGGTGGTGGCGTTATTGGCGATGTCCGCCCCCGTGCTACGCTGGCCTCCCTGCGCGCTGTTAACGTCCAGCTCGGTGATGTGAATCGGCAAGCCGAGCGTCTCTAGTTCAGTCAGCGCCTGGTCCATTTCCTCAAAACTGGTCGATAGGTTCAGGTGGGCCTGCGAGCCGATGGCCATGACCGGGATCTTTTGCTCCTGGAGTGATTTGATCAGCGTGATGAGCTTGCGGCGTTTGGCCGGGTTCTCGAGCGAGTAGTCGTTGTACCGGAGGATCGCATCCGGATCCGCTTCGTGGGCGTATTGGAAGGCTTTGGCGATGAAGTCCGGCCCGATGATTTGCAGCCAAAGCGAATTCCGCAGGAGGTTCGTGCCGCTGTCGGCGATGGCTTCGTTTACGACATCCCAGACCTTGACCTTGCCCTTGTAGCGACTAACCACGGTTTGGATATGATCGCGCATGCGCCCGAGCAGCTCTTCCCGGGACGCCCGAGGCCCGGTGTATGGGCCAAAGAAACCGCCGCCGAATCGTCGCCGCCCAAACCGGTTTGTTCCCTGCGCATTCGTGTCCGTGGCAACGCTGGCTAGGGTGTTGGTAACTTCCGGCGGCGGCGGATTCGTTCCGGCAAATACCCATTGGGGTGTCTGGGCGTGCCACACGAGTGTGTGCCCGGCCAGTGTCATCCCATTGCTCAGGCCGAAATTTACGAAGGCGTCGGACGGTGCAAAATCATAACCATCCGGGCCGGGCCGGGGCTGGATGATTACCCATTTCATATCATTCTCGGCAACCAACTGGTTGAACTGGTCCTTGACCAGCGCAACGTCCTTGGTGAGCTGCTCCGAGCTGCGACGGATGCTCGCGCCAGTTGCGATGGCACGGTTCACAGCCGTGCCAACCTGGAAATGGCCTTTGTAGGCATCCTTGAGGGCGGGTGCGTCCGCGGACCAAGCGACTGGCCCCAGGACAAACAGCGCTGCCATTAACTGGCGTATAGGAATGAGGTTGTTCACTTTTAGTGGAAAATGCGCTGCGCGAACAACCACAAGTTGTTCCTCCAGTGCGTCGCGTCGTGGGCGTTGCCGTCCACGTGCCAGACGTGAGGCACCTGTTTTTCCTTGAGGTAGGCATGAACGCCCTGGCTGATGCGAATCAAGCCGTCTTTGTTGCCACAGGATAGCCACAGCAGCTTGAGTTTCTGGGTCGCGGCCGCAGGGTCAGGCACGAGTTGCTCGGGTGGTTTAGTGTTGGGGGCTGACGAGAAACCTCCCACCCAGGCGAACGTGTCGAGGTGACCTAAACCGAAGTTCAGCGATTGGCCGCCGCCCATGGACAACCCAGCAAGCGCCCGGTGTTCGCGGTCGGCTTGCACCGAATACCGCGCCTCGATGGCGGGAATGACATCTTGGAGGAGGTCTTGCTCGAAGACCGCAAAGGCCGGGCCTGCAGCAAACACGTCGCCTTCCGCACGGTCGTTCTTCTGAGCCCGTCCGTTGGGCATGACAATAATCATCGGGACGGCCTTGCCATCGGCGATGAGGTTGTCCAGGAGGACGTCCGGCGTTGCAAACCGCTCCCACTCGGTCTCGTCCCCGCCGATGCCATGCAGGAGGTAGAGCACCGGATACTTCTTGTCCTTCGAGTACCCGGGCGGGGTATAGACCTGCATCTTGCGCGTCGTGCCGACCGTTTTCGATTCGTACTCGATCATCTCCAGTTTCCCGTGAGGGATGTCGTCACGCTTCTTATTGAACCCGGCGGGCGGGTCGTCAAACGCGGCTTTATCGTCCGGTCCAAGAACAATCGGGCCGCCGAAGCCAGGTCCACGGCGTGGCCGTTCCCCAGCGGCAGCATTCGCCGGGGCCGGGGCGGCAGCCGCTGCCGGTTCGCCTCGTTTGGCGACAAATTCCTGAGTTCCAAAATCACCCACCTTGCGAGTGAACTGGATCTCCTGGCCCGCAACCTTGCCCGTGTAGGTGATTCGCACTTCGTTGTCCTGGATCTTCCGCATTTCCACGAAGCTCAAGGTGTCGCCTTCGAACTTGGGCTCCTGGAACTCCACCTCCCGTTTCTCTCCCCGGGCCTCAGCGGTGGCTTTGGCCGACAGCTTCCCATCGTTCATGGCGAAGGTGAAGAGATAGGTCTGCTGACCAATCTGTGAATCGAATCCCGCCCGCCATTGTCCCGCAATATCCGCTGATTGAGCGGTTAGGACTCCAATGCCGATCATTGCGCAGGCCAATAACAATCTTGTTTTTTCCATAGGTACCTTTCTTGAGAATGAACCGATCTCTTTTGAATTACTTAACGCCCATCCCAGCGATACGTCTTGCCCTTGGCAATCTTCACTTCGCGTGTCGCCGAGCCGTAGCGCAATTGCACAGAACCGCCGTTGAGTGAACGAATGGCCGCTTCTGCCAGCCGTCCGTCCCGCCAGGTCACATCCACCTCGAAACCGCCGCGAGCCCGGAGCCCTTTCACATTGCCGGTGGGCCATGCCCTGGGCAGCGCAGGCAGTACCTCAATCTCCCCCTCACGGCTTTGCATTAACAGATCCGCAATGCCCGCGGCGCCGCCGAAATTGCCGTCGATCTGGAACGGCGGATGGGCATCGAACATGTTCGGGTAGGTCCGCTCGGGGCTGAGGAGGAATTTCAGAATTTCAAAGGCATGATCGCCGTCGCCCAGGTGCGCCCATAGACAGATGCGCCAGGCGGTAGCCCAGCCAGTGGCCTTGTCCCCCCGAACTTCCAGCGATTTCTTCACTGCGGCCGCCAATTCCGGGGTGTCGCGCCGGTGGATGTCGTGGCCGGGGTAGAGACCATAGAGATGGGAAACGTGGCGATGATGGATTTCCGGCGCCCGCATATCCCAGTCCTCGAGCCATTCCTGCAACTGGCCGGCAGCGCCTACCTGGTTCGGCGCGAGGCGGGCGCGCGCGGCACTGAGCTGCTTGCGGAGATCTCCATCCACGCCGAGCCTCTCCGCCGCCTTGATGGTGTTGGCAAACAGGTCGCGCAGGATCTGCATATCCATGGTCGGCCCGGCGCAGACCGCCGCGCCAAACGGATGACCATTCTCCGGAGAAATAGAAGGATTGGTGACCAGCCACTTGTGTTTCGGCTCTTCCTGCAACGTGTCGAGGAAGAACTCCGATGCGCCTTTGAGGGCCGGGTAAATGCGTTTTAGGTCTGCCTTCTCACCGCTGAACTGGTAACGGTCCCACAAATGCAGGCACAACCAGGCACCGCCGCTCGGCCACATACCCCAGTTTGGTCCGTCGATCGGCGCCGATGCGCGCCACAGATCGGTATTGTGATGAACGACCCAGCCACGCGCACCGTACATGCTCTGGGCTGTGCGAGCCCCGGTCACGGTCAGGTCCTTGACCATCACGATCAACGGCTCGACGCACTCGGCCAGGTTGCCGGACTCGGCGGGCCAGTAGTTCATTTCGGTATTGATGTTGATGGTGTATTTGCTTTGCCAGGGTGGATTCAGGCTTTCATTCCAGATGCCCTGCAGATTTGCCGGCTGCCCGCCCGGGCGCGAGGAACTGATGAGCAGGTAACGACTGAACTGGTAGTAAAGGGCTGCCAGTTGCGGGTCGTTGCCTTCGGCGAAATGTTGGATGCGCACGTTCGTCGGTCCTTCGATCGCCTCACTGCGGCCGAGATCAATCGTGACTCGGTGGAACAGCGCCTGGTAATCCGCAAGGTGGGCGGCCCGTAGGCTGTTGAAGGACTTCTTTGCGGCGGCACCGAGTTGCTTCAAAGCGGCGGCTTCCGGATCGCCGCTCACGTCGTCAAATCTCCGGTAGCTGGTGGCCGCCGTGATTAGCAGCGTGACTTGGTCCGCACCGTCCACCGAGATCTCATCGCTCGCGGCAGTCGTCTTACCCCCTTGAGCGACGACTTTGACGCGAGCCTGATATTGAATTTGCCCCTTGATTCCACCGGAATCGCCCCCCTTGCCCCGCAGCACCAGCGTGTCCTGACCGTCGGTGGCCGCTGTCGCTTTCATCGGTGTCTTCATCCTGGCAGTGAATGAGATTCTCCCTGGTTTGTCCGAACTGAGCCGCACGACGATCACGTTGTCTGGTGCGCTTGCGAAGGCTTCCCTCGTATAACGCACACCATCCACGGTATAGCTGACGCTGGCCACCGCCGTATCCAGATTCAGATCGCGGCGGTAGTTCTGAGCGTTGGTTGCGTCCGGAAAGGAGAGCAACAAATCGCCGACGGTCTGGTAGGGCATCTGGCCTAGCGGTTTGGCCATGACTTTGGCGCTGATAAGGCTGGCGGCCTCCCGGTATTTGGCCTCGTTGACTAACCTCCGTACTTCCGGCAGCGCTGCCTTCGCGTCCGGATTGACCGGGTCGTAAGGTCCGCCGGCCCACAAGGTGCCTTCGTTAAGCTGAAGTCGTTCCTGGTCGAGACCGCCAAACATCATAGTCCCCAAACGTCCATTCCCGAGCGGGAGGGCCTCCACCCACTTCACCGCGGGCCGGTCATACCAAAGCACCGGGGGGCCAGTTTCAGCCGCCGATATGATGCTGACCACCGAACCGGCGGCCAGGATCGCCAAAACGATGGGCCTGAGAAAGCGAAGCAGGTTGTTCATTTAACTAGTCACATTGCGGATTTGCTTTTGGCGTAAAGCTCGTGAACCTCAGCATCGGTCAAGGCGCGGCTGAACAGCTCGAATTCGTCGAACGAACCGCTTAGGTTGCGGATGAGCGCCGGAGCCGGATTTGGACCGCTGCGCGCATTCCAGTTGCCTAACTCGGCCGATCCCACCCGAAAAGGGGGCCCAATTTTCAAGGCATGCCGAGACACGGGGAGACCGTTGAGGTAGTGGACCACTTGATTGCGGTTGCCGTCCAGCACAACCGTTAGGTGCTGCCAGGTCCCGAGCGCGTCAACTGAGATTACCGGAGGACTGGCCAAAATCTGGAATTTGCCGGGATCCTCGCCAAACACCGTCACGCCGAGCACGCCATCGTCGCGTATAAGCCAGTGGACCGTTCCTGGATCAAATCCGTCGGACATGAAAAGAGAGTTGAATTGGCGGTCCACTGCCTTAATGCAGACCCAGGCGGACAGCGTCAATCCGTTAAATTCCCCTGGCACGGCCAGCCGGACCCGGTCGTTGACACTTTGGAATTCGAGGGCCAGTTTCTCGCGCCATCGGCCTTCCGCGCGCGCGCCGCCGACCACGGTGGCTTCCGGCGAGGAGCGATTCCGTTCGGCGGCATTACGCAACGTCCATTCCGTGCTGCCAGGAGTTTCAAAGTCCAGATGCACGAGCAGGGATGGATCCTGGTTGAGCGCAGCATTGGCAAACTGCCATTGTTCGTATCGAAAGGCCTGTGAGGCCAGCGATCGCTGCTGAAACTCGAACAGGGAGGAGAAGCTCTTCGCACTTGCGGCCATGAGCCGAGGTGGAGCTGTCCCCTGGACGACAGCCGCTTGCCCTTCGTGCAAGGACTGGTTCGCCACGGTTCCCGATGCCAACTCTACTTTCCCGCGGAAGACATGAACTTCGGATTGGCCGGGACTTGCGCTGATGCCAAACGAGGTTCCCAAATCCACCACGTTGAGTTGCGGAGTCCTGAGGCGGAAACCGTGCGCTGGAGGAGGCACATCGAGCAAGAGTCGTCCGTGGACACAAACGGCTTCGACCGGTGAAACGAGCTGCAGCTCTGCTGGCCCCTCGATCACCATTCGCGCGCCGCTGTAAAAGACCACTTGTGCCGAGCCGGACTTCAGCCGAAATGAGCCTGGGTCCAAGGGCCCGCCTACCCGCGGCCGCTCCGGGGCTTGATCCCACTGGGCATCTACTGTGTGGGTTAACATGGCGACGGCTTTGCTGGTGGGTCCATTCCTGGTTGGAGACGGTTTAAACCGGAACGCCCAAATGCCCACGGCAATGAGCATCAGGGATGCAGCAAGGGCCAGAACTCCTGTCACCTGCCGTCGGCGTGCACCCAGCAGTGGGTTTGGGGAGGGGTTGAGCTGCCGGGCTCCGGCTTTGGTTTCGGGCAACGGGCAGCTCAAGGGTGCATCCGTCTCGTGAGAAAAAAGGTCCGGCTCGGACGCCAGCCGAGTGTGCAGCTCGAGCCGCAGCAAATATTCGTCCCGGGCGTTCGCATTACTCCGCAACAACTCGTTCAGAGCGCGCATCTCCTCTTCGGTGGCCGAACCGTGGCAAACGCCAGCCACCGCATCATCAAATTCCGTTGATGGATAGGAGAGCCTCATGCCCCCTCCGGTTTTGCGTAAGCTTCCACGCAGGCTTGGAGCGCATGGCGGATGCGTTGGAGCATTTTGTAGGTGGCGGCCTCACTCCGGCCAGTGCGCTGGGCCAGAGTCTCAATGCTGGCGCGCTCGTAGTAGTATCCCTCGACCAGCGAGCGCTGCCCTTCGGGAAGTTTTCGGAGGCAACCCTCGAGATGCTTCAGCCGCAGTTCGAACTCAGGCTGCAGCTCCTGCCGTCGTTGCGCCAGCTCTTCCGCCAAACCAAAATCCAACAGGGCCTGCCAGCGCTGCCTCCTTTCGATCCACTGTCGGGCCTTATTCAGGGCAAAACGACATGCCCAGGGCGTGAATGGCTGGGCCGGATCATAATCATTGAACTTTTCCCAGAGCGAGAGAGCGGTTTGTTGGACAATGTCCTCGGCGTCCGTCATGTTGGGAACCAGAGCGGCCACGTAGCGGAAGATCTCCCGCTCGCTGCGCAGGAATAGGGAAAGGAAACGCTGTTGCGCGGCGTTTGAATCATCGAAGCGGCTGTTAAGACCTGCCGACATGCGTCGAGCTTTATACTACTTCCAACAAACGGCGAGTTTTGGACATCCCAACCACCGGGTCGGCGGCTATTTAACGCCGATTGTGTGTGGTGGTGAGGCCCTGGCGCCGGGGCCTCTAGAACTCACGGCTTGGGCATTTGCACACATCACACCAAATCCTGATGTTCGGGCCGTAGCTGCGTCCGACCGCTACCGGCCTGGGCCGGGTGTTTTCATCAGGAACTCCTCAAAGAACTTGAGCCTCGCTTCGCTAGTCGCGACGGGAATCACGCCTGTCTCATCGCCAAGCTGCATGGTTACTGCGGCATTGGTGCCAACGTCCGGCCAGGGCGTGAGTCCTTTTCCGTTTGGATTTCCGGTAGTGGCAAAGTTCGCCCAATAGGACGACATCATGTCCGCGATCTTTCGGTCGACCTCCCTGAATGGGCGGTCGCACTTGCTGAGCGAATTCAAAACGTACGGAACTTCCGATGTATGGAACGCGCCGTACTGATCGACGTCCGGGCCGGGTAGAGGATGGTTCCAAAAATAAGTGTAGGCTTTTGTCTTTGCCGTTTTGGCCCGGTTGAGAGCCCAGAGATACATGGAAACTCGGGCTTGGTCCCGTGCGCTAGCATTTCGTGCCAGTCCCGCCACGTCCCCGGAGGTCGCCGGGTAGAGCTTCAAGAATGCTTCCGCGAGATCGCCGTACCTCTGCCTTGCTTGCTTCTGGAAATCCTCCGGTTTGACATCAGGGTGCGGTACCGCGCCCCCCTCGTCCGCATTGCAGCCAGTCAGCGTCGGCACGTCATTCTGCTTTCCCGCAGCGAAAACCTCTGTGACCGGCGTCGGCAGGGTATAGCCGTCCACCACCACCCCAAAACGCCAGAGCTCCGTCGCCCCCGTGGCCGGATTCGGAGCAGCCCCCGCGATGGGTGCGACGAGCGCTTGCCAGGACATCGCCCGCAAATCTGCCAAAGAGTGTGCGCCTTTGGCCTGAGCAAACCGGAGACCATCCTGTTCCTGCTCGGCCAACGGACGCTGGCCGCGCCCGCCAACACCCGAGCCGCTTTCGGCGATCGCCCGCTGAAAAAGACCTTTCGCCAGAGGCGATGCAGTTAAGTTGTGGACCGCCCCCGCCCCGGCGGATTGTCCCGCGATGGTCACCCGCTTAGGATCGCCTCCGAAAGCGGCGATGTTTTCGTGCACCCATCTCAACGCGGCAATCTGGTCCTGGAGACCATAGTTTCCTGAAGCGTGGGCAGGGGATTCCTGAGTCAGTTCCGGGTGCGACATCCAACCTAGAACCCCGAGGCGATAGTTGATGACGACGACCACCAGTCCCTTTTTGGCCAGCCCTTCTCCGTCGTAGACTGGCACGGTCGACGAGCCTTCGTTGTTGCCGCCGCCATGAATCCAGAAAAAGACCGGGCGCCTCTCGCCTGCCGATTTTGCCGGGGTCCAAACGTTGAGGAAAAGGCTGTCTTCACTTACCTCGTTGTGAGCCATGAACTCATAGGTCCAGGGCTTTCGCTCGGTCACGATCGTCTGAATGCAGCTTGCCCCGAAATGGTCCATTACCCGGACGCCCTGCCAGGGAATGGGCGGTTGGGGCGGCCGCCAGCGAAAATTGCCGACCGGAGGCGCTGCGTAGGGGATTCCCTTGTAGACGGTGATTCCCTGAGTGGTGCCGGGTATCCCTTTCATGAGACCACTAGTGGTGCGCACTGGACCTTGGATGGCGGCGGCAGTTGGAACGAGGAACCCCGCGATCACAATTACTACGGTGATTGTGGCGTGCGCAAATCTGTTCATGGGTTCAGCTCTTGAACTATAGGGTTTTAGCAGGAGGCTCATAAGGGGTGTTTGCTTCGGTTTACCACGTGCCGGCGACCTCGAGACAGTCCAAGGGAAAAGTGCCGGACTTAGCCACCAGAGCGACGGCATGAAAACCTCCGGCCAAGGCTGAAGCAGTCCACACCGGCCGCGAAGGAACAGTTTGATCGGCATGAAGATCCAAGGTAGCCATCGGGCGCCCGTCCAAACGCACTTCCAAGCTACCGTAATTCGGTCCGCGCGGAGACCACAGCTTCAGATCCGTGCCGCGGATATTCCATTTCGCTCGGGCCGTCGGCAGCTTCGAAACTGCACCGGATCCGTAATGGAAGGCTTGATCTTTTGATTCGGTCCAATCGCTTGGCGGCTCGCCCGCGCCGAGCAAGGCCTCGGTCCAGAGAAAACTCAAGTGGGCGGGCTTCGGTTTTCCCTGGATGCGGAAACGCTCGAGGAGGAGATGGGAATCCGCACCGAGGCGCAGGCCGAGGACACCGGCCGAATCGGCGCCCGGGGCAAGCGGCGGCTGGCCGGACCAAACTTCCTGGTGATTCACAGCGAGAGTGAGACGGCCAGACGAGCGCTTGGCCTGGAGCGTGCGGTGCTGGTGGTCGTCCAGGCGTCCCGCAGCGAGCACCTGGGGTTCGCCCGCGGAATCCCATTGCTCGAGCTTCCACTCGGCCGGGCCGAGTTCCCACGCCAGATGGCGCGTGTTCATAAGCGGGTGCAGACTGGCGTCTGACGATGGGGTGTTTGGACCCAGGGGCGCGGCATAATCAAAGAGCAGGCTCAAGGTGCCGTGTAGTTGCAGAGCGGCGGTGAGGGTGAAATCCTCATAGGCTCGGCGGAGCAGGGTGAAGGACGGTCCTTGATGTCCGCTCATCACCATGCCTCGCCGGCGGAGCGGATCATGCCAGGGGCGTTGGGCCAGGTTGATTGTCCCAAGGCCGGCAGCGTCACGACTGGGGAACATCACTCGCAGGACACCTTGCGGGTCCACCATGCCCGAGAATGTCTGTCCCCAAATGCCGTAATGCTCCGCTTCCCGGTCCTCGGAATGCCAGACCGAGCCCAATTGGAAGATGCTCCAGGAGGCAGGTTCATGGGCGCGCTCGAGAGGAGCGCGAAAGATGACATTGCAATCGCGGTTGAGGGCCACCGAGGTCGCCGGGGCGTACACAAATCCGCCGTGAACAAATGCCGGGAAGAACTCCAATAGTGGCGGATGGAAATAGTCGCCCTCGACGTGGCGAACTAAACGGCGCTCGGAGTACGGCCCGTCGGGTTTCGAGGCCGTCATGGCGAAGAGCGCCCAGGCATTGGGTGCATGGTCCATCATGCCCAGGATGAGCCAATCGTGCTGGCGGCGGAGGAGGGTGGCAGCATAGGTCCGCTGGTAACGATCGAGCAACTTGGGCAGGGTGGAGTTGCGGGTGATGGGTTGGACGGCGCGATGCCAGGGGCCTTCGGGCCGATCGGCCCAGGCGTAGGCCAGGCCGCCTTCGGCGTTAAAGTTCGGTTCTCCCCAGTCGTAGATCATGTGATAGCGGTTGTCGGCGTAGACGACGCTGACATCGGGAGTATGTCCCGCGTGATCGAACAGTTCTGGGGCGCCGTGGAGCACCACACCCAAATTGGTCCATGTGCTGCCACGGTCGATTGAGCGGTAAAGGAGGCAGCGGCTCGGCGGGGTCAGGTAGCCCTTGCCATAGTCGCCCACGAATACGTACCAGTGGCCGCTGACCGGGTCAGGAAAGAGGAATCCATTGACCGGCCACTCAAAGGGCGACGCGCCACGATGGATCGGGTTGGCCGCCGAGTGTTCGAAGGAATCAAAGGAAGGGTCTCCGTAGACGGTGTGATGCAGCCAGTCATCGGCATGCCGTGCCTCGGCGAAATCCAGGGTGCTTGCGCGAGCGGTCGGAGAGAACCGGGTGCCGGCAACGAGGAGCACAAGCAACACCCCCAACAGCGAGACGGGGCTCCAACATGGGTTTCCCACGGGGTGCTCTGGATGGCAGAGCCCCTGCAGAGAGCCCCCGCTCGAGTGCCTCATGTTCGCGAACGCGTCGAGGACTTTGGCGTTACTCGGGTGGTCCATGACGGCCAATTCCAGGTTTTCCATGTCCACCCGTTCCTGACCACCGCCGTGCTCAAGGCGCTCCGTGTTGCGGGTGCAATCAACGAGCATTTCGCTCTCATCTCAGTGGTTTGGAATGGGTGAAGGGTTCCTGATCGGGGAGCTGATCCCAGGCTAGTCCCTCGTCTGCGGCGGGAACATATCTTTGAGGCACTCCGAGTTCCTTCAGGATGATGTTACGCGCCAGGGGAATGCCCGTGGCTTTGAAGAAGGCCAAATGCCGATTGAAACCCTGCCGGCCAAAACCGCAGTCGGTCGAAAGCACCAGCTTATCCGCCGGGATGAACTCCAGGCACCGTCGGACTCGCTCGGCGATCACGTCAGGAAAGTCGGCCTGCAAAGTGCGATGGCTCACCACCCCGACGGCGATCTTTTTCTTGAGGCGATCGCGATAAGTTTTGAACAGAGGCAGCTCGCGGAAATTGTTCTCGGTGGCCTCGATGGTCCACACATCTCCGCGGAGGCGCTCGAGGTAAATCTCAATCGAGTTCGCATAGGACTCATCGGTAAACACTTTTTGCATGTTGGGATTGCCCCAGCAGGTATGGATCCAAACCTCGACGTCTTCGAGGCCGGCAACTTCGCGGTTGAAGGCATCGACCAGGAAGTCCAGCAGTTCCTTTTTTTCCGGACTGTAGCGGGCCATAAAATGGAGCGTGGGTTCCTCGACTTGGATGACCTTGCATCCGGAGGCGGCGAGCTGACGCAACTCGAGGTTCATGGCTTCGGCCATGTCCCAGATGAGCTGTTTCTTGTCGTCCAGATCATAATTGGGCGTATGGCTATCGAGGAAGAAGGCAAGCACTTGGGCGGAGCAGGTGCCGAATTTGACGGGCTTGCCGGATGACGCCGCGGCTTGCTGCGCGATTCGCCAGATTTTGGCATATTCCAGCGGATTCTTAGGGTTGTGCTCAACTTTGCCCACCACCCGCGGCCAGCGCCAGGTCTTATAGATGGAATCGAGCATGGTCCCGACCGGGTAAGATAGAAGCGGTGAACGCGTTTTCTCACTCTGCAATTCTTCGTGTTCAAACCCTTTCCAGCGCTGGAGCATGTAGTGGTGCCAGGAGCGTCCAGCGACATCCTCGTCGAGGTGATAATCCCCGGTGGTGAGAACGTCGAGCCCGGCCCGGGCCTGGTCAGAAACCACAATGGCGTGGGCATCGGTGAACTGTTCGCGGAACCAGGGGTCCATCATCGCGGTGTCGAGCGGGCGGCCCCAGGTGTTCACGTTGTACCAGCGCGGCCGGGGCCAGGAGCCGGTGACTGTTGCCGGGAGCAATAGATCTTTGGTTGCGGTAAATGCCATAATAGTTTCCCTCTCAATCTTGGATGTTCGAGTTAGCGACGGTGGCACGGCGAGCCAAAAGGGCCCGCACACGAGTTTAGCTGTAGGGCGACCATGCCCCAAAGTCGCCCGCGCGACAATCGGTTTTTGCGCTGGGACATGGCGAGGTTGTTTCCGGGGCAAAGCGGGTAGCGAAGGCATCGCCGTGAGTCTGCGGTTATCCGCGCATGCCGGAGACTCGGTTGCTGCTGAGGGTGAGATTGGAGACTTGACCAGGGCGCGTGTGGAGTTGTTCCGGAGCTGGCACCAAGAGCGGTGCGGGCGGTGGGAACTGCTGGTGAAGGCGCTGGGCGGTTGGTTCGGCGGACAGGCGAAGACCGGGACCGGGCGCGACGAGGGCAGAGATTCGATGAAATAGCCTTGAATGCGCATGTGGTTGGTAATCAACGGATGCAAATTTGAGTAAGTTAAATCTGTGTTCGTGGATATCGTTGTCGTGGAGATGGTTGCGGATGAAAAAGGGGTGGGGGGATATTCTGGGATAAGGGGGGATATTCTGGGATAAGGGGGGATATTCTGGCTTGTG
>Ga0265314_10001119_pt1 | contig 30990 bp, 25 predicted proteins | sample 4126metaG_FD_203106 | JGI IMG/M metagenome (GOLD analysis project Ga0265314, IMG submission 203106) | Rhizosphere microbial communities from Carex aquatilis grown in University of Washington, Seatle, WA, United States - 4-1-26 metaG | ecosystem: Host-associated > Plants > Roots > Rhizosphere >... | reverse complement strand
AGGGTAAATGGCGAGCGGAGCTTTGAGATTCACCATGGCCAGGCTGAGCACTTCGAGGGCAAGCACGCCCGCCCCAGATGCGAAGGATATCAGCAGGGGCATCCGGCTGGTTAGATCAGGTGATGCGTCAGCGCCTGGACCTCGACCGGAGGTAGCATTTACAGCCGTGCTGGACTCGCCTCGACTCTTCAAGTAGCAGGTCGTGGCCACCGTGAGGTTCAATGCCATCATTAGGACCATCCCAACACCAACACCCCCGATCCGCAGTACAACCAGGACAACCAACCCCAGCCCAAAGACACCCCCGAGGGTATTGGCTGCGTAAAGGTTGATCTCCTGGCGCGGGAGGTTCGCGGTGCCCGCTGGAATCGTCGCTATCATGAGCGGCAGAGTTGTGCCCATGAGAAAAGCTGGAGGTAGCACCACCAGGATCGACAGGCCCAGTTTGACGAACGTGCCTGTCGAACCGACTAGGGCTTCAGCTCCAAGGCTTGGCCACAACCATGTAGCCCATAGCGGAAGGAGCAGAGCAGGCAGGGAGAGTGTGGCAACCCCTAGCTCAACGAAGGTGAGCAGCCTCCATGGACGCCGCACCTTCGGCATGACTAGTGACACCGTGGCAGCGCCAAGGGCAAGCCCAAGAAAGAAGCATTCAAAGACGCGCGCGTTGGACTCGGCGCTGGCACCGAGAAGGTCGATCATCCGGCGCGTCCAGAGAACCTGGTGCCCCAGTGCCGCAGCGCCACTGGTGGCCAGCAGCAGACTCGCCAATCCCAGGCCGCTGTTCTTGTGCGTCATCGTGTCGGTACCTAAATCATCCTGTCCGCCCGGCTTTCATGAGATCCAGGACAAGGGTTATCCCCCCCGTGGCTCCAGGTTCAATGGAACCATGATCGGTCCGATTACCGACTTCAAGCCTCCAGGAGGCCCATGAAGATTAGCGATTGAGACCAGTTTGGATCTAGCGGTAGGCCCTGACGGGCCGTTACCGCGCTCAATGTATCAAGCCTGAGCGTCTAACCACCGCTCAGTCGCCGTCCATCGGAGGGCTCACGCCATCGATTAGCTGGGCATGGGTAAGGAGCGCGTAGATCCGACTCAAGCTTGGGTCATGCACGGTTTGGGCATCATGGCCCGTAAGGCGGACTGGATTCTCGGCTGCCTGGGTCTCGGCCTGAACGATCTCCGCCACCCTGATTGGCTGGTCTTTGGTGATCACGTTATCAGCCTGAGCCTTGAGGCGGTAGAGTCGCTTGGCGGCGCGCGCCGCCCTCAAATTGCGCTTGGCCGCTGCCAACTTTCTCACGGATCGCAGCCCTCTTGTAGCTCGACCTCCGCTAGCGGCTGCGCCGCCACTGCGCCGGTTCCAGCGGCCCAGGGCCTCAGCCTGGGTCCGGTAGACGGGCAGATGGCAGGCGCTGCAAACTGGGCATCGGACACCGTACCGGATTGGGTCGTAGGCGGTGACGATCTCCGCCTTGGAAGAACAAAACGGGCAAGCTCGAATTGGAATCGCGCATTCGATGGGGGCACTGTTGCTGTTATTGGCCATGCGACTAACTACACGGCTACACGCCAGCGTTGAGAGTGGGGGCTAGCAATCCTCGACGCCAGGGTTGTTAGCCTGTGCACAAGCCTTTCTAACGACTCCCCACAAATGGTTTGTGGGCACACCGGCCCACGGTTGCAAACGCAGTGGCAGTAACAAAAATCAGAGAAAAACCGAGAGCGGACGGCATGGCTGGTGAACACCAGAATCGAGGGCTCGGACGTGCAAGTTACCACTGGCAAAGCCTGGATCGCACATCAGCTAAGGAAAGTTATGCACGCCCAGCTGGTGGACGCCTGATCCACCTGATGGCCGACGCGCAGCCCACCATCCATGCCCAGGTGGACGCTCTGTAAACAAAGTGGGTTCTACGTAGCACTTCACAGGGCGCTGCGTCCACAGTCCCTGGCCAGCGTGTTATCCAGGGTCAGGTTAACCCCGAGAGCCACCGATGAAGTATTGACCGCACGCCAGAAGATGGTGAGTGCCTCATCGATCTTGCGCCTTTGACGACCGCGTGGAGATCGTGGGTAGTCCTAGACTCCGTGGCCAGCGCGGGGCGGTTGCGGATCTTCCGCATTTGTCGCCTCCAAGTGACTCACTAGGATGGGCTAGCGGGGAACAAGCAATCGCGGCACGCCACCCTCCACGGTGAGGTTTCTGAAATGTCCGCAAGGCACTGTCCATGAACAGTTACACGTGCATCCCACCAGGTCTGCCAAAAACACAGTCTTGAACCTGCCGTCAAGGGCTTAGTGTGCCACGGCCTGTGGCCCTGACGATCTGGACCTGACCGGGTGCCATCACCGTGAAGCGCCCGCTTGTCAGGGTACGGTGGAGGCCGCTTGGCAGGATGCCAATCTCTCAGGGTGGGTGCTCAGCCTGGGTGGCTTGGATCGTCACATCGTTGTAGGTTTGGCGAACACCATCCACCCCTCCACCCTGACCGCCCACGATTGGCATCTATTGGTAGTGACTAGCTAGGGCGTCGCTGATTCGCTCATCGGTGGCTCGGGAATCGGTCGCTCGGTGCAAACAAAACACCTGGACCAACCCAAGGAGGGTGGAGGGGTAGAGGCTGTTTGGTAGAGCTCCAACAAACCCATTGGGGAGGAGCGTCTGCCGACAGTTTTCCCAGGGTTTGGAGAAATACCCTCCACCCTCCACCCTGGGTGTCATGACGAGGCGCTAGTCCATGGGTTCGGCGAGGTAACGGACACGCCAGGCTCCAAGATGCCTGAAAGGCTGAGGAAACCGAGATCCAAGAGGCGACAGCCAGATCTCGCACCCGACTAGAGCAGCTGGCACCGATGGTTCTAGCGGTGGTTGCCTTGACAGAATCGACTGCCGACGAGGGCGTCAAGACCGTGGTCCACAGCTTGGGGTTGCGGTGGTGGCCATGCAGACCCCTCTGGCCGCGCTCCGCGCACGTCAGCCCTCATCGACCAGGAGTTGACCGCTGGCCGTGCTCGTATGACCTATCCCCAAGTTACGGAGCGCGGGGACGGCTGTTAGCGGCGGTCACGGCTACGACCGCTTTAACTGGGCATGGCCGGACGGCCCTGCCTCGCCTTTAACAGGCGTAAGCGCTCTTTCATGAAGCGCTCAAATTCTACCTCTTCGCCGACCTGCTGGGCAATCTGTGTTTGGAATGACGCTCGAAACAGCGAGCGCTTACGAGAGCACTCCTGACACAGCGCGCGCAATTGGGACCTGGCACATTCGGCCTGGGAGTCCTCACGGAAACCCTGCGGGTAATCTGGCCAAAAGTGCTGTGACTGTGTGAACCAGGGTACCGGTATGGTGGCATCGCCGAAATGCGCCCTGGCGCGCTGGAGTAGCGTGTCGGCGACCTCGCGCAAGGATGGCCAGAGGAGCCAGACGCGTTCAGCGGGCCGTCCGCAGCCATCTTCCTCACAATTGGGGTGCAAGCGGTAATGCGCCGTCAATCGGTCCTGGCACCAGCGGTGCAGGTCGATTCTGAACTTGGCCGCGAACCTCCTCGTTGTTTTAGCGCGAAAGCAGTCCTGCCAAGGACGCAGCACCCACCCCGGTGCGATCTTGGCGTTATCGCTGGCGGCGACATAAACGGGTGAGCCCATTTCTCGGTAGGCGTCCAGGGGGTAGAAGATGAAAAGATGCGGACCAGGCCCGATTTCCCGGTCTTGGCCATGGTGATCCTCAGCACTGAGGTTCTGGACACGCAGAAACCAGGTTTTCTCCCCGGTGCTCTGCAAAACCTCAATACTCCGCTGACACCAGTCCGCTTCCAAGAACAGGCGTTCGAGCAGAGGGTGCTGGGAAGGTAGATCGAATGGGGTATCTGCGAGGAGCCGCCAGATTGCCTGCTCACAATCCATCTTTGATTCGAAGCCAAGGAAGGTCATGGTTGGATGGGTGGTCGGAGAAGTTTCAGAAGCTTATTGCCGTAGGTCCAATAATTGATCTCCTGTGCAGGTTGATGGTTACAGCAAATGAGATCACTCCTGATCGGTGCATGTGCACCGCATTGGCAAGCTGACCACCCAGCGAGATGGCGTTCATGTCGTGGTTGGCGTGCGGTCAATGCCGGGGCGGCAGACGACCCATACGCCCTTTTCTTATACCATAGCCCTATAGTAAACCCATCTCTCTCCGACCGGCGTCCTTTGCTATAGCAATCCAGGTAGAGAAAGGCCGTATGGGTCGTACGGTCAAGGTGGTGGCAGATCTTCATCTTCGATGTCGTTTCGGTCGTTCTTCAGGCGGATACCACGCCAGCCACGAACGTTGCCGCTTGCGGTCACCAAGTCGGTTGACTGGGTGATGCCGTATGAATCAACGACCGCCCGTTTGAACTCGGTCCAAAAACGTTGCGGCGTTTCTGGTGCCCATTTTCGGGCTGTGCAGAACCCCACGTAACCTTCGTAGGCTTTGGATGCCAGCAGTCGCCCTCTGCCGTCTTTGACGACCCCTTCTTTCGCGAAAGCGACGGAGCTTTCAGACTCATCCAGCAGCGCATCGCGGATTCTTCGCTGGCGGTCGCTGAGGATAATTCTTCCTCCGTCGACGAGCAGCCTGCGGGCGCCTTCGAGGCCCCAGTTCAGGATGCCAGGACCTTCGCTCTCCAGGAGCTTCTCAGAGAAGCTCGGGAGCCTTTCATCCTCCGGCACTTCCTGGTCAAAGGGAACGATGATCAATCGTCTTCGCCACGCCTCCTTGTCTCCCTGAAACCGGATGCGCAATCGGGAGTTGGTGGTCAGCAGGACAGAGGCTTTGATGGGCTTGGCGGGCGGGGTGACATTGGAGTTCTTAAACTCGACGCTGAGCGGATCTTCGCCGGTGATCGACTTGAGCAAGGCCGCTCCTTGATTGCTTAGAAAATCCTCGTCCACATCCGCGCCGTAGAGGAGCAGTTTGTGGCAATGTCGGCCCATTTCGAAGCGGCCATCCAGCTTGGACGTGCGCAGCGTCCCCGTATTCCCCTGGCCGATTAAGCCGATGATAACCCTCACGACGGTCCCTTTGCTTGAGCCCGCTGCGCCGTAGAGGAGCGTCATGACCTGCGCAACGTTGCGACCGATGAGGGTCAGCCCAGCAAGTCGTTGGATCAAATCCACATCGTCTGGCTCCAACTGCTTGCCGAGCATCTCGGTCCATCGTGGGCACGTTGCGCCGGTCACGTAATCGACGGCCACCACACCACGGAAGTAGTAGTCTGGTGAGTGCGGCAGCAGTTTGTTTTGGCCGATGTCCACCACACCGTTGGCGACGGGTATGATCCTTGGGGGCCATTGCCAGATGTCGGAATCCACACAGGCCATACCTGATGCCTTGGTGATGATGGGTGTTAAGATTTTTGTGCTTCGCAAATAGAATTGAAGCGGCTTGGTGTCCACATTGGGAGCGGTGCATTTGCGAGCCACATCCAGGAGCAACTTGTCCAGGGGATCGTGCAGCATCTCCGCCTTCACCTGCTGGTAAGAACCCTTTGAGCAGTAGCGTAGCCATTTGTTTTCTTCCAGATCAAATACGGCGGGGTCCTTGTCGTTGCCTTCGCGCACCAGAAGTGCTGCAAAGAAAGCCTCGTTCAGTTGGACCGGCACGCAGATCGCGGGTGCGTCGCCCTTCTTGGACCATGTGCATTCGATGGGATCGCCGTGTTTCTCCGTCAACTGCGGGTAGAGGCTCCTCAGATATGCACTTGGTGTGCGGTCGCCCCCTCCGTGCTCCGCCTTGCCGATACGAGAACGCAGCTCGTGATTGAACGTCTTTATGACCGAGTTGTCCTGACATCCGCTGTGGGCGCACTTGAGCGTGGGCCAGCCGTTTTCTTTAAAATCGCCGTTGACCCAAATAACGCACTCGGTCTTGCTGTGACCGCTGTGGTTGTCCCGATTGGGGCATGGGCAGATGCCTTTGGCACTGTCCTGCCATTCGATCCCCTGGCCAAACATTTCCTGAAAGAGCTTCTCGGCAATCTCCTGCCGTGCTTCCAAATCGGCTTCGCCGTTAGCATCGGGCTTCGGGCGCGGCGTGCTTTTTTCGGCCTTTTCGCCAGATCCCTTCGCCGATGACTTCGAGGATGAATCTGCTTTGGGCGTGGCTTCCGCTGCTGGCGACTCGGGCTCCGCCTGAGCCTTGAGTTCCTCAAGCGTCAAACGAGATTTGGGGGTCATAGGGCAAAAAGGTAAGTCGTGAGCAATCGAAGGTGGCCTTGTCGATCTTCGCCTCCAGGCGCCAGGCTTTGCTCTTGGCGGCAGCGATCTGCTTGTAGAGCCGCTCGTACTCATCCGCGTCCCGTGCTGCTGGCCCAAAGGCGCACACTCGCAGGCCAGAGCCGGTTATCGACCCGAAGATCACCACGGCGTGCGGGTCTTCGCGGATTCGGATCCGCGTCTCCTCCACTTTCTCAACGCCATCCAAATCGAGCGGGTAGAGTCCAGTTGCGCGAATCAGATGCACTTTGTTGCGCTGAGGCAAGAACACGCCAGCCAGGGTCACACCTGGAGTCCGTTTTTTCGCCTCATCAGCCTTGGCTTTGCCCAAGTCATGCGGGCGATGGAAAACGACGTTCCCGACTTTGGCCCGCACGTCGTATTCCTTACCGTCCACGATTACTTTCTCGATAAAACAAAGCTTCTCATTACCTTTAGGCTGGAGCGGGATCACCGCCACCGCGTCCGGGTCCGCGCTCAGGCCGAGCTGTTCCAGCAGGCGAATAATGCGGAGCCGGTTGATCTTTTGCGCCTCCCGCACACCCGCCGTGTAAAGCCGCCGCACCTTCTCTTGATTCTCGGCGATGTTTACGTTTTTTTCACCCCATTTGGTCTCAATCGCCACCGACCCGCCGCTGCGAATCAGATCGACAATCTCCGTGAGCCGGTATGGCTTAACGTCGTGGCTTTCCGCATACGGGCACACGCTTACCCAGGAGTGCTCCAGGCGTTCGCTGCCGCGCTCAAGCCATTTTTCGTAATCGGCGGCGCGTTCCTTCGCGGCTTTCCGATCCGCAGCCTTCCACTCATCGTAGGACTGGCGGCGTTTCGGTGAAGTCGGTTCAGCGCCGTGCGGACTCGGATGACTCGGATGAACAGGCCCTTGCGCTTCAGCGCCCTTTGCTGTACTTTCCCTTGGTTGTTCGGAGTAATTTGCCCCGGCAGGTGTCGCAGCCTGCTCGGGGTTAACTTTTTGTTTCATATGGCATAAGGCGTGGGTTCCTGCTTTGCACTAACAGCGTTGAGGATTTTTTCTGAAGGGTGAGTGTTTTGGTCCCCATTGTCAGCGGTGGCCGTCTCCGACTTGGCTGCCCTTGATTCGATAAAGGCCAAGATGCTGGCCAGGTTGAACAGCCTTGTCCCTTGGGTTTGGTGGGGTTCCCGCAGGCTACAGCTACGGATGTGGCCTTCAGCGGCCAATTGATAGAGCTTGGCTCGGCTCAGGCCTGAATAATGTTCATGCCCAAACTTCGGTGCGCGAATCCAGACGGGCAGATCCCGCTGGCGCTGCGCCAACAGCTCAACCACGATGGGCGTTAGCCGCACCTTGGGCGGACCGTTCGTAGCAATGGCATCCACTGACATGGGCGAACGCTCGTAGCAGTCCGTTTCCACGGTCTAGTGCCTCAGACCGTATAAGAGGGTTGGCGGAGTGGCGTAAACGCACGCCCAGCCCCCGCAGGACCGAACCAGAGTCCCTAAGCGGAGCCGTCAGGGCCGGGCAAAGGCAACAAATCGCTCCTCCAGTTTTCGGAGAATATAACTACGAACTCTTCCTCGGCTCTTGCGCACTGAGGGGGGCTTCACCAACTTGAATAATTCCGGCTCGGTTTCAACGGCGGGGTATGTTTCTAACAGTAAGGTCCGTGCCTCATCCCACCATTTCGGGGCATTGTCCGTATTGAATTCCGGCAACGTCTGTCTCCGTTTGTTCCATAAGTAGAAAAGCAGGCTGAACGCTATTTCAGCCCATTCGTCGAGCTTCCACCTGGCTGATGGATCAAGTTCAAGAGGCGTATCGGCACCAAGCTCTAGCGATTTGAAGAGGCGCAGATAATCGTCAGTGAGGAGCGGGTGGAGGCTCATCATCGCAGGCAACTGCCAGCGCTGACGAGCTGCCAATCGAAATAATTCGGGATGTTGCCTAGCCAGTTCAGTGAAGTCGACGCATGCAAGGCATGCCAGGGCCGTTAGTGCATCGGCAGCCTCCGCACTACCCGCGTTCACCAGTTCGGTCAGCCAGACCAAAGACCGTTTTACGCGCTTAAGAATGAGGCCAACATCGTTGGGGATACCTTCAGTCTCCTCCTGTGGTGTGGGCATGGCTCTAAGTTGTCTTAAGGGCGGGCGCTTTACCAAACGCCAGCCCTCTGGAGATTTAGATCCGTCCACGATCTCGTGGTAGGGATGCAGAGGAGCCTCAAAGTCGGTCATCCAATAGTGGGCGGGTAGGCAGTAGGGCAAACTCTTTGCCTCAGCGGCGATTCTAGCCAGAGACAGCGGTGACTTGGGACCCTTCTTTTCGCCCCTGCTCATACCACCGGCAGCCTTGGTAGTGCGTTGATGGCCACGCGCAGCGTGTCGAGTTGCAGGTGCGTATAGATGTTGTGCGTGGAGGCGCTCCTCTGGCCAGTCAGCTTCCGGCGTGTTTCAGGCTGGGCACCGTTATTGGCCAGATCCGAAACGAATGTATGCCGCAGCGAGTGAAAACTGAGCCTACAAAACTTTCGACCGGTAGCGGTGGTGATCTCTTTAAGATCCACACCCGCCGCTGCCGCGATTTTCTTGAAACGTCTGCTTAACCCCCGTTTGCCACCGGCCTCTTCGCCTGCCAATGACGGCATCACGCATTCACCAGGGGTGCCCGCCCCTGCCAATGCGCCCAGGCGCTCACGCACCTCATTGTGCATCGGGATAACGACAGCATTACCCCGCTTTCCAGGCTTCATTAGGGTTATCGTACCTTCGACCAAGTTAACCTGATCCCAGCGTAAGGAGGCCAACTTCGTGAGTCTCACGCCGGTGCGCGCGCCGAGCAGGATCAATGTGCTCCAGTCAGGGTCAGCAACCTTTCGCAGGAGAGAAACTTCGGTGTCGGTAAAAGGCTCGTGGGTCTCGCCATCACCTTCGGGCATCTCGACCGCCTCCGCTGGGTTGGTGTCGATCAAACCGTGTCGCCGTGCCATGCCCAGGGCCGACCGGATCATCTCCAGGTGGAGCTTGGCGGTCTTGGCCGAGGATGTTTCCAGGCACTCGCTGATGTAATCGTCGACCTCGGTTGCGTGCAGTTCCGCTAGGGGGCGGTCTGCGCGGTCTTCAAGATGGCCAAGAAAACTGATTACCACCGCGCGATATCGGTCAATGGTGTCCTGCGTGCGTGTAGCTTCCTTCCTGCGGAGCCAATCATTGAACCACTCCCTGGTGCTCGTGGCGCGCAATCGATCTGGGCTGCCGGTACGAACCAGGATATCATTCAGTACCTTTCGGAACTGGGTTTCACTAGCCCTCCCAGCCTTGGCCATCTTCTCAGCTCGCTCGTATTCAAGAGCAACGGCCAAGGCCTTTTTTCGGTCAGTTTCTCTGGTTGAGCGCAGGTGGAACCGCCCTTGGGCGTCATACCACCCCGCGAACCAGTATCTGGTCTTTGGTCGGCGATGGACACTAGCCATGATGAAGTGCTAGTGTAACTGCTAGTGTTAATGGTGTCAAAGGCTTCTGAACGTGTCAATTTACTGAGGAAACGTGAGAATTGGAGCGGGTGAAGGGAATCGAACCCTCGTCTCAGGCTTGGGAAGCCCACGTTCTACCATTGAACCACACCCGCAACCGACTGGTCGGGATTGTTGCCCCCGCGCCGGGTCGATGGCAAGCCCGAAACGGGCCGCATGGGAAATCCGGAAATCCGGAAATCCCCACCCCAGGTAACAGTTACTTCTGGCTCACGGCGATCCACTCCAGCAGGGTTCCGGACGATTGATCAGGAGGGGCAACCGTTTCCGTTCCAGGAGACGTTCCTGGCAATGTGAGGCCGGCTGGGCCTCTTGCGATCAGGTGCGCTATAACCAACCCTGGCTTCCGATGTTCCAGAGCCGTCTTTATCGTCGCTGAACAGACCAGACACTGGCGACGAGAGGCTAAAGGCTTCGATTAGGGCTACGGCCACGCATCGTCAATCGATCATGCGCGATCCCTACCCGTTTAGACCGCCATCACATAAAGCCACCGCGCGGATAGGCGAGCCATCGCGCCCTTTGAAGTTGAGCGGGAAACCAATGAACGTGAAGGTGTCTGGAAGAGCGTCGAGACGGGCGAGAGCCTCCACAACGACTATCTCGACATCGCGCGCGAGGAGGATGTGATGGAGCTCTAGCCACTGTTTGCCAGGGGTCGGGAGGTCCATTCCCAGGAGCCGGATCTTTCGAGAGGCGAGGTAACGGGCGGCGTCGAGCGTCAGCGAGGGGAAATCGTCAAAGAACCGTTGTGTGCCGTATTGTTTGTACCAGCCGGTGTTGATGATTATTCGGGCGTCGGGCTGAAGGTATTCTTCGTGAGGTTTTAAATCCTCGACCGTGATCTCCGCGTTAGGGGCCTTGGGAAGCCGCAACACGCGAGCCGGGCCGATGAACCAATCCAGGGGCATCTGATCCAGGGTTCGTCCATCGTCAAAGAAGTGGAACATCGCGTCCAGGTGCGTGCCCTGGTGGCTGCCCATGACGATCTGGCTGATGTTGTATTGGTGGGTTGCGACCCGGCCAAACTCGATGACCGCAAGCTTTGGGTCGTTGGGAAATGCAGGAAGGCGATCGACCATCGGGTGGGAGAGATCGATCAAACGCATGTTTGTCCTACCGCGGATGGGCGAAAATGTGCGAGGCAGCGATGAACCCACGGAAAAGCGGGTGGGGAGCGTTTGGTTTGCTATGGAACTCGGGATGGAACTGACAGGCGATGTAGAACGGGTGGTCCTTAAGCTCGATCAGTTCGACCAGTTTGCCATCGGGCGAGGTGCCGCAGAAGACGAATCCTGCCTGTTCAAACTGTTCGCGGTAAACGTTGTTGAACTCGTAACGGTGCCGGTGCCGCTCGTTGACCACGAAGGCGCCATAGAGTTTGGCCGCCCGTGAGCCAACCTGTAATTGGACAGGCTGTGAGCCTAACCGCATGGTCCCCCCCATCTTCGTTATCTTCTTTTGCTCATCGAGCATGGCGATGACCGGGTGCGGCGAATTGATGTCGAACTCCGTCGAGTGGGCACCATCCAGCTTGAGCACATCGCGGGCGAATTCGATGGTGGCAATCTGCATCCCCAAGCAGAGGCCGAGGTAAGGCATGCGATGCTCTCGAGCATAGCGCGCCGCCAGGATCTTCCCCTCAATGCCGCGCTCGCCAAATCCTCCCGGGACCAGCAGTCCGCCCAAGCCTTTGAGGACCTTTTCCGGCCCGCTTTTCTCGAGGTCTTCGGCCTCGATTCGCTCGATCTCCACGCCGCAATCGTTGGCCACGCCGCCATGGATGATGGCCTCATAGACCGATTTGTAGGCGTCCTGGAGCTCGATGTACTTGCCTACCACACCGATGCGGACCCGGTGCTGGGGCGCGATGAGTTTGCGGATGATATCCTGCCAGTGCGACATGTTTGCCGGAGCGCTGTCGAGGCGCAACAACCGACAGACCAAATCGTCCAAGCGCTCGCGCTGGAGCATCAGCGGCACCTCGTAGATGCTGTGATCAACATCCTTCTCCTCGATAACGCCTTCGTAAGGCACGTTGCAGAAGAGGGAGATCTTTTGCCGCAACTCCTTGTTCATGGGGCGCTCCGAGCGACAGATCAAGATGTGGGGAGTGATGCCGATTTCTCGTAGTTTTGCGACCGATTGTTGAGTGGGTTTGGTCTTGAGCTCTCCGGCCGCCTTGATGAAGGGGACATACGTCACGTGGATGAAGATGGCATTGGTGGATCCTACTTCCAGTGCGAACTCCCGAATGGCCTCCAGGAAAGGAAGACCTTCGATGTCTCCGGTGGTGCCTCCAATTTCGGTGATCACCACGTCCGCCTTCGAGAGTTCAGCGATCTGGGTGATCCGGTTCTGGATCTCATCGGTGACATGGGGAATGACCTGCACCGTCTTTCCCAGGTAATCGCCCTTGCGTTCCCGCTCCAGGACCCGCGCGTAAACCTGTCCGCTGGTCAGGTTGTTCATGCGCGTCAACTTGGTGCTGGTGAAGCGCTCGTAGTGTCCCAAATCGAGATCCGTTTCGGCGCCGTCGTCCAGCACGTACACTTCGCCATGTTGAAAGGGGCTCATGGTGCCCGGGTCAACGTTGAGGTAGGGGTCGAATTTCTGGAGAGTTACTTTGAGGCCGCGGTTTTCAAGCAGCGTCCCAAGCGCCGCCGCAGTCAAGCCTTTGCCCAGGGAGCTTACCACTCCGCCCGTGACGAAAATATATTTCATGGTCCAAACGCCGTTGGTGGTGGCACTCGCGCTCGCCTCACTCGCCGCCGGCCATCCGTTTGAGCAGCCTTTCCACTCGGCTGATGTCCGCGGGCATGTCCACGCCCACGCACTCATAATCTACGATGGCGACCGCGATCGGTATCCCGTGCTCGAGCGCTCGCAACTGTTCCAGCTTCTCGGCTTGTTCGAGCTTGGATACCGGAAAGCGCACTAACTGAAGCAAGGTGTTGCGCCGGTAACCGTAAATGCCCAGATGTTTCAAAAAAGGAAACGCCGCCAACTGCTCGTCAACCGAACGACTGGCGGCCTCGCGCAGATATGGAATCGTGCGCCGAGAGAAATATAGGGCCTGCCCGGCGGCGTTGACAACGACTTTCACCACGTTGGAGTTCTCGTAATCTGCGGGGTCGCGGATGCTGGTTGCCGCTGTGGACATCGGGTGACTGGAGAGCGCGTCGGCCACGGCGTCGACTACGGATGGATCGATGAGTGGCTCGTCGCCTTGGATGTTCACCGCTGCGTCGCATTCGCAGCGCGCTACTACCTCGGCGATCCGGTCCGTCCCGCTGGGGTGGTCGGAGGCGGTCATCTCTGCGCGGCAGAAGGTTTGAGCCACTTCCCAGATACGAGTGTCATCGGTCGCCACGATCACCTCGGAGAGTGTTTGAGCCTGTTGGCAACGCTCGACCACATGCTGGATCAGCGGTTTGCCCGCGATGAGGGCGAGCGGCTTGCCTCGGAATCGAGTCGAGCCAAAACGCGCGGGGATCACGCCGACGATCTTCATATCCCGGCAGTGTATCCGGTTGCGCTACGATTTCAATGAGGGTTGTGGCGTCGAGGGGAAGGAGGAACAGGTGAGAGGAAGATCGGTTGCTCAGGGAGCTACCGACCCGTGCTGCGGGAGCCGGTGGGTTCGTCCTGGAGGCCCCCCACGGCTCGGCTCAATCCATACTGCGCTTTGTTGAACTCCGCGACCGTCGTCAGGTAGTTGGTGCGAGTCCGGATCAACTCCTGCTGAGCCTGGATGTCCTCCAGCACAATCCCCACGCCGTACTCCTTGCGTTGGCGGGTTAGGCGCAAGGTTTCGTTAGCCGTGTTCAAATTCTCCTCGGCGAGCCTGATCTGGTCGGAGAGGGATTGGACCCGGCTCAGGGCGGCCACCACTTGGGAACTGATGCTGTCCCTAACCTTTGCTTCGCCGAATTCAGCGGCCGCGAGACGGGCTTTGCTGGCTTTGACGCGTCCCGAGTCGAAAAGTCCGCCTGGACCAATGCGCCAACCCAGGCCGACCAGGTAGTCCTCAGAATCTCCGAAACTGCTCGGAGCATCGTCGTGGCCGCCGCCCATTCCGCCCAGAAACATTTGCGCTCCAATGGACGGAATCAGCGGCCCGTAAAGAGCCCCAGTCTTGGCGTCGGTAGCGGCTTTCACGAGGGCCTCCCCTTGCTTCAGCTCAGGGCGGCTGCTGAGGGCTTGCTGCACCAGCAGGCTCATAGCGGCGTTTGTCGGAAAGAGAACGAGAGGCGCCAGGTCGGCGTCCCTGGGAATCAACTCCACTGCCGGGTCCAAGTGCAGAATCTCCGCCAAGCTGGCAGCGGCAAGACGTTGCTGCTCGATCACTTGCCGCAGGACGATTTGGTAGCTCTCAGTTTGGGTTTGGACCCGAAGCTCATCTCCCTTGAAGGCGATGCCTGCTTCGACAGCACCGTGCAGTTGATGCTGGTAATCGGCGGAGATCCTCATGGTTTCTTTCACTACCTCGGCGAGGGCGCGGTCTTTGACCAAATCGAAATAGCCTTGCGCAGCGCTCAACCTGGAGTCCTGCCGCTGGGTCTCCAGGGCATGCCGCGAGGCGGTGACCAGTTGCTTTGCAGCCAGCGATTGGTAAATGGCATCACCTATAGCCAACTGCGCAGCGAAAGTGCCTCCCGGGGCATAGGATTGGAAATGCGTGTCGGTGATCGTCCCCGCCGGAACAGCTTGGGCCATGCCGTCGCGGCGGTGGTAGGTTACGCCGGGGCTCAGGGAGGGAAAAAACTGCTCCAGGGCGCTGGATCGATTGGCGCGCGCCTCGTCCAGGCGCTGACTCGCGATCTGCACATCGAGATTCCGCGCGCCGGCCAGGCGCAGCACAGTTGGCAGGTCGATGGGATAGCCCGCTGCGGCTGGTTCCGCCGGCCGCACGACGAAGAGGCTCACGGACACTGCCGAGGCGATAGAGATGGCGATGCGAATGGCTCGAATCGCGACTGGCAATAATGGAATTCTCGCTCTCACTTCGTCTCCGTCAGGCTCACCGCTTGTCCATCGTTGAGGGTGCGTTTGCCCACTAGGATAACCTTCTGATCGAGCTGCGCGCCGCTCAGGATCTCAACCTGCGCTCCATCGTTGAAACCCGTTTGCACTCGCGTTTTCTTGGCCTTCCCCTCGACGAAGAGAAACACCGAAGCTCCTGCCTTCTCAGTAACCAGGGCATCGACTGGGACCAGGAGCGCGTCGTCCTTGCGCTCGACCCCGATTTTGACCGTGGCAGACATCCCCGGCCGAAGTTCCAGTTTGGGATTGGGTAGCTCGATTTCCGCCAGCATGGTCTTGGTTGCCTCATCTAGGGAGTACGAGAAGCGTGTCACGTCGCCCTCGAACCTGCGTCCCGGGAGGCCATCCAGACTCAGTTTGACAGGCTGCCCGGTCACAATCAGGGAAGACTCAACCTCAGGGACAGGGACCTGGAGCCGGACACGGTTGAAATCGGTGAGGGTGACAATGGCGGCGTTCTGCGCTGAGCCGCCCGAGGTTGCCGCGGGAATAAATGCGCCGGGATCAACCATGCGCCGTGTGATGACGCCCGAGAAGGGCGCCACGATCCGCGCGTAATTGAGCAGTGTCTCGGTCCGCTCGAGATTCGCCTTGGCGATGTCCAGCTTCGCCCGCGCGTCGTCCACGGTCTGTGGGATAACCAGGTCCGGGGCCTTCTGTCGTGACTCATTGAGCCGCTGGTAGTCGATGGCGGCGACCTCCACTTCAGCCCGGTTTCGAGAACGATCGGCGAGCAACTCCGGAACCTCGATTTCTGCCAGGACCGCACCTTCCTTGACTTGGTCGCCCTTGTCCACGGAGAGGGTTTTCAGATAACCGGCCACCTTCGCATAGAGCGTCGCTTGCTGATACGCCTTGATTTCTCCAGGCAGGGTGATGAAACGAGTGATCGGACCTCGCTTGGGCTGCACTGCTTGCACCATGACGGGAGGGGTAACCGCAGGCGACGTTCCTGGGAAATCAGGTCTGCAGCCGCTAACCAATCCCACTCCTCCGAGCGCTAAGCCAATCATCGCCACGTATGCATGAAAATGCTTCATGGGTGCATCTCTTTCTCAGCCGACAGGTTGTCGCTGGGTTTGCTCCATCGCCTCGTCCAGATCGAGCGATGCTGAACGCCTGTGCGCTCGCGCCTGCACAATGGCAAAGACCGAGGGCAGAATCAGCAAAGTCGCCAGGGTGGCAACAGCGAGCCCTCCCACTACGGCGCGGCCCAAGGGCGCGGTCTGTTCACCGCCTTCGCCTAGACCGAAGGCCATAGGCATCATCCCAGCGATCATCGCCAGACTGGTCATGAGGATGGGTCGCAAACGGCTCTGCGCCCCCTCCACTGCTGCGGCCTCAGCGGCTGCTCCGCCCAGGCGGTGGTGTTCTGCGAACGTAACCAGCAGGATGGAATTGGCCACCGCGACTCCAACGGCCATGATTGCGCCCATGAACGATTGGATGTTGAGTGTGGTTCCAGTCAGCCAAAGAGTCAGCGCCACGCCAGCAATGACTGCCGGAGTGGTGGAGACCACGATGAATGCGAGTTTTACGGACTGAAAATTGGCCGCCAGCAAAAGGAAGATGGTGAGGATCGCCGCAAACAGCCCGGCTTTAAGGCCATCCAACATCTGTTCCAGGGGGACAACTTGTCCACGCACGGCCACGCTCACTCTGGGGGGTGGACTACCCAGTTCGTGCAGGGCTCGCGCGACTTCCTGGGCTACGGTGCCTAAGTCGGCGCCAGCAATGTTGGCGGTGACGGTGATCATGCGTTGCATGTTGTAGCGTTGGTACTGACCAACCGCTGTGCCCTCGGTCACGGTTGCGATATTTCGCAGCAAGGTGGCATCGCGGTCGTGGTAAGAGATGGGCAGATTCTGGGCCTCTTCGAGGGTATTCATGCGTGCTTGCGGAACCTGCACCTGAAGCTGATAGGCGACACCGCTGTTCGGGTCAGCCCAATAGTTCGGCACGACGAATCGACTGGAGGAGGTGGCCGCCACCAACGAGCGCGACACGTCTGCCATCTTGACGCCCATAATGCCCGCGCGCTCGCGATTCACCGTCACGTCAACGGTTGGGTAGTCGAGGGACTGTCCGAATTGCACATCGCGCAGCGAACGGATTTTGCCGATCCGCTCCTTTACCTTCTCAGCGAACTCGCGATCAGCGGCGAGATTAGGGCCGCTGACTGCCACTTCAATGGGAGTAGGAGAACCCAGACTCATCACCCTGCTGACGATGTCGCTCGGCTCGAATGAGAAGCTGACGTCCGGCATTTCTCGGGCGAGCCTGGCACGCAGCCTTTCCCTGAGCTCGGCAATCTGGACTCTTGCGGCGGGTTTAAGTTGCACCTGTACGACCCCCTCTTCCGATCCACCGTTCCATAGGTAAACAAAATTGATGGGATAGCTCGCGCCGTGGACGCCCACGAAACCCAAGGTGATCTCGATGTTGGCAGGCCCCACTTCGTTTTTAATCATCTCCAGGACCTGCTGCGCGACGGCCTCGGTTCGATCCACATGGGAGCCTGCGGGGGCGCGCAGACGGACCTGGAGCTGGCCGGCATCAACCTTGGGAAAGATCTCGGTGCCCAACTGGCGGCCGATCAGCAGAATCCCCGAACCCGCCAGCAGCAGGTAAAGACCGAACACCAGCCAGCGTAGCCGCACCACCCTTTGCAGCATTCCAGCATAGCGTTTTTGAAACCTGGGAAAACGGTCTCCGGATCGTTCTTGAGTGGCGCCTTCATGGCCTCGCAGGAACCATACCGAGAGAATCGGCACCAGCGTGGTGGACAGGACATACGACGCGATCATAGAAAAACCGACCGCCAGGGAGAGTGGGAGAAACATGGCCTTGGCCGCGCCCACCATGAACAAGGTCGGAACAAACATGGCGAGAATGCAAAACATGGCGAGCAGCCGCGGAGTCGTCGTTTCGGTGGTCGCATCCCTCGCCGCTCGATTAAGGGAAACGCCACGAGTCAAATGCGTATGGATATTCTCGATGCATACGGTTGCTTCATCCACGAGAATCCCCACTGCAAGCGCCAGTCCCCCAAGCGTCATGATGTTGATTGACTGTTTCGTAACCCACAGGGCGAGCAATGCGGCCATCAGCGATAGGGGGATATTGATGACGACGATCAATGCACTCCGCCAATCGCGCAAGAACACCAGAATCATAAGCCCGGTCAGAATGGCTCCCAAGCCACCCTCCAAGGTTAGACCTCGAATCGCTCGCGTCACGTACGGCGACTGGTCGAACTCGTAGCTGACCTTGACGTCACTTGGGACGACGCCCTGGAACTTGGGGATGTTCTGTTTGACCAGGTTGACCACGGAGAGGGTTGAAGCGTCAGCACGTTTGGTTACCGGGATGTAAACGGTCCGACGGCCGTTGACGAGGGCGTAACTGGTTACGATGTCGGATCCGTCTACGACTTCCCCCACGTCCCGTAGAAACACCGCGGGATAAACCCCGGTGCGGATGGGCACGCTCTCCAGGTCCTTGATGTTCCTCACTACGGAGTTCAGCGGCACCATAGGGTAACGGCCACCGATGGGCATGTTGCCCGAGGGGCTGATGCAGTTGGCCGCGGTCATCGCTGCGACAACCTCGTCCGGCGACATGTTGTATGAACGCAGACGGTCTGGCTTCAAGTTGACCACAATGCTCCGAGCGCTCCCCCCGAAAGGCGGTGGTGCTGAGACACCAGGCAGAGTGGCAAAGAGCGGTCGGACAAGATTCAACGCTGCATCCTGCATCTCGCTCACCGTCCGGGTCTCGCTTGAGAAAACGAGGTTGCCTACCGGCACGCTGCCGGCGTCAAAGCGGGTGATAAACGGTGGCACGGTTCCCGGAGGCATGAAAGCGCGCGCGCGGTTCACGTAAGCGACAGTTTCGGACATGGCCTGGGACATGTCCGTATGTGGGTGAAACTGAAGCTTGATCAACGCCGCGCCCTGGATGGATTTGGATTCGACGTGCTCAATCCCAGTGATGTAAAGGAAGTGATATTCGTAATAATAAGTTAGGTAACCTTCCATCTGGGCGGGATCCATCCCGCCGTAGGGCTGAGCCACGTAGATGGTGGGAATACCCAGGGTAGGGAAAATATCTCTAGGCATTTCGCGCAGCGCCAAACTCGCGCCCAGCGACACGGCAATGACGGCCACCAACACGGTCAGGGGACGTCGTAATGCCAGTCGTACCAGGTTCATCGGGCAAACTCCTCCCGAATCATCCTGGCCCCGCGCGAGCATCCCGCCGGAGGGGAGCGCAAAGAGGGATTCATGCTCAAGGCATTGGATCTGCCGCTTCCTCGATCACTTCATGGTGAAGTTCACGCAACTGTTTGCCGATCAAGCCTAGGACCTTGCGGCCCTCGGCCGTCAATCGGTAATCCTTGCGCGCGCGGCGGCCGCCCTCTGGGTCAACCCTGCAACTGAGCCAGCCCAAACGTTCCATTCGCTTAAGCAACGGATAGAGAGTGCCCGGACTAATTTCGTATCCATGGCGGCGAAGTTCAGTAAGGATCCACTGGCCGTGGATGGGTTCCTCGCCCGCGTGATGGAGGATATGCACCTTCCAAAAGCTGAGCAGGACTTCTCGAATCACGGACTTCATGCGCGGCATAATTACGTTCGCCGATGTCGATACTAGTAATTGAACCCGGGGGATGTCAAGTGGGAGGTAACCAAGTTAGCCCGAGTTTTGGCAAATTATCAGATTACTAGATTATTGTGATCGTCGAGCTATATGACTTCCGTGCGAGAAAGCGTCTCGCAGCGGTTCCTGATAAGTGAATTGCCTCGTGGATGCCCGCAGCGCAAACTGCCGACGGATGGTTGGATCGGATGCGGCATTGAGCCGTCGATCTGGCCCGCCTATCACATAGACATTGTGCTGACGCAGAAGAGCTTAACTGAGGCGGAACAGGTTCCTCGGGCCGCTTAACCTCCCGGGGTGACCAGCTGGGGTGATCGCCGCGGCAAGGTCCCAGGACCAACTTTGGGTTTGAAGGGCAGGCGGATGATAAAGGTGGTGCCCCGCCCCACTTCAGTTTCAAAAGCCACGGTGCCGCCGTGCCGGTTAACCACACTTCCGTAAACCATGGCCAAGCCTTGCCCGGTCCCCTTGCCCACCTCCTTGGTGGTGAAGAAGAGTTCAAAAACTCTGGACCGGACCGCTTCAGGGATGCCTGTTCCGGTATCGCTAACCCGAACCTCGGCATAATCGCCATCGCGCCGGGTCTGCACGGTGATGAGGCCCTTGGAGGAAGGCCGCGCTTTGACAACCTCACCGATTGCGTGGGCGGCGTTGACGACAAGATTCAAAATAGCCTGGTTGAACTCGCCGATGAGGCAAGGGACGAACGGCAGATTTGGCTCCAAATCCAGCTTCAGATCGGCGACATATTTCCATTCATTGCGAGCGACCGTGGTCGTGCTTTCGATGGCCTTGTTCAGATCCGCCAGAGTCTTCTCTTTGCTTCCCGGATGGGAGAACTCTCTCATTGCGCGGACAATTTTCGTGACGCGCTCGACGCCCTCGATCGTCTCGTTGAGAGCCAGCGGGATCTGTTCGGTGAGATAGGGCAGGTCACTGGCAGCGAGTATTGCCTCGCTGCGAGCCAGCAAAGCCGGCGTGAGGGCGTTTTCCTTGGCAGCGGCGAGCATTTCCTCATGGCACCTAAGGACTTTGAAGATGGCTTCAAAGGAATCTTTGAGAAAACGGGTGTTGTCGCCTACGTATTGAGTCGGCGTGTTGATCTCGTGCGCTATTCCGGCCGCGAGTTGTCCCACGGTTTCAAGTTTTTGAGACTGAGCCAGTTGGGCTTCGAGGTGTTTGCGTTCGGTAATATCGCTGGCGATGCCCGCGAGTCTGACCACTTTGCCGGAAGCATCCCGAACCGGGTAACCGCGGTCGTGGATCCAGCGCACGGTCCCATCAGGGCGAGCGATCCGGTATTCAATGCTGATCTCCGGCTCATTTCCCATGAGTGTAGTGAAGCCTGCCAACACACCCTCGCGCTCCTCCTCGAGGATGGCTTCGATCCACTCATGTGGATTGGCGTACAGGTTCTTCGACGAGCGGCCCCAGATCTTCTCATAGGCAGGGCTTACGTAGTGAATCTGGTGCAGATTGGGGGAGGTGATCCAAAAAACATCCGTAACGTTGGCTGCTAGCTGCCGAAATTTCTCCTCACTCTCACGCAAGGTCTCTTCCGCGCGCTTACGATCAGTTATGTCTTGCGCCATGACAACGATCCCGACGGTTTTCCCGTCGTTGTCGCGGACCGGAACCTTGTCTGTCTGGAGCCAGACTTCTTTTCCCTCCCGGTCGCGCACCGTCTCAATAATCCCCATTTTCGGCTCTCCAGAACGGATGATCTCTAAATCATCGGCATAGAACTTACCTGCTTCTTGAGGGTAAGTTTCATGGGTCGGCCTCCCTTCGATCTCCTCGATCGATTTCCCGGCGATCTCAGCGACTCGCTGGTTCACCCTCATGATTACGTTGTTGGTGTCCTTGAAGAAGATCATTGCCGGCATTAGATCGAAAAGCACACGCAGCTCGGCCTGCTGGCATTGCAACTCCTGCTCGGCTCGTTTGCGCTGGGAGATGTCTTGCTTGATGGCGATGAAGTTCTGAATTTCGCCGCTCTCGCCGCGCACGGGCGTAATGGTCACTTCCTCGTAATAGGAACTGCCGTCTTTTCGTCTGTTGGCCATTTCACCGCGCCAGACGTTACCGGCTTTTATGGTGCGCTCGATGTTAGCGTGAAACGCCTCACCCTGTTGCTCGGCACTCAACACAGGCGGTGGCTGGCCAATGATTTCGCTTGACTCGCAACCGCTGAGCCTGACAAAGGCAGGATTGGCCCAGAGCACAAGGCCTTCGCGATCGGTAATAGCAATGCCGTTGGCGGCGGCTTCCAGGGCTAAAGCCTGTAATCGCAACTTTTCCTCCGTGCTGATGCGTTTCGCGCGGTCTTGGGCACGCACGGCGAGGTCGATGCCTTCCAGCCGCTGGAGCCGCGTTCGGATCGCCGCCAGCATCTCCTCCATGGCAAAGGGTTTTGAGAGATAGTCATCCGCGCCTTGGTCCATGCTAAACCGCAGGTCGGCTTTCTGGGTTTCGCCCGTCATCAGGATCACGGGGATTGCCAGAGTCTCGGTATGAGCGCGCAATTCCTTCAGGAGCTCGAATCCGCCTCCGTCAGCCATGTTAATGTCGCTCAGGACAAGGCTGGGCTGATGGGCGACGGATAGCTGCAAACCCTCCTTGCCACCACTTGCCTCGATGACACCATAACCCTTGCGGCGCAAGGTTAATGAAACCGCAGTGCGGAAGGGCTTATCGTCGTCAATCACCAAAATAGTTTTCATGAAATCACGCAACCTGTGCCCAACGCAGGTTGACACGGGGCGTCACCTTTAACTCGGCAGATTGCGATCTCTACTGAACCTAAACTATTTGGAATGTGGAAGGTCCCCTCAACAGCCAAGCACTGTGAGTTTGTCGACGAAGGTGTCAGCTAGCCCTCAAGTTTTCGCCAACTACACCGATCTCCATCGGAGGTGCTTGAAGTCGACCACCTTGGAAGCAGATGCCGCTGTTAACCGGCCCGCTCTGGCCAGCCAATGCAACGGCAGGTCACCAAGCTCCCGGCTGAGAGCGAAGATCAACGCCACGCGAGAACGGAACAGGCTCTGCGAAGCGACGCCAGGTCATGGTCGCTGCGCTCGGGAGGACCTGGGGCTGGTAAAGGCAGTTTGCACGAAGACAAGCGACGTCGTGCAAATCGCGCTGGCGCGCAACTCAGCAGAGATGCTGGCAAATGCTAGCCCCACGGCGGCCAGCTCATTTCAGGCGATTCCCGGTGAGCAAGCCGTAAACTACCAGCCCCGCTCCCACGAGCGGCAGTGGGACAAACGCCAAACGAATCCGGACGCCGTGCACGTGATCTGTCAACATCGCGCCGATCCGGGCGCCCAATGCCGCGCCGGTGTGCATCACCAAGGCGATCAGAATATCCACGTTGCCCTTTACGGCGTGCGTGAACGTTCCGTAACCGGCCGAAATAACGACTTCGAACAGATCTGTTCCTACAGCAACGTGGGTTGGAACACCCAACAGATAGATCAAGGCCGGCATTCTGAGATATCCGGCACCACCGCCAAGGAATCCGCTGAAGACCCCGCCTACGAACCCCACGGCGAGAATCGTCCAGAGCGAAATATGATCGATGCCCGAGACGGGCAGTCGGATCGTTGGAGGCAGGTGAAAACGCCGCACACGCTTATGAACGTAGTCCAGTATGGTCTCATCGCGTTTAAGTTCGCGCGCCGACTTCCCCGACCCAGCCCGGTGGCGCCGCCATTTCAGCGTCTGCCAGCTTTCCCAGCCCACAAAGCCCGAGATCCCCACGAGGATGACGATGAAGCCCAAAGCGACTCCCAGATCCACGTGAGCGCGGCGCTTGAGATACTCAACCGCTTGAGCTCCCACCTCGACTCCAGCCAACGTGCCCGCGGTCATGATTCCGCCCAGTTTTAGATCCACATGGCCAAGCGTATGGTGGCTCTTTGCCGCTACTATGGATTTGCCAACGATATGCGCGAGGTCGGTGCCGACCACAAAATTCATTGGCACGCCTGCCGCGAAGAGCGCCGGGCCTGCCAGGAAGCTGCCGCCCACGCCGAAAAACCCCCCCAGCAGTCCGATCACGAATCCAATTCCGACGAGAAAGATCAGGCTCAGATGCGTGCCTGAGATGGGGAACAACATAGGGTGATAGTTAGCGACTGTGCCGCTTGAACCTTTGGGAGAGCGTACGGGTCACCATTTCGAGAAGGGCACCTTGGGTTAGGATCAACCCAAGGGCGATCACGGCGTAGGTCACCTTATGAGCGTCAAAGATGCGCTTGAGACTCGGGCCTAGAAAATGAAGCACTCCCAGCACGTAAGCCACCATCAGAAACCCGTACAACACCACCTCTCTAAAGAAGGCTCCGGCTTGCTCCTTGCCGAAGAAGCGAGCCGAGGCGGCCTGTCTCCCTTTACTCAAAAGTCTCCTCCGGCGCTATCGCCCCGCGTGCTCCTCGGCAAGCTAAAAGGGTTCCCGTGGCTCAAATGCCTTCCTTCCTTGGCTTCTCATCCCTGTCTCGTTTCGGTTCCGGCTTTTCCGTGCGCGCCGGCGGTGGCTCCGGCTTCGCTTTCGGCCCGGAGGATGGTGGCGTCACTCGAAGGTTTCTTGGGGGAGAAGGCACTCGCCGATCATTCGGTTCGTAGACCGGAGGCCGCCTCGACGGCTCAGCTGCTGGATGTTCCACCCGTTCCCCGGTCGTCGACTCGTGGCCCAACGGGTGCATTGGCTGGTCGGCTGGGCGATCGACCTGCGGAACCTGATCCTCGTGAACGGCGGGAGCTCCCAACCGTCGCGGTTGTTCGCTTCCGTTTTGGGGCAAGGCCTTGGTCGGCTGCGGTACATTTCTCCGCTCCGACTCCCGGGGTTCCCCAGGAGGTTTGGCCATTCGGCTCGGTGTGGGAGTCCGGCTAATGGCTTGGCGGATTGGAACCGGCTCCACATTGTGCCGCGCCGCTTTCTGAACGAATTCACGACCTGGGCCTTCGTTCACCACGACTTCCTTCCTCACGCCGTCAATTTGGCGTCTCTCACGCCGGATCGCCGTCACGCCGGTGGTCTGGTTGAGGATCGTGGTGTTATTCCGGATGACCGTTGTCGATCGGACTGGGGCGTCGATTCGGTTAGCCTCGACGAAGACGAAGGTCGCGGTGGGAAGCCTCACGCCGGCCGGAGCCCTTGGAGCCCAGCCTACGTAACCCCCACCTGCACGCCAATCAACCCAAGCTGGGGCCCAGGTTACGCCTGGCACCCACACCCAGCCGAGCGACGGTTCCTCAAACCATTCGCCGTAGTGATAGCACGCCCAGGCCCACGGCTCGTCGCTAGCCCAATACCACCCGCAGTCAGTGTAAACCCAACTACCCTCGCAGTAGGGACGCCACGCTACCGCGACATGTGTGGGCCGCCAGCACCGGCCATAAGCGCCTACGTCCACCCACGTTCCCGCATCGGCCAGCGGCGTGTAGAAGTCTGAGGGGGAATGGATTTGCACCGAAGCGGAGACCTCGAGGTCCGCCCAGCCGCGGGACGTTCCGAAGTTCAAGATTCCGATCGTTCCCACCAGTATCGCGCTCAAGTACGTTTTCATAATTGGTCCTTTCAGGAACCGGTCTTGCGGCTGCAGAAAAACCGACCTTGAGGCCAGCCTTTGCTACAGTTGGGCACCGCCGAAACCTCGCGGGCCCCGGAGCGGTCACGCCAAAACCTGGCGGCTAACACTGCGCGAATTGTGCCAACGCACAACATGTTGGGGCGCAACTTCTAGCCGTATAAATCGAGCGCGGTTCTGCTGCTTTCTGCACCGCGCTATGCAAATTGCATGTTCGCCCGGGAACTTTGTGCCTTGAACTTTCAATCCCATTCCCCAACATGCCGCCATGGACAAAGATCAGGTGGCCGAAGTGCTGGCCGAGATCGGAATCTTGCTCGAATTGAAGGGGGAAAACCCGTTCAAGACCCGAGCCTATGCGAATGCTGCCCGCATGCTCGAGGCCTTGACCGAGCCGATAGAGAAACTCGTGGCCGAGAAACGACTTGGCGAAACCAAAGGCATCGGGGAGGCGCTCCAGCAGAAGATCAGCGACTTGGTGCTTACTGGTCGGTTGGATTACTATGATAACCTCAAGGCTTCCGTTCCTGCGGGATTGGTAGAAATGCTTCAAATCCCCGGCCTTGGCCCCAAGAAGGTGAAGCTCTTCCACGACAAGCTTGGCGTGACCACCGTCGATCAGCTCGAAGCCGCTTGCCGCGAAGGAAAAGTGGCGGTCCTGGATGGCTGTGGGGAGAAGACGCAGGCCAAGATCATCGAGGGCATCCAGTTTCGCCGCCAGTACGCTTCCCGCCACTTGCTCAGCGAGGCTTTTGCTGCGGCTGAACCGATCATCGACAATCTCCGAGGCCATCCCGATGTGATCCGCTGCAGCACCGCAGGCAGCGTCCGTCGTTTCAAAGAGGTCATCGGCGACATCGATTTCCTGGCTTCGTCAAAGAATCCGGCTGCGGTCATTGACTACTTTGCCACTCAACCGGGAGTCCTCAGCGTGAGCGCTCGCGGAGAAACCAAGGCCAGCGTGATTTTGGCTGCCGGGTTACAGGCGGACTTGCGGGTCGTGAGTGACGCGGAATACCCGTTCGCCTTGGCCTATTTTACCGGCTCCAAGGAACATAACATTGTCATGCGCCAGCGTGCCATCCAACGCGGCATGCGGCTCAACGAGTATGGATTGTTCCGGTCCAATGAGGAGACCCGTGATCCCAAACTCCTGGTTGCTTGCCAGAGCGAGGAGGACATATTTGAACGGTTGGAGCTGGCCTACGTCCCGCCTGAACTGCGCGAAGATAAGGGAGAATTCGCCGCTGCGGAGAAGCATGATTTGCCGCGACTGCTGGAATGGACAGATCTGAAAGGGTCACTGCATAACCACACGAATTGGAGCGATGGGCGTGGTACTCTCGAGGAGGTTGGCGCCCATATGCAGGAATTGGGCTGCGCCTACTGGGCTATCACCGACCACTCCAAATCGTCGTTCCAGGCAAATGGTCTGGATCCCGCACGGCTTCGCCAGCAGATCAGCGAGGTTCGCGCCTACAATCAGCGTCTGGCCGATGAGGGTTCGGATTTCCGCCTGCTGACCGGCTCGGAAGTAGACATCCTCGCCGAAGGCCGGTTGGATTTTGAGGACGATCTGCTCGCCGAGCTCGACGTTGTGGTAGCGAGCATTCATCAGGGCTTCTCTCAGAACGAAGCCGAGACGACCCGGCGCTTGATTCGGGCGGCTGAAAATCCTAACGTGCACATGCTCGGGCACTTAACTGGCCGGCTCCTGCTCCAGCGAGAGCCCTATAAGGTCAACCAGCAGGCGGTGATTGACGCCTGTGCGGCAACGGGCACCTGGATCGAACTGAACTCCTTCCCGCACCGGTTCGATATGGACTGGCGGCTTTGGCCTTACGCCCGGAGCAAAGGCGTCAAGTGCGTCATCAATTGCGATGCGCATCGGTTCGAACACGCCGGTTTTTTACGCCTGGGTGCAGGGATCGCCCGCAAAGGCTGGCTGACCAAAGCAGACGTGATCAACACTCTCCCCTTGGAAGCCCTTCGTAAGCAGCTCGCTAAGAAGCGCCGGCAAAATGACTCATGATTCAGGCTTTAACGTTGCTCCGAGAATTGGTGGCGCTGCCCAGCGTCAATCCGGCCTTTGTCCCACCAAATACCCCAGGCACCGGTGAGAAGCGGGTCGCTGATTTTCTGCTCAGCACCGCCGCCAAGGCGACGCTGGATGTCGAGTTCCAGGAGGTTTTCCCCAACCGATCCAACGTCCTAGCCAGGCTGACGCCCCGCGGCCGGATCAAGCACCGGATCGTCCTTGCGCCACACATGGACACCGTCGGCGGCACACCAAAGCAATTCGACCCTGTCCTGAAGGGGGGGCGGCTGTACGGACGGGGTGCATGCGATACAAAAGGGAGCATCGCTGCCATGCTCTCCGCCCTCTGTACCCTTGCGCAGGCGCCAGGTCGTCCGGCACAAACCGAAATCGTCTTCGCCGGGTTGGTCGATGAGGAGAACCACCAGACCGGATCACGGGCCCTTGCCGCGACGGGCCTGCGCGCCGATCTTGCCATTGTGGGCGAACCCACCGGGCTCAAGGTCGTGACTGCCCATAAAGGCGACCTTTGGTTGACGATCCAAACGCGGGGTAAATCCGCCCATGGTGCCTGCCCTGAGCTGGGGCGCAACGCCGTGCACGCGATGGCGCGCGTGGTGGAGATACTCGAGACAACCTACGCCGCAGGCCTGCGCCGTCGCAGACATCCTTTGCTGGGCCATCCCACCATCAGCGTGGGCTCAATTTCCGGGGGGACTCAACCGAACGTCGTGCCGGATCGCTGCTGGATTTCAGCCGATCGCCGCACCCTTCCCGGCGAGACTGAGGCCTCGGTGAAGCGCGAGATTCTCGCCGCGCTACACCAGCGTGGCCTGCGAGCCAGCGTAGCCGACGGCAAAGGCGCCCCGTGTTTCCCACTGGAAACGGACTCCCGGCTCCCTTGGGTGCAGCGTTTGATGGCCTGCGTGAGTCAACGAGCGCCGGTTGGAGTCCACTATTTCTGTGATGCGTCGGTACTGGCGCACGCGGGCATCCCCAGCGTGGTCTTTGGGCCCGGCGATATTGCGCAGGCCCACACGGCCAACGAGTGGGTTTCGCGGCGCTCGCTGGAGGGCGCGACGGCTTCTCTGCTGCGGTTTCTGCAGGAACTGCCTTGAAGTCGTCTCATGCGCCTCGCTTTCCTTACCCACGAGCCATTTTATCCACCTAGCGGCGGCGGCTCCGCAGAGGCCGTGTACTTGGTTCGCGAGCTAGTCGGCCGCGGTCACGAGGTGCATATCTTCGGCCCACCCTCGGTTGAACCAGCCCGAGTGGAACAGGAATTCGGTGTGCAGCTGCACCCATTCACCCAATGGCAGATGGGTCGCTACACGCCATGGCGGAACCTCAAGTACCTCCTCTATCCTTCTGCGCTCTGCCGGTTGGTCGAACCGGTCGCCAGGATTCGCACATTCGACCTGTTGCTCTCCCAACACGCCATCTCAGCAGTGGCTGCGGGTCGCTTGGGCTGCCGTCTGAAAATGCCGGTCGTGATGAACTTTCTCGACCATCTCAGCGGCTTCATGGAGACTTGGCCGGTCTGGCTGATGCCACCCCCTGTACTTGCGGTGCTCAAGCGCTATGAGCTTTCCGTCCCGCGCCGCTTCGCCGCAGCCGGAGTCTTGACTGTTTCAGATACACTGGCGGACTTGTTCGCCCAGGCCGGCTACAGCCGTGAACGATTGTTGCCGATCTACTATGGCTATGATTCCCGGCTGTTCGCCTTGGACGAACGCGCGGTGAAAGCCCGCACTGACCAGCCACCGACCATCGTGATGCACGGCTCGCTCGATCATCATCACCTCCTGAACATCGCCCTGGGAGCGGTGGAACGGGTGGTGGCCGAACGGCCCGACGCCATTTTCAAATTTGTAGGGCAACGAACCGGCGCCCTGGAGGGGTTTCTTCGCCGCGTGCGCCGGCGCGTGCCCAGCGCACGTTTGGATTGCACCGGGTTTGTGCCTTACGGCGATGTTGCGAATCTATTGTCAACCGCCTCAGTTGGCATAGTGCCCTACGAGGAATCCACCGGCACGCATTGTGCCTTCGTGGCCAAGACCGTGGAATATTTGGGGCTGGGGTTGCCAGTGGTGAGCACACCCCTGGATAGCGGCCGCCGGTATTTTTCGAACGAACGCCTCGTGCGCTTCTCCCGTTTCGATGGCAGCGACTTCGGCGAAAACATCCTCGCGTGGCTCCGAGAACCGCTGGAGCGCCGAAACGGCCTTGCGGCTGCCGCCAGCGCACGGGTTCGCGCCGAATTGGACTGGTCGGTCATCTGCGCCAAAGCTGCAGCTTTCGTCGAGGACGCCTTGGCTCGGCACCAGGCTCAGCGCGGCGCAGTCCGGTTGGACGCCAATTAGCATCTAGAGCCGGGCTAGCTATTAAAACCCATGTTCGCCAAAGCTCATAAGATCGAATTCTTCCGGCAGAGCGGCTGGATGATGATTGCCACCACGCTGGGAGGCTTCTTCATGTATGCCGTGCATACGCCTGCTTCTCGGATGCCGGAGTCCGAGTACGGCGTGTTTACGACACTCTTGCAGATGATGAACCTGATGCTCATCCCTTCGCTGGGGCTTCAGACGGTCTTTGCCCAGCAGGCTGCCGCCGCTTGCTCTCCGCAACAGGAGCGTCGGCTGGCCTACGTTGTGCGGGGAGCGCTGGCCTTGGTTTCCCTGCTTTGGTTGATCATGGTGGTGGTGGTGTTTTTGTGCCGTGCCCAGGTGTTGACGAAATACCAGATCATCAACCCGCTCAGCCTCTGGCTTACCGTGGCTGTCGGACTTGCCATGCTCTGGGCACCCATCCTGCAAGGAGTCATGCAGGGTCGGCAGAATTTCCTTTGGCTGGGCTGGGCGCAAGTCCTCAACGGCTGCGCTCGTTTCTCCGGCGTTCTGCTGCTGGTGGGACTCCTGGCATCCGATTCCTCCGGCGCTATGTTGGCGTCGTTGGTGGGTTACGGACTTGCAGTGGGGGTAGCCGCCTGGCAAAGCCGCATGGTCTGGCTTGCCCCGGGCGAGCCGATTGTTTGGGGCGAGTGGCTCGGGCGAGTTATCCCGCTAACGCTCGGGCTGGGCGCCAGTCAGTTCATGGTTGCCGCGGATCAGCTCTTGGTCCAAAGCATTTTCGATCGGAATGTGACGGGTATTTATGGCGCTGCAGGAACCATCGGGCGAGCGTTGATCGTCTTCACCGGACCTATGATGGCCGTGATGTTCCCTAAGATCGTTGCCAGCGCGGCTCGCTCACAACGAACGAATGTTCTGGCCCAGGCCCTCGGTGCCACGGCGCTCTGCGGCGGCGCCGCAGCCCTGGCGTGCACGTTCTTTCCGGAGCTACCTCTCCATATCATTTACCATAACGAAAAATATTGGGCCATAGCCCCGCTAGTGCCCTGGTTCGCCTGGAGCATGCTGCCCCTGACCATGGCCAACGTGCTTGTTGGCAACCTGCTAGCGCGCGGACGGTTTCAGGCCGTGCCCTGGTTGGTCCTGGTCGCCATCGGGTATGGCGCCGCCCTGCACTTCCGGGCCCCGGCGATCAAGCATGCCGAGCAATTCGAGGCGTTCACTATGGTCGTTCGCACACTGGGAGTGTTCAGTCTCCTCCTGCTGTCTGTCGCCGCTTGGTTCACCTGGCACCAGCCATCGCAGCCCGCCGCGCCGAGCGCCCAAGGCCAAAATGATCGGGAGTTGTAGCCCAGCCTTCTCCACACCGTAGCTGCCGGATCCTGAAGTGCGAATTCAGACTGGGAGGGGGTTAGTGCAGCAGTTCTCATTTTGAGTTGAGGCCGTGGGGAGTGGCGGTCGCCGACGGGGATACGGTGGCCAGTACCGCACCAGGGTTGTGATTGTCACACAATCGTAACTTGTACTTTTGGCCCGGTACCGGC
>Ga0265314_10001118_pt1 | contig 30992 bp, 29 predicted proteins | sample 4126metaG_FD_203106 | JGI IMG/M metagenome (GOLD analysis project Ga0265314, IMG submission 203106) | Rhizosphere microbial communities from Carex aquatilis grown in University of Washington, Seatle, WA, United States - 4-1-26 metaG | ecosystem: Host-associated > Plants > Roots > Rhizosphere >... | reverse complement strand
GAAGGTGTCGCCCGCGCTGCTGGAGACATCGCTCAACGAGCCCGAGAAAGCGATCAAGATGATCAACGTCTTCTCGCGCAACACGCTCGCGCCGCCGCCGTCCGCGCTGGGGCCGGGCACGTGGGTGTATGGCGCGTCGGTGGCGCTCGGCCGCCGCGTGCTTCGAAGCAATGCAAAGGTCAACGTGTTCCATCGCGGCTTCAACGCATGCGACAAATATGCGAACGGCGAAAACGCAATCGCGCAAGTCACCTGCCCGATCCTTTTCCTGCTCGGCGCGCAGGACCAGATGACGCAGGTCAAGGCCGCGCAGCCGCTCATCGACAAAGCGCGCGCCAGCGGCAAGAAATTCAAGGTGACGTATCTCCCGCTCGGCCATCACCAGATGACGGAGACACCCGACGAGACACTATTCGCGATTCGGGATTTCCTGAAGCCGTGAGCGACGCGATCGTCATCACGCCGCCCATGCCCCGCGAGCGCGCGGTGGAAATCGCGTCCACGCTCGACTTGCGCGCTTTGCCGCCGGATTTCTACGCCAACCCGTATCCTGCGTATTCGCACTTGCGCGAGACCGAGCCGGTCAAGCACCTGCCCGACGGCTCGTACTTCCTCACGCGCCATGCCGATCTCGTGGCCGTCTATCGCGACGCGCAAACATTCAGCTCCGACAAGAAGGTGGAGTTCACGCCGAAATACGGCGCGGGCTCGGCGCTGCTGGAACATCACACGACCAGCCTGGTGTTCAACGACCCGCCGCTGCACACGCGCGTGCGCAAGCCGATCATGGGCGCGCTCACGCGCCGCGCGATCGACCAGATGCAGCCGGGCCTGGTGCTGCTTGTGGATTCGCTGCTCGATCGCATCGATACAAACGGCGGCGGCGACCTCATCGAAGACTTTGCGTCTGCGATTCCCGTGGAGATCATCGGCAACCTGCTTGGCGTGCCGCATGAAGACCGCGCTCCGCTGCGCGGGTGGTCGCTGGCGATCCTCGGCGCGCTGGAGCCCAAGCTCACGCCCGAACAGGAATCGCTCGGCAATCACAGCGTGGTTGAGTTCACTGCGTACCTCAAGCAGCTCGTCGCGGAAAGGCGCAAACATCCGGGTGATCCGGAACAAGATGTGCTCACGCGGCTCATTCACGGCGAAGCATCGGGCGAAAAACTGTCGGAGCCCGAGCTTCTGCAGAACTGCGTGTTCATCCTGAACGCCGGCCACGAGACGACGACGAATCTCATCGGCAACGCGCTGGCGTCGCTGCATGAATGGCCGCGCGAAAGAGAATCGCTCATCGCGAAGATTCGCGCTGCCGCCAATGAACCCGAGGCGCAGGAAGCGTTCATGACGCCGGCGGTTGACGAGTTCCTTCGCTTCGAGTCGTCCAACCAACTTGGCAATCGCCGCGCGGTGCGCGCATGCGAAGTCGGCGGTGTGCAGCTCGAAGCCGGCGCGCTCGTCACGCTGTGCATCGGCGCTGCGAATCGCGACCCCGCGCAGTTCAACGAACCCGAAACGCTGGTCCTCACGCGCGAGAACAACCGGCATCTTGCATTCGGCTTCGGCATTCATCAGTGCGCGGGCCTGAGCCTTGCGCGGCTTGAAGGCCGCATCGCCATCGCGCGGTTCCTTGCGCGGTTTCCGGGCTATCGGCTCACGCAGTCCCCCACGCGTGGCGGGCGCGCGCGGTTTCGCGGCTTTCTCAAGGCACCGTTCGCGATTTCGTGATCACACGCTGCCGGGCGGCGGCGACGCGAGCAGCTCATGCAGCGCCACCCGATCGATCTTGCCGTTGTCCGTGCGTGGTAATCGATCGAGGAAGACCACGCGCGCACCCACGATCGCGCCGAGGTCCACGCCCTGCGCGATCGCGCGCCGCACGCCGACGCGATCGGCCGTGTCGCACACAAGCGCGATGCCGAGCGTGGTCGCACCGCCGTCGAGGTTCACCGCGAGCGCGGCGCAGTCGGTGGGGTTCACCAGCTCGCGCACTTTCGCTTCGACGGTGGCCGCGGGCACTTTCAGTCCGCCTGCGTTGACAAGATCGTCGTAGCGGCCGGCGAGCTTCAGCGTGCGCGGCCCGATGAGCGTGCCCCAATCGCCCGACTGGAACCAGCCACCCTTGAACGCCGCCTTCGACGCTTCGGGATCGCCGATGTATTCCGCGACCATGCCCGGCGTGCGCACGGAGATGATTCCCAGCCGGCCCTGAGGCAGCTCATGACCGAATTCATCGACGATGCGCAGGTCCACGCCCGCACCGACGACGCCGATGCCTTGCACGTCCATCACTTCGCAGATGCCGCCCACTTCGTTTGCGCCGTAGCGGCTGCGCACGCTGCCGCGCAACACGCGCTCCGCGCGCGCGCGCAATTGCGCCGACGCGAAGCCGCCATTCGTCGCGATGTCCACCGGCACGCGCGCCACATAGCCGGGCGGCAGCGAATCGAGCAACTGCTCCAGCATCGATGGCAGGCAGGTGATGTGCGTGATGTCGTGCGCGGCCATGTTCGAGCGCGTGAGGCGAAACACCGCCGCGCCCATGCGAAGGCACGCCGACGACGACACGAGGTTCGCGTTGAGCACGAATGTGCCGAGCGGCATCGAGCGCGATTCCGGGCGCAGCCGCCGCGTGGTCGCCGAGCGGTGGATCCACCACTCCTGCGCGCGGCGATTGAGCACCATGAATTTCGATCGCCCGGTCGAACCCGATGTGCGCGAAATGCGCGCAGGCTCGTGCGGCTCGAGCGCCACGCACGGTGGACGCGGCGGGTCCGCAAGCCCCGCCTCGGGCGCGCGCGCGAAGAAGTTGTCGCCAATCAGCGCGAATCGCACATGCCCCGGCACGCGTTGCACGACGTCGCTGAACGCGCGATCGACATGCGCGAAGAGTTGTTCCTTTTCGGGATCGTTCTCGGGCACGAACGACAGCGTCGCGGCACCGACGTTCTCCAGCGCGAGGAGCAAAAGCAGGCCTTCGCGAAAGCCCGTCATGCCGACAGCCACGCGGTCGCTGCGCTTCACTCCCAGGCCAAGCAGCGCATGCGTGACGTGCGAAAGGTCGAGATAGAGATCGCGATAGGTCCAGCTGCGGTTGTCCTGCACGAGCGCAAGGCGCTGGGGCTCGCGCAGTGCAGTGGCCTCGATGTATTCGAAGGTGTTCGGGACGGGGCGGCCGGGCAGTTGCATGGGTCAGACCGCCTCGGCCGGTGGATTCGCGAAGAGCACATGCAGCGCGACGCGATCGACCTTTCCGCTCTTCAGGCGGGGAATTGCATCGAGGAACAGCACGCGCGCGCCGATGGGCATGCCCGGATCGAGCCCTGCGGCGATCGCGCGGCGCACTGCCTCGCGATCGGGTGCGTTCATCACGAGCGCGATGCCGAGGTTCGTCGCGCCTGCGTCGAGATTCACCGCAAGCACGGTGCAATCGTCGGGCGCGACGAGCTCTCGAACCTTCGACTCGACGGTCATGGCGGGCGCCTTCACGCCGCCGACGATCACAAGATCATCGTGCCGCCCCACGAGGCGCAACACGCGCGGCGCAATCAGCATGCCCCAGTCGCCCGAATGAAACCAGCCGTCGCGGAATGCTGCAGCCGACGCTTCGGGCAGGCCGATGTATTCCTCCACCATGCCCGGCGTGCGCACGGCGATGACGCCGAGTTCGCCTTGCGGCAACTCGCGCCCCGACTCATCGACGATCTTGATGTCCACGCCGGGGCTGACGATGCCTACGCCATTCGCATCAACGTCGTCGCAGATGCCGGTGGTTTCGTTCGTGCCGTAGCGGCTGGACACAGGCCCGCCGAACACGCGCATTGCCCGCTCGCGCATTTGCGGCGAAATGAAGCCGCCCAGCGTCTGCACATCCACACGCGAGCGCGACACATGGCCCGGCGGCAACGAGCGCATCACGCCTTCAAGCAACGCGGGCAACGCAAGCACGTGCGTGATTTCGTGTCCCGCAAGCCCGCTGTGCGACAACTCCAGCACCGCCGCGCCGATGCGAAGGCATGCGCTCGATCGCACGAGCACCGCGTTCATCACGAACGGGCCGACGACAAGCAGCCGCGAATCGGGCCGGTAGCCGCCGTTCTCGGCACCGGTGCGCACGGTGTGCTCTTGCGCCTGTCGCTTGAGCAGCATGAACTTCGAACGCCCCGAGGAACCCGATGTGCGCGAAATGCGTTGCGGCTCGTCGAGATCGAGCGTGCATCGCGGCAGCGGGCGCGGATCGGCTACGTCCACTGCACGCATTCGCTTGATGAACGCGTCGTCGATCGCAATGAACTGCACGCCTTCCGGCACGGTCTGCGCGAAATCGCTGAACACCCAATCGGCCAGCGTGAAGACGTCGGCCAGGTCCGCATCCTGTTCGTGCAGGAAAGAAATCGTGACCGCGCCCAGGTTCTCGCATGCGAGCAGCAGCACCAGCCCTGCTTGAAATCCCGATGCCCCGACCGCGACGCGATCGCCGCGCTTCACGCCGATGTCGTGCAGCACACGGATCACGCGCACGATGTCGAGATAAAGCTCCTGGTAGTTCCAGGCCTGCTGGTCCTGGACGAGCGCGGGACGCTTCGGCTCCCGGAACGCGAACGCTTCGATGTATTCGAACGTCGTCGGGATGGGACGACCCGGCAGGTCCATCACATCGCGTCTTTCAGCAAGACGGCAGCGATCCCGCTGCTTCCCCAGAAGCGTTCGGTCCGCGGTGTGTGCGGCAGCAGCAGCTTTTCCGCCAGGGGCGCGACGAGCGTGGTCGCGGGATCGGCGAGCAACACGTAGCGCGCCGCGGCATCGTCCTTCAACTCGTTCACGCGGCCGATCCAGTCGAGCGCGGACAACTCTTCCAGCAACGGTTCGAGTTGCAAGGCGTCGATGTGCAGCGAATGCGTCAGCTGTTCGACGCCCAGGCCCTTGGCGGCGCTTGAACGCGCGCCGGCCAACGCGCTCAGCACTTCCAGGGCGACCTCGAAGCGCCAGCCCGCATCCTGCTCGGGATGATGTTCGTGCGCCAGCAGCGACGGCAGGTAAGCTGCGATCACCGCGCCCCACAGCACGACCAGCCAAACGATGTAGATCCACAGCAGCAGGATCGGCACCGTGGCGAAGGCGCCGTAGATCACCGAATACGTCGGAACCTTGCCGAGATAGACAGCAAGGATGTGCCGCGCGAGTTCGATGCCGGCCGCGGAGAACAGCCCGCCGGCGAACGCGTGCGCAGGCCGCACATACGTGTTGGGCACCCAGCGATAAAGCCCCGTGAGCCCGGCCACGAGCAATGCGAACTCGAGCGCACCGAACAGCAGCGGAACACCGCCGGGCAGCGCACCGGCCCAGCCGCGCGACGCATACGCCACATACGACGTGAGACTGAGCATCGCACCGAGCATGAGCGGTGCGAACGTGAGCACGGCCCAGTAGATCAGGACGCGCCGGCCCAGCGACCGTTGCGTTCGCACGCGAAAGATGCCGTTGAGCGTGCGATCGATTGTGAGCACCAGTGCAATCGAGGTGAAAAAGAGCGCGGCGACGCCGACCGTACCGAGCCGACCTGCCTTCGCCGCGAACTGCGTGAGGTAGCCGAGCACCTGCTTCGCGATCGGGTCGGGGATCACGCTTTGCACGAGCCACGCCTGCAGCGCGCCCTCGAGCTTGTCGAACATCGGGAACGCGGTGAACACCGCGAGCACCACAGTGAAAAACGGCACGAGCGCCATCGTCGTCGTGAAAGTCAGGCTGCTGGCCTGCAAGCCGAGGCGGTCCTCGCGAAAGCGAACGAGCAGCGTCCGCGCAGTGGTCCACCAGGGGAAATGCTTGATGTCTTTCAGCAGGCGATTGATTGGCATTGGCCGCTATGATGCCAAAAGCATGCCGCCTGCACTGTCGGAAGTCTCGCAACCCTCCTCAACCGTCGATGCGACGCGCTGGCTTGCCGTGGGCAGCCTGCTGGCGCTCATTGTGCTCAGCCTTGCGTGGGAGCTTGTGCTCGCGCCCGTGCGGCCGGGCGGATCGCCGGTGATCGCTGCGATCAAGGCGCTGCCGCTTTGCGTCCCGCTCGCGGGCTTGCTGCGGCATCGCATGTACACCTACCGCTGGCTGAGCCTGCTGGTGTGGCTCTACTTCATCGACGGCGTGGTGCGTGCATGGAGCGACACCGGCTTGTCGTCGCGGCTGGCGCTGGCCGAGATCACGCTGTGCCTTGTGCTCTTCGCCGCGTGCACGATGCACGTGCGTTTGCGATTGAAGTCCGCCCATGACACCGCTCCTTGATTCATTGCTTCCGACGCTGCGTTCGATCGTCGGCGCAGCGAACGTCATCACCGATGGCGACCTCACCGCATGGGAACAGGACTGGCGCAAGCGCATGCGCGGCAAGGCGTTGGCCGTTGTGCGGCCCGGTTCCGCACCGGAGGTCGCCGCTGTCATTCGCGCATGCGCCGATGCAGGCGCAAGCATCGTCCCGCAAGGCGGCAACACCGGCATGGTGGTCGGATCGATTCCGGATGAGAGCGGCACGCAAGTCGTGCTCAACCTTGCGCGCATGAACGCGATCCGCGGCATCGACGCCGAGAACCTCACGATGACCGTGGAGGCCGGCTGCATCTTGCAAGCGGTGCAGGATTCGGCGGACAAAGCGGGGTTTCTCTTTCCGCTGAGCCTCGCGGCCGAGGGCAGTTGCACGATCGGCGGCAATCTCGCGACGAATGCAGGTGGCACGCAGGTTGTGCGCTACGGCAACGCGCGCGAGCTGTGCCTGGGCCTCGAAGTGGTCAACGCGCAAGGCGAAATCTGGAACGGCCTTGCGGGCCTGCGCAAGGACAACACCGGCTATGACCTGCGCGACTTGTTCATCGGCAGCGAAGGCACGCTGGGTGTGATCACGGCTGCGACGCTCAAGCTGTATCCGATGCCTGCCGCGACGCTCACGGCCTGGGTCGCAGTGCCGAGCATCTCGCAGGCCGTGCGCTTTCTTGGCCTTGCGCATCGCGAGCTGGGCGCGGGCCTGACGGGCTTCGAGATGATGGGGCAGTTCGCGCTGTCGCTCGTCGTGAAACACTTTCCGCAGCAGCGCGTGCCTTTCCAGCAGCAGTCGCCGTTTTGCGTGCTGCTGGAAAACGCCGATCACGAATCGGCCGCGCATGCACGCGAGCAGTTCGAACGCCTGCTTGAAGCCGCAATGGAAGACGGCTGCGTCACCGACGCCGTCGTCGCCGAGAACATGGCGCAGGCCCGCCAGCTGTGGCACATCCGCGAAAGCATTCCGCTGGCGCAGGCCGAAGAGGGCTTGAACATCAAGCACGACATCTCGATCGCGGTGTCGCGCATTCCCGCATTCTGCGACACCACCGACGCGCTGCTGCGGGCTGCGATCCCGGGTGTGCGGCTCGTGAATTTCGGACATCTCGGCGACGGCAACCTGCATTACAACGTGCAGGCGCCGGAGGGCGTGGATGCCGCCACTTTCCTGCGCGACCGCGAGCCGCAGGTGAACGACATCGTGCACGACTCGGTGCGCGAATTCGGCGGATCGATCTCGGCCGAACACGGCATCGGCAGCCTCAAGGTCGACAAGCTGCCGCACTACAAGGACCCGGCGGCGCTGGCGATGATGCGCGCGATCAAGCGTGCGCTCGACCCGAAGAACATCATGAACCCCGGGCGCGTCGTGCGCGTGGACACCGCGCCATAATCGCCGCATGACGCGACCGGTCCGCTCCCAGTACGAAGATTTCATGCGCCATGTGTACGAGCATGGCACGCCCAAGATGGACCGCACGGGCACCGGCACGCGCAGCGTCTTCGCGTATCAGATGCGCTTCGACCTGAACGAGGGCTTTCCGCTCGTCACGACGAAGAAGGTGCACCTCAAGTCGATCATTTACGAGCTGCTGTGGTTCCTGCAGGGCTCGAGCAGCAACAACTGGCTGCGCGAACGCGGCGTGACCATCTGGGACGAATGGGCGCGCGCGGACGGCGACCTCGGCCCTGTCTATGGCGTGCAGTGGCGCAGCTGGCCCACGCCCGGCGGCGGGCACATCGACCAGATCGCGCAGGCGGTGCACACGATCAAGACCAACCCCGATTCGCGCCGCATCATCGTGAGCGCGTGGAATGTGTCGGACATCCCGAAGATGGCGCTCGCACCTTGCCATGCATTTTTCCAGTTCTACGTGGCGGATGGAAAACTGTCCTGCCAACTTTATCAACGCAGCGCCGACATCTTTCTGGGCGTGCCGTTCAACATTGCAAGCTATGCGCTGCTCACGCACATGATGGCGCAGCAATGCGATCTGGGCGTGGGCGATTTCATATGGACCGGCGGCGACTGCCACATCTACAGCAACCATCACGAACAGGTGGAGCAGCAGCTTGCGCGCACGCCCTACCCTTATCCGGTGTTGAACATCAAGCGCAAGCCGGCGTCGATGTTCGACTACGAGTACGAAGACTTCGAAGTGCTGGACTATCAGTGCCATCCGCCGATCAAGGCGCCGGTGGCGGTTTGATGCTTCGCGCGCTGGCTGCGACTTTTCTTCTGTTTGCCTCCACGATCCTCGCGTCTTGCGGCGGGGGCGGCGGCAGTTCCTCGAACATGGGCGGCACATCGGGCTCGCAATTCGCATGCGGCGGCCCATCGTCGGTTGCGTGGGTGAGCGGCGCATGGACTCAGCCTGTGCCGGCCTGGGGCTCGCCCGTTCGCATCATCCTGCCGCTTCCGATCGACACCATTGTGCTGGACCAGCTCGGCGCGTTCGGCTCGCATCAGGGCGAACATGCGGAGGGCCTCGATCACGTCTGGCTCCAGACCGCCAATGGCCTGCAAGGCACACCATCGACGCTGCTCAACATGGCGCCGGGCCGCGTCACGAAGATCGAAAGCAACGGTGTCGGTCTTGGTTTTTCCGTCACGGTGGACTACGGCAGCGGCCTCATCGGCAAGCACATGGAGGTCGTCACGCCCGCGGTCACCGTGGGCCAGACGCTCAAGGAAGGCGACGCCATCGGCGGGGGCGCCGGCATCACGGGCGAATACACGCTGATGGACCAGAACCGCTGCGACGGCGTGCTGTCGCAAGTCGGCGGCTATTCGTACGTGTCGCCCTTCGACTACCTGAAGCCTGATGTGCAGGCCGATCTCGTCGCAAGGTACCAGGCGCAAATCGCGGTGCCGGATTTCGCTGCCGGCAAGTCGGCATCGACGGGCAACCCATGGGAGCCTTATCTCACGAACCCGACGCTGTTCCATGCACAGCACCTCGGCACAATCGTCGGCGAATGGATTCTCGCGAACAAGGGATGGAGCCCCGAAGACGCAAGCTACTACGACAAGTTCACGGTGATGGACGTGACCAATGCATACGGCCACTTCACGCAATACACCACCGCGGAAGGCGCGAACCCGCCGCTGCCCGGCGGCCCGACGGTGTGCTCCGCCGGCACGTGGAGCCTTCCCGACAATTCGGGAAGGATTCTTTTCCAGGACCGTTTCGGCGGCCCGCCCTGCTTCGGCATCTACAAGATCGAAGAGGGGCAAGTCACGCCGAGCGGCTCCACATCGAAGCTCACGCTGGAATGGTCGACGCAGGCGTATCCCACAGCGTTCTCGGCCAACGCCGCCGTGTACTATGCGCGCCTGCCGGTCTATGCCGGCCTTAACGCAACGCTACTGGGCAGGTGATGAAAATCGGTGTTGTCTACGCACGCGCGAAAAACGGCGTGATCGGCAAGGGCGGCGTATTGCCGTGGCACTTGCCCGAAGACCTTGCTCATTTCAAGCAAGTGACGATGGGCGCGCCCGTGATCATGGGCCGCAAGACGTGGGAATCATTGCCGCCGCGCTTTCGTCCCCTGCCCGGCCGGCGCAATGTCGTGATCACGCGGCAAGCGGGTTGGCATGCCGAAGGCGCATATCGCGCATCGTCGATCGATGAAGCGTTCGCGCATTGCGATGGCGAAGCGCAAGTGTGGGTGATCGGCGGTGCGGAAATCTTCGCGCAGGCGATGCATCGCGCCGACGTCGCGGAGGTCACGGAGATCGATCGCGACTTCGACGGCGACGTGTTCGCGCCCGCTCTCGATGCGGGCTGGAAGCAGGTGCGCAGCGAAAGTCATCATTCCCAGGCCGGGTTCGACTACAGTTTCGTCACTTACAACCGCGGTTAAAGAACGAGGAGCCTCCAATGTCCGAACACGGATTCCATGTGCATGGTCCGCACGACCACGAAATCGAACACGCCACGCAAGGCGCGCACGGTGATCATGATGGCCACGGCAGCGACGATCTCGGCGGCATCGGCGGCCGCAACATGACCAACCAGATCGCGCTTTTCACGGCTGTGATCTCGACGGCTGGCGCGATCTTCTCGTACATGGGCGGCCTGACGCAGGCCAACGCCATGATCGACAAGAACAACTCGCAGATCAGCACGACCAAAGCCGGCGACCAGTGGAATTTCTATCAATCCAAGAGCAGCAAGCAGAACTTGTCCGAGCTTGCGCTGGAATTGATCGGCACCGGCGATAAAAAGGATTTCTATAAAAAGGAAGTCGATCGCTACAAGGGCGAAAAGGCCGAGATCATGCTCGCCGCGAAAAAGCTCGAAGACGAGGCGGAAGACTGGGACAAGAAAAGCGAACAGCAGATGCACCAACACCACCGCTGGGCCGAAGCCACGACGCTCATTCAGGTATCCATTGCTCTTGCGGCCATCGCTTTGCTCACGCGGAAGAAATCGCTCGAATGGGGCATGGTCGGCGTCGGCGCTGCGGGCGTCATCGTCGGCATTCTCGCGGCGCTGCACATCTGATCTGCCGCATGCGCATTGCAACATGGAACGTCAATTCGCTCACCGCGCGGCTGCAGCACGTGCTGGACTGGACAGCGGCGAACCCTGTCGATGTGCTGTGCCTGCAGGAGCTCAAACTCACCGAAGACAAGTTCCCGCTTGAGGCGCTGAGCGCGGCGGGCTATGTGCATTGCGCCGTGTTCGGGCAGAAGACGTACAACGGTGTTGCGATCCTCTCGCGGCTTGCGCTGCGTTCGGTGGTGAAGAACATCGACGGCTTTGCCGATGAACAGTCGCGATTGATCTGCGCGACGGTCGACTCGCCCTTCGGCGAGATTCGCGTGGTCAACGGCTACTTCGTCAATGGTCAGGCGCCGGGCACCGAGAAGTTCGAATACAAGATGTCGTGGCTGCGCGGCCTGCGCGATTTCATGCGCACTCAGCTGGAGTCGCACATCAAGCTCGTGCTGCTGGGCGATTTCAACATCACGCCTGAAGACCGCGACTCGTTCGATCCGGTCGGACTCAAAGACACGATCCATCACACGACAGAAGAGCGCGATCACTTCCGCAAGCTCATCGAACTCGGCCTCGTGGACAGCTTCCGCATGTTCGAACAGCCTGAAAAGAGCTATTCGTGGTGGGACTACCGCATGCTCGGCTATCCGAAGAATCGCGGCCTTCGCATCGACCACATCCTTGTGTCCGAAGGTGTGAAGCCCCTGGTCAAGGCATGCACGGTGGACCGCACGCCGCGCAAGTGGGAAAGGCCGAGCGATCACGCGCCGGTCGTTCTCGAACTCGGCTAATCCGCTTCGTTAATTTTTTGCGCGAGCCGTGCGCGACGGCAGCTCACCGAACAGCGCGCGATAGCGCTGCGCAAAGTGCGTGAGATGCCCGAACCCCTGGTCCGTCGCGGCCTGGGCGACGCTCAGGTCGCGCTGCCTCGTTGCGACCAGGCGCTGGCGCACAGCGTTGAGCCGCACCGATCGCAAGTATTCGACAGGCGTTGACGCCGTGACATTGCGAAAGCTGTTCTGCACGGTGCGGCGGCTCGCGCCGAGTTCATCGCACAGCGCTTCGATGCCGGGCGGCGAGTGCGCGCGATCGAGCACGATGCGCTGGCTTTCCGACACGACGAAAGCGGCGGTCGCGCCGGCCTTCGTTCGTCGCGCTGCATTCGATTGCACGAGCACGTCGGCGAGTGCGTCGTGAATGGCGCGCACGTCGAACTCACGATGCACTGCGTCGAGCAGCAAGCCGCGCAAACGGCCGATGGCTTGTGCGTCTGCGTGCAGGACCGGGGCGCCATCCGCCAATCTCTTGGCAACCGGCCGCCCACGCGCATCCGCGATCTCAAGAAATTCGTCGGCATCGAAAGTCACGGCCAGTAACTCCATCGACCTGGGCCGCTGGATCGAAAACTCCTTGCCGCCTCGCACGATGAAAAGGTTGTCGCTACTGAATTCGTAGCCCTGCACTCGCGGCAAGCCGGCGTGCGACGTGCCATTGAGCAAGGCGAAGCAGATCTTTCCGCGCGGCACGCAGCCTTGTTGCGCGACACGTTCACTCATCCACTTGCGAAAGACATGCGTCGAACCGTCGCGCGCTTCGAGCAGCGAGCTGTGCATCACGCCGGGCGACAGCTGCAGGTAGCGCTGCTCCCACTCCGGCGCCGACGCGCCATGTACGTGGAAGTCGTCGAAGATATCGGTCCGCGATTGCACGACCGCAGTTTTGCCGAATTGGGCTACCGGGTCCAGTGCCTTTCGCTGCATATTGGCGCGCACCATGGCACGCCTTCACATCAATTCGCTCTGGGCAATCGTGTTTGCAACCGCGCTCGTCGCGTGCACGTCCCCGCCGCGCTCATCGGACACCGCAATGAACCTCGACCAGATCAAGCAATCCCTCGCCGGCGAATGGGTCAGCATCGCTCCCGAAATCCGGCCCAGCGCGTTGAAGAACCCGGACGGCACACTCAAGGCGTTCTATCTAAAGCGCGACTTCAAGTACTTGGGCGCCGACCGCTTCGAACTCACGATCGTCAACTCGGCCGACGCGAACGGCAAGGTGCCGCTGGCGCGCATCTTCATTCGCGGCCACATGGCGTGGCAGGGCGATCATCCCATCGCGCCCGGCGCGCAAAAGGTGAATTTCACCGCCGACGAAGCGTATGAGGTGACGCCGCTCTTGCAAGGCTTTGCGGACGTGCTCAACCAAGTTGCGTCGAAAGGCTATGCGAAGTGGGAAGTGGGCGTGACGCAAAGCATCTTCAGCAAGTCGTTCTTGCCTTTCGGTCTGGCCGAAGGGAAGAACTTCATGGAGTACGACCTGGTGTACCTGTCGCACGACATGCTCTTCTGGGGCGCGCGCAACATCGATGGACGCGGCTTCGACACGGAAGCCAACCGCCCGACGAACCTGCAGATTCCGCTGATGAGAAAGCCGGCGTGAAACTCGCTGCCGCTAGTGCGAATCGAGCTTGAGTTCCTGGATCTTGCGCGTGATGGTGTTGCGGCCGATTCCGAGTTTTTGCGCGGCTTCGATGCGGCGCCCGCGCGTATTCGCAAGCGCGGTGAGGATCAGGCGCGATTCGAATTTCTTCGTGAGCTGTTCCCACACGTCATGACGCCCTGCGGCAAGAAGCTCAAGCGCTTCGGCTTCGAGGCCGGACTCCCAGCTTTCCGGCGATGCATTGTTCTTCTGCATGGCCTCGATCACGCGTGAAGGTTCGATAAGGGACGCAGGCGCAATCGCGTGAGCAGGCCCGGGCACGATTTCCGGAGGCAAGTCCTTCGGTTCGACCAGCTGCGCCGGGGCCATCACCGTGAGCCAGTGGCAGATGTTTTCGAGCTGCCGCACGTTCCCGGGAAAACCGAACGAAGCCAGCTGCGCAATCGCAGCATCCGTGATGCGCTTCGGCTCCACGCCGAGCTGCTTGGCGCTTTGCTGAAGGAAGTACCGAGTGAGCACGGGGATGTCCTCGCGCCTCTCGCGCAGTGCGGGCAAGCGCAAGCGAATCACGTTGAGGCGGTGGAAGAGATCTTCGCGGAAGTTGCCTTCCTTCACGCGCTGCTCCAGGTCTTGATGGGTCGCCGCGATGACGCGCACGTTCGCCTTCACGGCGTTGTGCCCGCCGACGCGATAGAAATGGCCGTCGGACAGCACGCGCAGCAATCGCGTCTGCAAATCGAACGGCATGTCGCCGATTTCGTCGAGGAACAGCGTGCCGCCTTCGGCTTGTTCGAAGCGGCCACGACGCATGGTCTGCGCGCCGGTGAACGCGCCGCGCTCGTGGCCGAAGAGTTCGGATTCGAGCAAATCCTTCGGGATCGCGGCCGTGTTGATCGCGACGAAAGGCCCGGTCGCTCTCGGCGAATGCTTATGCAACGCGCGCGCGACAAGCTCTTTGCCCGACCCGGATTCACCGGTGATCATCACCGTGACGTTGCTTTGCGACAGGCGCCCGATCGCGCGGAACACGTCCTGCATCGCCGGCGCTTGGCCGAGCATTTCGGGCGCGGCGGCCATCGCCTGTTCCGCGACTTCCTCGCGCTGGCTTTCCTCGACCGCGCGGCGGATCAGCTCGATGGCCTTCGGCAAATCGAAAGGTTTCGGAAGGTATTCGAAAGCGCCGCCCTGGAAAGCGGAGACGGCGCTGTCGAGATCGGAGAACGCCGTCATGATGATGACGGGCAGGCCCGGATGCTTTTCCTTCACGCGCGTGAGCAGTTCCAGGCCCGAGCCGCCCGGCATGCGGATGTCGCTCACGAGAACCTGGGGGCCATCGCTTTCCTCTTCGAGCGCGGTCATCACTTCGCGCGCGTTCGTGAAGCTGCGCGACGGCAGGTCCTCGCGCATCAGCGCCTTTTCCAGCACGAATCGGATGGATTGGTCATCATCAACGATCCAGATCTGCTTCAATGTCACCTCGGTCATTCGTTCGTCACGGCAGCGGGATGAGGATCTGGAAATCCGTCTTTCCCGGCACGCTCTCGCATTCGATCAGCCCATGATGCTGCTGCACGAACGTTTGCGCCAGCGTCAGCCCCAGCCCCGACCCGCCTTCCCTTCCCGACACCAGCGGAAAAAAGATGCGGTCCCGGATCGACTCGGGCACGCCGGGCCCGTTATCGATCACATGCAATTCCAGTGCCAGTCGGTAGCGGCGTTTGCCGAACGTCACTTGCCGCGCGGCGCGCGTGCGCAATGTAATCACTGCGTCACCTGAAGCAATGCGATCGGCGAGCGCTTCGCATGCGTTGCGCGCGATGTTGAGCACGGCCTGGATCAATTGTTCACGGTCGCCGCGGAATTCCGGAATGGACGTGTCGTAGTCGCGAACGACATCCAGGCCGCGCGGAAACTCCGCAACGATCAGCGCGCGCACGCGTTCGCACACTTCGTGGATGTTGACATCGCCCACGACATGCGGACGGCGATGCGGCGCGAGCAAGCGGTCCACGAGCGTTTGCAATCGATCCGCTTCGTGAATGATGACGCGCGTGTATTCCTTGAGCTCCTTCGCTTCGATTTCCATCTCGAGCAGCTGGGCCGCGCCGCGAATGCCGCCGAGCGGGTTCTTGATTTCGTGCGCGAGGTTGCGAATGAGCTCCTTGTTCGCTTCGGCCTGCCCGATGAGGCGCTCTTCCCTGTCCTGCCGCGCTTGCGCTTCGAGCGGGAGCAGCTCGACGACGAATTCGCCGGGCACTTCCGTCTGCGCGAGCACGACGTGGACCTGGAGCGCGTCCCCGCCGACGCTGGGGCGAAGGAGCGTTGCGTCGTAACGGAACGCCGCGAATTCGTTGCTGCTGGCGCCGGCGAGCGCGTTGCGCAGTGCAGCAGGCTCCGCGAAAGATTGCGTCAGGTCGGAGCCTTCGATCGCGCGGCGCGAAATGCCAAGCGCGTCTTCAAGCGCGGAGTTCGCGAACAGCACCATGCCATGCGCATTGACGACTGCCACGAGAGTGGCAAGCAGGTCGAGCGACTGGAACCGGCCGTAAGCGAGGACGGGTGGAGCGCTCAGGGGATCACTGGATTGCGCTGGAGCCGGCGCGCGCAAGTTCCCGCCTGATGCCGGCGATGTCGTTCTCATTGCGGGCAATGCTCGCCTTGAGCTCGGCGATGCGATCGAGATACTTCTGGTGGTTCTTGTGTTCGGGGCCGAGCATCTCGGGCTCGCCGTTGTTGTATTCCTTGGCCAACTCGTCGCGCCTCTCTTCGGCTTTCTTCAATTCGGCCTCGAGGATCGAGCGCGCATCCGAATCGCGTTGGCGCTGTTCGGTCGCATCGACACGCGGGCGATCGCGGTCGGACACACCCGGAGCTGTGGCAACTCGCGTGCCCGACGCACCGTTGGCTTTTGTGCCTTCGACAACCGTGATGCTGCCGCCGTCCATCGGCTTGCAGCCTTTGGCTTTCGCTTCGACTTCGCTGTTGGTATAGCTGTTGCCGGGGCACCGGAAGACCCGGGTGCCCTGGGCCGGTGCCGACACAGCTGCCATTGCAGCCAGCGCCACCGCAACGATGTTGGCGGACTTCATGGCTCGTTCCTTTCGCATCGGAATGCGCGAGGGGAACTTCCAGTATCACGCAACTCATCAAAAAATCCAACCAAGCTCTTGATTCAGAAGGACAAAGGACCGCCAGAGCGGTCCTTTTGCACAACATTCGCTGGATGCGCTTACAGGCGATCAGAGCGAGTAGTACATATCGAACTCGATCGGGTGCGTCGTCATGCGGAAGCGCGTGACCTCCTGCATCTTCAGCTCGATGTACGCATCGATCATGGTGTCGGTGAACACGCCGCCCTTTGTGAGGAACGAACGCTCCTTGTCGAGATACTCCAGCGCCTGGTCGAGGCTGTGGCAGACGGTCGGGATCTTCGCGTCTTCTTCCGGCGGGAGGTGGTAAAGGTCCTTCGTCGCGGCTTCGCCCGGATGGATCTTGTTTTCGATGCCGTCGAGGCCGGCCATCAGCATCGCGGCGAAGCCGAGATACGGGTTGCACGTGGGATCGGGGAAGCGCACTTCGATGCGGCGGCCCTTCGGGTTGGGGACGTACGGAATGCGGACCGACGCCGAGCGGTTGCGCGACGAGTACGCGAGCTTCACCGGGGCTTCGAAGCCGGGCACGAGGCGCTTGTAGCTGTTCGTGCCGGGGTTCGTGATGGCGTTGAGCGCGCGCGCATGCTTGATGATGCCGCCGATGTAATACAGCGCGAAGTCGGACAGGCCTGCGTAGCCTTCACCGGCGAAGAGATTCTTGCCGTCCTTCCACACCGATTGGTGAACGTGCATGCCCGAACCGTTGTCGCCCACGAGCGGCTTCGGCATGAACGTGGCGGTCTTGCCGTACGCGTTCGCGACGCTGAGCACGACGTACTTCAGGAGCATCGTCCAGTCGGCACGCTGCACGAGCGTGGAGAACTTCGTGCCGATTTCGTTCTGGCCGGCGCCGCCCACTTCGTGGTGGAACACTTCGACCGGGATGCCCACCGCTTCGAGGATGAGGGACATCTCGGCGCGCATGTCCTGCATGCTGTCGACCGGCGGGACGGGAAAGTAGCCGCCCTTGGTTGTCGGGCGATGGCCCTTGTTGCCGCCTTCGATCACCTTGCCGGTGTTGTACGGTGCTTCGTATTCGTCCACGTGCACGAACGAGCCCGACATGTCGGCGCCCCAACGGACATCATCGAACACGAAGAACTCGGGCTCCGGCCCGAAGAACGCGGTGTCACCCAGGCCCGATGCCTTGAGGTAGGCTTCGGCGCGCTTGGCGATCGAGCGCGGGTCGCGGTCATAGGCCTTGCCGTCGCCGGGTTCGAGCACGTCGCATGTGAGCAGCAGCGTGGTTTCTTCGAAGAACGGATCGATGTTGGCGGTGTTGGGATCGGGCATGAGCAGCATGTCGGATGCCTCGATGCCCTTCCAGCCGGCGATCGACGAGCCGTCGAATGCGTGACCGGCGCTGAACTTGTCTTCGCCGAATGCCGAAATCGGCACGGTCACGTGTTGTTCCTTGCCGCGGGTGTCGGTGAAGCGGAAGTCGACGAACTTGACTTCGTTCTCCTTCACCAGCTTCATCACGTCGGCGACGGTCTTGGCTGCCATCAGTTTCTCCTGTTTATCGATGGTTGGTTAAATAGTGGCGCTAGGATGCAGGTTCTGTGCCAAAAGCTGGTGCATAGGTGCCCCTGCAGAGCTGCGCGATTCTGCCGCATCTTTAACGCTTTTCCCTACGGGAGCCTTGCTGCGGCAACGAGCTTCCGCCCCCAATTGGGGAAATTCAGTGCGTCCCGAAACTGGTGCGCACCGGTTATCGCACCAATTCCGGGCCGAGCTTCGCGCCGAGAGCCTTCAGCCCATCCACAAGCTGCGGGTACGCCGCGTCCACTGCCACGGGTTCGCCCTTCACGCCAAGGTCGATATGCCGGCCCCACTGCGGATGATCGACGCTCGGCAGGCTGAACACTTTCACGTGCGGATGATCGCGTTCGACCTGTTCCATGAGCGGAGTCAGCGTCGCTTCCATCGAGCCGAAGACGATGACGGACTTCTCGACATACGCGCGCTCATGGAACAGATCGCGGTACTTCGTGTCGAGCACCCATTCGATCATCGGCCACGCCATCACGGGAAAGCCCGGCACGAAGTGCACGTCGCGAACCGTGAAACCCGGAATCTTGTTGTACGGGTTGGGGATGATGGCCGCGCCCTTCGGGAACACGCCCATGTTCAGCCGGTGGATGTTGTCGGGGCGTTCAGGTTCGTACGGCACGCCGTTCTCGCGCGCGACGTCCTGCATGCGTTCGCGGATCAGTGCCTCGGCTTGCGGATGCAACCCGATTTCCACACCGAGAGCCTTCGCCGCGCACTGGCGCGTGTGATCGTCGGGCGTCGCGCCGATGCCGCCGCACGAGAACACGACGTCGCCGGAATCGAAGGCTCGCTTCAACGTGGAGACGATGCGATCGGGGCTGTCGCCGACATACTCGGACCATGACAGTTGCAAGCCGCGCGCGGCGAGGAGCTCGATCACCTTGGGCATGTGCTTGTCGGCACGCTTGCCCGAGAGAATCTCGTCGCCGACGATGACAAGGCCGAAATTGCGGGACATCCGCGCATGCTAAAACATTGCCGCATGGAATCGGTGATCGTCAACGGCGTGGCGCTGGAGCTGATGCGAATCGAGGGTCCGGCCGGATCGGCGGACGTGCATCTTGCGCCGATCGTGTTCCTGCACGAAGGGCTGGGCTCGGTTGCAATGTGGCGCGACTGGCCGCGCCAGGTGTGCAAGGCCACAGGGCGCGCAGGCTTCGTGTATTCGCGGCGCGGCTACGGCAAATCGCAGTCGATCGACGACGTGCGCGGCACCGGGCGCCTTCGGCCCGACTACATGCATCGCGAAGCGCTCAATGTGCTGCCGGAACTGCTCGAAGCACTTGATGTCGATGAGCCCGTGCTGCTGGGTCACTCCGACGGCGGGACCATCGCGCTGATCCACGCAGCGCACTTCACTGTTAGAGCATGCATCGTGATGGCGCCGCACGTCGTCGTCGAGGACATCTCGGTCAAGTCGATCGAGCAAGCTCGAACGGCGTTTGAAGGCAGCGATCTTCGCTCGCGGCTTGCGCGATATCACGACGACGTGGACGTGGCGTTCTGGCAATGGAACGACATCTGGCTCGACCCGGCGTTTCGCGCCTTCGACATCCGCGCGGAATGCGGGCGCATTCAAGCGCCGCTGCTTGCGATCCAGGGTGAAGACGATGCTTACGGAACGCTGCGCCAGATCGAAGAGATCAAAACCGCGGGGACCATCCGGCGCGAAGTGATCGCGAAGTGCGGCCACTCGCCGCACAAGGACCAGCCCGAGGCGACGCTTCAGCTCGTCGCCAATTTTCTCGCGCACGTCGGGTGAACTGTCGCCGGCTCAAGCTTTCAGCGCGGCAAGATCGGCATCACGCAGCCAGCGCCACTGACCTGGTGCAAGGTCTGGCGTCAATTCCAGTTGTCCAATGCGCGAGCGATGCAGGGTTTCGACCCGGTTGCCCACCGCAGCGATCATTCGTTTGACCTGGTGATACTTGCCTTCGGTGAGCACAAGCCGAAGCGATTGCTCGCCCGTCGCCTCGCACTGCGCTGCGCGAACGGGCCTCGGATCGTCGTCGAGCACCACGCCATCGACAAGTCGCGCGACTTGCGCCGCAGTCACCGTGTGCTTTGTACTCACCTCGTACACCTTCGGCACATGATGTTTGGGCGAACTCATCTTGTGGATGAAGGTGCCGTCGTCGCTCAAGAGGAGCATGCCGGTCGTGTCGGCATCGAGCCGCCCGATCGCTTGCACGCCGGCCACCGCACTCTTGCTCGGCCGTTGCCGTAGCGGCGCAGGCAGCAGCGAATAGATGCTCGGGTACGTCGCAGGCTTTTGCGAACACTCGAAGTTCGCGGGCTTGTGCAGCATGAGGAAGGCCTTCTCGTGGAATTCCCACGGGGCGCCGTTCACCTTGAAGACCAGGCCTGCGGTTTCGAACTCTTCGCCCGGTTCAACGACAACGTGCCCCTCAATCGAGAGATGGCCGTTGTCCACCAGCCCCGCGCACAGGCGGCGCGTGCCGAAGCCCTGCGAGAAAAGGATGTCGTCAGCGCGCAGAAGCGTATTGCGCCAGTTCGCGTTGCGCAGGGCCCAGCTTCGCGTGGATTTCGTTCTCCTGCACGTAGAGCGCAAGACGCTTCCAGGTGTCCGGCTGGTTCGCGATCTGGTCGCGCACTTTGTCGAGTTCGAGCTGCAAGCCCGCAACGCGATTCGTGAGCGGCGCGATTGCTGTTGCGTCGGCCACGGGTTTGGGTTGCGGATGCGTGGGATCGAAGCTGTACGCCTGCGGCGGCACAACCGTGCACGCCGACAACCCCACAAGGCAAGCGGGAAGAAGGATGAATCGCAGCATGCCGCGATTGTCATCCGAAAATTGGTCGAACGTGCGTTTGTCCAGCGCGGCGCCCGTAGTACTTCGCGAAGTCCTACAGGCAGCGAACGCCTCAGCGTTTAGCATGCGTGATGACTACGCCCTCTCCCGATGCGCCGAAGCGCCTGTCGACTTTCTTGCGCAGCGATGCAGCGGAAATCCTTCGCGAATGGGACGAGTTTGCTTCGACAGTCGCACACACGGGAAAGGCGCTCGACAGGGCGGCGCTGCGGGACCACGCAGCCCAGATTTTGCACGCCATCGCCACAGACCTGGAACATCCGCAAAGCGCTGGCGCACGCGTGGCAAAGGGAAAGGGAGACGCGCCGCGCGACCCCGGCGCCGGCGATACGGCTGCCGAAACGCATGCGGAAACGCGCGTGATTGCCGGCTTTGCCATCGACGCGATGATCACCGAATACCGCGCATTGCGGGCAAGCGTGCTGCGGCTGTGGGCGCGCATCCGGGGTGAGCGCGGACCGGACGAATTGGAGCAGCTCACGCGTTTCAACGAAGCCATCGATCAGGCGATCACCGAGTCCGTCGGGCGCTACTGCGAACAGCTTGACAGGGCATCCAACGTGTTCGTGGCTGTCCTCGGCCATGACATCCGCAACCCCCTCAACACCATCCTGCTGTCTGTAGAACATCTCGTGCGCTCCGGCCAGCTGCGCGAGCCGGCGGCACGGCCGATCGTCAATGGCGCGAAGCGCATCCAGCGGCTGGTCGAGTTGATGGTGGACTTTTCGCGTGCGCAGGCCGCGCAGCCGATGCCGCTTACCCGCACTCCCGGCAATATGGAACAGCAATTCCACAACATCGTCGATGAAGCGCGCGCGCGCCACCCCGGAGCGCAACTGAAATTCCGCAGCGCCGGGGAATTGGACGGGAACTGGGATGAAGGCCGCATGGGACAACTCGTATCGAACCTGCTGGAGAATGCGATCCTCTATGGCGCGGCCGGCGGCGAGATCACGCTGGCGATGTGGCAAACGGGCGATCGCGTGGGCTTTTCGGTGCACAACGAGGGTCGGCCCATTGCCCGCGAGGAGCAGTCGCGCATCTTCGATGCGGCTCATCGCGGGCGGGCGGACCAGGAAAGGGCGCCCGAAGGCCTTGGGCTTGGCCTGTACATTTGCCGCGAAATCGTGCGCGCCCACAACGGCTCGATCAAGGTCCAGTCGGACTGGGAAACGGGGACCACGTTCACCGTGGACTTGCCACGCAATGCCTGACACCCGGTTGACCTGCACGCAGTTGCATCGTGCAGGCACATTGTTGTGGTGGAGCTGGCGGGAATTGAACCCGCGTCCGCAAGCCTTCCTCGCGCAGATCTACATGCTTAGCGGTCTGATTTGAGTCTCGCCGCCCTTGTCGCGCAGTCGCACGCTACACGGGCAGCCAGCGTCCTATTGTCTCGTCCCGATCCAAGGCGCCCGGATCAGGACCAGCCGACGTAGATGACCTCGCAGCTTGGGGCTTTCGCCTTCGGCACAGCCCATCGGCGAGCTGTTGCAAGGGATCAAGTGCTACTGTTTAGGCAGCGAGCTTGAGGTCGAACTTTGAGTCGTTCGCATTTACTTTGTTTCAGCGGATTTACGAGGTGACTGAACCTCGGCATGCCCTGCTGCGATTCCGAACCCACGTCGAAACCAGTGCAGCCCCAGGAGCTTTGCATTTTACGCCCGCGGGCCCGCTTTCAAGAGCGAAAGCAGTTCGAGCGGCGCCGAAATGTGCGCATCGGCCTTCCAGACGTACACGTCGGCGTTGCTGCCGAGGTAGCCGTATGTTGCGGCGACCGTGCCCATTGCCGCTGCCCGCCCTGCTGCGATGTCGCGCTCGTCGTCGCCGACGTAGATGCACTGCGCGGGCTCAAGCTTCAATCGGCGAGCGGCTTCAAAGAGCGGCTCCGGGTGCGGTTTGCTGTGCGGCGTTGAATCGCCGCCGATGATCGCGCCCGCGCTTCGGAAGAAAGGAATCTGCTTCGTGAGCGGCCCGGTGAAGCGCATCGATTTGTTCGTCACCACGCCCCACGCAAGGCCGAGCTCCAGCAGGCTTGCGATGAGCGCGGGGATGCCTTCGAAGACCACCGTGCGCTCGGTCATCGCGCTTTCGTAATTCACGAAAAACTCTTCGCGCATCGCTGCAAAGTCGGGCGCCTCCGGCGTCATGCCGAACGCGACGCCCAGCATGCCGCGCGCGCCGGCGCCGGCCATCGGACGATATTTTTCGAGCGGCAGCGAAGGCAGGCCGCGATCCACTCGCATCTTGTCGGCCGCAGCGCCGAGGTCGGGAGCGCTGTCGATGAGCGTGCCGTCCAGGTCGAACAGCACGGCGCGCACGTTGTCGAACATCAGGTTTTGCGCGTGGCCAGCAGGTAGTTGACGGACGTGTCGGCGGTGAGCTTGTAGCGCTTCGTCAACGGGTTGTACTCCATGCCGCGCGAGGCGGTCACGTCGAGCCCGGCGGCGCGGCAATACGCGGCAAGCTCGCTCGGTCGGATGAGCTTCATGTATTCGTGCGTGCCGCGCGGCAGCATGTTCAGCACATACTCAGCGCCGACGATGGCGAAGAGAAACGCCTTGGCGTTGCGGCTGATCGTCGAGAAGAACACCATCCCGCCGGGCTTCACGAGCCGGCCGCACGAACGCACGACCGATGCGGGGTCGGGCACATGTTCGAGCATCTCCATGCACGTGACCATGTCGAAGCTTTCGGGCTCGGCGGCCGCCAATTGCTCCGCACTGATCTCGCGATAGTCGATGTTGGGCGTCTGCGCTTCCATCGCGTGAATCCGCGCGACTCGAAGCGCCTTGTTCGCGAGGTCGATGCCGACCACCTGCGCGCCCTTGCGCGCCATGGAATCGCTGAGGATGCCGCCGCCGCAGCCGATGTCGAGCACACGCTTGCCCGCGAGCGGCAGGTACGACTGAATCCAGCCGAGCCGCAGCGGATTGATCTGGTGAAGAGGGCGGAATTCGCTGTCGGGGTCCCACCAGCGATGCGCGAGCTCGGAGAACTTCGCGAGCTCGGCCGGGTCGGCGTTCACTGTCTCTTGGGTCTCTTCGGTCATTGAAGATGCATTGTCCCAAAACAAAAGCCGCCTTGCGGCGGCAGAATGAGAAAGGCCGCCTCGTGGCGGCCTTGGCTATCGGCAACGCTTGCTTAGTTGGAGCGCGTGCCGACCACTTCGATTTCCACGCGGCGATTCTTCGCGCGGCCTTCGGCGGTCTTGTTGTCGGCGACAGGCTGCTTCTCGCCCTTGCCTTCGGTGTAGACGCGGTTCTTCTCGATGCCCTTCGACACGAGATAAGCCTTCACGGCTTCGGCGCGGCGCACCGACAGGCCCTGGTTGTACGCGTCGGTGCCGACGGAGTCGGTGTGGCCCACGGCGATGATCACTTCCAGGTTGATGCCCTTGACCTTGTCTGTCAGGTCGTCGAGCTTGGCCTTGCCTTCCGGCTTGAGCACAGACTTGTCGAAATCGAAGAACGCGTCGGCCGCGTACGTCACCTTCGTTGCAGCCGGCGGTTGCGGAGCTGGCGGCGGAGGCGGCGGGGGCGGCGGCGGGGGCGCAACCATCGGCGGCGGGGCCGGCGGCGGCGGGGCCTGGACGACGAGAGCGCCGTCGCAACCCTTGGCAGCGGTGGCGGGCGTCCAGAACGCGTCGCGCCAGCAGTACTCGCGCGTGCCGTTCATCCACACCAGGGTCCGGTCGCCATTGGCCCAGTTGTCGATGCGGTTGCCGCCATCGGCGGCGGTCACTTGAGCACTCGCGCCCGACGATAGCGCGGCAGCTGCGAACAGCAGCGCCACTTGGTTCAGTTTCTTCATGGTTCTCCTCTTGAGGGGGAAAAAGCCGCAGCTTCGCGGCGCGAAATCCACGTTTAAGGTGCCCATCACCCAAAGCGTCAAAATAATTGTGCCACACACGCTTGCACAATCAACGGCCGTGTTCAGCAGTCGAGGTAGGACAAAACCTCAATCCGGTGGGCTTGTTGCAGCTTCGCGACATGGGCCTTGACCGTAGAATCGAAGGCTTCGCACGCGCGCATTCGACGCTTCCCCCTGCTTCCCAATGACCCAATTCGCCAAGGAAACCCTGCCCATCAGTCTCGAAGAGGAGATGCGGCGAAGCTACCTCGACTACGCGATGAGCGTGATCGTAGGGCGGGCCCTGCCCGATGCGCGCGACGGTCTCAAGCCCGTTCATCGCCGCGTGCTCTTCGCGATGCACGAGCTGAGCAACGACTGGAACCGCCCCTATAAGAAGTCGGCGCGCATCGTCGGTGACGTGATCGGCAAATATCACCCGCACGGCGACCAGGCGGTGTACGACACGATCGTGCGCATGGCGCAGGATTTTTCGATGCGCCACATGCTCGTGGATGGGCAAGGCAACTTCGGCTCGGTCGACGGCGACAACGCCGCGGCCATGCGCTACACCGAAATCCGCCTTGCGAAGATCGCGCACGAAATGATCGCCGACATCGACAAGGAGACGGTCGACTTCGGGCCCAACTACGACGGCAGCGAAAAAGAGCCGCTCGTCCTGCCCGCGAAGCTGCCGAACCTGCTGATCAATGGCTCGGCCGGCATTGCGGTAGGCATGGCCACCAACATTCCGCCGCACAACCTGAGCGAAGTCATCGACGGTTGCCTGCACTTGCTGCGCAACCCCGAAGCATCCATTGATGAGCTGATGGAGATCATCCCCGCCCCCGATTTCCCGACGGCCGGGATCATCTACGGCATGACGGGCGTGAAGGAAGGCTATCGCACCGGGCGCGGACGCATCGTCATGCGCGCCAAGTGCCATTTCGAGGAAATCGATCGCGGCCAGCGCAGCGCGATCATCGTCGACGAGCTTCCCTACCAGGTGAACAAGAAGACGCTGCAAGAGCGCATGGCCGAGCTCGTCAACGAAAAGAAGATCGAAGGCATCAGCCACATCCAGGACGAGAGCGACAAGTCGGGCATGCGCCTGGTCGTCGAACTCAAGCGCGGCGAAGTGCCCGAAGTCGTGCTGAACAACCTGTACAAGCTCACGCAGCTGCAGGACACGTTCGGCATGAACATGGTGGCCCTGATCGACGGCCAGCCGAAGCTGTGCAACCTGAAAGACCTGATCGAGGTCTTCCTGCAGCACCGGCGCGAAGTCGTCACGCGCCGCACGGTCTTCAACCTGCGCAAAGCGCGCGAACGCGGCCACGTGCTCGAAGGCCTGGCCGTTGCACTGGCGAACATCGACGAATTCATCCGCATCATTCGCGAGTCGCCCACGCCGCCGGTCGCGAAGACCGAGCTGATGCTCCGCAGCTGGGATTCGCAGCTCGTGCGCGAAATGCTCACGCGCGCCAAGGACGACGGCTCGCGCGTCAACGCCGACGACTACCGTCCCGAAGGCATGGACTTCCAGTTCGGCATGCAGGCGGACGGCATGTATCGCCTGTCGGACACGCAAGCGCAGGAAATCCTGCAGATGCGCCTGCAGCGCCTCACAGGCCTGGAGCAAGACAAGATCGTCGCCGAATACAAAGAGGTGATGGCCGAGATCGACGACCTGCTCGACATCCTCGCCAAGCCCGCGCGCGTGTCGACGATCATCTCCGAAGAGCTCACCGCCCTCAGGCAGGAGTTCGGCCAGACCAAGGCCGGCGCGCGCCGCAGCGTGATCGAACAGAACGCGCAGGACCTCATGACCGAGGACCTGATCACGCCCACCGACATGGTGGTGACGCTTTCGCATACGGGCTATATCAAGAGCCAGCCCCTTTCGGAATATCGCGCGCAGCGTCGCGGCGGCCGCGGCAAGCAGGCGACGGCAACGAAGGAAGACGACTGGGTCGACCAGCTCTTCATCGCCAACACGCACGACTGGATCCTGTGCTTTTCCAATCGCGGCCGCTTGTATTGGCTGAAAGTCTGGGAAGTACCCGCAGGCTCGCGCGGGTCGCGCGGCAAGCCGATCGTCAACATGTTCCCGCTGGCTGAAGGCGAAAAAGTCACCGTCGTGCTGCCGCTCACGGGCGAGTTCCGTTCGTTCCCCGCCGACCACTACGTGTTCATGTCGACGAGCATGGGCACGGTGAAGAAGACAGCGCTCGACGAATTCAACAACCCGCGCAAGGCCGGCATCATCGCGGTGGACCTCGACGAAGGCGACTACCTCATTGGCGCGGCGCTTACCGACGGCAAGCACGACGTGATGCTGTTCTCCGATGGCGGCAAGGCCGTGCGCTTCGACGAGAACGACGTCCGCCCAATGGGCCGCAATGCGCGCGGCGTGCGCGGCATGATGCTCGACGATGGCCAGCAGGTCATCGCGATGCTCGTCGCCGAAGACGAATCGCAATCCGTCCTCACCGCCACGCAGAACGGCTTCGGCAAGCGCACGTCCATCGTCGAATACACGCGTCACGGCCGCGGCACGAAGGGCATGATCGCGATCCAGCAAAGCGAGCGCAACGGCAAGGTCGTCGCGGCCACGCTCGTGCATCCGGACGACGAGATCATGCTGATCACCGACAAAGGCGTGCTGGTGCGCACGCGCATCAGCGAAATCCGCGAGATGGGCCGCGCCACGCAGGGCGTCACGCTCATCGGCCTGGACGAAGGCTCCGCGCTCTCGGGCTTGCAGCGAATCGTAGAGAACGACGCCGGCCAGGTCAGCGAAGGCGACAGCGACGTCGACGAAGCCGACAACGGCGACGTGGCCGGCAAATGAAGAAAGACCTCGCGCAGTTGCGCACGGAGATCGACGCCGTCGATCGCGAGCTGCTCAAGATGCTCAACCAGCGCGCGGCGTTCGCGAACGAAGTCGGCGACTTGAAGCGCGCCGAAGGCTCGATCGTCTATCGCCCCGAGCGCGAGGCGCAAGTCATCAACAACCTGCAGGCGATGAACGCGGGGCCGCTGAAGGGCCGCAACGTCGCGACGATCTGGCGCGAGATCATGTCGGCATGCCGCGCGCTCGAAGAGCCGCAGCGTGTCGCGTATCTCGGCCCGGCCGGAACGTTCAGCGAACAGGCGGCCGTGCGCTTCTTCGGCTCGAGCATCGAACATGTGCCATGCGTGAGTTTCGACGAGGTGTTCCACGCCACGACGGCGGGCACCGCGGAGTTCGGCGTGGTGCCGGTCGAAAACAGCACCGAGGGCGTCGTCACGCGCTCGCTCGACCTGCTGCTGCATTCGCCGCTGCACATCGTGGGCGAGATCAGCTTGCTGGTGCGCCATCACCTGCTGCGCCTCACGGATTCCGCTGACGGCGTTGAAGTCGTGCTGGCGCATCCGCAGGCGCTGGCTCAGTGCCAGGGCTGGCTCAACAAGCATCTTCCGAACGCCGAGCGCCGCGCGGTTTCGAGCAACGCAGAAGGCGCGCGCCTTGCCACGACGAATCCCGCGTGGGCGGGCATCGCAAGCGAACGCGCGGCCAGCGAATTCGGCTTGCACATCGCAGCGCACGCGATCCAGGACGATTCGTTCAACCGCACGCGCTTCGCGGTGGTGTGCCTGCCGCAGGTGCTCGATGCGCCGCAGGCGTCGGGCAAGGATTGCATCAGCGTCGTGGTGTCGGTGCCGAACAAGCCCGGCGCGGTCCACGACTTGCTTGTGCCACTCAAGGAGCACGGCGTCTCGATGACGCGCTTCGAGTCGCGCCCCGCGCGCTCGGGCCAATGGGAGTACTACTTCTACATCGACCTCGAAGGGCACCCGTCGCAGCCCAACGTGGCCGAGGCATTGAAGGAACTCCAGTCGCTGTGCGCGTTTTTCAAGTTGCTCGGGACTTATCCCGTGGGTGAAGCCTGATGTTCGAGCAGTTGGGTCTGATCGGTTGCGGCCTCATGGGCGGCTCTTTTGCTCTCGCGCTCAAGCGCGCGGGCCTTGTCAAGCGCGTGGTCGGCTATAGCAAGTCGCCGTCCACCACGCAACGCGCTTTGTCGATGGGCGTGATCGATGTCGAAGCGCCGTCCGCGCTGCTCGCGGTGTCGGGCGCCGACATCGTGCTGCTCGCCGTGCCTGTCGCGGCGGCGGAGGCGACGTTCAAGGCGATCCGCCACCTCATCACCGACCAGACGCTCTTGATGGATGTCGGCTCGACCAAACGCGACGTCATCGATTCCGCGCGGCGCGTGCTGCGCGAACACGCCGGCTCGTTCGTGCCCTGCCACCCCATCGCCGGCAAGGAAGTCTCGGGCGTCGAACACGCCGACGTCGACCTTTACTACGGCAAGCAGGTGATCCTCACGCCGATCGACAAGACGCGCCCCGCGCAGCTCGAAAAGGCCACGAAAGTCTGGGAGGCGCTGAACTGCCAGGTCGTGACGATGACTCCCGAAGCGCACGACTCCGCCTTTGCCGCCGTCAGCCACCTGCCGCACCTGATCGCATTCGCGCTCATCAACGCAATCGCCGCGCAAAAAAGCGGCGGGGATTTTCTTGCACTCGCGGGCCCGGGCTTTCGCGACTTCACTCGCATCGCGGCGTCCGAGCCCAAGATGTGGCGCGACATCCTGCTCGCGAATCGGCAAGAGCTGATGCAGCAATCGAAGATCTTCCACGAGACCCTCGCCGCGATGGAAAAGATGATCGAAAACGGCGACGGCGACGCGCTCGAAGTGCTGATCGATCAGGCCAGCCGCACTCGCGCCATCTGGCGAATGTCGGCGAGGAAATGATTCCCCCCCGAACCGCGGTGGCCACGAACTAGCGATGTACGCCACAGCCTTCCTGGATATCCCGCCATTGGAGGGCGCGGAGGGCAGCGTGGTGCTGCCGGGCTCCAAGAGCATCTCGAATCGCGTTCTGCTGCTAGCTGCTCTCTGCGCGGGCACGACAACGATTCGCGACCTGCTCGATTCCGACGACACGCGTGTGATGCTCGATGCGCTGCGCGCCCTGGGCTGCGGCGTGCAACACACCGGCAGGGCGGTTGAAGTCACGGGCCTGGGCGATCGCAAGCCCGCGTCGCATGCGCGCCTGTTTCTCGGCAACGCGGGCACGGCCATGCGGCCGCTCACAGCGGCGCTGGCGCTCATGGGCGGCGAATTTGAATTGAGCGGCGTCGCGCGAATGCACGAGCGCCCGATCGGCGATCTTGTCGATGCACTGCGACAGCTCGGCTGCCGCATCGACTACCTCGGCAACGACGGTTATCCGCCGCTGAAGATCCATCCGCCGCAATTGAAGATCGATGCGCCAATTCGCGTGCGCGGCGACGTGTCGAGCCAGTTCCTCACCGCATTGCTGCTTGCGCTGCCGCTCGTCGCCACAAAAGACATCGTGGTCGAAGTGACGGGTGAACTCATCTCGAAACCGTACGTCGAAATCACGCTCAACCTGCTGCAGCGCTTCGGCATCGCCGTCGCACGCGAAGGCTGGGAACGATTCACGATTCCCGCCGGCAGCCGATACACGTCGCCGCGCGAGATTCATGTGGAAGCCGATGCGTCGTCGGCCAGCTATTTCATCGCACTCGGCGCTATCGCCGCGAAGAGCGGGCCCGTGCGCATCGAAGGCGTGGGCGATTCGTCGATCCAGGGCGACATCCGCTTCATCGATGCGGTGCGCGCGATGGGCGCATCGATCACCAGCGGCCCCAATCATCTGGAAGTGCGGCGGGGCGCTTGGCCATTGAAGGCGATCGACATCGATTGCAACGCCATCCCCGACGCCGCCATGACGTTGGCACTGATGGCGCTCTACGCACAAGGCACAACGGTGCTTCGCAACATCGCGAGTTGGCGCGTGAAGGAAACCGACCGCATCGCCGCGATGGCCACCGAACTGCGCAAACTCGGCGCAACGATCGACCATGGTGCGGACTTCATCCGCATCACGCCGCCCGCGCAACCCGCGCAGTGGAAAGCCGCAAGCATCCACACCTACGACGACCATCGAATCGCGATGTGCTTTTCTCTCGCGGCGTTCAATCCGCGAGGCGTGCCGGTGCGAATCGAAGACCCGAAGTGCGTTGCCAAGACTTTTCCGGAGTACTTCGAGACCTTCTTTTCAGTGGCGAAGATTGAGCGGGCTCACGTCCCCGTGATCTGCATCGATGGGCCAACGGCTTCCGGCAAAGGCACGCTCGCATCCGAACTGGCCGCACGGCTGGGCTATCGCTATCTCGATTCCGGCGCGCTCTATCGCGTCACAGCTTTCGCCGCATTGCGAGAAGGGCTGAGCCTGGACACAACGCATGAAGCCGCGATTGCCGCGCTTGC
>Ga0265314_10001117_pt1 | contig 30997 bp, 28 predicted proteins | sample 4126metaG_FD_203106 | JGI IMG/M metagenome (GOLD analysis project Ga0265314, IMG submission 203106) | Rhizosphere microbial communities from Carex aquatilis grown in University of Washington, Seatle, WA, United States - 4-1-26 metaG | ecosystem: Host-associated > Plants > Roots > Rhizosphere >... | reverse complement strand
GCTCGTCCTGTCCGACATCGGCAGGATTGCGGGCGCCGATCATGATCGCGTGAAACAGTTCGTCGAGAACGGCGGACTGCTCGTACGTTTTGCGGGCGAACACATGGCAAGCGGCACGGACGATCTGGTGCCCGTCGCGTTGCGCAGCGGCGGACGTTATCTCGGCAGCGCGCTCGCGTGGGCGGCACCGCAGCACCTCGCCCCGTTCCCTGACGACAGCCCGTTCGGCGGCTTGGCGATCCCAACCGATGTGTCGGTGTCGCGGCAGATCCTCGCCGAGCCCTCCATCGAACTTTCATCCCACTCCTGGGCGCGGCTGACCGACGGTACGCCGATGGTCACCGCCGCGCGGCGCGGCAAGGGGTGGATCGTCCTGTTCCATGTGACGGCCGGCCCGGGCTGGTCCACGCTGCCCTTGTCCGGTCTCTATGTGGACATGTTGCGGCGGCTTCTGTCGCTCTCGGCCGGAACCAGTCCGTCCGAGGTGGCCGGCAATGCTAGCCTGCCGCCGGCCGACGCGCTCGACGGCTTCGGCCGCCTGACAAAGCCCGGAGCAGATGCACAGCCGGTACGCGCGTCACAGATCGCAGGCACGGAGCCTTCCCGGTTGCACCCGCCCGGCCTGTATGGCGCATCGGGTGCGGAAAGAGCTCTGAATGCCGCGCGCGAAAACACGGTGCTGCTGCCCTTCGCCGGTCTCAGCGCGCGCACCATGTTCTATGCGTCCCGTGCCTCCATCGAATTGCAGTCGCCGCTGCTGCTGCTGGCGGCCCTGATGTTGCTCGCCGATTTCGCGATCTCGCTGATGCTGCGCGGCTATGTCCCCAGCGTGCGATCGTTTACGCGCGGCGCCGGCGTGGCGCTCGCCGCGTTCCTGGTGCTGCATGGGGGGCCGGCGCGGGCCGACGATGCCGCCGACCTCAAGGCCGCCCTCGACACCAGACTCGCTTATGTCATCACGGGCGTTCCCGAGGTCGATGCGATGAGCAAGGCGGGACTCACCGGGCTCGGCACGGCGCTGGCAGAGCGCACGTCCTACGTGCCGCTGGAGCCGATGGGCGTCGACATCGAGAAAGACGATCTCAGCTTTTTCCCCTTGCTTTACTGGCCGATGGATCCGCGCGAAAAGGATCTGACGCCGACGGCGCTGTCGAAGATTGCCGACTATATGCGCAGCGGCGGCACCATCCTGATCGATACGCGCGATTTGACCCTTGGCGCGGTGCGCGGGCCAAATTCGCTCGGCCAGCAGAGCTTGCGCCGGCTGTTTTCCAAGCTCGACCTGCCGCCGTTGGAGCTTCTGCCGCCCAATCATGTGCTGACCAAGAGTTTTTATCTGATTTCGGATTTTCCCGGCCGCTGGGAGGGCGGCGCGGTGTGGGTGCAAGCCATGCCGCCGGTCAACAACGAAGAAGGTCCCGCGCGCGGCGGCGACAGCGTCTCGCCCGTCATCATCGGCGGCAACGATTGGGCCGCCGCCTGGGCGGTGGACGCGCAAGGGCGGCCCATGGTGGATGTTTCGCCCGGCGGCGTGCGCCAACGCGAGATGGCGATCCGCTTCGGCATCAACGTCGTGATGTACGCGCTGACCGGCAACTACAAGACCGACCAAGTGCATGTCCGCGCCATCCTCGAACGGCTGGGGAAATAGGCGATGACGATTGTCTTTGCGCCGCATGTTTCCCTTGCCATCCTGTGGGCGTTGATCGCGGCTGCCGTTCTATTGACGGCGTGGGCTGTTTTCGCGCGGGCGCGCGGCACCTGGGCGCGGGCTTTGGCATTGGCCGCGTTGCTCCTGGCGCTCGCGAATCCGCTGATCGTGCATCAAAGCCGCGAACCCCTGCCGGATGTGGCCGTGATCGTCGCGGATCATTCGCAGAGCATGAGTCTGGGATCGCGCCTGGCGGATACCGACAAGGCGGTTGCCGCGTTGAGGAAGAATCTCGCGGCCGAAAGAAATCTGGAGGTGCGCGTCGTCACCGTCACCACCAAGTCCTCCGGCGAAGACAATGGCACGCAGGCCATCGCCGCTCTGAACGCCGCATTGATGGATGTGCCGCCGTCGCGCGTGGCGGGCAGCTTCCTGGTAACCGACGGCGAAGTGCACGACGCACCATCCAAGCTCCGCACCGGCGCACCCTTGCAGGCGTTGATCGTGGGCAAGCGTGGCGAGCGCGACCGCAAGCTGACCGTGGTCGACGCCGCGCGCTACGCCATCGTCGGACAATCCGCACAGATCGTGGTTCGGGTGGACGACCTGGGTGGCGGCAGACCCGGCTCAGCGCGCGTCAATCTTCGCGTCGATGGAGGCGATAGGGACGCGCTGAGCGTTCCGCTCGGCCAGAACACACCCATCGAGGTCCCGATCGGCCATGAAGGCGAAAGCGTGTTGGAGATCGAAGCCGAACCGGGGCCGGCCGAACTGACACTGCAAAACAACCGCGCCGTGGTGGCGATCAACGGCGTGCGCGACCGGCTGCGCGTGCTGCTGGTTTCCGGCGAGCCGCATGCGGGCGAGCGGGTATGGCGCAGTTTGCTCAAGGGCGACCCCTCCGTCGACCTGGTGCATTTCACGATTTTGCGCCCACCGGAAAAACAGGACAGCACGCCGCTCAACGAGCTTTCGCTGATCGTCTTCCCGACGCAGGAACTGTTTTCCGAAAAGCTCGAGGGCTTCGATCTGGTGATCTTCGACCGTTACAGCGAACACGGAATCCTTCCGCTCGCTTATTTCGAGAATATCGCAGGCTATGTCGAGGGCGGCGGCGCGCTCCTGGTGTCTGCAGGGCCTGAATTCGCCGGTCCGCTCAGCCTCTATCACACGCCGCTGTCGTCGGTTCTTCCGGCGCAGCCGACCGGCGAGATCGTGGCAAAGCCCTTCAAGCCGGCACTGACCGAGGACGGCTTCGCCCATCCGGTGACGCGCGATCTGCCCGGCGCCAACATCAGCGCTTCACCGCCGAGCTGGGGCCGCTGGTTCCGCCTGATCGGGGCGGCAAAAGTCACCGGCGAGACCGTGATGAGCGGACCGGACAGCAAGCCCTTGCTGGTACTCGATCGCGTCGGCAAGGGTCGCGTGGCGGAACTGTTGTCGGACCAGGGCTGGCTCTGGGCGCGCGGCTTCGAGGGTGGCGGACCGGAAGCCGAATTGCTGCGCCGAACGGCGCATTGGCTGATGAAGGAACCTGAGCTGGAAGAGGAACGCCTGACCGCGGCCATCGCCGGCGGCGACATTGTGGTCGAGCGGCGCACGATGGCCGCGACGGCGGCACCAGTGACGCTGACCGATCCGTCGGGCACCAAATCGACGATTGCTTTGACCAGAAGTGAGCCCGGGGTGTGGCGCGGACAGGCGAAGGCGGAGGCTCTTGGGCTCTACCACGTGACCGACGGAAAACTGTCGGCCGTCGCCGCCGCCGGACCACTCAACCCGAAGGAAGTCGCCGACGTCCGTGCGACCGACGAAATTCTGCACTCCGTGGCCGAGCAAAGCGGTGGATCCGTGCATTGGCTCTCCGACGGCATGCCCGGCATCCGCCGCGTCGAACGCGGCCGTCGCATGGAAGGCGAGGATTGGGTAGGAATCGCCGCCAACAATGCCTCGCGCGTCATCAGCGTCGAGCAGGCGCCGCTGCTGCCGGCGTGGGTATTGCTGCTACTTCTGCTCGGCACGCTGCTGTGGGCCTGGCGGCTAGAGGGCCGCTAATTCCGCTCCATCGGCGCACACCGGATGGTCGATGCGGGCGCGGCGCACCTCACCCGCAAGCGTCAGCAGCACGTTGTGCTGCAGCGACTGGCCGAGCACGCGCATCTGATCGACCGGTCCGGGAAAGCGAATGCGGCCCGGCGGCAGGGCTGCGAACCCCACCCGCACGTAATAGGGCTCGTCGCCTACCAGCAGGATGCTGGCGTGGCCTTGGGCGCGCGCCTCGTCGATCCCCCGCTTCATCAGTGCGATGCCGATGCCGCGGCCGCGCTGCCGCGACTCCACGGCCAGAGGACCCAGCAGCAGCGATTGCTCCCGGCCGACGGCGATAGGCCAGAAACGGATGGAACCGCGCAACGCGCCGCCTTCCACGGCCACGAAACTTAACCCAGCGACCGGATCGACGCCTTCGCGCAAACGGTAGGCCGACTTGGCAAACCTTCCGGGACCGAAACTTGCCTCGTTCAGCGCCTCCACCAAAGGGGCATCCCCGGCACATTCGGGTCTAATTTCCCATTGGGTTTGGACTTTTGCGCTCATGGCCCACTCGCTACTGTCACGGCGGGGCAAATGCAAGACGAGGACATCGGATGGGCGTGCTTGAAGGCAAGACCGTTCTGGTCACCGGGGCGGCAAACGGTATCGGCAAAGAGTGCGCACTGCTGGCGGCGAAGGAAGGCGCGGCGGTGGTGGTCAACGATCTGGGAGGAGGCGTGGCCGGCGGCGACGAAGGTTCCGCGGGGCCTGCAGAACGCGTTGCTCAGGCGATCCGTGAGATGGGCGGCCGGGCGGCGTCCAATTCCGACAGCGTCACCAGCCGGGGCGGCGTCAAGCAAATGATCGCGCAGGCACTGGACACGTTTCACGGCCTCAACGCGATCATCTCGCCGGCCGGCATCCTGCGCGATTCCATGTTCCACAAGATGGACGACAAGGACTGGGATGCCGTCATCGATGTGCATCTGAACGGCACGTACAATATCTGCCGCGCCGCCATCGCCCATTTTCGCGAACAGAACGAGGGTTCGTTCGTGCTTTTTACTTCGACGTCGGGTCTGATCGGCAACATCGGACAGGCGAACTATGCCGCCGCCAAGATGGGCATCGCCGGGCTGTCGCGCATCGTCGCCATGGAAGGTGCACAGAAAAACGTGCGCTCCAACGTCATCGCGCCGTTCGCCTGGACGCGGATGATCGAAACGATTCCGGTGAAGGACGAGGCCTCGCAGAGGCGCGTCGAGCGGATGAAGAATGCCATGCGCGCCGATCAGGTGGCGCAGCTCGCTGTGGCGCTCGCCTCTCCCGCGACCAAGGACGTTTCGGGACAGATCTTCGTGGCGCGCGGCAACGAGATATTCCTGATGAGCCAGCCCAGGCCGATCCGCGGTATCGCAAGGTTGGAGGGCTGGACGCCGCAGACCATTGCCGAACACGCGATGGAAGCCTTCAAGCCGAGCTTCACCGATCTTGGCGCAACCAATTCGGTGTTCGGCTGGGCGCCGGTGTGATTGCCGGTCACCAGTGCGGACTTCGCGGAACTTTACCCGCCAGTTCCGCCAGACGGCGGCGTGCGCCGGGGCTCGTGCCCGGTGGCGGTGCAGCCGGATCGACAAGCATGATTTCGCGCACCTCCAAATTCGGTTTGAAGGCGAATTCGCCGTCGCGCACCCGGTAAAGCCCAATCACGTTGTTCACCGGCCATATGCTGCGCGCGTACAGCCCGTAGAGTTCCGGTGCTGCTGAACGAATCAGGCCGGCCTCTTCGCGCAGCTCACGCAAAATAGCTTCCTCGGGCAGCTCGCCACGTTTGACACCACCACCCGGCAGGTGCCAGCCAGCTGTATAGGAATGGCGAACGAGAACGACTTTTCCCCCCTGCTCCAGCAGGGCATGGACGCCGAAACTTGCCGGCGACAGGACCGTCCGCGCGATCATGGACAGAGAAAATGTCGTTTTATGAAAGAATTTTGTCATGATCTTGCCGATTACCGTTTTGCCTCGCCCATTACGTCGCAACTTGCTAATAATCCTTACGTAACCTCAGGTAGCAGTCTGCCTGAATTTGCGATTTGCAAAGCGATGTAACATGCGCGACTGGCACAGAACGAGAGTGTCGCGTTGTTGCCGTGTTGGATGCTGGGATCCGGCAGCGGAATATTCGGACTGAAGGGCGATGTCGGGGGCGACATTCGATTATCTCAAGGCGCTGATCGTCGAAGACAATGTGCATATGCGCACATTGCTGCGCTCGTTGCTGATGGCGCTCGGCCTGAAGCAGGTGTTCGAAGCCGCCGACGGCGAGGACGCTTTCGTCATCATGCGCGAGAGAAAGCCAGATCTCATCCTGACCGATCTTTCGATGAAGCCGATGGACGGCATCAAATTCACGCGGGAAGCACGCCTGTCGCATAGGAGTCCCAATCCCTACGTGCCGATCATCATGATCACCGGACACACGGAACGCCATCGCGTCGAGGCCGCACGCGACGCCGGCGTCACCGAATTCCTGGCCAAGCCGATTACGGCGCAGAACCTGTTTCTCAGAATCGCGGAGATCATCGAGCGGCCCCGGGCTTTCGTGCGCGCCGGGGACTATTTCGGGCCGGATCGCCGCCGCCGTGCCGATGAGAATTATCCCGGCCCGTGGCGGCGCCATGAAGACGTTCGCAACGAGGCAGGGTTCCCATGACGACTCCGGTTTCCCACGTTCCGCGCAAACGTACGCGTGCCGCCAAGATTCCGCCCGGCGTCTATCCCGTGTTTGCGGCCAAAGACGCCGTGCGCCTGTTGCGGGCGCTGAACGATCCGGAGATCATTGCTCAGGCTGCCCTCGTCATCGTCAGCAAGGCGGAGGAACTGCGCAGCGCCGTTCTCAGCCATGTGGAACGCCTGGAAAATGCGGCCCGCCTGTCCAATCTCGGCGAGGTCTTCGATCAGGCGCACGAAATCCGCGGGCTGGCGGGATGCGCCGGCCTCGCCGCCACCGGACGAATTGCCAACATCCTGTGCAAATATCTCGATGCGATGGGCCGCGCCGGCGCCCAGCCGGAGCAATCGGTCGTGGCGCTCCACCTGGACGCAATCGCGCGGGCGGCGCACGCCGAGGACGAAGCCACCAGGCTGGGCGATACCGTTGCCAACGAACTTGCCGCTTTGGTGGACAAGAAGCTCAGCGAAATTAACGATTCGGCAAGGCTATAGTTACCCCGCAAGACCGTGAATATCCCGCAATCTACCCCACGTTTGGCTGGACGAAGCGCTGCGGGTTTATCCCTCTTTAAACCCTTTCCTTAATACTGCCCCGGTTCTCGGGCGGGTATTCATGCTTCAGATCGGCGGCCTTGTCGTACTCTTCGTCTGCGTGTTCGGCGGCTTCATCATTTCCGGCGGTTCGCTGGGCGTGGTGCTCGAAGCCGTGCCGCACGAGGTCCTGACCATCGGCGGCGCTGCGGTTGCGGCCCTCTTGATCGGCGGCTCGATGTACACGCTCAAAAAGATGGGCGGCGAAGTGGCCAAGGTGATCTCCGGCCCCAAATGGAAGACGTCCGACTTCCGCGACCTGCTCTGCCTGTTGTTCCTGCTCACCAAGACGATGAAATCCAAGGGCCTGATCGCACTAGAAGCCCATATCGAAAAGCCGTCCGAATCTTCGATCTTCAAGCGCTATCCCAGGATCACCAAAGACCATTTCGCGCTGACTTTCATCTGCGACACGCTCAGGATGATGACCATGAGCCTGGAAGACCCGCATCAAGTCGAGGCGGCGATGGAAAAGCAGCTGGAGAAGCACCATCACGAAGCACTCTCCACCGCGACCGCGCTGACGACCATGGCGGACGGGCTTCCGGCGCTCGGTATCGTCGCCGCCGTGCTCGGCGTGATCAAGACGATGGGCGCGATTTCCGAGCCGCCGGAAGTGCTCGGCCGAATGATTGGCTCGGCTCTGGTCGGCACCTTCATGGGCGTGTTTCTCGCCTACGGCATCGTCGGTCCGATCAGCGTGCGGCTGAAGACGATCATCGACGAGGAAGCTCTGTTCTATCATGTGATCCGCGACATCTTGGTCGCGCATCTGCACGGCAATGCGGCGCAGGTCTCGGTCGAGATCGGACGCGGCAGCATTCCGTCCGAAGCCCAGCCAACCTTCCAGGAATTGGAACAGGCGCTGGACAACATTCCGCCCGATCACGGCTAGGCACCGGCTTTATTGCCGCAACCACAGTTATCCGGGCGCCACCGTATATTCCGCGAAGGTCTTGAGCGCCGTGGTCAGGCGTTCCAGCGTCGTCGCGAAATCGAGCGCGCTTGCGAGCGTGACGAGCCCGCTCATGACTGAAACCCAATCCGCGCGTGGCTGCCGTCGCAGAACGGCTTGGTGTTGCTGGCGCCGCAGCGGCAGAGCCGTGCCTGGGTGACCCGCGCGACCACACGTCCCGTGCCGCTGGTGATCTCCAGATTGCCGCGTATCCGCAAGGGACCGTCGGTTTCGGGATCGATGGCCAGCACGCCGTCGCGCACGTCCAGCATGCCGGTCTTGCCCGAAGCCGGCTCGCCCGTGGCGGTGAAGTTCACCTCGTGATGAGAGCCGTCGCAGAACGGCTTGTTCTTTGAGGCGCCGCAGCGGCAGAGCGTGGCGCGAAAAATCCCCTCCTTGCCGTCGAGCTTCATTTGGCCGCGCACTGCATAGGGTCCCGCTTCGCGCACGGCTATCAGATTGACGGGCGGCGCCGTTTCGTCGGGCTTGCCGTCCTTGCGCCGGTAGCGGATGGCGCCCGACGGACAGACATGGGCGATTTCCACCAGGCTATCGACGTCCATCGCGTCGGGATGGATCCAAGGCCCCTCGACGTTGGCGAGGAAAACTTTTGGTGCGCCTGTCACGCAATGACGCGAGTGGATGCACTTCTTGCCTTCATAGATCAGGGTCATCTTTTCGCCCTCGATCTCGTCAACCCCGTCTGCGGTTTTCGGTTGCGGCGGTGCGGCGGCTTGCATGACGGGCGCGGCGCGCGGAGCCGGCACCTGGGCCGCGCTTTCGAAATCGCGCTTGGCGCGCGTGGCCAGATCAGCGAGGAGGCGCGCCGCCAAGGCCGAGCGGCTGTCTGCCTTGTTCAATGCTGCCGCTCCTGCGACCAGCTCGTCCAATCTCTCTGTAAAGAACCGTCTTGCACCGGCCCCTGGGGGGAACGAGGCTGCATCGCGCAGCGCCACAAATGACATACCGGCGTTGCATCCCGGATTGGACGGACCCGCCGGAAGACGCGCGGCACGCTCGGCCAGCGGCGTCATGGCGCGCATCAATCCGATTCCAAGATCGACGGCTAATGCCTTTTCAGGGCTTGGGCTCGGCACCGCATAGGAATATGCGACAAGCCGCAACATCAACGCATAGGCGCTGTTGGCGAGATCGACGCAAGCCGCGGCTTCCTCGTCTTCGATCCAGACCCGCCCTTCGGGGCGCGTCGGGCGGCGCAGCACGGGGTTGACCGCGGCGGGATATGCCGGTGCGAAATTTTTATTTGCGGCTTTCAGAGCACTTAGTTCGGCGCGGATGGTGCTGAACTTGTTGTAGTGCGAACCTTCGGAATTCGATTGCGCGCCTTCGCCCTGCTGAACGATCGCCGTGAAGGCGGCCAGCGCCGTCTTGGAACAGATCACAGGCTTGACGCCGCCCAGATCTATTTCCGCCGGCGACAGCTGCAGCGCCGGATCGCCGCAAAAGGCAGCACTTTCGCCGAGGCGCGCGACGAAACGGTTGAGGCTCTCTCCCAGCGAGGTATAGAACGCACCCACCGTTTCATAATCCATCGGCATCGGTGTGACGCGCGGCTTGGGAACAGCGCGCCGATAGCGGAATTCGGGCTCAAAGCCTTCGCCGTCGAGCTCGCTCGAATCCTCCGGGCGTTCGAGATGGATGAAGTGCTGTAACACGGCTTCGCCGAACGGTGCCAGTTTCACCACCACACCGGCCGGCAGAAGACCCGGATCGAGCGGGAAATTTCCCCGCCCGAAGCGCGGTGCCCCGCCGAGCGCGGAGGTGATGTTCCACACTGCCGCGAGATGCCCCATTTCTTCCACTGCGATGTCGAGTATTGTCCGGCGCCAGCGCGCGACCGCGGCGGATTCGTCCTTGCCGAGACCTTCCTTTTCGCCGCTCTTCAGGCTGAAGGCGGCGTAGAGATAGGTGCACATCAGATTATGTTCGAGCTCGGCGGCTTCATACAGCCTGTGCAGCAACTGCTCGCGGCTCGGCGGGGAGACAATAGGTTCCATCGCTGTTGAGGTCTTGCTGATCGAATGGCCGATCGAGGCTATAACGCTGCGCCGATAGTTGTCGATGGCTAGGGAATATTCGGATCTTCATGCTCGTGGGCGTGACCGATGGCGCGGCGCAGCCGGTGCTCGAGTTTTGAGCAGTCAAGAACGACTTTTTCCGCCTGAACTTCCTTCACAGCGGAAAGCGGCACCACGAAGTCGCCGGCGTTCTCGACATAGACGACGAAATCCCGCGGCGAGACTTTGCGCACGGCGCCGACGGCCTTGTCGCCGTCATGCACAAAGACATCGAAGCCTTCCTGGATCGGCTCTTCCAACATCGTCGGCTCCGCAGTCTCTTCGGACACACGATAGCGCTGTCGTGCGCGTCAATTCTACCGCGCTGCGAGTAGGGAATTAACACGTCCTTTGAGGCGCGGTACTCAGTCCCTATTGCGGATCCGCACGGCTTCGCGCTGCTCTGCCAGCGACACGAAGAATATCGCCATCGCGCCCGCGAGGATCCCCAGCGGCACGGCGGTGAGCACATCCGTGTCCGTGCCGAAGACGACGATCGCCGTAACGATCATACCCGTCAGTTGTGCCACTTTCGGCATGCCTCTTCCCCCGAACTATGCGGCAAGCCTAGAGCCGGGCGGTGTCGGAAAAAAGCAAATGCTTAAGGAGAGGTTAACGCAGCGGGCACCGATTATGGGAGGTTCGGATCTTCGCGCTGATGCGCATGATTGACGGCGCGGCGCAGCCGGGTCTCAAGCTTGCGGCAATTGAGAACCACCTTTTCCGTCAGGACTTCCGCGACCGCGGATAGCGGAACAGCAAAGTCACCGGCGTTCTCGACATAAACCACAAGCTCGTCCGGCAGGACTTCGCGCACGGCGCCGACGGCCTTGTCGCCATCACGGACGAAAACGGCAAACCCCGCTTCGATTTTTTCGTTGATCATGCCGGTACCTTTCGCCAAGGACCGCGGAACGATCACGGTGTCGTATTCGATCGTCGCCCGACAATAGCCTAACGATGTCCGGCGCGCCACGACATCCTTAAGACGTTTCTTGATTAAGGCGGCGCCGGGTTCTCAGACGCCGAAGTGGATTCCCTGGGCCAAAGGCAGCGCGTCGGAATAATTGATGGTCGCGGTCTGCCGGCGCATATAGGCCTTCCAGCAATCCGAACCGGACTCGCGCCCGCCGCCGGTCTCCTTCTCGCCGCCGAATGCGCCGCCGATCTCCGCACCCGACGGACCGATGTTGACATTGGCGATACCGCAGTCGGAGCCCGAAGCGGCAAGAAACTTTTCCGCCTCCTGAAGGTCTTGCGTGAAAATGCACGACGAAAGCCCTTGCGGCACATCATTGTGAATCGTCAGCGCCTCGCCAAAGTCGCGATACCGCATGACGTACAGGATCGGCGCGAAGGTCTCGTGCATCACGATGGCGGTCTGTACAGGCATTTCTACAATAGCCGGGCGCACATAGTAGGCGTTCGGATATTCCGTTGCGAGCGCGCGTCCGCCGCCCGTCACTTTGCCGCCTTCGCGTGTGGCCTCAGCCAGCGCATGTTCCATGTCCTTGAAGGCGCCCGCGTCGATCAGCGGACCGACAAGCGTCGTCTTCGCCAATGGATCGCCGACCGGAAGCTTCGCATAAAGCGCCTTCAGCGCCGGGACCAGCTTGTCGTAGATGCTTTCGTGCACAATGAGGCGGCGCAGCGAGGTGCAGCGCTGGCCCGCGGTGCCGACGGCGGCGAACAGGATAGCGCGCTCCGCCAGATCGAGTTTCGCCGACGGGCAGACGATCATTGCGTTGTTGCCGCCGAGTTCCAGGATACTTCTGCCGAATCGTGCGGCCACGACGGGTGCCATCGCACGGCCCATGGCCGTCGATCCGGTGGCGCTGACGAGGGGTATGCGCTTGTCTCGTGTCAGAAGATCGCCCGCTTCACGCGTGCACAATGCGATCTGCGACAGCGCCGCTGGAGCGTCGCCGAAGTTCTTGGCTGCGCGCGCGAACAAGGCCTGGGTGGCCAGCGCGGTGAGCGGGGTCTTGCTTGAGGGTTTCCAGATTACGCTGTCGCCGCAGACCAGCGCCAGCGCCGCGTTCCACGCCCAGACCGCCACCGGGAAGTTGAAGGCGCTGATGATCGCCACCGGACCGGCCGGGTGCCAGGTTTCCATCATGCGATGGCCGGAGCGTTCGCTGGCGATGGTGAGGCCGTAGAGCTGGCGCGACAGACCGACCGCGAAATCGCAGATATCGATCATCTCCTGCACTTCGCCGAGACCTTCCTGCAGGATCTTTCCGTTCTCGATGGTGACTAGACGGCCGAGCGCCTCCTTGTTGGCGCGCAACTCTTCGCCCAAAAGCCGCACCAGCTCACCGCGCCTGGGCGCCGGAACATCGCGCCACGCCTGGAAGGCCGCCACGCTGGCTTCGATCTTGGCGCCGATCGCCGCGGCATCGTCGAACGCCACACGGCCGATTTCCGCGCCGTCGATCGGCGAACGCACGATATGGGAACCAGCTGGGGTGATGCCGAATTCGGAAAGGAGGTTGGCGTGCATCGATGTCTCCACCTTTATCTTCACCCTCCCCTTGAGGGAGGATCGAAATTTACGAGCACCTGAGCGAGCAAATTTCAGGGAGGGGCCAATGCTTCGACAATACCCCTCCCCGAAAAATCCTTCGGATTTTTCGGCCCTCCCTCAAGGGGAGGGCAAGTTCCATTTCTTACGCGTAATACTTCCCGAAGCGGTTGGACAGAAAATCCGCCAGACTAGTCTCTTCCTGGCGCACAAAGCCCTTCTGCGGCAGTTTACCTTCCACGAGCAGATCGCACATCGCGCAGATGCCCGTTGCGGTCGTCACCTGGATGGCGCTCATCAAGCGGCCGCCGACGTGCTGCGCATAAATCTTCTTGGCGTAGCTTTCCTGAGTCAACAGCCCGTCACGCCAGCCGGACACCGTGACGAAGATCAGCACGACATCCTGATAGGTGATGGGAATGGCGGTTTCCAGCACGTCCTTGAGGATTTCACGGCGTATGCCGAGCCTGAGATCGCGCACCAGCATCTTGATGATGTCGCGATGGCCGGGATAGCGCACGGTCTTGTAGTTGAGGTTCTCGACCTTGCCGTCCAGCGTGTCGCACAGCGTGCCGAGTCCGCCCGAGGTGTTGAAGGCTTCGTATTCAGTGCCGTCGAGAGAGAAAAGTTCCGTCTCTTCCAGAGCCGGAACCTCGCCGCGCACGCCATCGCGGACGGATTCGCACGGGTTGCAGTATTCGTTGATCAGACCGTCGGTCGACCAGGTGAGATTATATTTGAGGGCATTGGTGGGAAATACCGGCAACGCGCCGACGCGCATGTTGACGTCGCGCAGCGTGTCGAATTTTTTGGCCAGATCGTAGGCGGCAATGGAGATGAAGCCCGGCGCCAGCCCACATTGCGGAATGAAGGCCGTCTCGGCCCCTTCCGACAGCTTCTTGATGGTACGGGTGGACTCCACGTCCTCGGTGAGATCGAGGTAATGGGCGCCGGCGCGCTTGGCGGCTTCGGCGATGGTCGCCGTCAGATGATAGGGCGTGGCGGAGAGCACCACATCGTTGCCCTTGATCTCTTCGGTGAAGCTGCGCGGGTTGTCGATCACGACTTTGCGCACGTCCACGCCCTTGGGCATGCGCGCCAGGCTGGCCGATTCGCGGTCCACCACCGTCAGATGATAATCGCCGGTTTCCGAGAGGAACTGGGCGATGGCGACGCCGATCTTGCCGCCGCCGACAAGCATCACGTTTTTCATGGACCGCACTCCACTGCGTTTCGCGCAGAATGTGAGCCCAAAAGGCGTCGAACGGCAGGCGGCAAAGCGCCGGAACTTGCTGTATGATCCGGCGAATCGCCGGGCTGCCCGGCGAAATGACGGCCCTTCGAGACGCCGCCCTTTGGGCAGCTCCTCAGGGTGAGGATGCTTGTATGCGCGCTTCCGATGCAAAGTTGATCGCCCTGCTGCGCAGCAATGCGCGCGAGCCCACCGCCTCGCTGGCGCGCAAGCTGGGTCTGGCACGTTCCACCGTGCAGGAGCGCATCGCGCGGCTTGAGCGCGAAGGCACCATCAAGGGCTATACCGTGAAGCTGTCCGAGGATGTCACCGGCCGGCTCAAGGCGGTGGTGATGATCTCCACAGATCCCAAACAGGCCGACCGCGTCAGCGCCGAGCTGAAGAAGATCACCGAGGTGCACTCGCTGGCGGCGGTGTCGGGCGCCTCCGACCTGATCGCGACGGTGGAGGCCGAAAATCCGGCGCGGCTCGACACGGCGCTCGACCGCATCGGCAAGCTTCACGGCGTGGCGCGGACGGTGTCGTCCATCGTGCTGTCGGAGAAATTTTCGCGATAGTACAGGCTACGCCTTCAGCTTGAAGCCGGCGGCTTGCAGCGTCTTGCGGATTTCGACGGCATGTTCGGCGTCGCGCGCTTCCACCGTCATGCCGAGGTCCGCGAGCTTGGCCGAGGTATCGGTCATCATGCGGTTGTGGCTGACTTCCAGGATGTTGCCGCCAGCCTCGCCGATCAGGGTGGAAACCTGCGCCAGAACGCCGGGCCGGTCCACGATCTCCACGATGATGGAAAGGATGCGCCCCTCGCGCGACAGTTCGCGGACGATGACATTGGAGAGCAGCCGCATGTCGACATTGCCGCCCGAAAGGACGACGCCGACCTTGCGCCCCGCGAACAGAGCACGGTTGGCGATCACGGCGGCATAAGCCGCGGCCGCAGCCCCTTCCACCAAGGTCTTTTCGATTTCCAGCAGAGAAGCGATGGCATGTTCGATGTCGCTTTCGCCCACCAACAGAATGTCGTTCACCAGCGCGCGCACAATCGGCGTGGTCAACGCACCCGCATCTTTGACAGCGATACCTTCGGCCATGGTCTGGCCCGAGCAGACAAGCTTCTCGCCCTTCGCGGCATTGTACATGGAGGGATAGACGCGGGTCTGAACGCCATAGATTTCGATGGCGGGGTTCAACGCCTTCGCTGCGACAGAAATACCGGAAATCAGTCCGCCGCCGCCGATCGGTACCACCAGCGCGTCGAGCGCCGGCGCATCGGCCAGCATCTCCAGCGCCACCGTGCCTTGGCCAGCGATCACGCGTGGATCGTCGTAGGGATGCACGAAGACGAGATTTTCCTCCTTCGCGATCTTTTGCGCGCGCGCGAAGGATTCCGACAGGGTCGCTCCATCCAGAACAACGCGCGCGCCGAAGCCCTTGGTGTGCTTGACCTTGCTGAACGGAGTTGCCAGCGGCATCACGATGGTGGCGGGAATGCCCAGCCGTCCGGCGTGATAGGCCACGCCCTGGGCATGATTGCCGGCGGACATCGCGATGACGCCGCGCTTACGTTCATCCTCCGTCAACGACAGCAGCTTGTTCAGCGCCCCGCGATCCTTGAACGAGGCGGTGAATTGCAGGTTTTCGAACTTGAGCCAGATATCGCAGCCGGCGATCTCGGAGAGGGTGCGCGACAGCCGGGTTGGCGTGCGCTCCACCGCGCCCTTGATGGCCGCCGCCGCCGCGCGCACATCCTCGATGGTGATCGCAAGCGCGGACAAGAACGCATCCTTTATCGGAGTTGGTAGCAGCGGAGGGATTTGAACCCCCGACCAAGGGATTATGATTCCCCTGCTCTACCGCTGAGCTACGCTGCCACGCGGCGGGGATGTAGGAGCGCCAGCCGGGGCCTGTCAAGAAGTGTGCGCAAGGGCCGGGCGGCTATTCCGCCGCGGCCAGCGCGGGCGCGGCGGATGCAATCCAGCCGCCGCCCAGGACCCGCGAACCCTTGTAGAAAACACAGGCCTGACCCGGCGCGACCGCTTCCTCGGCGGCGGCGAGTTCGATCGCAGCAGTACCGCCCTCGCCAGCCGCCACATGCGCCGCAACCGGCGCGCGCATGGAACGAACCTTGACGGTACTCACCGCGGCCTCGGCCGGATCGGACAGCCAGTTCACGTCCCGCACCAGGATGTTCCGTGTACGGAGCGACTCGCGGGGGCCGACGACGACCCGCGCCCGCGCCGCATCCAGCGCGACCACGAACAGCGGCTCGCCATTGCCCGACAGCCCGAGCCCTTTCCTCTGGCCGACCGTGAAATGGATCACGCCGTCGTGGCGGCCGAGCACCTTGCCGGCTTGATCGACGATCTCGCCTCCCCGCACGGCGTCGGGCTTCAGTTTCTCCACGATGCCGGCATAGCGCCCATCGGCCACGAAACAGATGTCCTGGCTGTCGGGTTTTTCGGCATTGGCGAGTCCCAGTTCGGCGGCGATGGCGCGCACCTCAGGCTTTTGCATGGCACCGAGCGGAAAGCGCAGGAAGGAAAGCTGCTCGCGCGTCGTCGCAAACAGAAAATAACTCTGGTCACGGCTCTCGTCCGCGGCGCGATGAAGCTCGGGCCCGCCGGCGCCGTCGATGCGGCGGACATAATGGCCGGTGGCCAGCGCCTCGGCGCCCAGCGCGCGCGCACTCTCCATCAGGTCGGCGAACTTCACCCGCTCGTTGCAGCGCACGCAGGGAATCGGTGTCTGACCTTTGGCGTAGGTCTCGGCGAAATCGGCGATCACGCGATCGCGGAAGCGCTGCTCGTAATCGAGTACGTAATGGGCGATGCCGAGCTTCTCCGCCACGCGCTTGGCGTCGTAGATATCCTGGCCGGCGCAGCAGGCGCCTTTGCGTTTTGCCTGGGCGCCCGCATCGTAAAGCTGCAGCGTCACGCCGATCACCTCAAAACCCTGGCGCTGGAGCAGCGCCGCGGTCACGGAGGAATCGACGCCGCCGGACATGGCTGCGACGATGCGCGGTAAGGTCTTGACGCTCATGGCAGCGGTCTTATCCGCTGGCGGGCGACCGTGTCTAGCCCGTCGCCGTGGTTGCCGGCAGGTAATTCAGCAACGAAAGCTGACCCAGCTTGGACGTCACTTCGAGGGCGGCCTGCAGCGCGACCTGGTTCTGGTTGAGCTTGGAGATCGCCTGGGTCATGTCGACATCCTCGATGTCGGAGACAAACCCCTGATAGAGCGTGGACTGCGATTGCTGGTTGGTGACGGCATCCTTGAGGCGGTTGTAGGTGTCGCCGTTGGTGGCCGTGATGGTGTTGAGGCCGGTGTATGCCGAGGTCGCCGAAGGCAGGATATTGTTTGTCAGATTGGCGGTTTGGGTTCCGGTCAGCTGGCCGTCCAGGCTGCCGGAGGGGCTGTCGGCCGAAGCCAGATTCTTGAGCGCCGTCATCAACCCGGTTCCGATATCGGACGCCAGCACGCCGATCTGCACGGTCTGACCGTCGCCCACCATCACCGATTTTTTTTGCGAGCCGTTTTGGAAATAGCTCGAAACGGACCCGGTGGCGAGATCGGACAGCGAGGTCGCGGTGAACGGCTTGGTGTTGCCCTGTCCGCCACCGTAGATGTAGTTGCCGTTGGAATCCGTCGAATTTAGGATCGCCGACGCCTGTTCGAATACGCTTTGCGCCGTCGCCATTAGGTTTGTGCCGTCGCCGTTGCCCGCCGCGGTCGTGACCGCTTGCTTCAACTGCTTGGCAAGACTCGACAAAGTGGTGAGCTGGGTGTCCTGCAGATCGGTCTGGGTCACCGCGAGCTGCGTGTTCGACTGATAAGCGTCGGCGCGGGCGGCGGCGGCGCGGGCGGCCTCGAGAGCCCCGGTCTTGCTGCCGATGCCGACATAGTCGGTTGACGCCTTGCCGCTGGCAACCTGGGCCTGCGTGGTGTCGAGCGCCGTGTTCGCGCGCATGATCTGCGACAGCATGTACTGGGCTTGGGCGTTGTTGGCGACGCGGTCGACGGTCATGGGCACCTCCCTACTGGATTTGCAGCAGCGTCGCGTAAAGCTGGTCCACGACGTTCAGCATGCGCGCGCCCGCGCTGTAGGCTTGCTGATAGATCATCATGTTCGACAATTCTTCATCCAAGCTGACGCCCGAGGTCGACGACTGACGCGACTGCGCCTCGGTGAGGCGGGCATCCTGCGTGGCCTTGAGCGACGACACCGTGGTGCCACGCGTGGCAACGTCCTGGTAGATGGCGGCGGCATAACTGCCCAGCGTGGAGGCCTGCTTGCCGAGTTGGCCGACCTTGCCGAAGTTTTGCTGCGCGGTCGCGAGGTTCTGCAGCGCCAAGAGCCCGCTGGAATCGTCGCTGCCGACAATGGCGCCGCTCGAGGAAAAGCCCGCCTGTCCGAAGGCAAGGCGGGCTGGCGATGCGGCGATCGCGGGCGCAACCGCGAAGCCCATAGCCTGCTGACTCATCTGGTTGGAGCCGATGCCGAACATTTCGGTGAAGCTCATGCCCGTCGAGCCGCGCTGCGTCGTGTCTTCGGGCACTTGAATCTGGTAGCCCGCATAACCGGAGGATGGCGCGGTCGTGATCGAGCCGTCGCCGTTGAGCGTGAAGGTCGCAGTCCCGCCCATCGCGGTGTTCATTGCGTTCACCACATCGCCGACCGTCATGCCTGCCGTAATCGATACGCTCGCCTGCTTGGCGACCTCGCCATTGGGACCTTTGAGCAGAAGATCGATGTGGCTGCCGGCGGTCAATCCGCTGGCATCGCCCGCCGAAAGTCCCGTGGAAAGAATCGAAGGCGCGGAAGATTGGAACAAATCGTTCAGGCCGAAGAACTGCGAGAACCCTGAGCCCCCACGGCTGGCCGGCGTTGTCGCATCGTCCTGCACGACGATGCCATTGCTTCCCGTCGCCGAAATAACAAGCTGGCCGTCCGAAAAACTCGCGGTTCCGTTGCTGCCAAGCGCGGAGTTGAGCGCGCTGGTGAAGCCGCCGACCGTACCGGTGAAGCTGGTCGCCGCGCCGCCGTTAACCGACAATGTGCCGGCGCCGAAGTTCACATCGATCCTGGACACCAAATTGCCGCTCGAATCCGTCACCGCAATCGTCGTCTTGCCGGTGAAGTTGAGCGCGTCGCTCGACAGCAGGCCGGTGTTGCGCCCGTTAAGCGTGGTCGGAGGCGGATAAGCGGTGTTCGCGTTGTGCTGTGTGTTGAAGGCCAGCGCCACACCCTGCGCGAACGAACCCAACTCGTTCTGCAGGTCGCTCAACGTGCCGTCGCGCACGTCGATCAGGCCTTTGATGCTGCCTCCGGACAGATGAGAATCGAGAGCTTGGCCCTTGCCGATCGGCTGGCCGGTCTGCGGATTGACATCCTGGATGGTGATCGGCTGGTAGGTGCCGTTTGCGCCGCCGGCGGTGTAGGACAGCTGCGCATAGTTGTCGCCGACAATGTTGATGCCGTCCTGCGTCATCACATTGGTGCTTCCGTTCGCCTGGTTGGCAACACGGATGTCCATCTGTTGCGAAAGACTCTGCAGCGCCAGATCGCGCTGATCGAGAAGCGCCGAAGAGGTATCCCCGCCGGCCGTTGCGGCCTTGATCTGCAGATTCAGATCGTAAACCTGCTTGATGAGCGCATTGGTCGAGCTGACCGAGGTCGCGACCTGGTTGTCGGTCTGCTGCTGCAGATCAGACAAAGACTGTGACAGCGACGAGATCGACGACGCCAGATCGGAAAGCGCGCTCATCACCCCGTTTTGGCTTGAGGTCGAGGCGGGCGAAAGGGCAGCCTGGCCCAGAGCCGAATACAGGTTGCTCAGCTTGGAGGTCAGGGCGGTGCCGTCGCCGGGCGAACCCAGCGCCGCATTGATCTGGTCGAAGGCGGAACTCTGCGTGTCGTAGCGTGCCGATGCGGCGCCCGCAGTAAGGGCTTCCTGGTTGAGGAATTGATCGGCGACCCGCTGGACGCTGGCGACATCGACGCCGGCGAGTTGGCCGCCCGCCGCGAGCGTCTGCAGATTTACGACGCGGCGCGCATAACCCGGCGTGTTGACGTTGGATACGTTGTTCGAAACGACGCGCAACGCCGCCGTATTGGTTTGTAGCGCCGACAACGCGCTCGACATGATTCCGTTCAGGCTCAAGGCGTGCGTCCCGAAAATGCTTTGTCGTCGCCTTACGGGATCGCAAGCCTCATGCCATCTCAAAAGTCCGCACAGGCCAACAAAATGCGGTCTTTGGCGCGATACGACGCGGCAGAGTTTGCCGCCTTCGGCAGATCATGCCCTGCGCAAATGCGCGGAACAGGCGCCTTTCTCCCGGCGAACAACAGGTTCCGGCGATGCTGCAGCAGTGGTCCGGGCCTTGCTTCTGCCAAGGGCGGATAAATTGCGGATCGGCATTGTGACGGACATCGCGACGGCACTTTCTGTGACCAAAACGACGACAGCGAACGTCCCGACGGGCGCAACGGCAGCGGTACCGAGCGCTCTTGATGCGGTGTTTGCAGCGTTGCTGCAGCAACTTGCACCGGACGCAAGTGTCGCGCCTCCTTCTCCAGCCAACGATCTCGGTCAAGCCGGTAACGACAACATAGGCCCTGCGGCCCAGGCCGATGCCTCGCCGCAAAACGCGCCGCAAACGGCATTCGACTCTTCTACGCTGATGGCGCTGCTGCAGAACAGCAACCCGCAACCTTCCGGCAACGCTGGACAACTGGCAACGCCGGTAACGGCAGGAACAGAGACGGCTGGAGCTGCGCTGCAGGACGCACAAACCCCCGCGGTTCCGTCCCAACCGCAATCCGGCGGCTTGGCGCGAGGACTCAAATCCGATTCGAAGCTCTCAACAGACCCGGACGCTGTATCGCCCACACGATCGCAAACGGACAACGCAGACGCACCGACCGCAAACGACAGCAAGCCGGTTGCCAAGATTGCGTCGAATGGTACGCCGGACGTCAACGCCGTCGTCGTCATGCCGTCACAGCAGATGCCACAGCAGAATGTCCCGTCTTCGCAACAGCCTGCCGCAAGCGACGCTGCGTCGGCCATCGCGACTGCCACCGCCGGCGCAAAACCATCCGCTCCGGTGCCGACAAAAGACGGCAAAATCGCGTCCACGCGCGCGGCGGATCAGTCGCAGGTCGGCGATGACGCAACGTCCGATTCCGCCGACACGTCAGCCAAATCAGCCGCCGTAAAGCAGATAGCCGCCAACGCGGACACGCCCCAATTCGACGCGCCCAAGGTGGATGCCCACACAAACAGCACATCCGCGCAGACTGCTCCGCTAACGGATGCGGGTCCGAACGCTCAATCGTCCGGTTCCGGACAATCGGACGGCAGCTTTTCGTCTGCCGCTACGGCAGCTTCGGTGCAGGCGCCTGCAGGAACGAGTAGTGCAACCGCGGTCGGCGCCAATCTGCAGGTTGCGCCCCAGCACCACGATGCAGCGACATCGTCCACCTTGGATTCCCTAGGCGTCACGATTGCCGCAAAATCGGCGGATGGCGCCCGTCATTTCGATATTCGCCTGGATCCGCCCGATCTCGGCCGCGTCGATGTTCGCCTCTCGATGGACGATTCCGGCAATGCCAGGGCCTCCTTGATCGTCGATAAGCCGCAAACCCTCGAATTGTTGCAGCGCGATGCGTCCAATCTGAACCGGGCGCTCAGCGAGGCTGGTCTGTCTCTGTCGAACAATGGCCTCAATTTCTCGCTACGAGGACAGGACCGGCAGGATGACGGCGGCAGCGTGGCACAGGGGCGCAGCCGCTCACTGTCCGTGAAGGCCATCGTGGGCACAGACGCACTCGGTTCAGGTTCCCATTCCAGCTTCGCGCCCAACAGCGTGAGACTCGATATCCGCGTGTAAGCGTCAAAGGAAGCACGACCATGACCACCGTCAATCCTGTGAGCACCTCCACGACGACAACCGGTACGTCGAGCGCCCAGCAGCAGCTGGCCGGCAATTTCAGCACCTTCCTGACACTGCTCACGACGCAGTTGAAAAACCAGGATCCGCTTTCGCCGATGGACTCCAACCAGTTCACCCAGCAGCTGGTCGAGTTCAGCCAGGTCGAGCAGCAGATCGACACCAACACCAACCTGAAATCGCTGATCTCGCTCGGTCAGAACCAGACCAATACTTACGCCGTAAGCTATCTCGGCAAGAGCGTGGTGTTCACCAACGGCGAAGGCGCGCTGTCGAACGGTTCGGCGAACTGGACCTACGGTCTGGACAACGCCGCCACAGCAACCACGCTCAGCGTGACGAATTCCAGCGGCAAGGTCGTCTACAGCAAATCGGGCGATACCACCGCGGGCACCCATGATTTCACCTGGGACGGCAAAGACATCAACGGCAACCAACTCGCCGACGGCACCTACACGCTCGCCGTATCGTCCACCGCCAGCGATGGATCGGCGGTGACGACATCGGTCGCCGGCAAAGGCGTCGTCAGCGGAATCGATCTTTCGGGCACCAGCCCGCAACTCGTGATCGGAACAATGGAAATTCCGCTCGCGGACGCGAAGCTGGTGGCCGGGAACTGATAACCAAGCGCGGCCGAGAACGACCGCATCCTGTGACGTGCGTCGACCGGGCAAAGCCCGAGACGCCGAGAAGGAAGAAAGCAAATGAGCCTCTACGGCGCCATGATGACAGGTGTTGCGGGTCTGTCTGCAAACAGCACAGCCCTCAGCGTTGCCTCGTCGAACATCGCAAACGTCAACACGGTCGGCTACAAGACGGCCACGAGCAACTTCTCGACGCTGCTGGCTTCTGCGGCCGGCACCAGCGATCCGTCTTCGGCGGGCGTCATCGCCAGCGCGGGCCAGAACATCACCCAGCAAGGCCTGCTGACGACCACGTCATCGCCGACCGATCTGGCGATCTCGGGCAACGGCTTCTTCGTCGTCAGCCAGAGCCCGACGGATACCACGACGCAGGAATATACCCGCGCTGGCAGCTTCAAGGCCGACTCGAGCGGCAATTTAAAAAATGCCAACGGGCTATATCTGCTCGGCTGGAAGCTCGACACATCGGGTACTCCGCCCACCAATCCCAACGACATGTCGCTTATCAACGTCAACAACCTGTCGGGCAAGGCCGTGGCGTCCACCAAAATCTCGTTGCAGGCCAACCTGCAGGCGTCCGCCACCACGGTTCCGACTTACAACATCGCCACAAACAACATGGCGTCGGGTGCCGTGACGCCGGACTTTCAGCGCACGATCAATGTCGACGACGCCCAAGGCGGCACGCAACCACTGGAGCTCTCGTTCGTTAAAACGGCAGCGAACACTTGGGCATACGAAGTGTCCTATCAGGGCGCCAGCGGCAACATCACCGGCGGCAATCCGATCGCTCACGGCACAATGAGCTTCAACGCCGACGGTTCGCTGGCCAACGCCAACACGTCGGCCAGTCCGGCCACGGGATCGATCTCTCTCACCATTCCCTGGTCCGCGGCGTCAGGCCTTAGCTCACAGCATCTTGCCTTGAACATGGGCACGGTCGGTTCCACCGACGGCATCACGCAGTACGACACCGCCTCCACGCTCAACAACGCGAATGTCGACGGCGCCGTGTACGGCAGCGTTTCCGGCTTGTCGATTGCGGAGGACGGAACGGTCAACGCCAATTTCTCGAACGGACTGAGCCAGGCCGTATTCAAAATCCCGCTCGCCACGTTCGCGAACCCCAACGGATTGTCTGAGGTTTCCGGCAATGCCTACGCGATCACACCGAATTCCGGCTCTGCCGTCGTCAACACCGCCGGCACCGGCGGCGCGGGCGCCATTCAATCCTCTGAACTCGAGGGCTCGACGGTCGATCTGGCGACGGAATTCACCAACCTGATCACGACGCAGCGCGCCTATTCCGCGTCGGCGCGCATCGTGACGACAGCATCGGAGATGCTCGATCAGCTCTTGCAGATGTCGCATTAACAAATATTTCCGGCGCCTTTACCAAGTAAAGGCGCCGGAAGCCGAAGACTAGTTGCAAATCTACGGGTCGCTTTACCATGTTGTTTACCTTGTCCATAGGTCATTTTTTTAAGGCGTTACGGCTACTTTGCTCGAGGGTAGTGGAGTCAGGAGTGCAATGAAGATGGGCGAAGACCGCAGAGGTCGCGTGAGCTACGTCATCGGGCCGGATGGAAGCCCGCTGACAATGGCCGATCTGCCGCCACCCAACACCAAGCGTTGGGTGATCCGCCGCAAGGCTGAAGTCGTCGCCGCGGTGCGCGGCGGACTTCTCAGTCTGGATGAAGCATGCCGCCGCTATACGCTGACAGTCGAGGAGTTCCTCGCCTGGCAACGCGCGATCGACCGCTTCGGAATGCCGGGTCTGCGTGCGACACGCGTGCAGCAGTACCGCAACTAAACGCGGGAAGCGAAGATCAGATAAGGATTCGTTAATTCCGATTTCCGAGTTCCTACTTCCGATTTGCGCGCCCGTTAAGCGCGCCTTTACCCAACACGCGGCAATGTTTGCCTAGCACGGCGAATTGCCGGGATGGACGTTGGTCCGCTCCCGACCCTTCGCCAGTTCGCGAGGGAGCAGGCATTGCCGGATTTCATAAAAGCGATCGGTGCGGCGCGGTTCGGCGTGATGGCGGGCGTCGCCGCAGCCCTCACGGCCTTTTTCCTTTACGTCGCAGGCGTCATCTCCGAGCCGCCCAAGAGCATCCTGTTTTCCGCGCTTGAATCGCGCGACGCCTCCGCCGTCACCGCCAAACTCGATTCCATGAATGTGCCCTATGAGCTCAAGGGCAACGGAGACACTATCCTGGTGCCCTCCGATCAGGTGACCAAGCTGCGCATGGAACTGGCGCAGGACAATCTGCCGGCCGCCGGCGTCGGTTACGAGATATTCGACAAGGCGGACACCTTCGGCACCACCGCTTTTGTACAAAACATCAACCGCCTGCGTGCCTTGGAAGGCGAGTTGTCGCGTTCGATCCAAACCATCGAAGGCGTCGAGAGCGTGCGCGTGCACCTGGTTGTGCCCGAACGGCAGATCTTTTCGCGCGATGCGCAGACGCCTAGCGCCTCGGTCGTCCTCAAGACTCGCGGCGTGCTTGGCCGCGGCCAAGTCGGGGCGATCCAGCATCTGGTGGCCGCCGCAGTTTCCGCGTTGACGCCGGATCGCGTGGCCATCGTTGACGACAAAGGCGATCTGCTGGCGGGCGGCGAGGAAAAGTCGACCGACGACGCCAACGCCGCCAATCAGGAACAGCACACCACCGATTACGAAGACCGCGTGCGCCGGCGCATCGAATCCCAGGTCGAGAGCGTCGTCGGCCAGGGTCATGTGCGCGTGCAGGTCACCGCCAACATGAACTACGACCACACCAGCGAGACAAGCGAGACGTACGATCCCGACAGTAAGGTCGTGCGCTCCACCCAGACCGTCGAGCAGAACGCCAGCGACAGCAACCCCGCCGGCGGCGGCGCGGTTTCGGTCGCCAGCGCCTTGCCGGGTCAGCAGAGCGCGGCGGCCGGCGACAACAACAAATCGAGTTCCGGCCGCACGGAAGAAACGACGAATTACGAAATTTCCAAAACGGTGAAGACCAGCACGGTCGACACCGGAACGGTCAAGAAGCTCTCGGTCTCCGTCGTGGTCGACGGCATCGAGGGCGATAACGGCGCCTACAAGGCACGTAACGCACAGGAAATGAAGCAGATCGACGCTTTGGTGAAATCCGCCATTGGTTACGACGCCAGCCGCGGCGACCAGGTACAGGTCATCAACATGCCGTTCGCCCGCGTTGATACCGGCGGCGGCACACCGGCGCCGACGCCGCTGCTGGGCCTGGACGGTTCGGATTGGTTCAAGATCATCGAAGCGGCCATTCTCTCGATCACCGCCCTGCTAATCGGCCTCTTCGTGCTGCGCCCTCTGATCGCGCGCATGTTCGCGCCCGTTTCCTACGCCGCCGCGGCGCCGCAGTTGGCATCCGGCTCTCCGGTGGCCGGGCAGCTGCCAGCGCCGTCAGCGGCGAGGAGCGCAGAAACACAGGCTCTGTCCGGGGGGGCGCCCGCGCAGATCGCCGCTCCGCGCGAAAGCATGATCGACATCAGTCGCATCGAGGGGCAGGTGCGCGAATCTTCCGTCAAAAAAGTCGGCGAAGTTGTCCAGTCGCATCCCGAGGAAGCGCTGGCGATCCTTCGCACCTGGCTCCACGAACCGGTGTAGAACATGTCGCGAGGCGCAAAAACAGCTGTAAGAGAAGACGTCCGCGCCCTGACCGGCGCGGAGCGGTCCGCCGTTCTCATGCTCTCGCTTGGCGAGGATCACTCGGCCAAACTCTGGCAGATGCTCGACGAAGATGAGATCAAGGAAATCTCCCAGGTCATGTCCAACCTGGGCACGGTGAGTTCGAGCGTTGTCGAGAAGCTGCTGGTCGAATTCGTTTCGCAGCTGTCGGGCACCGGCTCGCTGATGGGTTCCTACGAATCCACCGAACGCATGCTCACCCGCATCATGCCCAACGAAAAAGTCTCCCAGATCATGGAGGAAATTCGCGGTCCGGCCGGGCGCACGATGTGGGACAAACTCGCCAACGTGAACGAGACGGTGCTGGCGAACTACCTGAAGAACGAATATCCGCAGACGGTTTCCGTCGTGCTCTCCAAGATCAAGCCCGAACATGCCGCGCGCGTGCTGGCCGCTCTGCCGGAGGAATTCGCGCTGGAAGTCGTGCAGCGCATGCTGCGGATGGAAAGCGTCCAGAAGGACATCCTGGACAAGGTGGAACGCACGCTGCGCGTCGAGTTCATGTCCAACCTGGCACGCACCGCCAAACGCGACGCGCACGAGCACATGGCGGAAATCTTCAACAATTTCGACCGCCAAACCGAAAGCCGCTTCATCACCTCGCTGGAGGAACGAAGCCGCGACTCGGCGGAACGCATCAAGGCCTTGATGTTCACCTTCGAGGACCTCGGCAAGCTCGATCCGGGCTCCATCCAGACCCTGTTGCGCCATGTCGAAAAGGACAAGCTGGCGCTGGCGCTCAAGGGCGCCACCGATTCCCTGCGCGACGTCTTCTTCTCCAACATGAGCGAGCGCGCCGGGAAGATCCTGCGCGAAGACATGGAAGCCATGGGGCCGGTGCGCCTGAAGGATGTCGACGAGGCGCAGATGCGCATGGTCAACGTCGCCAAGGATCTCGCCAACAAGGGTGAGATCATGATCGCCAACAAGCAAGGCGAAGACGAGTTGGTGTACTAATGAACCAGAAGATGGAGACCGCGAAGAAATTTACCTTCGACACGGAGTTCCGTTCGGAGGGCGACCTTATTTCCAACGCCGCGCGCGCGCGCCAGCGCAAGGTCCATACCCAGGATGAAATCGACCAGATGTGCGCCCGATCGCGCGCCGAAGGACTCAAGGCGGGCCAAGTGCGGGCTTCCGAAGCGGTCGCTGCGGCTGTCGTGCATCTCAGCGAAAACATACGCACGGTGCTTGCGGACGCACGCGCCGAGATCGAAACCGTTCGCGAAGAAGCCGCGCTGATCGCCTTCGCGGCCGCCCGCAAGCTGGCGCCCGTCGCCATCGCCTCGTTCCCATCCGGCGACGTGGAAGCAGCGCTCCGCGAAGCGGTGCATCAGGCCATCGGCGAACCGCGCATCGTGCTGCGCGCCTCGCAGAACGTCATAGGCGCGCTGTCGGAGAGTCTGGCGGAAATCGCCCATGAAGAAGGTTTCGAAGGTCGCATCGTGACCAAGGTCGATCCCACGATCGCCGGGGCCGACTGCCGCATCGAGTGGCGTGGCGGCGGTGCCGAACGCAGCCTCGCCTCTCTCGAAGACGCCATCGCTGCATTGATCGCACGACGGTTTTCAAACCCTTCCAACACTGTGCACCCGAAAGGATAGATCATGGCGGGAAACGACGACGTGGATCTGCCGGACCTCTCCCACGACACACAAGAGGCCGACGCGCCTGCACTGCTGAACGGGGATGCCGCCGCCGAGGCGGACGTCAAACGCTCGGCCCAAGATCTGGAAGCGGTGTTCGACGTTCCGGTTACGGTTTCGGCCGTGTTGGGAAAATCCGCGATGGAAGTCAGCCAGCTCCTCAAGCTCGGCAAGGGCACCATCGTCGAGCTCGACCGCAAGGTCGGCGAAGCCATCGATATCTATGTGAACGATCGGCTGGTGGCGCGCGGCGAGGTCGTGCTGGTGGAAGACCGGCTTGGCGTCACCATGACGGAAATCATCAAGGCCGGCCAAAGCTGACCGATTAGACGGGGAACAAGACAATGCGGTTACTTATCGTCGGCAGTTTGCAGGGCCAGATCGGGGCGGCCAGCAAGATCGCGATGGATCGCGGCGCCAAGGTCACGCACGCCAGCGACATCGAACAGGGGCTCGCCAGCCTCAGAGGCGGCAACGGCGCCGATCTGGTGCTGTGCGACGTCGGTATGGACATCGGCGCGCTGGTGCGCGGTCTCGCGGCCGAACGCATCTGTACGCCGGTGGTTGCCTGCGGTGTGGGAACCGATGCCCGCCGGGCGGTGGACGCAATCCGCGCCGGCGCCAAAGAATATCTGCCCCTGCCCCCCGATCCGGAGTTGATCGCCGCCGTCCTGGCCGCCGTCGCCGACGAATCCCACCAGATGGTCTACGAAGATGAGGCGATGGCCGCTGTCATCGCGCTGGCTGATCAAGTGGCCGGCAGCGACGCCTCGATCCTGCTCACCGGCGAAAGCGGCTCGGGTAAGGAAGTCCTGGCGCGTTACGTCCACCGCAAATCTGCTCGCGCCGACAAGCCGTTCATTTCCGTCAACTGTGCGGCGATCCCGGAGAATCTTCTGGAGTCCGAATTATTCGGTCATGAAAAGGGCGCGTTCACCGGTGCCGTTGCACGTCGCATCGGCAAGTTCGAGGAAGCCACCGGCGGCACGCTGCTGCTCGACGAAATCAGCGAGATGGACCAGCGTCTGCAGGCCAAGCTTCTGCGCGCCGTCCAGGAACGCGAGATCGACCGGGTCGGCGGAACTCGCCCGGTCAAGATCGACATCCGCATCATCGCGACCTCCAATCGCGATCTTGCCGAAGCCGTCAAGCGTGGCACCTTCCGCGAAGATCTGCTCTATCGTCTGAATGTCGTGAACCTGCGTCTGCCGGCACTGCGCGAGCGGCCCAAGGACATCCAGGCGCTAGCACGGCATTTCGCGCGCAAATACGCCGACGCCAACGGCGTGCCCTATCGCGCCATTGCGCCAGCGGCCGAACGGCTACTGGCGTCCCATCCCTGGCACGGCAACGTTCGCGAGCTGGAGAACACCATCCATCGCGCCGTGTTGCTCGCCACCGGCACCGAGATCGGCCACGAAGCGATCCGCCTTCCCGACGGCACGCAAGTCGGCGGTTTATCCTTTGGAGCAGGCGGCAGCGACCTTCCAGGGCCGGTTCGTTCGGCCGTGGAGTCGGCGGCGGCCGTCACCCGCGGGCTTGTCGGGCGCACCGTCGCCGAAGTGGAACGCGATCTGATCCTGGATACGCTCGATCATTGCCTGGGCAACCGCACGCACGCGGCGAACATCTTAGGCATTTCGATCCGCACGCTGCGCAACAAGTTGCGCGAATACACCCATGCCGGCTTGGCCGTCGCCCAACCGGGCGAACAACGGGCGGCGGGTTGAGGATCTAGATGGCCGACATCACCACTGTCACGGCCGCACCTGCGTCGGGCTTCAACCTGGCGCTCGCGGGCATCGGCGATTATATCAAGCGCAGCGACCTTGGGCTCGCGCTCGGGATCATGGCGATCCTGGTGGTGCTGATCCTGCCGCTGCCGACCTGGCTGCTCGACATCTCGCTGGCGTTCTCGCTGTCGTTTGCGATCCTTATCCTGATGACGGCGGTGTTCATCCGTAAACCGCTGGAATTCAGTTCGTTTCCCGCGATCCTTCTGATCACCACGATGATGCGGCTGGCGCTGAACCTCGCTTCCACGCGCCTCATCTTGAGCCATGGCAACGAGGGCACCGCGGCCTCCGGTTATGTCATTCAGGCCTTCGGCAAGCTGATCATGGGTGGCAATTTCGTCATCGGCCTGATCGTCTTCGCCATCCTGGTGGTGGTGAATTTCGTCGTCATCACCAAGGGCTCGGGCCGCATCGCGGAAGTCGCGGCACGCTTCACTCTGGATGCCATGCCCGGCAAGCAGATGGCGATCGACGCAGACCTCTCCGCCGGCCTGATCGACGAGAAGGACGCGCGTGCCCGGCGCAAAGAGCTGGAATCGGAATCCAATTTCTTCGGCGCCATGGACGGCGCCAGCAAATTCGTTCGCGGCGACGCCATCGCCGGTCTGTTGATCGTCGGCATCAACGTTGTCGGCGGCATCATCATCGCCGTCGTCCAGCACGGCATGAGCTTTTCCGACGCAACGCAAACTTTCACGCTGCTTTCCGTCGGGGATGGTCTGGTCAGTCAGATGCCGGCTCTGATCGTTTCCACCGCGGCAGGTCTGATGGTCTCCAAGGCGGGTGTGGAAGGGTCCACCGACCGCGCGCTGATGCGCCAATTGTCGTTCTATCCGCAGGCGCTGGGCATGGCCTCGGCCGTGATGGGCATCGTCTCGGTGCTGCCCGGCATGCCGACGTTTGCCTTCGCCGGGCTTTCCGCCGGCGTCGGCGCGCTAGCCTGGAGCGCCTACAAAAAGAAGAGCGCCGACGAAACCAAGGTCCGCGTCGAAGAGGAAAAGACCAAGACGGATTCCGCTGCCAAAGAGGAACCGATTGCCACGGCGCTGGCGCTCGACCTATTGCGTGTCGAGCTGGGCTACGGCCTGTTGCCCCTGATCAATGACGTCAAGGGCCATCGCATCACCGACCAAATCAAGGCGCTGCGCCGCCAGCTCGCCCAGGAGATGGGCTTCGTCATGCCGGCCGTGCGCATCCTCGACAACATGCAGCTCGGCGCCAACGAGTACCGCATCAGCGTCAAGGAAGTGGATTCCGGCAAAGGCGAACTTTATCCCGGCAGCCTGTTGGTGATGGACCCCAAGGGTTTGCCGATCGATCTTCCGGGCACGCACACCACCGAGCCCGCCTTCGGCCTGCCCGCGACCTGGGTGACGGGCGCCTTGCGCGAAGAAGCCAGCTTCCGCGGTTACACGGTGGTCGATCCGGGCACGG
>Ga0265314_10001115_pt1 | contig 31033 bp, 22 predicted proteins | sample 4126metaG_FD_203106 | JGI IMG/M metagenome (GOLD analysis project Ga0265314, IMG submission 203106) | Rhizosphere microbial communities from Carex aquatilis grown in University of Washington, Seatle, WA, United States - 4-1-26 metaG | ecosystem: Host-associated > Plants > Roots > Rhizosphere >... | reverse complement strand
GATGTTGCGAACTCTACGGCCCCGCCGACCGACCAGGCATCCTGTGCGAAGGCCACCAATGTTCCCGAGTGCCTCCCGGGCTTGGCTATGGCGACTGTCAGCAGCGCGACGGGTGGTCCGCTTCTGTCCAATGTCGAAGTCACCAGCGGCCCGTGCCGTCCTGCCGCGTGTTCCTCGGGTTGCACAAGCCTCACCATCCAAGGCCCTGAGGCCATCGCTGGCGCGACTTGCGATCTACAGGTCATTGCCACCGACGGGCGCAGCCAGGCAGTCCACCTCTCGGCCATTGCGAATCCAACACCGAACTATGCGTGCTGTGGAAATGGGGCGCCTCCCAATTCGGGAGGGATGTGGGTCATCTTGACGCCGACGGTGTTCTCGCCAAACTCGATCGTTGTTACTTTCGCCGCCGACGGCGGCGGGCTCTAAGCTACTTCGCCGCGCGCGCCAGCACCAGCGCCTCGTCGAGCACCGGATCGTGTCCTGCTAGCAAGGCAGCGCGGGTTTCCAGCACGCGGCGGTCGGGCTGAACGCCGCGGCCCTCGATGGCGATGCCTTTGGGGGTTTTGAAACCAGCGACTGGAATTTGCATGACGGCGCCGCCGGGAAGGGCTTCGATGGTCGACCCAAGAGCGGCGCCGACCGTGCTTTCGCCCACGACCACGGCGCGCTTCGCTTCTTGCAGGCCGGCGGCCAGGATTTCCGAGGTCGAGGCGCTGCCTTCGTCGGTGAGAATGATGACCTTGCCGGCAAAGGATTTCACGCCGAGCGAGGGCGCGGCCACCAGGTTGTTGGCGAAGTCGCGAAATTGGATCGTGCCCAGGCTGGTCTCGCGCGCAATCAACCGGGCAGCGACGGGAATGGCCATGCCGCCAAAGCCGCCCGGGTTGCCGCGCAGGTCGAGCACGATGGCCTTGGCGCCGCTGTGCCGAAAACCTTCGATGGCCTTTTGCACTTCGGCCAGGATGGGTTCAAGCAGGAAGAAATTGAACGCGATGATGCCCACCTCGCCCATGCGCGAGACGCGGACTTCGGGCACGATGGGCGGCATCAGTAGGGCCTGCACTGCAGTTCGCGCCGGCGGATCGCGGGTCAGCATCGCTTCGTGGACCTTGTCGTTGCCGTCGAGAAAACGCACGCTGACCTTGCTGCCCGTGGGCCCGGACAGAAGATGCGCGGCGTGCCTGCGCAGGCGAAAGCGCTCTTCCACGGGCCGCAGAGGCCTCGACGATGGCGCAAGCGTCCCGACGGCCCGGCCCCCGATGTGCGTGACTAGGTAACCTGGCCGCAAGCCGGCCCGCGCCGCCGAGGATTCTGGGCGCACCCACGTCACCGTGGGTTTGCCTTCGATCGAGCGCACCACCATGCCGGGATCGCCGGTGCCGGTTCCAACTTCGATGACCTCGGCAGAACCCGGCGGTCGCCCCGGTTCAGGCTCGTCGGCCGGCTCGTCGACCTCGTCGCCAGGGCCGTGCACTTCCAAATGCGACTGGCCGAGCGCCCCCAACATCTCGTTGAGCAGGCGGTAGAAGGTCGGTTCGTCGGGCGCGGCCATGGCAAGCGGCTGGTACTTTGCGCGCAGGCCCTGCCAGTCGAGTCCGGCCAGCGTCTTGTCGAAGTCCTTGTCGCGAACCGCGTTCCAAGCCGCCGTGAAGATCGCCTCGCGGATCTGCAGGCGCACCTTGCTCGGCCCCATGGCGGCGGGCGCCGGGCCCGTGCCGGCCGAAAGCGGCGCGAAGGCCGGCGGATCGGTGGGCCGAGCCGCGTCGGGCGCTAGGGCCGCGGCAGGCCCCCGCGATGGCGGTGTTTGGCCCGCACAGGCGAGCGAAAGCACTGCCACCACCAGTACCGAGCGCGCTGAGATTGAATTCATGTTGCGGCCATTTTAGCAGGCCTGGCGGATCCGGATAGTTAACCGCAGAGAGCACAGAGGGCGCGGAGAGCGGAAGGGACAGGAGGTGTTCGGATCCGGGATCCGGAAACCCTTCCCTATCCGGCCTCTGGGCTCTCCGTGTCTCTGTGGTGAAAACGACTAGTAGTGGATTTTCACAGGAAGCCCGGCATACGCGACAAACGGCGCATCGGCGCCCTCGCAGTGCACTCGCTCACGCACTGTCGACGAAGTGACCCCGCCGCTTCCCAGCGCCTCGTAGAAAGCGGCGTCGTCAAAGCCGGCGGCGGCGGCGTCCCCGCGCGTGGCCGCGAAGTAGACGGCGCGCGGCCGAGCCCACAGGATTGCGCCTAGGCACATGGGGCAAGGCTCGCAGCTCGCGTAGATGTCGCAGCCGTCGAGCCGAAAGGTTCCCAGGGCGGCGCAGGCGGCGCGGATGGCTTGCACCTCGGCATGCGCGGTTGGATCGTTGGTGGCGATCACCGCGTTGGCGGCGCAGGCGATCACGGCGCCGTCCTTGACCACCACCGCACCAAAGGGACCGCCCTGCCCGGCCTGGGCGCCGCGCACGGCTTCGGCGATGGCCTGCCCCAAGAAGCGCTGCTTGTCTGTCAGCGACGGAGCGCTCACGTGCGGGCTCCGAAGATCGCCGTGCCCACGCGGATGATGGTCGCGCCCTCGGCGATGGCCACTTCCAGGTCGTGGCTCATACCCATCGAGAGATTCGCGAGCGCCACGTGGGTCCGGATCCGCTTGTGTTGTTCGTCGCGCAGCCGGCGCAAGGCCGCGAAGTGCGGCCGCGACAGCTCCGGATCCTCGTCGTAGGGCGGAATGACCATCAGACCTGTGCAGCGCAAGTGCGCGCAGCCAGCGAAACGATCGAGCATGGCGGGCAAATCGGCGGGCGCAACGCCGCTCTTTTGCGTCTCGCCAGCGACATTGACCTGGACCAGGCACTCTTGCACGACATCAAGCGCAGCCGCTTTGCGTTCGATCTCGGCCAGGACCTCGGGCGAGCCGACGGTGTGAATCAGCGCCACCTTGCCGGCCACGTACTTGACCTTGTTGGTTTGTAGCGGACCGATGAAATGCCAGCGCGGCGACGGCAAACCAGGCATGGCAGCGACCAGCTTGGCCACGGCCTCGCGCTTGTCGCGAAACTCTTGCCCGTAGTTTTCGGCGAAATCGAGCTGCCCGGCGCCGAGCGCCGCCACGATGTCCTCGGGGGAAACGGTTTTGCTGACGGCCAGAAGACGCAGGGTCAGGGACGATCGGCGCGCAGCGATCAGAGCCGTATCCACGCGATCGTTGACAGCCTGGAGATTGGCAACGATTTGTTCGACCCGGGTCACGGCAAGACCCCGAAGGCCGGCGGCGGATAGCCAGGCAAGGCCTCAAGCGCGCGTAGGTCGGCGATGACCTCGGCCACGGGCAAGCCGACCACGTTGGTGAACGAGCCGCGCAGGTCGGTGACGAAGCTGCCCGCGATGCCTTGGATCGCGTAGGCGCCGGCCTTGCCGCGCCACTCGCCCGAGGCCAGGTAGGCGGCGACTTCCTTGCCGTCGAGGGAGCGGAAGGTGACAAAGGTGCCCACCAGCCGCTCGACCGTGCGCTCGCCCAAGCGAATGCGATACGCGGTCAGCACCTCGTGGCGGCGCCCAGCCAGGCGCTGCAACATGGCCTCGGCCTGCGCCTCGTCGGCGGGCTTGCCTAGGATTTCGTGGCCGATGGAAACGATGGTGTCGGCGGCGAGCACCGCCAGCGTGGTGGCCCCTTGGCGCGCGACCGCCGCGTCGCACTTTTCGCCGGCCAGGCGCACGGCGTAGTCGCGCACGGCTTCGCCTTCGCGCGCAGTCTCGTCGATGTCGACGGGCGCGAGGGTCAAGACGAGGCCGAGGTTTTGCAGAAGTTCGCGCCGTCGCGGCGATGCCGAGGCAAGAATGAGGTCGGGGGTAGGGTTCACGATGGCGAGAGTATATCCGGTGGAAAAGCTTTCTTCCCTCACCCAGAATATCGAAAAGCATGACCTTGGCCCTCGACCGAACTCAAATCCTGCGCTGGCTGACCGAGACACGTAGCGAGGCGCTCGACGATCTGTGGCGCGAAGCCGATCGCGTACGCCGGGATCACGTCGGCGACGAGGTGCACCTGCGCGGTCTCATCGAAATCTCCAACCACTGCCTGCGCCAGTGCCACTACTGCGGGCTCCGCGCGGGCAATCGCGACGTCACCCGCTACCGCATGACTGCCGACGAAATCGTCGCCTGCGCCAAGCAGGCCCACGACTTCGGCTACGGGACCGTGGTGGTCCAGGCCGGAGAAGACGAAGGCCTAACTCTGGACGCCGTGGCCCAAATCGTGAAGCGCATCAAGGCCGAAGCCGCAGTCGCCGTCACCTTGAGCCTGGGCGAGCGCACGGTCGACGAACTGCGCGCCTGGCGCGAGGCCGGTGCCGATCGCTACTTGCTTCGCTTCGAGACGTCGAACAGCGACCTGTTTTCGCGCATGCACCCGCCGCGCGGCGGGCAGCGTCCGTCGCGCATGAACCTGCTGCGCCAGCTTGGCCCGCTCGGCTACGAGGTCGGCAGCGGCGTCATGATCGGCATCCCGGGGCAAAGCTATGAGGATCTCGCCAATGACCTAGAGCTCTTTCGCGAGCTGGATCTGGACATGATCGGGGTCGGCCCCTTCATCGCCCATCCGGCCACACCGCTTGGCCAGGTCGAGCCCACCGATTCCGCCAGCCAGGCGCCAGCCAGCGAGCTCATGACCTACAAGATGATCGCTCTCGCCCGCCTGCTCTGCCCAGACGCCAACATCCCCAGCACCACCGCGCTGGCCACGCTGAACATCGCCGAGGGACGCGAGCTTGGCCTTCAGCGCGGCGCCAACATCGTCATGCCCAACATGACGCCGCCCGAATACCGCGTGTACTACGAAATCTATCCCGCCAAGGCCTGCATCCGCGAAACCTCAGACATGTGCAATCGCTGCATCACCGGACGGATCGAGAAGCTCGGGCGCGCCATCGGCAAGGGCGCGGGCGCCTCGCCCAACCTGCGCCGGCGCTCGCGTGGCAAGGCAGCGAAGCTCGAACGGATCGAACCGGAGGGCCGCGGCGGACCACGCCGTTCGTGGCGCTAGGGTTTCTTCGCCGAGGCCGGCTCGACACGCGGCCGACACCTTCCTGCGACGCCATCGACGCGCACGATGCTACCCTCTGAGTGCTCACTTCGTCGATTGCAGATTCGAAGCCGGGAGTCGCTCGCTTTCTTTTTTCGGTGCTTTCCGAAATGCCTCCGCCACCAAAAATCGGCCGAGCTTTTTTCCCGTCTTCCAAATGGGGAAACTGGTCTCGCCGAACAGACGTTCGCTTTCGAGTACCGGAAACTCCGTGCGTGGTATGCGAAGCCGGTAGGAACGTACGGTCATTTCGAGATCGACCGTCACACCCGTGCTGGAAATATTCATGCGCCGATAGGCCGACACGGTGAACGCCTTGACCCCGTGAAGGACATCGCGAATCCGCCAGCCTTCGCGCCGCCAAACCAGCGAAGCCGTGAAGCTCAGGGCTTTGACGCCCCATTTTCTTGGCTTGAAGACTTGATGATCCTCTTCGTTGCGCCCGCCATCGAGAAAGCGGCTGGCGACGACCAGGTCGTATCCCTCCCTGAGTTTGTCCGCCATGTCCTTGGTACAGTCCGGATTCAGCGTGCCCTTGGGGAAGAACACGACGAGTCCCTCGGTCTTGCACATCTCCACTGCATGGGCGTAGGCCGCGTTCAGTGATCGCTTGGGTTGTTTGAGGACACGGATCCCTTGCGATTGAAGGTATTCGACCGTGCCGTCGGTGCTGCCGCCGTCGACCGCGTAGATGTCATCGAAGTATTCCCGGCACAACTTGGGTACGTCCGCCTCGCAGCCGATTTTCTCGTCGAAGACGAGAAGGCAAAGAGTGATCTTCATGTCACGCGCCAAGGTATTTCTCCGCTAAGGTGAGTGCGAGGTCGACGGCCACGTCCGAATTGATGTGCTCCCACGTTCCCCACCGTCCAAGTCCAACGATTCCATGACCACGCGCCCAGTCGAGGATGGTCTTGATGGCCTGCGGTTTGCCGACGGTGTTGACCGGATAGGCGAACTCGCTCACGAAGCGGGTTCCTTCCGTTGCACGGGATCGCCTCGCATTGGTTTCGGTCCAGTGACCGCGCGCTTCCTGGCAAAAGTTGTGGCGAAGCAGGAGCCGATGGTGACTGCTGGATTCGTCGGGGTCGTAGATCCAGTGTGCCGGGCTTGCGACGTTCTCGGAATGGTAGTCCACATGGATACTGGTATGGACCAGCGCCTCCATCGCCGTCTGGACCGTCTCCGGCGGCTTCGTCAACCGCGGCCAGAGCGGCCACGGGATCGTGTTGACGATGATGTCCGCCTTGATGGCTCCGTCGACCACTCGATTCTCAAGGTCGATCGATTGCAGGCTGTAGGAAGGAACGAAGCGATCGCCCAGAGAATGGGCGATGCGGCGCCATACCTCGCCGTAGCCGTGCGTGCGCGGGTAAAGGAACCGCCCGTGCGCTGGCAGGGTTCCCCCGGCTTTCCGCTCGAGACAACTGCGCAAGGTCTCGCGAAACGAGACCGAGGGAAGCTTGTCGAGCCAATAGATGCCAAGCTCGGCCAGCGGCAAGGACCAAATCTTGCGGTTGTAGGGAAGCATGTATTCCTCGGCGATGCGGTCGCCAAGCTTCCAGCGGATCCAGGCGTCGAAGGTCGCGGGCTCGGGTTCGCCGCGCACGCATCCGGCGCGCGCGACGGATTCGAGGAAGTCCACCTGATCGCCCGTCGGAAGCTGCCAAAGATTGCCTTCGAGGGGGTGCTCGATTTCGACCCCGCGCAGGCGAATGGTGCTGATTCGCCGATGTTCTTGCCACTCGTCGTGCGGCATGAACTGAAAGAGAAAATCCAGGACCCGCGCTTTGCGCAGGTCGAGGAAGTGGCCGCCGCCCACGTCGAGGGGAGATCCGTCGACCGTCGCGGATCGGCAAAGACCACCGGCCTCCGACTCCTTTTCCAGCAAGAGGAACGAGTCACATCCGGCCTGCTTCAGGGCCGCGGCGAACGCGAGACCGGAGGGGCCAGCGCCAAGAATGCAGAAGCGAACCGACCTCATCCTTGAGGCTCCGCGGATGCGGGCGCTTCGTCCAGCAAGGGTGGCGGTGTCGGCGCTTTCGAGACCGCAAGAACCAGTCCTACGAAAACGCAGGCGCAGAGCACCGACAGCGGCGCGAAACCGAGGTCGACGTATCCGCCCAGGCGGAGGATCTCGAAGCCAAGCACGTTCACCACGCCCATGCCCACACAAAAGGCAGCGAGTCCGACCAGCGGGATGGCAAGAGACCACAGGTAGTATCCACGGACGGAGGGGGTCAAGGTGAACACTTCTTTTCTCGTCCAGAACAACAAGGCAAAGAGACCGAGGAACAGGCCCGGAAAAGCGAGCCTCTGGATCCGCTTGATTCCGCGAAAGACCATTTCCCGCGCCGATTCGCCTGCCTTGGGCTGTGGGTAGAGTACGACCGAGGAATGGGTGAGCCGCGCGATGTCGTCCAACCGAGCCTGCGGCGTGAGCATCTTGAGCGGCCAGAGGTACGTGTCGCGAGCCAGGGTCACTAGAGTCCAGAAGGATCGGACTGCACCCGATGTAATCCTGCGAAAGTCGCCCGGCAACGGCGCGGCCAGAATGGCTGGACCGTGAGAGCCGGCCTGAATCTTTCCCGCACGAACGGCCTGCCGAAGCTCGCGGTCGATGGCGCGAAAGGTGGCCTCCATCTGGTCTGCGGACTTGGCCCCCGCCTGCTGGGCTGCCCAGAGAAGGCAAAACTCGAAATAGGAAACGAAGAACTCCTTCTCGGCGGGACTGCGTTTGTTCAACACTGCGTGCTCATTGTTGCCCGCGATCCAGTAGCCTCCCGTCCCTTCCAAGAAGGGACGAAGACTGGCGAACGTCGGTGAAAGGTCGTAGGCCTTGAGGCGCGTGGCACGAGCGATCGGCACGTAGGCCTGGTGGCCGCTCGGTTCGAGGCTGGTGAGACGCTGATACAGGCCAGTGAATGCCGAATTATGCCGCCACGTGATCATGAAGGAACCGTAGTAGATCCTATTGAGCACGCAGACGGTGAGGACGGGCAGCAAGAAAGCAAGACCGAGAACAGCGAACACGATGCCGTGCACCTTGAGCTGTGGACGCGCGGCTTGGCGCGTCCGGCGCCATTCGAGAACCGCGTGGGCGAGCGTGAGTGCGACCGCCACGAAGACGGCCGCCGCAAGCCAGGTCGCTTCCTCCCTGTTGAGGTAGCAGAGTGCGAGAAACAGCCCAGCCATCGACGCCCAGCGAATGCGCAGCCACACCGATTCGCCGACGTGCAGGGCAAACCCCACGGCGGCCACGAGACTCAGGTTCGTGAGGGCGACATGCAAGCTCTCTCGGCGCAATCTGAACTCCTCGGGCAGCATGGGATTAGCCACCAGAAGAACCATGACCAGGGCGAACTTCCACCCTTCCAGTTTCACGATGGGCCGGACCGCGCTCCTGAAGAGAAATGGTGCAGCAAGGACGAGCAGAAAATCCCCCACGCGCACCGGGATGCCCAGCAGATGAAGGGTGCCGAGCCAGGTGCCGTAAAGTGGCGCCTTCGCCAGGGAGAAACAGTCGTAAGCGCCAAGCCACGAGCGACCGTTCCCCTGAATCCAAGACACAAAGGCCTCGGCGTTGCGAATGTAGAGGCCATCGTCGACGACAGGCCAAGCGAAAACCTCGAAGGGACGCCATCCGTACAGCCAGTACAGCGCCAGCAGCAAAAGAGCGAAGAGGCTTGTCCGCACCCAAGAAATCCTATGTTCACCGCTTTCCGTGGTCATCGTTCTAAGGAGGTACAGCCGCGTTTGATAGAAGCAACTTCTGGCAAGAATTTGATCACTTCATATCCCAGGAAGCGGGATCCGTGTAAAGGCGCAATTTGGCGGTCTGCTGCGCGTCTTGTCGCCTCGTGGTCCAGCGACGCAACCTTGGGGCATCTTCTTCCGCGAAATCAGCCGATGACGATTTTGACCTCCGTTCACACCCACGGCCCGGCGCGAACCAGCGCCGTGATGACCGTCACTTCGGCGCGCATCTCCGTGGCGATAGACTCAGCCCCGACCACGGGGTTCTTGCCGCTTGGGAAATAGTCGTTCTGGATGCAACAATTCCTTGGCAGTGTTGATGAACTCCTCGGCAGCGTACGGTTTGGCGAGAAAGCGCACACCATCGTGTCGCTCTCGGATCGAATCCAAGCGCTCGGACTCACTCGTATCCCGGAAACAAGTACCACCGGAATCGAGGGTTTGATTTCCTGGAGCGCGTTGATGACGGCGATGCCATCCATGTCGGGCACGCCGAGGTCGACGATCACGAGATCCACGGCATCGCTTCGTTCCTTGAATAGCGCCTCACTCTCTCGTCCACTTCCGGCGCTCAGCACTTCGAACCCGAGTGCCCGAAGCATTCTCGCGCCAGAGCGCAAGACCAGAGGCTCATCGTCAATCAGAAGAGCGGTTCGTCCCGACAGGCGATTGGGGGTCGAGATTGAACGGGGAGGTCTTTCCACGACGGCGGCAAGTGGGGCGACTCTACACCCGATCTGATTCAGACGTCTGGGCCGTGCAAGGCCGCGAGAAGCCGAGCTAGTTCGACGAGACCGAGTAGCTGTTGGTCATGAACGCCTGAGGGGATCCATCCGACGTGATGTCGAATCCAAACTGCACTTGATCAAGGGTCCAGTAGGAGCTGAAAACAGCACTGCCGGAGCTGTTGTTGGCGATGAGCCAGCGCAGAATGGCCAAGATGTCGACGGTGCCGGCGTTGGTGTCGCTCGTGCGCACCAGCGTAATCGAGTTGTTGTTCGCGAAATAGACGTTCCAACTGTGGCCGCCCACAAGCACGTTGGTCCGATCTGCAACCGGGGTGGGGCCGCCACCAACTGTCGAGGTCGGCTGCATGGCCCCGTTCAAGTTCATCCACAGACTGATCTGGATGCGTCCTGGCGTGTTTCCCTTGACCCACAGATTGTAGGCGGTCGCGTAGGAACCACTGCTTGGCACCGTCACGTCGAAGCTGCTCGTGTAGCTTACGATTGAGTTGATGGTTTTTTGCGGTAGCAGCGAGACGTTGGGATAGGACTTGATGTTCTGGGTGTTGTTGGGATGATTGGCAGCCACTCCCCATTGGGTTGTCGTGGTGGTCCAGATGCACTGGGGACCGGCACCGGATCCCCAGATATTGTTGGTGTACGTGAATGCACCGCTTGTCGAATTGCCTTGCACGAGGCAGGAGCACCAGGACGAGGCGATGCCCGCCGGGACGGCCCCCGGACATGTCGTCGTAACTGGGCCGATGGTTCCCCCAGAGCCCGGCGTACCGCCTGAACCGATGTTTCCGCCCGAGCCGGTCGCACCGCCTGAACTGAGAGTGCCGCCAGAACTGGGTGCCCCCCCTGAGCCTGTGTTCCCGCCCGACGTGGTGGTGCCGCCCAAGGCGATCGTTCCGCCCGACGTGGTCGCTCCGCCCGACGTGGTCGCTCCGCCCGAGCCTGTGTTCCCGCCCGACGCGATGGTGCCGCCCATGGCGATCGTTCCGCCCGACGTGGCGTTTCCGCCCGAGGCGGTGATGCCGCCCGCCGCCGGTGTATCGCGAACCGCGGTCACGTCCGCGGCGGCGTCGGATCCGGGGGCGATGTCGTCTTTGATGGGTTCATCCGGAACAACAGCGTCGCGCGGGTTGGCTAGGTCCTGGGTAGCCGACGTGGCGTCGGAGCCGCCTCGGGCGTCCGCTTGCCCGCCAGTACCGCCGCTGCCGATCTGGAAGACATCCGATGGGCTTGTTGTGCCGCCGCTGCCGGCCATGTCCGGGCCAGGGTACGGCATCCCTGGGTCATTACTTGCGCCATCAAGGATGGGATATGCCGTGCTCCAAATACCTCTGGTATCGAGAGAACACCCCGCAGCCAGCGCGGCTGCTACCAGGCAGAGCAAGGGGATACGGCTATTGAGTCGAGGGAGGTGTGTCGTACGCATGTCAGGGATACAGGAAGGAAGGTGGCGCTCAACAATGGAGACAGGATGCGGTGGCACCAGAGCTATCGTGCTTCTTTCGCGGAAAGATGTCACCTACGATCTCGTCATCAGCAGATTCGGCAAGTGAATGCTTGGGTCCGAGGACGCCGACAAGGGCAGCTCCCAATTGGCCACTTGGTGTAGTCGGTGGGTAGGCAAAAGCAGCGCTTGTATGGACTAGGCTCACTTCTTCCGGACGGCCGCCAGATTTCACTGTGACCTTTCAAGTTGGATAACAGCATGGAGCAACTCACATTCGCGACTAGCTGCCTCATCAGGACTTGCCCCAGTCGAGCGGCGTCTTATGCTTCTACGAGAGGCAAAACGCCATGAGAAGACGCGGAACGTTCGGATCGGCGCTCCTGTTACTGACGGCGGTTGGTTCACTCTCGTGCGGCGGCTCACCCAGTTCATCCGGTGTTTCCAGTGGGGCCGGCAGTGGCGGCGGCTTGGGGGGGACTCCCGCCGCTGGGGGGAACGCAGTAGGCGGCGCAGTAGCTGGCGGGAGCACGGCTGTCGCGGGCGGAACCCCTAGTCCTCCGGTCGCCGGCTATCACCGCGTCTTCCTCCAGGATTTCACCACGATGGCGAGTCTGCAGGTCAATCCCTGGGATCTGGGCACGGGGATCTGGATCGCACACACACCCTCCGCCAAGGATTGGTTCACCTTCATCGACCCGGTCGACAGCTACAACCCGTTCGGCATTGGCGACGGCCAGTTGACCATCCGGGTCGCCAAGCGCGGCTACGGTGACCCGCACAACTGGTTCTCGGGCTACTCCGGCGGCCTCCTCTGCAGCATGGACGGATCGGGCAACGGCTTCGCCCAGCAATATGGCTATTTCGAGGTCTCGATGTGGTGCCCGGGCGGCCCGAACACTTGGCCGGCATTCTGGCTGCTCGATCGCCCGAGCCTGGTCGCCCCGAACACGGCCGGCGCCGAGATCGACATCGTCGAAGAGTACGGCAACTGGGGGACGCCTCCGAACAACCTGCAGCCGGACAATTACATGGCCACCTGGCACCGGTGGGCGAACGGCAACGGCAATGACGACGGACAGGGCTCCCCGGTGAGCGCACCCGGGTTGACCGCAGGCTATCATCGCTTCGGGGTCGACATCGAGCCCGACACCATCGTCTGGTACTACGATCGGGCCGAGGTCTGGCGTGCTCCAAGCTACGCCGAGGCGAAGCGGCCGATGTTCCTGCTGCTCAACTTGGCCCTCGGCGGCGGCACCCACAACAACGCCGCCGGTGACGACTATGATTGGAATCTCACGCCGAATCCCTCTGATCTAAGAGTTGCCTATGTGGCGGTCTGGGCGAGCCCAAACAGCCCGAATTACTGAACCCCGCATACTGATTCTGAATCCCGCTACGATGTGCTCTACGCCATGGCTCTCGCAGTCGGGAGCTGGGTAGAGGGGTGTGTAGGTTGATGGTTGACGTTAGAAGTAGCGTTTTGCCGTAGCCAAGCGAAGATTTCGAAAGGACGCCAAGGGCGACTCAAGAACCGCCGCCAAACTGGCGAGCAAACACCTCAATGAGGCTTTGCACAGCGGCAAGTCGACCGAGCGATCTGTCTAGAGGTCGCGGGCCATGAAGCGTGCAAGAGCCTTAGCCTGCTTTGCCCTCTTGCTGCTGCCTGGCTGCCTCGATTCAGTCGTGGGAGCGCAACGCGCGAACAACTCGTTCTGCGCCATTGATGGCGGTTACGACCTTGGCGCAGTGGACCTGACCACAGGAGAGGCTGGGAGCGAAGAAGCCGGTACGGCTGCGGAGCTGGATGCTGACCAGTCCTTGGATCTTGGCACAAGTCTAGACCAAGGCGGCGAGGCCTATGCGTCGATGCTCGACACAGCCTCCGATCTTCGCCAGGATCAAATGGCCGCCGCCGACCGTCAGGACGGGCGCGCACCCGACGCAAACGATGCACTGCTCGTGCAATTGAACGATGGCCCGGCTGACACACGCGAAACGGGATCCATCGACACGCGCGATGCCGCCGTCGACACGCGCGATGCCACCGTCGACACGCGCGATGCCACCGTCGACACGCGCGATGCCATTGCCGACACGCGCGATGTGCCTGCCAGCAATGCCGTCGACGTGCGCGATGCGGCCAAAGAGCCGGTTGGTGCAGACGCCAACGACTCGGTCGATCTCGCCCAAGACGCGAACAATGCGGGCGATGGACCAACCCTGAGCCTGGACAGTGCTATCCTCGACGCCGGGCCAGAGGTCCAGACATCGTGTCTTACACCACAGACACTATGCAGCGGCGCGTGCGTCGATTTGCAAACTGACCAGGCCAATTGCGGTCGCTGCGGCTACATCTGCACAAATCGGGTTTGTACCAACACTCGATGCCAGAGCTGCCCCGCAGGGCAAATCGCGTGCGCTGGCAAATGCACCGACACCCTGGTGGATCCAGCCAATTGCGGTGGCTGCGGCCAGCCTTGCGCCGCCGGAGCTTGTCGTCTGGGCGTTTGCAAGCCAAACACCACCGGGCACATCGTCGTGATGGGACACGACTTTTTGACTAGCAATGGTGACATGAATCGGCTTCTAGGTAATGCCGTGTTCTTGTCGCAAGCCAGCCAGGTGCAGCTCTCTGAATACGTCGGCGTAGCCAATTCCATTGCGCTGAGCAATAGTCACGTGGCCATTTCCGATGTCGCAACGGCCCTGGGCCGCACCGTGGTTCGCAGCGTGGTCAATCCCAGCAACATCGACGCACAACTGAGCGCTGCCGACGTATTCCTGATCCAAAGTCAAGGGCTCGCCACCAACAGTATCATCAAGCAACTTGGGCAAGCCTGGGCAAGGACACTAACCAACTTCGTAACGACAGGGGGAATCCTCGTTCTACTCGACGGGTCTTATCCTGACAACAATGGAACCGCACAAATCCTTTCGGAAGCGGGATTGATGACCATCGCTACGACCAATGTCGTCACCAATGAAACCTGCTCGGTGACACCCATCAACGATCCTGTCGCGGTTGGGTTGCCGGTGGACTACACCTGTTTGCAGAACAGTGTCAGCTTCACCGGCGGCAGCGGCGTTCACGTGGTCGATGATATGGGCCAGCCGGTGGTGCTACACGTGAGCTACTGAGTGCACACTCGGCCGAGTGCAGAGCCGGCCTGTCGTCCCACCTCCAGCATTCGGCGCCTCGCGACTACTTCTCGCCGTTGGCTCTTTTCCAATACGAACGCAGCGCCAATGCCGCTTCGTCACACTTCATCTTGTCTTCGCTCATCAGATAGTACCTGCCCACCTCATCGTACGAATACATGTAGCCGAGGTGGTTTGCGATCGTTCGCCGTGCGCTGCTGCGAGGTTGAGCGCGATAGCCTGCCTCGATCGCATCAGGCAAGTCGCGCATGAACCAATGGGTCTCTTCCCGATCGTAAGCACGGAAATACGCGGGCAAGTAGTGAACCGTGTGGGCAAGCGCTACCAGCGTGATGAGTGATGGAATCCACCGGCGCCGGTTCCAAGCCAACGCCATCACGGCCCCGCTGAACAGTGCAAAAAAGGGCCAGGCGCCAATGGCACGAAGCGCGTTCGGAATTCTCTCCCACGTCAGTGCCGCCGGAGCGATGCCGAAAAGTGCACACACCAACGCGCAAAAAGCTACGCCAACCAACCAACGTCCCATCGCCGTCAGTGGTTGTCTGGGGACTGGCGGTAGGGATCGTCCGCGCACCAAACCCAAAAGACCAAGCAGCATCGCACACCCGATGAACGCCAGGGCCAAAAGGTCGACCGGCGATAGTTCACCGGAAATCTGCGGCGAATTCCGCAGGCTGGCATCTCCCGACACGAAGAGAAACGACGGCCGCAAGTGGGCGATGATGTTGTCGAGGAAGGTCGCTACCAGGAAAGCCCGACGACCCACAGAACCGATATGCTCCTGCACCCACTCTGCATTCCAAATCGCAACGTTGTTCATGCGCTGGTTGATGCCACCCGTGGCCAACAGGCGCAGCGTCGGGGCGAGCAGTAGCAGCGCCGCCAATCCCGTCAGGAGCGTTCGCCTGGCGAACCTCCACTTCATCTGCCGGTCCGGGGCAATGGCCAGCAATACCGCCGCCGCCAGGGTGAGGACGAGCGGCACGGCCACGCGAAGCGGCGGATAGGTGCACATGGACGCGGCCGCACAAACGCCGGCAACTACGGAGTAGATGATGGCGGGTCTCCCGCCACGATAGCTCCGCACGAGCGCTAGCAACGCGAAGATCATGTAGGCGGGGGCCACCGGCCCCTCCCAGCCAATGCGCGAAAACTGAAAACTCCACGGCGACACGAGCGCTGCCAGAAGCACCAGCCACGGGAAGGCGCGCTTCGCCGCTTCCACGCGCTCCTCGCTCGGCTCTTTCGGAACCAGTTTGACGATATCCCGCGCGAGAAGGAAGAGTCCTACCGAGGTCAGCACAATCCAGAAGGCGGCGACAGATCGAAAAGCCGCCCTCGATGTTCCAAAGATTTTGGTCCAAAGAATGGAGAATCCGATCAAGGTCAACGGGTGATGACCGCCTCCGGCGGATCGTGTGTAGAATAGCGGCCAGGGTCGTCCATCGTGGTCCTTGCCCGTTTCCGCCAAACACATGGCATCGAGTGAGGGGGTCGCCTCGTCCATGAAGAAGCCCGGCGGACTGACTTCGAGTCCACAGAATCGAGTCACTCCCCAGGTGACTCCGATTAGGAAGAGCGTCGCCACCACGACCTTTTGTAAAGTCACGGCCCGACGCCATCGGGACAGCAGAATGAGGAGTGGAGACTCAGGCTCGACCATCGTGGATAGGATCTCCAAGGTTGGTGGACAGCACGCGCGGCACCTGGCTCGAAGCTTGTCCAGTCACGCGCAACGCCCTACGACGGCGCCATACCAGTGCTGCGGCCCAGGCAAGCAAGCTCGCGATGGCCGCAATAGCCAGCGTGTTGCCAAGCGCGAGCGCCGACGGTTCATAACGAAATTCAACGCTGCTTAAGCCCGGATCGAGTAAGACACCGCGGATAGAGTAGTTTGTGCGCACAATAGGCGTACGCTTGCCATTGACATACGCACGCCAGCCCTTGTCCCAGTTATCCGCAAGCACCACCAATCCCGGCGTCTCCATCTTGGCATCGACCACGATGCGTGTTGGGATCTCTTCTCTGATCTCAGCCTGGCCACGAATGGTCCCCCACATCGAGATGTGCGAATCGATATAGGCCACTTCGCGCGCGTCGAAGCTCGGGAGGGCCAATTTGCGCAGCGCCACCTGATCATTGGGAACGGCCTCGACGCGCTTCGGGACAAACACCCGTGGCAATGCGTGTTGATTCTCAAGAACCCAGTAGTCTTCGCTGCGAAAGCGCGGTCTGATACCTGGTAGGGGCGCACCACGAAAGATCGCATAGCGCACGGAGAGCATATCGAGAACCGCTGGAAAGCGAATTTCGCCCGGTGCCACGATCTTCCATCGCGGAACGAACAACTGGGATGCCGCGTAGTCCGAGTGTACGCCTTCCACGCCCGAGGCTATCCATAACAACCTCAGCCAACGTTCCGGATCGACAGAATCGAAGCCGCGAATGTCCCTGAGTCCCACTGCCTGCGCCATGTTTGCTGGCAAGCAATCGATACCGAACTCACGACCTGGTGTTGCGTTGGCGATCTCGCGCAGCGCGGGCACCTCTGGATAATAGAGCAGAGGATCGTGTGTTACCCGCTTTCCGTAGGCAAAGAGAAGCAAGTCACCCATCAGTAGCATCCCGACCACTGGAAGTGCCAGGCGTTTGGCCGACGGCCAGACCTTCAAGGCGAACCAGATCGCAAGCCCCGCGCCACAGAGAGCAGCCGACTTGAGATAGCGATGCGAGAACCACGCCTTTGCCTCGCGCAGAGCATCCAGCGTAGGGACCCAGATGTCGGGATTTCCGCGGTGAATCCGCTTCTGCCAAATCGAGACCAGCGGCTCGGGAAACACCTGCGAACGATAGAGGCACCAGCCGAGGAAACCCACCAAGAGGGACGCCTGCAACCACCACCAGCCGCGTAGGCGGCGTCGATCGACCAGCATGGTTTCAAGGCCCATCGCCGCCAAGGCAAGAATGGCAAATGAGGAAAGAAAGACCAGTCGATTGTGCGACATAAGATTTAGAAATGGCAGCCGCAACAGATGCACCATGATTGGAATATTCAGAGTCCAGGAAAGACCAATTCCGGCGAGCGCCACAAAGAAGAGGCTCGCGGAGCGCCGGCGCCGATCCCGAAATGCCCATGGAGCCAATAGCAGCGTGGCGAGTAGTCCAGTGTAGATCTGCGCGGGGCTTTCCAATTGATTGATTTGGCTCACTTCGAGCAATGGACAAGTACCAGGCTCGGCAAACGTTCCATACATTTCTGGCAGAACTACCTGTGGCAAGGCCATCAGCCCTATGGGTGGACGCTCCTCCACGCCATGTCCACGTCGCGCCAGTCGAATGCTTGTGCTTGCGTAATCCTGAAACGACAGGATATTGGGTGCGGCCAGAAGGAAACCCAGCCCGAATCCCAGTACAAGATTCAAGCCGCCCTTGCTGGCGAAGAAGCGAAGGCAACGCCCGCGGTGTAGGTCCCACACACACCACAACGCGAAGAGCCCCGCGCCAAGCATCACCTGACCGGCAATGTCGAGATTTCCAGAAACCAACACCAAGGCGGTGACCACCGCAAGTCCGATGCCCGCGCCACGGACGCCTCGAATGGTTCGCTCCAGCGCGTAGAGGATCCATGGCAGCCATATGACGGGCACAACGGCTGCATATCCCTGCCACAGGATGAACCACCCAGTGAGGGGATAGCACCACGCAGCCAGGATCGATGGCCAGTCACTCAACCTGAGAACCCGCACGCAGAAGGCAAAGGCCCCAAATCCAGCGACGAGCGCGCCCAGGACCTGCACCCATGCAATGAAAAACGGTGACTCCGACAGCGCGGTCAGGAGGAAGTAGGGCGAGTACTTTGGCCAGGTGAAGGGGACACCACCAAATTCGTGTGGTGTCCAGAGTGGGAACCGGCCCGCCGCGAGTTCCTTGGCTGCGAAACGTCGGTCTGGCTCGGTGATCGCAAGAAGGTCCAGCAAGACAGGCTTGGGGGACTCGATCTCAGGCGCCCCTGGGGAGTGCGGAATGTACTTGTTCTGTTCACCCAGAACGCCCAGGGGCAAAAGGACCTTCGAGCCGATGAGGGCCGGACCGTAGAGGACCGCCTGACCTACAATTATTCCAACCATCACCAGCGTCAGTCTTCTGACGTTCCAAAGGCTTGCCGTGTGGGCGTCCGCATTGGGTTCGGTCATAGGGGTGTCGGCTCCTGACACACAGGCATCGGAGGAGCCGGTCTGCATCTTGAGCACACATGGCGAACACTTGAACCGTGGCTTGGCCAAGCGTCGGATCTCCGTCACGCCCAAAGCCACAAAAGCGTCAGAAAACCCCGCTTTCAGCCTCAATACCTCGTGCGCACCCGCCCTCTCTTTTTCGCCTTTCCGCCTTAATCGATTTCGTCCACGAGCCGTAGATCCCTCTGGAGAAGGCCGGCACCCTTCGTCGCGGGCAATTCGACAAAGCCCGCTTCGCCAGGGTGGCACAAAACCTGCTCTGGGTCTTTGCCGCAAACACTGAAGGAGGACACGCTATGTTCGAGAAGATGCACCGTTTGAAAATTCTAGGGGTGGGGTTGCTAGCGACTGGCGTGCTCGCCTGTCAGCAGCAGCCGCAGCAGCAGGCGGCAAAGCCGATCGAATTTTCCTCAGCGGGATTCGAAGGAATCGAAATTGGCAAATTGGCGCTCTTGGCGACCGCTTGTAACCCGGCCACCGATCCCGTGGTCATCACGGTCGGAGGCAACGAGTTCGCTTACATCTACCTGCGTCCGACGGACAGCAAGGTCGTGGTCAATGCCAACACCAGCGGCGGGGGCGAATGCGCATTTGATCCAAGCAAGAAGATTTCGGTCGTCAACGCCGGGAGCGGCAAACAGAACCGCAAGGTTCTCATCGACTTCCTGAACGGCCAATTCTCCGCAGGGGCCACCGGTGCCACCACCGGCCTCGAGAATCCCGGCATAACCATCGATCTTGGCAGCGATGCTGGAACGCACACGGTCTTGTTCCGCGGAACCGTGGACCAAGACCTTTACATCTTTGGCACCAAAAACTCCGTATCTTACGGCGCCTTCGCCTCATCGGCCGCCCCGGCCGCTGCCCCCGCGGCGCCAGATCACGCCGATTTCAGCCTCACGGGCGTAACAGCCATCACGGTCAGCACTGGACCTAGCAACGACACGATCACTGGACAGGCAAGGACCAGCAAACCGAAATGGGACGCACTCAGCGGCGATATCAACTTGAATGCTTACGGCGGCGAGGGCGACGACTCCATCACCAGTGGCGCGGCTGGCACCGGAGTCAACTCTTTGTACGGCGGCCCAGGCAACGACACCTTCTACCAGGTGCCAGGCATCTATGCCCATGACGTCATCTCCGGTGGTGTCGATCCATTGACCACGAATACAATCACCGACACGAATACGGGTACAGGCACAGCAACCGGCACGACCACCCTCACAGGGACCACCACCAATACCGGTACGACTACCCTCACAGGGACCACGACCAATACCGGTACGACTACCCTCACAGGGACCACGACCAATACCGGCACTGCCACAGTCACCAACACTTCGACCGGCATCAAGACGGCCACCACCCAAGCTACTGACACGCGCACGCTGACCAACACCAGTACGGTCACCGCCGCAGGGACCAGGACGCGGACTAACACCGTTACCAACTCCGCCACCAACACTGGCACTGGCACTGGCACCGACACCAAGACCGCCACCGACACCAAGACCGCCACCGACACCAAGACCGCCACCGACACCAAGACCGCCACCGACACGGGTACCGTTACCGACACCAACACCAAGACCGCGACGAACACCAATACCGGCACCGACACCGCGACATCGGGCGACATCTCTATCGACGTTGTCGACTACAGCGGTTACGGCGTCCCAATCACGGTTACGCTTGGTGACCAAAATCAAGCCCTGCCCGCGTCGGCAACCATTGCTCTCACCGACTCGAATGGCATTGCCAACTACGACGGCTTCACCATCAATGATGGTGCGGGCAAGACCAAGGTTGTCGAGTTCCACAAGTCCGGCAAGTACGCCACGGGAAGCATCACGGCTCCAAGCGGAGGTGCTGGGGATCTTGCGACCCAAGATACTTTCACGATTGATGACGGCGCTCATGCAGTCACCTTCAGGATCATTGGTGCGTCCGGGACGGCCACGACCACCGCGACCGATACGAGCGTGCAAATCGATGTCACCGGCGCCACCGACGGCAATGCAGCGGCAGTGGCGATCGCCAATGGCATCATCGCCTACCAGCTGGCCCACAGGGACGGCACCTCTACCGGCACTTCCACGGTGACTGACACCAGCATTGTCCCGAACGTCACCGTGACGCCTCCGACTGGCACGAGCACCTCTACCGACATCACGATAGGACTCCAGGACAGAAACGCCGCTTCCATAGGCACCTTCCTGACGGCATCGTCGTCACTCACCGTTGCCATCGTATCGAACGGGGGGGAGGCCATACACAATGTGAACGGTACCGACACGATTCCGGTCATTGTCGACGACACCGATGCTGACGCCGCCGCCGTGACCTCGGCCCTCGTAGCGGCACTTCCAGGCGGGCTCAAGGTTGGAGCAACCAACAGCGGAATCGTCGTGACCGTAGCAGCCGACGCACCCGGCGCAAGGCCTTCCTTCTCGGTTACCAAGAACAGCGGCGGGTTCGTTGTCACGCCCATTTCCACGGGTGTCACCCAGTCGCTGGTCGGAAACGACGGCTACGCGGGCGAACTAGACTCCATTGGGGCGGACGTTGAAGTGGTCATTGGAACCCCCTTCGATGACGTCATCGACGCCACCTACGCCTCCGGCAATACGCACACGCTCTTCGGCATGGCAGGCAACGATAAGCTGATCATTGGGCCGCTGTGCTCATTGCCCTGCGCGATCACCAATACCCTGTACGGTGGCACCGGCGACGACCATCTTATTGGCGGCAATGGGGTTGATACGCTCATTGGTGGCGACGGGAGCGACACGATGACGGGTGGTCTCGGCAACGATATCATCGACGGCGATGGTGCAAACTGCGACGTGAACTATGCCGCCAGCGTCTGTTCCCCGATGCTTGCACTGACACACACCGCTGGCGTGAACATACTTGACTACAGCGATCGCACCGATTCTGTCACAGTTGACCTCACCAAGTTGGCCGACCCCACTGCCCAAATCGGCGGAACCAGCGAGAGGGATATCGTGACGAACTGCACGAACGTTCGTGGCGGCGCCGGAGACGACATTATCACTGGCGATTCCAACGGCAACATCCTCTGGGGCGGCCCAGGCGACGATACCATCTCGGGTGGTCCGGGAGCTGACACGATCTACGGCGACACGGGCAACGACACCTTGAGTGGTGACGCAGGCAACGACTTCATCTTCGGCGGTCCCGGCGTTAACAAGATCTACGGTGACACCCACAACAGCCCCTCGGTCATCGGGATCAATTTGGTCGACAACAGCGAAGGCACAAAAGGTACGGTCGACTGTGGCGCCAGTACCATGGACATCTTCTTCCCGGATGGTCATGAGACGAGCGTAATTTCCTGCGACATACAGTAACCTGGCCCCAAGATAGTTCATTCACTATCTCAAGACGCCGGCCACCCGATGTGGCCGGCGTTTTTCGTAGGTTCACCGCCGGCTGTTTCAAGGAGCGCTCATGTCCTCAAGGTCAAGCAGCTAGCGGACGATAGATCCCTCGCATGCCCTCCATGATTTCCGGAACGTGTAGATTGGTACCGGTCTTGCTAGTCACCGTTGGACTCGGCTGTTCGTCGCATTCTTCAACCCACGGTGACGGCGGCAAGATAAGCGAAGCCGGAGCCATCGACACTGGGTCGACTGGCCGTGATGGCTCCGTCCGTTTCGACGCCCGCGATTCTCGCGCTCCGGACCTTTCCATCGTGGAGGCAGGCGCGGCACGAGATACGAAAGACGCAGGCACCGAAACCCAACAACGCGACGCAAGCGACGCGCGAGGCGATGGGGTGTCGAACGATGCCGGTAGTCGTGACAGCAAGCTAGATGGCGGCCGTGACGGCAATCTCGATGGCGATCCGGATGGCGACTCGGGCATGGGCCAGCAGCCGGATGTCCCTGTCGACACAGCCCCTCCGCGCGGGACCTGTGCCCTCCCCATCGATATCCCGTACTACGCATCCCACGCGGAATTCGCGGTCAACACATCCAACGCCGACCACATTCTCGACTTTCCATGTGCCGACAATAGCGGCGACATCGTCTTCAGGATTCAATCGAACGAAGCCGAGATTGCCTACGCCGATACCTTTGGCACAGCCTGGAACACCGCCCTCTTTTTCAGTGACACTTGCGATAAGCCCAAGCCACCCGCTGGCGATGGGATGGTCACATGCAATGACGATGCGTGTGGCACCCTGCAGTCCCAAGCAATTGCCTCTCTCGCCTATGGTTCCCACTACCTGATCGTTAGCGGCGTGGGAGGTGATAGTGGCGACGTGGTCATGCATTTCCAACGTGCGCCCATTGGGAACGGACCCCTTGTCGAGCTACCGCAGGGGCAGGGAACAGTGAGCGGAACCGTTGCTGGAATTGACACTTCCAGCACGTGCGACTTTTCTGGGCCGAAGAACAGCTACTGGTGGGTGACTTGCCTTGCTGATTTGGGAGGCAGCATGCATGCCTCCACCTGCGGAGGTGCGGATTGGGATACGGCTATTATTCTCCAAATCCCAGGTCAGGATAGCTTGTCATGCCAAGATGACGATCCGTCTTGTGGTATCCAATCGACGGTTGATGCCACCATCTCGCCAGGTGCTGGAATGTCCGTCCTCACGGTTTCTGGCACCACGATGATCAAGATTGGGGATCCTACGATCTACAACTACATTCTCACCTACAATCGGCCCTGACCGAGTTGCCATGAAACGCGCTTGTCCATTGTGCTTACTGACCGTGGCTCTGGTCTTGGGCTTGGCGCGATTGCCGCAAGCTTCGCTCTTGTCCACGATGAGCCTAAGCGAATTGGTCGCTGCGTCGGACCGCATTGTCGTGGTCAAGGTGATTTCAGTTCAGGCGGCTTGGGATTCATCCCATCGCAAGATCCTCTCGACCATCGAAGTCGACATCGAACAGATCTGGAAAGGCGATGCTGCTACGGCCAGCCGAACCAGCATCGTCCAGCCCGGCGGTACGGTCGGGGACATCGAAATGGCCGTCGGCGGCATGCCACAATTCGCGCCCGGCGAGAAGGCGTTGCTGTTCTTGCACGGCCGTGCCCGCCCGCAAGTCGTTGGCATGTCGCAAGGTAAGCGAACGCTTGAGCGCGATACGCGAAGCGGCCGGTGGTTCGTGCAGTCGCCGGACATGACCTGCGTTGTGCAGCGAGGATCCGACGCCAAGCTCCGCCATATTCAGGCGGCGGCGCCGGTCGATATGGAAGAATTGCACGCGCAAGTGGATTCGCTGCTGAGGCAATAACTCATGCGTAAAGCAACGACGCGAGCCTTGGTCTTTTCGAGCGCACTTTGCCTCGCGTGCATGGCCACCGAACCAGCCCTCGCCTACGTGCGTACGGTGACGTCCGTAGGTGTGCCGGTGTGGTGGCGAAATCCATGCGTCACCATGGACTTCCTTCTGGGCTCGCCGCCGCCAGATATGACCGGCGACGACTATTTGCAGGCGGCCCGTTCGGCCGCTTCGACCTGGAGTCACCCTGCCCTAGCCTGTTCCGGGTTGGCAATTTCGATTCAGAAGACAGCCGACACGACCGCAGACGTTGCACTCGATGGTCGCAATTTCATCGTCATGCGCCAGAACTCCTGGTGCGACGACACGACTTCCACCGATCCGAGCGAGCCTGCCACCTGCTATCCCACCAACGCGCTCGCCATCACCACCGTGTTCAGGAATACAAGCACCGGCGAAATCGTGCAAGCTGACACCGAGGTCAACGCGGTCAACGTTTTTTGGGCGGATCTCGTAAAGAATCCCTCTCTGGCAAGCGGTAGCACCGCCGACTTCCAGAACATGATCACCCATGAGCTAGGTCACGTCATTGGGCTGGCTCACCCATGTTTCAGCGCGGCCGACACCACCCGCCTAGACGACAACCTAGGGCAACCTCAGCTCGACTGCACGGATCCCGATTTGCCCGCCACGGTTGCCGATGCCACCATGTTTCCTTCGGTACTGATGGCGAACACCTCGCGACGAATGCTTACGCCCGACGACGAACAAGCCGCTTGCGACATCTACCCGAGTAGCGTCACGACCTGTCCTTCAGGAGAATCGTCGGGCTGCGCTGTCGCTCCATCCTCAAGTCGGAGTCCCGGCCGAGGGCCGCCCGTGGCAGCATCCATTGCACTTGGCTTGCTTGCCTTCCTGGCGGCCTCGGGCCTCCGCAGGCGCTAGCCTGCGGTTTAATGGATCTACGCTAGGGCCAATGCCTCGTCGAGCGCCTCGATCAGATCGTCGGGGTGTTCGAGCCCGACAGACAGGCGGATCAGATCTGGCGTCAGGCCGCCGTCGCGCTGCTGCTGCTCAGTGAGCTGCGAGTGCGATGTGCTGGCCGGATGGAGGATCAAGCTCTTGGCGTCGCCCACGTTGGCGAGGTGGGAGAAGAGCTTGATATTGTCGATGATCTTGACCGCCGACGGATAGCCGCCCTTGACCCCGAACACGACCATTCCGCCAAAACCGTTCTTCAGGTATTTGCTGGCGCGGTCGTAGGTCGGGTCGTCCTTGAGGCCGGGGTAGCGCACCCACGACACCTTCGCGTGCTTCTTGAGGTGCTCGGCCACCTTGAGCGCGTTTTCGCTATGGCGAGCCATGCGCACCGGCAGAGTCTCGATCCCTTGCAGGAACAAGAACGAGTTGTCGGGCGAGATGGCCGCGCCGAGGTTGCGCAGCGGCACCGTGCGCACGCGCAGGGCGAAGGCGATAGGCGCCAGGGCGTCGGGCAGATCGTGCGCCCAGCGCAGGCCGTGGTAGTTGCTGTCGGGCTCGTTCAGAAGCGGGAAGCGCGGGTTGTTCTTCCACTGGAACTTGCCCGAGTCGGTGATGATGCCGCCGATGGCCGCGCCATGGCCACCCAGCCACTTGGTCAGCGAGTTCACGACGATATCGGCGCCGTGCTCGATGGTGCGCAACAGGTACGGCGTGGTGAAAGTGGCGTCGACGATGAGCGGCAAGCCGTGCTGGTGCGCCACATCGGCCACGGCCTTGATATCGGTGAAATCCAGCACCGGATTGCCGATGGTCTCGACGAACACGGCGCGCGTCTTGGCGGTGATGGCCTTGGCGATGTTCTTCGGATCCTTCGCGTCGACGAAGTTCACCTTGATGCCGAACTGAGGCAAAATGGAATCGAACTGCGTATAGGTGCCACCGTAGAGATTGTTGGCCGAAACGATCTCGTCGCCAGCCTGGGCCAAGGTGATGATGGCGTAGAATACCGCCGAGGTTCCCGAAGCCACCGCCACCGAGGCCGCGCCGCCTTCAAGCTGCGTCACCCGCTGCTCGAGAATGTCGGTGGTCGGGTTCATCAGCCGGGTATAGATGTTGCCCAGCTCCTTGAGCGCGAAGAGGTTGGCGGCGTGCTCCGTGTTCTTGAAGACATAGGAGCTCGTCCGATAGACGGGCACCCCGCGTGACAGGGTCGCGTCAGGGGTTTGTCCAGCGTGCAGGGCCAAGGTTTCAAATCGGTAGGGCTTTGCGCTCATGGTCTGTCCTCTCTGCGTTGGTGACGGTTTTCATGTCTAGCACGACGGACGACGGCGTCAACCATAAAAGAATACTGTCTTGTGCACAAGACTCGCTAGCGGGCGTAGATGATGAGGTCGTGGTAGCGCCCCTCGGAGGTGCCGGGATTCTCGTAGGCGTGCGCCTCATCGGCGCGGAAGGAAATGGAGTCCCCAGGCGCCAGCTCGAAGACTTCGCTGCCCACGCGAAGATTGAGCGAGCCGCTCAGAACCACCACGATTTCGCGGGTTCCCGTGGCGTGCGGATCCGAGGCGTGCGAAGCCCGGGCGGCCAACCGAAGTTCGTAGAGTTCCACCCAGGGATTCGACCCGGCCGGAGATAGTGGACGACTTTCCATCTTTCCGTCGGCCGAGCGCAGGACTTGCGCGTCGGCGCGCCGGAGCACGGAAACGCCCTGCCCCTGCCCGCCCATAAGCTCGGAAAAGGGGATCCCAAGCCCTACCGCGATCTTCCACAGGACCCCGAGCGAAGGGTTGCTCTTGTAGAGTTCGATCTGCGACAGCGCCGCACGGCTCACACCTGAGGCGACTGCCAGTTCGTCGAGGGACATCCCGCGCGCCTTGCGTTTCTCGCGCAGCTGCACACCCACGCGTCGGGCAAGATCCGCCGCGCCGACATCATCGCCGGGCGGAATGGGCACCTTGCGCAAGGTATTTGCCGGAGCGCGTTTGGTGGACGCGTGGACAGCCGTCTTTTCCTTTTTCATGGGCCCTCCCTTCGCGCACCATAGCACCAGTCCGCGTCGGATGCAGTCCGACGTACGCGAGTGGCGGACAGGACAACCCCGGCAGAGCGCACCACGCCAGGGCACCGCCGCTGCGGGTCCACGGTCCAGTGCTTCCGAACGCTCGATATCATCAAAATAGGTTTATCCGTTCGCAGAAAACTCCGTATTGCCCAGAACGACGAAAACGGGTGTTCTTACCCCTGGACTTGACCATGGGTCCCCATCACCTTTGTCCAATTCAGGAGTTCAAGATGCGGTTTGGTGCTTTACCGACGATGCTGCTTATCGTCACCGGATTTACCGGATTTCTCGCTTGCGTTCCCGCAACTCGCCTTAACGAGGCCAAGCCAGGATCCGGGGGATCCGCTGGAAGCTCTGCAGGTGGCTCGACCTCAGCCGGAGGCACGAACGCTGCGGGTGGCGCCATTGCCGCAGGCGGCGTCACTTCTGCCGGCGGCGCGTCTTCCTCCGGCAGCGCGGGTTCGGCCGGCGGTGCCATCTCCGCGGGGGGAAACACTTCGGCAGGGGGCGCCACCTCGGCGGGCAGTTCAACCTCTGCAGGAGGAGCCACCTCCGCGGGCGGAACGTCTGCCCGAGGTGGCTCGGCCGGCTCTGCTGGCGGCGCCACCTCCGCGGGTGGAACCACAAGCCGCGGCGGTTCGGGCGGTACCAGCCCTTCCGCGGGTGGCTCGACCGGAACCTGCACCGACACCGCACCTCCCGACAATCCGTGCTCTAGTTGGAAGAGCTGGGGCCAATGCTCGATTAGCTATCTTACGGACAACAACTACTGCAACCAGACCTGCGGGCGGTGCGGTGGCGGCAGCCCTGGTGCCGGCGGCACCACAAATTCGGGTGGCGCGTCGTCACGCGGTGGCGCGAGCGGATCCGGCGCCGGTGGCGCGACCTCTTTGGGTGGCGTAACCAGCGCCGGCGGTTCGTCGGCCGCGGGCGGCAACGCCACGGGCCCGGGCGGCACCAACCCACAAATTACCGGCACCAACGGTTTCGCGACCCGCTACTGGGACTGCTGCAAGCCTTCGTGCTCGTGGACGACCTCGGTGCCAAGCTGCCAGCAGGACGGCACGACGCGCATCAGCGACAAGAACGCGCAGAGCGGATGCTCGGGCGGGTCGGCTTACGAGTGCTACGATTTTTCGCCTTGGTACGACAGCGGCACCAACATGGCCTACGGCTTCGCCGCCCACAATGGTGTTTCCTGCGGCGCTTGCTTCATGCTCCAATTCACGGGTGAAGGAAACTCGAACGGCAGCGATCCCGGGTCGCAGAAGCTCAAAGGACAACAGATGATCGTCCAGGCGATCAACATCGGTGGCATCGACAACAACCAGTTCGATCTCCTCATCCCCGGTGGCGGCGTCGGAGCCATGACCGCCGGTTGCTCGGCGCAGTGGGGCGGGTCGACCGATTTCGGCGCCACCTACGGGGGCCTCCTCACCGAATGTGGCGGAAAGGCCGATTGCATGGCCGGCAAGTGTCAGTCGGTGTTTGGCAGCAAGCCCGCGCTCCTGGCTGGCTGCAACTGGTTTACCGGTTGGTATAGTTCGGCGGACAATCCCAAGATGATCTACAAACAGGTTTCCTGCCCGTCGCAGATCACATCGAAGAGCGGCGTCTCGGGTTAGATCTGCCTACAATCGGCGTACTATAAGGTGGATTCATCTCCTCTCGGAGGCTTTCGATGCGGTTCATTTCACCTGCTTGGTCCTTGGCAGTTTCGGTCTCCTTCCTTGCTGGCGCGTGTGCGTCCGGCAAAATCATCGGTTCTGGGCCCGACGGCACGGGCGGCACCAACGCTGACGCAAACTACGGCATCAACCTCGACGCCCCGTCGTTTTTCGTCAAGCTCGACGCCAGGGTTACGAACCGAGTGGGCTCCGATGCACCGCCCGGACCCAACTGCGGCAATGGCGAGCTGACCAAGGACGAGGCCTGCGACGACGGCAACACCGTGTCTGGCGACGGCTGCGCGAACAACTGCTTGAGCGTCGAGCCCGGCTTTTCCTGCGTCACGCCGGGCAAGCCGTGCCGTCCAATCGCTCGCTGCGGCGACGGTTTGGTGGTCTTCCCAGAACAGTGCGATGACGGCAACAAGACCAACGGAGACGGGTGCTCGGACGCCTGCAAGATCGAAGTCGGCTACAAGTGCGACGGCAGCCCAAGCACCTGCACCCATACCACCTGCGGCGATTCCAAGATCGAAGGCGCCGAGGGCTGCGACGATGGCAACAGCCTGCCCTTCGACGGCTGCTCGTCGGACTGCCAGAACGAACCCTCCTGCAAAGGCAGTGGCGCCTGCACGTCGAAATGCGGCGACGGCATCGTCCTCAACGAAGAGTGCGACGACGGTAACAACACCGACGGCGACGGCTGCTCGCACGACTGCAAGATCGAGACTGGCTTCACGTGCTCGCAACCCGATATCGGCGATAAGATGTTGGTGCCGGCCATCTACCGCGATTTCAAATACCAACACCCGACCGACTTCGAGGCGGGCGTCACCGGCTCGACGACCCCCACCCCCGGCCTGGTCAAGAGCGACCTCGATGCCAACGGCAGGCCGGTCTACACCGGGGTCACGGGCAACGCCGTTCACATCGCAAGCGCGGATACGTTCGCCCAGTGGTACAGCAACGTCGACGGCGTGAACCACGCGACCACCGGCAAGCTGACCCTGTGGAACAACGGCAAGGGTGGCTACGTGAACCGGTACAAGGACGACGGCACCCAGTACTTCAACACCGAGCCGGCCTACTACTGCGGGAACGTCGGCGCGGAGAAGACCGACGCCGCCGGGAATCCGATTCCGTGCACCTCGAAGTACGCCACCGCCACCAACTGCGACGAGCTCGCCGCCAAGGGCGAGGAGATGCTGCCGGGGAGCTGCATCTCCACCAACGGTTCGTACAGCGCCAAGTACATCGTCTCGAAGATGGATGGCAACCCGTGCTTCTTCCCCGTCGACAACGACAACTTCTCGACGGAGAGAAATTACGCCCAGATCCCTCCCTACTACGACGCTTCGAAGTCGTGGCCGAAGCAGGTCGACGACGCCGGCAACGTGATCATGCACAACTTCAGCTTCACCAGCGAGGTGCGCTACTGGTTCAAGTTCGACAAGAGCAAGACCTACACCCTCGACTTCACCGGCGACGATGACGTCTGGGTGTTCGTCAACGGCAAGCTCGCGGTCGACCTGGGCGGCATCCACTCGCCGGTCGATGGAACCATCGTGATCGGCTCGAACGGCAACGGTACCACCACGGTGACCTCGTTCGACACCCAGGGCGTCGCCACTACCCCGACCACGTCGCCCGCCAACCTGGGCTTGCAGGACGGCACGGTCTACCAAATCGCCGTGTTCCAAGCGGAGCGCCAGACCACCGGCTCATCCTACAAGCTGACCTTGAGCGGCTTTAACGCCGCCCCCAGCGTCTGCAAGCCCGACTGCGGCGACGGCATCCTGGAAATCGGCGAGGAGTGCGACGACGGCGCCGACAATGGCAAGGGTGGCTACGGCACCTGCGGGGCCGACTGCACGCTTCAGGCCGGCTTCTGCGGTGATGGTGTCGTCCAAGACGGCGAGGACTGCGACGATGGCGGCCTGAACGGCACCGCGCCCGACAAGTGCCCGACCGGTTGCCACTACCTCATCCCGATCCTCTGATTCGCCTCGGAACTGGCAGCCCGGTACGAAGTCGTCGTACACTCGGGCACCGCCATGCTCGACATCCGCCTTGTCCGTGAAAAACCCGAAGAAGTCCGCGAAGGTCTGCGCAAGCTGGCCGCGGACGTGAACCTCGACGCCGTCATCGCCCTCGACGAGGGCGTGCGCAAACTCAAGAACGACTCCCAGGCCATCCAGGCCGATCAGAATCGCCTGTCCAAGGAAATCGCCAAGGCGCCAACCCCCGAGGCGCGCGAAGAGATCAAGGGCAAGGGCGCCGTGCTCAAGGAAAAGAACGAGCAACTACTCAAGGATCTGGCAGCGCAAGAAGCCGCCCTCGACGAAAAGCTGCTGGAAATTCCCAACCTGCCCCACCCATCGGTGCCGGTGGGCAAGGACGAAACCGAAAATCGCATCGTCCGCGAAGAAGGCACGAAACGCGCCTTCGACTTCACGCCCCAGGCCCATTGGGACTTGGGACCGCGCTGGGGCATCATCGACTTCGATCGCGGCGTGAAGATTTCGGGCAGCCGCTTCTACGTGCTCAAAGACTGGGGCGCCCGTCTTCAGCGCGCGCTCATCTCGTTCATGCTGGACCTGCACACCAGCAAGCACGGCTACACCGAAATCTTGCCGCCCTTCTTG
>Ga0265314_10001114_pt1 | contig 31049 bp, 26 predicted proteins | sample 4126metaG_FD_203106 | JGI IMG/M metagenome (GOLD analysis project Ga0265314, IMG submission 203106) | Rhizosphere microbial communities from Carex aquatilis grown in University of Washington, Seatle, WA, United States - 4-1-26 metaG | ecosystem: Host-associated > Plants > Roots > Rhizosphere >... | reverse complement strand
CGGGATCGACGCCGCTCAGCTTGTAGACGACTCGCTCGAGCGGCGAGAGGAGCGGATGGAGGAATGTCCTCTCACCGTTGTAGATGCGGGCCATGAACCGGCCCACCACGGGGGTGAGGGCGATGCCGAGGCCGAAGAAGAGTGCGATCTGGATGATTTCGGTTGAATGCATGGCGGAAGCTGTGTGCCGCCATGTCGTGCAGGTACCGCGCCAGCGCCCTTTCCGGACGGGTTAAGTTCGGGCGGGATTCCGCTAATTCTTCGTCAACCGGTCCGGCGGTTTTCCCCGGGCGCGCGCATGAATTGCCGAGTGGGCGCGGGCCGTTAAGGCCGCGCTAAATCGGCGAGCGTCGCCCCCTACTGCACGTCGTAGATCTCGACCAGACCCAGTCCGGAGTCCCCGGCCGCACCGGAAACCTGCGCCGTGTACGAGCCCGGCTGGAGCGTGATGAGGATCACGGAGTCGGCGGTCGCGGCGCTTCCCCAGGAGAACGCGCCGACGGCCGACGCCACCGAGGCGATCTGGGGGTCGCCGCCCCAGCCCGTGTTCGAGGCGATCGCCGTCGTCCCCTGGAAAAGCTGAAGCTTCGGGTCGGGAAGCGTCCCCGCGAGGCCGAAGGCCGCAAGCGCGGGGCCCGAGGCCCGAATGAGGACGGTCTTTGACGTCGAGCCGCCGATCACAAAACCTGCGATCATCACGTTGGCCCCCGTCCCCACCCGCGCCCTTGCCGAGATGTTGACGAGGCGCGCGGACGTGGGCGTGTAGGATCCGGAGGGCGAGGCATCATAGACCTCGACGAGGCCAGTCCCCGAGTCCCCGCTCTTTCCAGAGACCTGGGCCGTGTAGGCGTTCGGGGCCAGGCTTGAAACTAAGAGCGCCGAATCGCCGCTCGAGGGATCCGCGAGGGCGAAGGCGCCGACGGACGCGTCGGCCGCCGTGATCTGGGCGCTGCCCGACCAGCCCGCGTTCGCCGCCATCGAGGTCGTTCCCTGGAGGAGCGTCAGCTGGGGGTCGGCCAAGGCACCCGACAGCCCGAATCCGCCGAGGGCCGGCCCGATTCCGCGGATGAGCACAGTCTGCGTCCCCGAGGCCCCGGCCCCGCCGCTCACAAATCCCGCGATCAGGATGTTCGCACCGGAACCCACGGCAGCGCGGGTCGAGAGATTGACGAGCCTGCCGGGATCCGCGGTGGACGCGACGACCAGGTTCGACGTCTGACTGAGGACCGAACCCGCCGTGTTCGAGATGAGGCAGGCGTATCCCCCGGCCCTCGCCGCGCCGTGTGTCAGGAGGAGCGTCGCCGTGCGCGACCCGACGACCCCGCCGCCATCCGCAAGCACCGCCCCGTTGAAAAACCACTGGTAGGTGAACGTGGACGCGTTGGTTCGCAGGCGGACGGAGGCGACATTCGCCGTCGTGGCGCCGTTCGCATCGACCGTGAGGACGACCGTTCCCCCCGAGACCGTGGTGAACGACGACGGCTGGGCGGCAACCGAGGGGCCGCCCGACGACGACGAAACCGTCAGGAACGCAGCCTGGCTCGTCACGCTGCCGCCTTCGTCGGTCACGGTGACCGAGTAGGAGCCCGAGTCCGAGACCAGGACGCTGGAGATCGTGTAGGAGGAGGCGGTGGCGCCGGCGATGACCGTGCCGTCGACGGACCATTGGTACGAGAGGGCCGAGCCTCCGCTTGCACCCACGGTGAAGGTCGCGGGCGAACCCACCTGGGAGGACTGCGAGGAGGGCTGCGCCAAGATCACCGGAACGGTAGAGACGACCGTGAGGGTCGCCGACGCGGACGCCGTCTGGCCCAATCCGTCCGTGACGGTGACCGAGAAGGCGCCGGATTCGCCCGGCTGCACATTGGTGAGGGTGAGCGTCGCACCGTTCGACCCGGAGACGCCCGAGCCGTCCGACAGAATTGCGCCGTTGAACTTCCACTGGTAGGCGAGCGACCCCGTCCCGGAGGCCGCGACCGTGAGGACGACGGTGCCCCCCTGGTTCGTGGTCTGGGTCAGCGGCCCGCCCTGGATCGACACCGGGTTGTACGGGATGCCGGTCCGGATGACGTTGTTGAAGGAGTCCGCGACGATGAGGTTCCCCGCCGCATCCGAGGCGATCCCTATCGGTGTGTTGAATTGCGCCGTCTCCCCTATCCCGTCGATCTCGTTGTCGACCTCGGCGACGCCGCCGAGCGTCGTCACGGCCCCTCCCGGGGAGATCTTGCGGATCTCGTTGTTGAACGAGTCCGCGACGTAGACATTTCCCGACCCGTCGACCGCGATCCCCTCGGGCCCGTAGAAGCCGACCCCGGCGCCGCTCCCGTCGGCGCTTCCGCCGAAGCTCCCCGGGGAGCCGGCAAGCGTGGACACCTGCCCCGCGGACGAGATCAACCGAACGGAGCTGTTCCCCGAATCGACGACGTAGATGTTCCCCGACCCGTCGACCGCGACGCCCGCAGGCCCGGAGAAGAGCGCACCCGCTGCGGGCCCGTCGGTCGTGCCGGTGATCCCCGCCGTGCCGGAGACCGTCGTCACGACGCCGCCCGGGGTGATCATCCGGATCGTGTCGTTGCCCGAGTCGGCGACATAGAGGTTTCCGGACCGGTCGAGGGAGATGCCCTCGGGAAATTTGAACTGGGCCCCGGTGCCGGTCCCGTCGTGGCTTCCCGCAACCCCCGCCGTTCCCGCAAAGGTCGTGACCGTGCCGTCCGCCGCGATTTTTCGGATCGTGTGGTTTGCCGAATCGGCGACGTAGACGACGCCACCCGCGTCGACGGCCGTGCCCGCGGGCGAATTGAACTGCGCCGCGGGGCCCGTCCCGTCGAGGGTTCCCGTGACGCCCGCGGTCCCCGCGATCGTCGAGACCGTCCCCGAGGCCGTGACCTTGCGCACCGTGTTGTTGAAGGAGTCCGCGATGTAGGCGTTCCCGGCCCCGTCCCGCGCCACGCCCCAGGGCCCGCTGAATCGCGCCACGAGCGGCGGACCGTCCGCCGACCCCGCCAATGCCGCGATCCCGGCCACGGTCGTCACGCCCCCGCCGGGCGCGATCACGCGGACCGTGGAGTTGTAGGTGTCCGCGACAAGGACGTTCCCGGAGCTATCCACCGAGACGCCGGCCGGCGCGCTGAACCTGGCCGCGGCGCCCGTCCCGTCGGAGCTTCCCTCGGCGCCCGCCGTCCCCGCCAGCGTGCTCACCACCCCTCCCGGCGTGATCATGCGAATCGTGTCGTTGCCCGTGTCCGCAACGTAGAGATTGCCGGCGGCGTCGGACGCGACGGCGTTCGGCGAGTGGAACCGCGCCGCCGTGCCGGTCGCGTTCGTGCTCCCCGAGGTGCCCGCGAGCCCGGCGAACGTCGAAACGACGCCCCCCGGCGTGATCTTTCGGATGTTGTTGTTCTGGATGTCGGCCACGTAGACGTTCCCTGCGCCGTCGACGGCGATTCCGTACGGATACGCGAACTGGGCGCCGCTCCCGGTGCCATCCTGGCTGCCCGACACCCTCAGTGTCCCGGCGATCGTGCTGACGTCGCCCCCGGGAGTGATCTTTCGAACCGTGATGTTGTCGCTGTCGGTGACGTAGAGATTCCCGCCGGAGTCGATGGCGATCCCCGCGGGATTCCAGAAGCTTGCCGAGGGTCCCGTGCCGTCGGAGCTGCCGAGGACCCCGGGCGTCCCAACGATGGTCGTGACCACGCCGGCAGGGGTCACCTTGCGGATTACCTCGTTGTCCGTGTCGGCCACGTAAAGGTTGCCGCTCGCGTCAATGGCGAGGCCGCTCGGATAGGCAAATTGCGCGCCGGAGCCCGTTCCATCGGCAAATCCCGGCACCCCCGGCATCCCCGCCAGTGTGGTCACGACGCCGCCCGAGACCTTACGAATCACGCAGTTGGTCGAGTCCGCCACATAGACGATCCCCGTAGACGACTCGCACACTGCGCCGGGAAGAGCGAACTGCGAGGACAAGGCGGAACCATTCCTGAATCCAAACTTGGAAACCCCTGCAAGCGTTTGCCAGTAATAGGGATGCGAGTAATTGGATTGGGCGATTGCAACCCCTGGGCACCCGAGCACGAGCGAAAGAAAAACCGGACAAAAAACCCGCTGGATGTGGCCTCTCATGTGTGGGACGTCTACCGAAACAATCGGCAATTGGAAGATGCAAATTACTGTCTTTTTACTTCGTTTGGCATGTTATTTGAATCTGCGCGAGATACATGAAAATTAATTGCATGTGGGTCCGTGGATGTCGCGGGCGTCCGTTGTTCGGGGTGATCATCCGAAACCAGGATATCGTCACGGGAGAAAGGGAGCCGTAGCTCGCACCCCTCCCTTGACCGATTTTGGCGGTACAGACTCATGGGCGACCTCGTCATTCCACGTGCAGCCTGATTCGGGTGCGACCTGGATGGCTCTGCGCAGCAGCCATTCCTACGACCGTATCAATTTATTGGATTCGCTGCTATTCATCCCGACCCCCATGGTCGCGGCCCAAGAAGGGCACAGCATCCCTGCCCCAAAAATCTAGGCGCCGACCCAGATCCGACCTCAGACCGCTTGACCCTGGCCGATGTCCGGCCCCTTGGTTCCGCGCTTCTCCAATATGGCGAAGACGAGGACCAGCACGATCTGGTAAAGCGCGTTCAATGCCAGGTATTCGGTGAAGCCGTCACCCGCGTCCAAGCCGAGCGTGTATTTGGCAATCTGCGACAGGAGGACGAAGGCCGCGATCAGCCATATCGCCCTGTTCTCCGACCTCACCTTGGTGAGCCTCATCGTCCTCGAGAGGACCTCCGCCAAGCCGGCCGCAACGATCGGTGCGAGAAACATCGGCCACGCCGCGTTGCTCCTGTGATTGACGATCATCAGCGGAAAAAATGCTGAGAGCCCGAGCGTATAAAAGGCTGCAAAAATGGTGTTCCTCATTCCTGGCCGGAAATTGAACTGTTCGCCGGACAGATGCAAGAAGCTCGCACTCAATTTCACTTATTTCGGATCTCCCTCTGACAGGTTCATTAGCTGCTGGCACTCTGGGTCATACGTCAGCGAAAAATTCCTGCAAGAGGCGCCGCCATCTGCCGAAGGCAAAGATTGACAGAATTTAACCAACTGGATGTCGGCCATGACCAAAACGCTTCGGGAACACCCTTGGGGGCGGCCCATAGGGACGCACCTGATGGCCGGAGGTCGCGTTCATGTCGGTCGGCACGCCCTGTTTCTCGCGTATTATTGACGGCGAGCCGAACCGCAGGACTCGGCCTGCGGGAGGGGTCCCGCCCGTGCCTTCACTCGGGATCGTCGAGTGGAGGAGGATTCAGGATATAGACGCCCTGCCCGCCCCCCACGCTCACCAAGTCCAGGAGAAGGCGCGCATGGGTCAACTCGAGCTCCTGATCGATTGCATCCTCGGTTGTGATCATCGACGGACCCTCTAGCAGGGGATGTGCCACCGGTCCCACGAACTGGGATTCAGGCAGGCCTTGGATGCGCTATTCACTGCAATCCAAATACAACCCCACGTGCAGAAGCCCACTCGGGCATCGGAAGACGGGAACCGGCCCGGCCCGCGAACCGCCCTGCCCTAATGCTGGGCGCCGCCGGGATAAGCCCAGGCGGCGCCGTGACCCTGTATCTTTGGTCGCCTAGCTCCTCGTGGCGGCGACAGGCGCCGCGCAGCAGAGCGCTGCGCCCTTGGCGCACATGGGACAGTCGCGCTGCATGGTGTCCACGGTTGTCCCGTTAACCGTCACAATGGCGCCGCGGCACATTGCACACTCGTGGCGGGAATCCGTCGTGAACAGCGCGGTGCCGGCCTTCGTGCCCTCAAGCTGCCGGCGCTCGGTGATCGATATCGTCCTGCACGCGCCGCATGTCATGGCACCCGTATCGCCGGGATTCACGGCCGAGACGTCCGCCGGTGAGGAATTGGCGCGATGCGAAGCCGGCTGGGGAAGCCCGGCACGCAGGAATGTTGGGGTGAGGGCGAAAGCGAGGGCCAGGAGCGAACCCAGCCCAAGCAACTTGAGTGAATGAATGGAGTGTTTCATGGGATTTGTGTCGTTGATCGAATCGGACGATGTTTTGTCGTCGGAGGGTGATACACGCGGGCCCGATGTTTCACTTGCGCATCTCTTGGCAAATCTGCCGCAGTTCTTGCCCCCGCCGGCGGCCCGCTTTCCAACGAACTCGTTGGTGCCGAATGATTCCCGGCGTAAAGCGGCCATCAAGGCCTGCGCGTCCGCCAAGATTCTGACTCGGAGCCATCGCCTCCTGGTGAGGGGACGAAGACGTCTCTGGGCACCCTCTGCGATGGTGCGGGCGGGGAGAATCGAACTCCCGAGGCCAGTTTGGAAAACTGGAGTTTTACCACTAAACTACGCCCGCGTTCCTGCGAGGTGGGGATGCTCCCCATGGGGGGCGGCCCGGTCAAGCCTCCTATGGCGGAAGGCTCCTCCGGGGAGAGATTGGGTTTGCCGATGCCCCGGCATGGACCCATCCCTTTACGAAATACCCAGATGAGCCACGTCCCCTCCCCCGACCGGTACTCCGACCCCTCTCTCTACCGCCGCTGCGGCCGCAGCGGGGTGAAGCTTCCCCTGCTCTCGCTCGGGCTCTGGCACAACTTTGGGGGGGTCGACGACTACGCAAACGCAAGGGCAATGGTGCTCAGGGCGTTCGACCGGGGCATCACGCACTTCGATCTCGCGAACAACTACGGGCCGCCCGCGGGTTCCGCCGAGGCGACCTTCGGGAGGATCATGAAGGAGGACCTGGCCGCGCACCGCGACGAGCTCATCGTGTCGACCAAGGCCGGCTACGACATGTGGGAGGGGCCCTACGGCAACTTCGGGTCGCGCAAGTACCTCCTCGCGAGCCTGGACCAGAGCCTTGGGCGCCTCGGCCTCGACTACGTCGACATCTTCTACAGCCACCGGCCCGACACGGAGACGCCGCTCGAGGAGACCATGGGCGCCCTGGCCCACGCCGTCCGCTCGGGCAAAGCGCTCTACGCGGGGCTTTCCAACTACGACGCGGCCTTGACGGAGCGCGCCTCCAAGATCCTCAAGGACATGGGGACGCCGTGCCTCATCCACCAGCCCCGGTACAACATGTTCGACCGGGGCCCGGAGCGCTCCCTCTTCTCCGTCCTCGTGCGCGAGGGAATCGGCGGAATCGTCTTCACCCCGCTGGCGCAGGGGATGCTGACCGGCAGGTACCTCAACGGGATCCCCGCGGATTCGCGCGCCTCGCACGACCCCCGCTTTCTCAAGCCCGAGAACATCACCGAGGAGAAGCTTGCGAGGATCCGAAAGCTGGACGCGCTCGCCAAGGCCCGCGGCCAGTCCCTCGCGCAGATGTCCCTCGCGTGGGTGCTGCGCCAGCCGGCCGTGACGACGGCCCTGATCGGCGCCAGCAAGACCTCGCAGATCGACGAGAACCTGGGAGCGCTGAAGAACCTTTCCTTCAGCGCCGACGAGCTGAAGTCGATCGAGGCCATCCTGGCCTGATCCCCCCGCGCGGCCCGGGTGCGACGGTGAACCTCGTCCTCTTCGAGCCCGCGGAGGTCGGCCGGCCCCTTTCGCTCGGCGACCCGCGCGCGGCCCACATCCTGGGGGTCCTCAGGCGGAAGGAGGGCGATTCGTTCGACGCCGGGTTGGTCGACGGACCCCGCGGCAGGGGAACCCTCACTTCAATCGGAGCGGAGCACCTCGCCTTCACGTTTGAACGCACCGCCGATCCGTCCCCTCCCGACCCGATCACCCTCCTGGTGGCGCTCCCCAGGCCCCAGACCGCACGGAAGATCCTGAACGAGGCGGCCTCGCTCGGCGTCGCCGCGATGCGGTTCTTCCCCTCGGAAAGGGGGGAGCCGGGATACGCGACCAGCACCCTGTGGAAGACCGGCGAGTGGCGCCGCCACCTCATGGACGGGGCCGCGCAGGCCTTTGACACGAGGCTTCCCGAGGTCGTCCAGGACGCCCGGCTCGCGGACGCCGTCGCGGGCCTGGCCGCGGGTGGCGCGAGGATTGCGCTCGATAACTACGAGGCCACCCGCCGCCTTGTCGCCGCGGAGGCGACCTTCCCGCTGACGCTCGCATTCGGCCCGGAGCGGGGATGGTCGGCCGGGGAGCGTGCGATTCTCAGGGAAGGCGGGTTTGTCCTCGCGCACCTGGGCGCCCGGGTCCTGAGGACGGAGACGGCCGTCGTGGCCGCGGTCGCTATTGCGAAGGCGCGCGCCTGAAGAAGGCGACGCTCGGGTTGCGCGCGCCCCGCCCCAGGCGCTTGGCGCACGCCCAGCCCTGAGGGTCGAGCGCCTGCTCGCCGGGCATCTCGAAGACGACGAGGCCGGGCCAGTCCGGGGGCAGCGCGGCGGCGAGCTTCCCAAACAGGGCCGGCGCAATCTCCTCGATCATCTCGTAGGGCGGGTCGACGAAGATGAGGTCCGGCAGGGCGCCGACGCCGGCCGGCAACGAGAGGGCGTCCGCCTCCACGGCGAGGAGCTCCGCCCCGCCCTTGCCGGCGCTGCGGCACACGGCCGCGATGTTCCTGCGAAGGCAGGACAGGGCCTTGGCGTTTCGCTCGACGAAGGTTCCCCCCGCGGCCCCCCGGCTGAAGGCCTCAAGCCCGTAGGCCCCGCTTCCCGCGAAGAGGTCGACAAATCGGGACCCGGGTACACGGGCTGCGAGGCTCGAGAACACGGACTGCCTCATCCCGTCGGTGGCGGGGCGCACGGCGTCGCCCTTGGGCACCAGAAGCTCGATCCCGCGCGCGACTCCCCCGCTTATGCGCATGGGGTTCCTGGGGCGCCGCGGGCCGGCGCGGGGCATTTGGTCGACATCGCTGGGGGTCGCATCAAAAAGGCATGACGATGACACCGGCGCAGTCAGACCACTTCAACGGGAAAACGTTCTTCAACCCGGGCGGATCCAAGGTCCGCGGCCTTCGAGACGTGATCCGGTGGAGGAGGACGAGCCATCCCGTGCCCTGGCCCGAGCGGGTCGAGGTCGCGCAGCGACCGGTTCCGGAGGCGCCGGTCCCCGAGGGTCTCGCCGCGACCTGGGTCGGCCAATCCACCTTCATCCTTAGGGGAGGGTCGGCCACAATCCTCACGGACCCGATCTTCTCGGAGCGCGCAAGTCCCCTGCCCTGGCTGGGCCCGCGCCGGGTGGCGGCGCCGGGAGTGGCCCTTGGCGCCGTGCCCAAGGTGGACCTCGTGCTCCTGTCCCACGACCACTACGACCACTGCGATCTCCCCTCCCTCCGCGAGCTCGCCCGAAGGGACCAACCCCAGGTCGTCTCGCCGCTCGGGCACCGCTCGCTCCTTGAAGGGGCGGGCCTCTCCCGACTGGTCGAGCTCGACTGGTGGGAGTCCCGGGTGCTCTCCCCGGGCCTCGAGGTGACGCTCGTCCCCGCGCTCCACTGGAGCCGCAGGGCGCCCCTGGGCACGAACTCAAGGCTCTGGGGAGGGTTCATGGTCCGGGCCGGGGGCCGGCTCGCCTATTTCGCGGGGGATTCGGGCTATGATGCGCAGCTTTTCGCGGAAATCGGCCGGCGCTGCGGAGCCCCGGACCTGGCGATGATCCCGATCGGCGCCTACGAGCCTCGCTGGTTCATGAGCGAGACGCACATGAACCCCGCCGAGGCGGTCCGCGTCCATCGGGACGTCGGCGCGCGCCGAAGCGTCGCGATGCACTGGGGCACCTTCCAATTGACCGACGAGGGCCGCGAGGAGCCTGTCCGGGCCCTCAGGGAGGCCTGCGGCGGGGACACCCCCTATTTCGCCGTCCTGCAGCCGGGGGAGAGCCTGCAGGTCTAGATCGAGTGCGCTAAAACAGGCGCAGGGAGGGAACCACATGCCGCCGGGGCATGTCGCAGGTCAATCTATTCCCCTGTAAATGGTTGCAGATTTTACAATGCCGGCTAGTGTAGACTGGGTTCCTTCTGACCAGGGACCGCAGCAACCATGACACCCGCCGGGCTCACCGTACTCGTCGGCCTAACGGCCGCTGCCGCCGCATTTGGCGCGCAGGCGGATGAATTGAACGCCTGGCCGGCCTTCGTGCAGCAGAGGGACGAGTCGGGAAAGGTCCTGAGCTGGACGGGGGCGGGGCCCTTCCTCTTCTCCGGCCCGGCGCCTGCGCCGGACGCCGGCACCGCCAGCGGCCTCAGGCCGTTCTACGTGAACGTCACGACCGAGGACGGCTCAAAGTCCGACTTCCTCTACCCGCTCTTCTATTACAGGAAATACCCCAAGGCCTACAAGTGGTCGGTCTTCCAGCTGATCAACGGCGAGGGCACGGAATTCAACACCGATACGCCCGAGCTGCCCGTCGACCGGCACTTCGACGTCTGGCCCTTCTATTTCTCGCATGAAACAGGAAGCCCGGAGGACACCTACCATGCGCTCTTCCCCGTTTACGGCACCATCAAGTACCGCCTGGGCTTCACGCGGCTTTCCTGGGTCGTCTTCCCGCTCTACGTCGACGCCTACAAGCGGCACACCGACGTCTATTACACGCCCTTCCCCTTCGTGAGGACCTTCCGCGGCGAGGAGAACGGGTTTGGCATCTGGCCGCTCTTCGGCGCGACGAAGGGGCCGGGCGTTTCCAGCCACTTCTACTGCATCTGGCCGCTCATCTGGAACAACGTGATCGACCCCGGACCGGATGTCCCCGAGGGCACCGCGCCCTCGACCCAGGTGGGCATCCTGCCCCTCTATACCCGCGAGAGGGGCCCCGGCGTCGTGAGCGAGAACTACCTCTGGCCGTTCTTCGGCTACACCGAGCGGACGGCGCCCTACCGCTACAGCGAGAGGCGCTACTTCTGGCCGTTCCTGCTCCAGGGAAGGGGCGACGACCGGGTGCTCAACCGGTGGGGGCCCTTCTACACGTATTCGAACACGAAGGGGGCCGACTCGAGGTGGGTGATGTGGCCGCTCTGGCACCGGCGAACGTGGGCCGACGACGACACCGCCCAGTCAAAGACGCAGTTCTTCTACTTCCTCTATTGGTCGCTCGACCAGACCAGCGTGTCGCGGCCCTCGATCGCCCCCGCCTACAAGAGGCACATCTGGCCGGTCCTGAGCATCTGGGACAACGGGGCCGGCAGCCGGCAGCTGCAGTTCCCGAGCCCGCTCGAGGTCTTCTTCCCGGACAACCCGGACGTCCGCGAGACGTGGTCGCCGCTCTTCTCCATCTACCGCTACGACCACCGGCCGACGGGGGAGTCCCGCAGCTCGGTCCTCTGGGGGGCGATCACGTGGAGGCGCAGCGAGTCCCGGGGCCTTGAGGAATTCCACCTGGGGCCCCTCCTCGGCATGAGGAGGCGCGGCCCCTCCGGGGCCTGGAAAATCTTAGGATTCGATTTCGGGGACAAAGCGGGCGAGATTGGGAGGGCCAATCGATGAAGCAACTCAACGCAATTCTGGAGGGCGTAGGCAGCGTCGTGCAGCTCCTTGTCCGGTCGCTGACGTACGCCGGCACCCTTCCCCGCCAATGGCCGCGGTTCATCGAGCAGTGCTACATGATCGGCTACACGACGCTCCCGATCGTCGCGATCCTGAGCTTCTTCATCGGCACGGTCCTCGCGCTCGAGGCCGGGTACGCGATGGAGGGCTTCGGAGCCAAGGAGTTCATCGGGAGCCTGGTCGGCCTGTCCATGGCCAGGGAGCTCGGCCCCATGATGACCTCGGTCCTCCTCGCCGGCCGCGTGGGATCGGCGATCGCCGCCGAGCTCGCGTCGATGAAGGTCTACCAGGAGATCGACGCCCTCACGACCATGAACATCCCGGCGGCCAAGATCCTCGTCCTGCCGCGGCTCGCGGCCGTCCTCGTGATGATGCCGGTCCTCATCGTGATCGCGAACATCGTCGGCTGGTTCGGCGGTTCCGTCGTCGCCCGCTACGTGAGCACCGTGGGGATAAGCCCCGAGTCCTATTTCGCCGCGCTGCGCCACTACACGAAGTTCAAGGACGTGATGAACGGCATGGAGAAGGCCGAGGTGTTCGGGTTTGTCGTCGTCCTCGTCTGCTGCGACATCGGCCTCAACACGAAGGGCGGCCCGCGCGAGATCGGCGCGGCGGTCACGCGCGCCGTGGTTGTGTCCCTGATCCTCATCCTGGTCCTGGATTACTTCGTCACGAAGATCCTCATGTAGAGCACCCGCATCCCCATGGATTCCCCCTGCAGCAAGACACGCAATCCGTTCACCGGCGCCGAGGCCAACGCCGTCGGCGTGACGGTTGACCACGTGTCGAAGAGCTTCTCGGGCGTGCCGGTCCTCAACGACATCACCTTCGACGTCCATCCCGGGGAGATCTTCGTCCTGATGGGGCCGAGCGGCTCCGGCAAGAGCGTGCTCCTGCGCGACATCGTCGGCCTCGAGATCCCGACCAAGGGGACGATCCGGATCGACGGGCAGGATCCCTCGCTCGCGGAGACGCGCGACAGGGTCCGCGTCGCCCTCGTCTTCCAGGACGGCGCCCTCTTCAACTCGCTCAGCGTCTACGACAACCTGGCCCTTTACCCGCGCGAGCACCGCTCGGGCGACGAGAAGGCCATCCGCGAGAAGGTCATGCACGCGCTCAAGATCCTCTCCGTCCAGGACGCCGCGGCAAAGTTCCCCTCCGAGCTCTCCGGCGGCATGAAGAAGCGCGTCTCCATAGCCCGCGCCCTGGTCATGGAGCCGCAGCTCCTTCTCTACGACGAGCCGACGAGCGAGCTCGACCCGGTCATGAGCGCCACGATCAGCGAGATCATCGCCACCCTGAAGAACGAGTACAGCGTGACGAGCATCGTCGTCACCCACGACCGCTCGCTCGCGAAGGCGATCTCGAACCGGGTCGGGATCATCATGGATGGGACGCTGATCACGCTCGGCACGGCCCAGGAGCTGTTCGCGACCAAGGACCCCAGGCTCACCGACTTCCTCTTCCCCAAGATCGACCTCCAGAATCCCCGTTTCAAGAACCTCGAAACAAAGGCATCAACATGAACTCCACGCAACAGACCGCCCGAGTCGGGCTCTTCTTCCTCCTCGGGGTAGCCCTGGTATGGGTCACGTTCGAGACCTTGAGCGACGGCAAGATCTTCGAGGAGAAGTCCCACACCCTGGTCGCGGGGTTCACCGACCTGAAGCAGCTCAAGACGGGGGACGAGGTGCGCCTGGCCGGGGTCAAAGTGGGCACCGTGCAGAAGACGCGCCTTTCGGGACGCAGGGCCGAGGCCGTCCTGCAGGTCGATCCCAAGGTCCCGATCGCGAGCGACGCGACGGCAAGCATCGTCATGTCGGGCCTGATCGGGGGAAACTACATCTCGATCGACATGGGCTCGCCCGGGATCGCGCCCCTGGCGGACGGCGCAGAGATCCGCACGCTCGAGTCACCCGACCTCAACACGCTCATGACGGAGCTCGGGGGGCTCGGGAAACAGCTCCAGGACTCCCTCGGTTCGTTCAGCAAGGCGCTCAACGGCACGGGCAAGGATGGCGGCGGGATCATCCAGAAGCTCGACAAGCTCGTCACCGACAACAGCGCCAGGGTCGACGCCACGATGACGAACCTCCAGGAGATCACCGGGAAGATCAACCGCGGGGAGGGCACCCTCGGGAAGCTCGTCAACGACCCGAAGCTCCACGACGAGCTCCTGGCCTCAATCGAGGACATCAAGGCCACCGCGGCCCAGGCGAAGGAGTTCGTCGCCAACGCCGAGACCATCCTTGACCAGGTCAAGTCCGGGCAGGGCACCCTCGGCACGCTGGTCTACGACCAGAAGGCCGCGGACGACATCCGTGCCTCGATCGCCAACATCCGCAGCGTCTCGGACAAGCTCGCGAAGGGCCAGGGGACGCTCGGGAAGCTGATCAACGACCCGGGCCTCTACGACAGCGCCCAGGTCACCATAAAGAAGGTGGACCGCACGCTCGACGGCCTCAACGACTCGGGCCCCATCACGGCAGTGGGGATCGTCGTCAACGCGCTCTTTTAGGCATCCCGGGAATATCCCGGGCTTGCCCCTGCTCAAACTCCATATCTCCATACCCGGACCCATGAGAACCCTACCTCGCCTCTTGGCGGGCTGCACCGCGGCCCTCCTCCTGCTCACCGCGGCACGGGCCGCCGACTGGACCGAGGACTACTCCTCGGCGCTCACGCAGGCCAGGAAGGAGCACAAGCTGCTCCTCCTCGACTTCACGGGCTCGGACTGGTGCACCTGGTGCAAGCGCATCGACGCCGAGGTCCTCTCGACCCAGAAGTTCAAGGACTTCGCGGACCAGAAGCTGGTGCTGGTCACGGTCGACTTCCCCCGTTCCCACCCGCAGAGCGACGCCGTGAAGGCCCAGAACAAGGGCCTCCAGGACAAGTACGGAGTGGAGGGCTACCCGACGGTCATCGTCCTCGATCCCAATGAGAAGCTCGTCTTCAAGCAGGACGGCTACGAGGAGGGCGGGCCGGACGCGTTCATAGCGAAGTTCCCGAAGCCCGCGAAGTGACACGTGCCTGGCGGGGGCGGGCGGCCTGCCGCCATCGCCCCGTCGGGAGCCTTCAGACCTTCGGGCCCCGCTGCGCGAGGTTTCGCGCCCGCAGCCTCAGGCCGTTGAGGCGGATGAAGCCGGTAGCGTCGCTCTGGTTGTACCAGCTCTTCACGCCCTCCATGGACGCGATCTTCATGTCGTAGAGCGAGTACCTCGACTTGCGCCCGCAGGTGATGATGTTGCCCTTGTAGAGCTTGAGCCGGACCGTGCCCGACACGAACTTCTGGCTCTCGTCGACCAGGGCCTGCAGCGCCTCGCGCTCCGGGGCGAACCAGAAGCCGTAGTAGACGAGCTCCGCGTACTTCGGGATCAGGGAGTCGCGCAGGTGCATGACCTCGCGGTCCATGGTGAGCGACTCGACCTGCCTGTGGCCCTGCATGAGGATGGCGCCGCCCGGGGTCTCGTACACGCCGCGCGACTTCATCCCCACGAACCGGTTCTCCACCAGGTCGACCCGGCCGATCCCGTGCTTGCCTCCCAGCTTGTTGAGCGCCCGCAGGACACCGGCGGGCGTCATCGCCCTGCCGTTCACGGCGACGCAGTTTCCCTTCTCGAACTCGAGCTCGACGTACTCCGCCCTGTCGGGCGCGTCCTCCGGGGAGACCGAGAGCTTGAACATGCCCTTGTTCGCCCGGGTCGTCGGGTCGAACCAGGGGTCCTCGAGGATGCCCGCCTCGTAGGAGATGTGCAGGAGGTTGCGGTCCATCGAGTACGGCTTCTTCGCCGAGGCCTCGACCGGGATCTTGTGCTCCCTGCAGTAGGCGATCATCTCGCTCCTGCCCGGGAAGGCCTGGCGGAACGCGTCGATCTTCCAGGGGGCGATGATCTGGAGCCTCGGCGCCATCGCCATGTACGTCAGCTCGAAGCGGCACTGGTCGTTGCCCTTGCCCGTAGCCCCGTGGGCCACGGCGCCGGCCTTCTCCCGCTTCGCGATCTCGATCTGGGCCTTCGCGATCAGGGGCCGCGCGATCGAGGTGCCAAGGTAGTACTGCCCCTCGTAGACCGCGTTGGCGCGGACCATCGGGTAGATGAAGTCGCGCGCGAACTCCTCGACCAGGTCCAGCGTGTAGTGCTTGGACGCGCCGGTGCGGCGCGCCTTCTGGGAGAGACCCCTGAGCTCCTCCTCCTGGCCGATGTCGGCCGCGAAGGTGATGATCTCAGCGTCGTAGGTTTCGTGGAGCCACTTGACGATGACGGACGTGTCGAGGCCGCCCGAGTAAGCGAGGACGATTTTCATGGAAGGAGGGGGATCATCGCACACGGCCGCGCGCCGCGCAATTTCATTTGCCCCGGGCGGCCGAGAGGACCGACATGACGGCCTTCTGGACGTGCAGCCGGTTTTCCGCCTCGTCGAAGATGATCGAGCGGGGGTTGTCGAGCACCGCCTGCTCGACCTCCTCGCCCGGGTGCGCCGGCAGGCAGTGCATGAACAGGGCGTCGGGCTTCGCGGCGGCGAAGATCCGCGCGGTCACCGCGTAGGGGCGCATCGCCTCGGCGCGGGCCTTCGTCTCGGCCTCCTGGCCCATGCTGGCCCAGACATCCGTGTAGACGATGTCGGCGCCCGCGACCGCCTCGAACGGGTCGCTCGTGAACTGGAAGTCCACGGGGCGGCCTTCCGCCCGCAGCTGCGCCCGGATTTGCTCCTTGGGCTCAAATCCCCTGGGGCCCGCCAGTGAGATCTTCATCCCGAAGAGGCTGGCGCCCAGGATCCAGGAATTCGCCATGTTGAAGCTCGTATCGCCGAGGAACGCGATCTTGCGGCCCTTGAGCGCCGCGACCAGGTCCCCGTTGGGGCCCGCCCACCGCTCGGCGGCCGTGAACGCGTCCGCGTAGATCTGGCAGGGGTGCAGGAAGTCGGTCAGCGCGTTGATGACCGGGACCGAGGCCGCCGCCGCAAGGCGCTGGACCTCGGCATGCTCGAACGTGCGGATCACGATGCCGTGGACGAAGCGGGAGAGGACCCGGGCCGTGTCCTCCACGGACTCGCCCCTCCCCAGCTGGATGTCGTTCGTGTTGAGGAAGAGCGGGTGGCCACCCAACTCATTGATGCCCACCTCGAAGGACACGCGGGTGCGGGTGCTCGACTTCGCGAAGATCATGGCCCAGGTCTGGCCGGCTAGCACCTTCGGAGCATCGAGTCCCCTCCCCCGCTTGAACGAGCGGGCGAGCGAGAAGACCTCACCCAGCTCGGTGGGGCCCAGGTCGGTCTCTTTGAGGAAGTGCTTCATCGAAAGAAACGTATAGATCTAGGGGATGGGCGCGCCTTGGACGAGAGGAAAGTGGGCGCAAACGCCCCCGTTTCCGGCCCGTCCCCGCGGCTCCCTCAGCGGCCCCCCAGGACCTCCCTGAAGATGGCGACGGAGCGGGCGAGCTCGTCCCTGGAGGCGTTCAGGGGCGGCAGAAGCCGAATGACATTGATCCCCGCCGGCGCCGTCAAAAGCCCGTGCTCGCGAAGCGCCGCCAGCGTGGGCGCCGAGTCCGAGGCCATCTGCACGCCGACCAGGAACCCCTTGCCCCGGATCTCGAGGACCTTGTCCGGGAAGTCCTTCACGAGCCTGCCAAGCTCCTGGATCCAGGGGCCGCTCTCGCGGGTCACGTGCGCCAGGAGGCCCTCGCCCTCGATGACATCGAGGACCGCGAGCGCCGCCGCGCAGGCCAGCGGGGTGCCCCCGAAGGTGGATCCGTGCATCCCGGGCTGGAAGAGGTCCGCGGCCCGCTCTCCGATCCAGACGGCGCCTATCGGGAAGCCCCCGGCGAGGCCCTTGGCCATGCCAATGGCGTCGGCGCGGATCCCGGCGTGATCGAACGCAAAGAACCTGCCGGTCCTGCCGGCGCCGCACTGGACCTCGTCCAGCATGAGGAGCAGCCCGCGCTCGTCGCAGAGCCTGCGAAGCCCGACGAGGAACTCGGGCGTGCAGGGGTTGATCCCCCCGTCGCCCTGGATCGACTCGACCAGGATGGCGGTCGTGTCCTCGTCCACGAGGCTCGCGAAGCTGTCCAGGTTGTTGAGTTCCCCGAAGACGAAGCCCGGGACGAGCGGGCGGAAGCCCTTCTGGACGCTCTCCTTCGGGGTGGCGCTCATCCCGCCGAACATCCGGCCGTGGAAGGCGTTCTTGGCACAGATGACCTTGATGCACCTGCCCTCGGCGCCCGACTTGCGGACCCCATGCAGGCGCGAGAGCTTGATCAGCGCCTCGCCCGCCTCGCCGCCGCTGTTGCAGAAGAAGACCCGGCCGGGCCCGGCGAAGCCGACGAGCCTGCGCGCAAGCTCACCCTGGTTCGGGTTCCGGAAGAGGTTGCTCACGTGGATGAGCTCGGCCGCCTGGCGCTGGACCGCGGCGACCCAGCGCGGGTGGCAGTGCCCGAGGGAGCTGACGGCGATGCCCGACGAGAAGTCGAGGTATACCTTCCCCTGGTCGTCCCAGACCTTCGTCCCCTGCCCGCGCACGAGCGTCACCGGCGCGCGCGGGTAGTTCTTGAGCACGTAGGAATCGTAGAGTTCCGCCGCGCTCGTGCGGACAAGCGAGGGGATCTCAGCCATGGACGATCTCGGTTCCGATCCCCTTGTCCGTGAAGATCTCGAGGAGGAGGCTGTGGGCGAGGCGCCCGTCGATGAAATGGACGCGCTGGACGCCCTCCTGGAGGGCTCGCACCGCGCTTGCGACCTTGGGGCGCATGCCCTTGTCGATCACGCCCGTCTTCTTGAGGTCCTCGACCTGGCTGATCTTCAAAGTCGATATGAGCGAGGCGGGGTCGGGAGGTGCCGACAGGAGCCCGGGCACGTCGCTCATGTAGAAGAGCCTGCGGGCCCGCAGCGCGCTCGCGACCCTGCCGGCCACGAGGTCCGCGTTCACGTTGTAGGGCTTGCCGTCGTAGCCCTCGGCCACGGGTGAGATGACCGGGACGAACCCGTCGGCGATCTCCTTCTTGATCAGCTTCACCTTCACCTCGGTCACGTCGCCCACGAACCCGAGGTCGATCGGGTTCCCGTCCTCGTCCGCCTCCATCTTCTGGCAGACGAGCACCGTGTCGCCGGGGAGCCCCTTGGGCCTCGCCTTCGCCGCCGACAGGGAGTCGCACACGTCCTTGTTCACGACCTCGTCGAGCGTCTTCTTGACGATCGCGATCGTCGCCTCGTCGGTGACGCGATGGCCCTTGGTGAAGGTCGCCTTGAGGCCCGACTCCTCCATGGCCCTCGTGATCGCCTTGCCGCCGCCGTGGACCACGACGACGTTGATCCCAACGGCCGAGAGGAACGCGATGTCGGAGGTCACCCTCGCCCGCACCGTCGGGTCCGGGTCGTCCATGAAGCTTCCGCCGTACTTCACGACAAACGTCGAGCCCCGGAAATCCTGGATGTAGGGAAGCGCTTCGAGGAGGACCTTCGCCTTCGCCGTGACCTCGGCCACATTCGAATCAATGCTCACGGTACCCGCGCCTTCGGTGGGATCTTCTGGGATGGTGTTTTCGCGTGCACGGGTTTCGAAGCAGACGACATGATGCTTACAACACCGTTGCCATCCATTTCCACAACAATTTGACGCGCGGCCGGAAAAAATCAGCTTCACTCCGCGGCCCCGGGGCCACAGTCATCGACCCATGTCCAGCACACAGATGGTTTTCGCAGACCGCGCCTCGCACCGCGCGTGGCTGGTTTCGCAGTCGCGGCTGCCTGCGGGATTCCGCGTCGGGCTGGCGCGGTTCGACTTCACGCCCGCCGAGGCGCCGAAGCCGGCGAGGATGACCCTGACCCTTATCGCGCTCGACAGGCCGAGCCCGGACTTCGCGGCCGTGTTCACGAGGAATGCCTTTCCGGGTGCGCCCGTCATCGTCGGGCGCGCGAGGCTCGCGGAGGCCGGGCTCTCGGCCATCATCGTCAACAACAAGATCTCGAACGTCTGCGCTCCCGGGGGCGTCGAGGCCGCCGAGCGCGTGTGCGCCGAGACGGCGAGGCTCCTCGGGGTCCCGGCCTCCTCGGTCCTGCCGAGCTCGACCGGCGTCATCGGCTGGGGCCTGCCGACCGACGCCATGATCCGCTCGCTGCCCGCGGCGGCCGCCGCCCTCGCCGGGGAATCCATCATGCCCGCGGCCGAGGGGATCGTGACGACGGACCTCTACCCCAAGGTGCGCCGCGCCCAGGTGGGCGCGGGCTCGATCGTCGGGATCGCCAAGGGCGCGGGAATGATCGAGCCCAACATGGCGACCATGCTCGTGTACCTCCTGACCGACCTCGCCGTCCCGCGCGCGGAGCTCAGGCGCATGCTGAGCAGCGCGGTGGAGCCCTCCTTCAACTCGATCAGCGTCGACAGCGACACGAGCACCTCGGACACCGTGGCCCTGGTCTCCTCGGGCCGCGTGCCCTGCCCCGACCTTGGAGCCTTCGAGGACGCGCTTCGGCGGGTGTGCCTGGACCTGGCCGAGGACGTCGTGCGCAACGGCGAGGGGGTGCGCCACGTGATCCGGGTGTCGGTGTCGAACGCCGCGGACTTCGGCGCGGCCCGCGCCCTCGGAAAGGCCGTCGTCAACGCGCCCCTCTTCAAGTGCGCGGTCGCCGGCAACGACCCGAACGTCGGCCGGCTCGTGCAGGCGATCGGCAAGCACGTGGGTGCCCACGCGCCCGGGACGGACCTCTCGAGGATGCGCATGGCGCTCGGCGGCGTGGAGATCTTCTCCGGTGGGGCCTTCAGGCTGGACCCCGCAAAGGAAAAGGCGCTCGTCGCGCACCTGAGGTCGGCCGAGCTCTACGCGAGCGCCCCGCCGAAGGACGGGGTCTACTCGCCCCCTATCGACTTCCCGCCCCACGAGCGCTGCGTCGAGGTCGCCGTGGACTTCGGACTGCCGGGGGGCTCCTCGGCCTGCGTCATCGGCTCGGACCTGACCCACGAGTACGTGAGCGAGAACGCCGACTACCGAAGCTGAGCCGACCCTAGCGAAGCCCGGCCGTCTCCTCGAACCCGTACCAGAGGTTCATGGTCTGGATGGCCTGGCCCGCGGTCCCCTTCACGAGGTTGTCCTCGGCCGAGGTGATGACGAAGTTGCCCGTGCGCGGGTCGAGGACCGCGGACATGTCGACCCGGTTGGAGCCGGTGACGTGCGCGGTGTCCGGGGTCTCGCCGCTCGGGAGCACCTGGACGAAGGGCGCGGAGCCGTAGGCCGACTTCCACGAGGCGTAGAGCGCCTCGATGGTCGCCCCCGGCGCGGCGGGGACCGTGATCGTCGTCGCGATCCCGTAGCGCATCGGCGCCAGGTGCGGGTTGAACTGGATGACCGTCTTCCTGCCGGTGTGCAGCTCGAGCTGCTCCTCTATCTCGGAGAGGTGCCGGTGCTTCACCAGGCCGTAGGCCTTCGCGCTCTCGGCCCTCTCCACGTAGAGGAAGGTCTCCTCGACCTTGCGGCCCGCGCCGCTGACCCCGCTCATGCTGTTGACGACGATGTGCTCGCGGGTGACCACGCCGTCCTTGAGCAGCGGCACGAGCGGCACGAGGATCGAGGTCGGGTAGCAGCCGGGCGAGGCGACAATCTTCGCCCCGTCCTTCCAGGAGGGGGGCGTCAATTCGGGAAGGACGTACCTGGCGAACGGCAGGAGCTCCGGCGCATGGTGCTTGCCGTAGTACTTCTCGTAGGAGGCCACGTCCGTGACCCGGAAGTCGGCGCTCAGGTCGATGACCCGCTTGCCCGAGGCGACGAGCGCCTTGGCGAACTCCGAGGCCGCGCCGTGGGGAAGCGCCAGGTAGAAGAGCGGGATGTCCGTCGCCGCGAGCGCCGCCGGGTCGGACCCGACGAACTTGATCCCGCGGTCGATGCCCCGGACCGAGGGGATCACCTGGGAGAGCGCCTTTCCCGCGTGGGTCCTCGACGTCACGCAGGCGAGCTCAACCTTGGGGTGCCCAAGGAGCAGCTTCACGAGCGTTTCGCCCGCATAACCCGACGCGCCGACGATGCCTACCTTCATGGGAGAAAAACCATCGAATTGGATGAACCGAAACTCCAGCAATAAATGAAAAAGCCGCCGACCGGCAACCGGCGGCGGCTTTGGAAATCTTCCCGAATGCGTCTTAGCGCTTCGAGAACTGGAACCGCTTGCGCGCGCCCGGCTGACCGGCCTTCTTGCGTTCCTTCTCGCGGGGGTCGCGTCGGATGTGGCCGGCCTTCTTGAGGGCGGGCCTGAGCTCGGCGTTCATCTTCTGGAGCGCGCGGGCGATGCCGTGCGCAACCGCGCCGGCCTGGCCGGCGACGCCGCCGCCGGCCACGTTCGCCGTCACGTCGATCTTCTCGCGGAGGTCGACCGTCAGGAGGGGGGCGTAGGCCTGCTTGGCAAAGTTGTCGTGCGAGAAGTAGTTCTCGAAATTGCGGCCGTTGACGGTCAGCTTTCCGCTGCCCTCGGTGATCCGCACGCGTGCCGTCGAGGTCTTGCGGCGCCCGGTCCCTGTGAAGATATTGGCGGGTGTGCTCATGTTCAGAGTGAGATCTTGACCGGGTTGTTGGCCTCGTGCGGGTGCTTCGTCCCGGCGAACACGCGCAGCTTCGTGAGCATCTTGGCGGCGAGGCGGTTCTTGGGAAGCATCCCCTTGACCGCATGCATGATCACGAACTCGGGGCGCTTCTCGCGCATCTGCTTCTGGCTGCGGTAGCGCTCGCCGCCGACGAAGCCTGAAAACGCCATGTACTCGTTCTGCTCCTCCTTCTTGCCGGTCAGGACGACCTTCTCGGCGTTGAGGACGACGACATAGTCTCCGGTGTCGACATGGGCCGTGTAGGTGGCCTTGTTGCGGCCGCGGATGATGTTGGCGAGCTTGACTGCGAGACGGCCGAGCACCTGCCCATCGGCATCAACGAGATACCATTTGGGCTGTACTGTCTCCTTCTTCGCGAGATACGTTTTCATGGGAAAAGGGGGTAAGACCATTGATTACGAGGGGGGGTGTCAACCCCCGTTTTGATTCTTGGTTCCCGGCCGGAATTTGCAACGATCGGCCCATGAACCACCGCAACGCACTCGCCTGTGCGGGAGTCCTCGGGGCCACGGGCGTCGTTTTGGGAGCTTTTGGCGCCCATGCGCTTAAGGAGGCGCTTGAGCGGGCCGGCACCCGGGAGGTCTGGGAGACGGCCTCGAAATACCAGCTCCTGCACGCCGCCGCCCTCCTGGGGCTTGCCGGATGGCTGAGGGCCCCGGAAAAGCCCCCCGGAAAATGCGCCCCCTGGGCGGCCCGCCTGTGGGTCGCCGGAACCGTGCTCTTCTCGGGGTCGCTCTACCTCCTGGCGCTCGGCGGGCCGCGCTGGCTCGGGCCCGTGACCCCGCTCGGGGGGGCCTGCCTGATCGCCGGCTGGGTCCTCGCCGCATGCGCGGCCCTTGCCGGCTAGGAGCCGCCCATGAGGGACACCCATGGCTGCCCGCCCCTGCCCGAGGAACTCCGGGCCATGCTCGAGGCCGTCCGCCGCGTCGGGCGCCCCCGGCTTGTCGGCGGGGGCGTGCGCGACTGGCTCCTCGGGCTCCCGTCGAAGGACTTCGACGTCGAGGTGGCGGGCGTCGACTTCGAGACGCTTCGGCGCTCGCTCGCCCCCTTCGGCGCCACCGACGTGATCGGGCGCAGCTTCGGGGTCATCAAGGTGCGGGGAGAGGGCGGCTCCGAGTTCGACTTCAGCCTGCCGCGGCGCGAGTCGAAGACCGGGGCAGGCCACCGCGGCTTCGCGGTGGAGCCCGACCCGACGCTTTCCGACGCGGACGCCGCCGCCCGGCGCGACTTCACGCTCAACTCGATCGCGGTCGACCCCTTCACCGGGGAGGTGATCGACCCGTTCAACGGCCGGGCGGACCTCGCGGCCCGGGTGCTTCGCCACACGGGCCCGGCCTTCTCGGACGACCCGCTTCGCGTCCTGCGGGCCTTCCAGCTTGCCGCCCGCTTCGACCTCTCCCTCGCCCCGGAGACGGCGCTCCTGTGCCAGGGGATGGTCGCCTCCTACGCCGAGCTCCCGGTCGAGAGGGTCTGGGGCGAGTGGGACAAGTGGGCCACGAAGTCCGTGCGGCCCTCCCGCGGAATCCAGGTCCTCGAGGAGACGGGCTGGATCCGCCACTTCCCGGAGGTCGCCGCGCTGCGCGGCACCCCGCAGGAGCCCGAGTGGCACCCGGAGGGCGACGTCCTCACCCACACATGCCACTGCCTGGACGCCCTGGTCGCGCTCGGGGAATGGCTCCCGTCGGCGCCCGCCCGGCGCAGGCTCCTCTCGTTCGCCGTCCTCGCCCACGACTTCGGGAAGCCCTCGACGACCGAGCACGGGGAGCGGCGCGGGAAGCTCCGCTGGGTGAGCCCGGGCCACGAGTCCGCGGGCGGCCCCCTGTCCGACTCGTTCCTTCGCCGCATCGGGGCGCCGCTCGACCTTGACGCCCCGGTGCGCGCCCTGGTCGTCAACCACCTGGCGCACCACCACGGGGGCGCCGCCTTCTCGGATTCCCAGGTCAGGCGCCTCGCGCGCAAGCTCTCGCCCGCGACAATCGACGACCTCGCCCTCGTCATGGCGGCCGACGCCATGGGGCGCCCGCCGCTCGCCGCCGGCGACATCCTCGAGCGGATCGGGCTCCTCAGGGGCCACGCGGCCTCGCTCGCCCTGGAGGCCCGGGCCCCCCGGCCGATCATCCAGGGCCGGCACCTGGTCGCCATGGGGCGCAGCCCGGGGCCCGGATTCAAGCCGGTCCTGGATGCGGCCTTCGAGGCCCAGTTGGACGGGGTATTCGCGGACGAGGCGGGAGGCCTCGCCTGGCTAAGGGAGCACGCGCCGTGATACGGGCCTTCCAGTGGGACCTCGCCCGCCAGGTCGAGCGGCTCGACTGGCTCCTTAGCCAGCTCCCGCGCTACGCCGACTGGGGGTACCAGGAGCTCTACCTCCACCTCGAGGACGCGGTCGAGTACCCCAGCCTGCCGGGCGTCGCCCGGAGGGACGCCTACAGCCGGTCCCAGTTCGGCCGGCTCGTGGCCGAGGCCTCCCGGGTCGGTATCGGCGTCGTTCCGATCGTGAACCTCCTGGGCCACACCCAATACCTGGTAAAGGTGCCGGGCCTAAGGGACCTGAACGAGCTGCGCGCCCCCGACGGCTCGCCCCTTGGGCAGGGCCAGATCTGCCCCGTGCACCCGCGGACGCTCGAGGTGGCCGACGCCCTCATCCGCGACATGGCGCCCTTCTGCACGGCGGGGAAGGTCCACGTGGGCCTCGACGAGTCCTTCAGCCTGGGCCGCCACCCCCTGAGCCGGGCCGAGATCGCCGAGATCGGGCTCGCCGCGCACTTCGGCCGCTACGTGCAGCGGCTAAGTGGCGTCGCGGGCTCCCACGGGCTACGGCTCGGGCTCTGGGCTGACATGCTGGCCTTGATTCCCGGCGCGATCGCCCACCTACCCCCGGGCGCCATCGCCTACGACTGGTACTACTACCCCTTCGGTCGGCGGCCCCGGATGGAGCTGCGCAATTTCGCCGAGTACGACCTCGCGCCCGCCCTGAGGGCGCGCGGGATCGAGTACTGGGGCTGCCCCATGAACGGGTCGTTCCGCCACGAGCCCCTTCCCGTCTTCGGCGAGCGCCTCGCGAACATCCGCGACTGGTGGCGGCGGTGCCGCGCGGTGGGAGCGGGGGGCATGCTGGTCACCTCCTGGGAGCCGAGCCGCCTTGCGATCGAGATGACGACCGCGGTCGACGCCGCGGCCGCATGCCTCTGGCTGGACCCCGAGGTCGGCGACCTTCCCGGGATGCTCGCCCGGGGCCTGGGGCGGGTCTTTGGGAGCCGGGGGACCGGCGACCTGGCGCGGCTCGCGCTGGCGTGCGACGAGGCCGCCTTCGCCGGGTACGCCCGGTGGGAGATCAACGAACGGTGGGACACCTGCGCGACCCGCCGCGGCGTCGGCCGCCACGAGGCCGAGCTCGCCTTCATCGCCCGCCTGTCGCGCCGCGGCGCCGCGCTCCCCGGGCCCTTCCGCTGGAGCGTCAGGTTCCGCCACTACCTGGCCGAGCGCGACGTGTACGTGAGGTCGACGGCGGCCATGATCTTCGCCCTTAGGCGGCGGATGGCCCGCGACGGCAAGAGCCCCCGCATCGCACGGGGAATATCAGCTCTCCTCGGCCATGCGGACCAGTTTGCGGCGTCGGTGCGCGCCGGTCGAAGGGCCGCCCGGGAGCTCTGGCGTCTGACCCGCGACCGCCGCATCGCCGGCCCGAACGAGAGGGTCGTCCGGCAGGACGCCGTCCGCCTGAAGGCGCTTCGCCGGTGGATCCTCGGCTGCGCCGCCGATCCCCGGCGCCTTGCGGGCTCGTCCCCCGTCTGCGGTGCCTGGCAGCTTCGCTTCGACGTCCTGGTCGAGCGCCCCGCGCTCCAGAGGGTCGCGGTCGAGCTGCGGGGCAAGGACGGGGCCTGGCGCACCCTCCACGCGCGGACCACGATCGAGTTCCGCGCCCTGGCCGCGAGACCCAGGACGTCCATCCGGAGGGAGTTCTCGGTCCCCGTGCCCGGGCCGGGCTCGGCGCTGCGGATCGCGGTTCGGGGGATCGGGCGGGTCGCGATCGCCCAGGTCGAGCTTACGGACGGGGTCACCCTCCTGCGCCCCAGGGGCTGGAGCGCCGCCCGCCGCAGGGCCATCGGCGCCGCGGCGCCACGCGCGGGTTTCCCCACGGTCGACTGGGGGACGAACACCGGCGCCGTCGCCCTCGATTTCGGTAAATAAAATGGCCCGGCTTTTCAGCCGGGCCATTGAAGGGTAACGAGACCTTAGGTACGGCTTAGAAGCTGTACTTGCAGTCGACGTAGAACATGCGGCCGATGGCGCCGTCGTAGGTGCCAACGTCAGCCGTCGTCTGACCGCCGAACGCGTTCGGGGCGATCGGGGGCTGCTTGTCGGCGATGTTGTTGCAGCCGACCGTGACCTTCAGGCCATCGAGCCACTTGTTCAAGTGGAGGTGGCTGAAGTTGTAGCCGAGGCCGACGTCGAACGAGGTGAAGGACGAGACGCTCTCGAACCCGTACTGGTTGTCGCCGCCGACGCCGATGTCCTGGACGCTCGAGACATAGGTGACACCAAGGAAGGCATTGAGCCCCTTGTTGTTCCAGCCGAACGTCGTGTGGGTGCGCCACTTCGGGACGGTGCTCAGGTTCGTGGAGGCGTATCCGGCGTACTGGTAGTACGGCTCGGTCGGGATCAGCTCTTCCTCATAGCTGTTGTACCAGGTCCAGACCGAGGAGATGTCGAACGTGCCGACGCCGGCGACCTTCTTCGTGTACTCGATGTCGAAGTCGGTGCTGCTCACCTTGATTCCGGCCAGGTTCACGTTGTTGGCGATGACGTAGATCGACTGCGGCGAGCGGCTGCTGATGCCGCCCGGGCCGGCGACCTCGGGGCCCGACGGGGTGTTGTAGTGCACCTGGGCGAAGTACGGCGACGCGGTGCCGAGGAGCTCGACGCTCTGGATGATGGAGTTCGCCGGGACGGTCCCAACGATCTGCTTCATCTGGATGTCCGAGTAGTCGACCGTGATCGACAGGCCATCGACCATCTTGGGCGTCCAGACGAACCCGGCCGTCCAGGACTTGGCGGTCGTGGGCTTGAGGTCCGGATTCGAGCCGCCCGTCTGGTTGAACTGGGCCGACTTCGTGCCGCCGGCCGCGGTCGTGTAGGTGATGTCGTCGGTCGATCCCGAGCTCTGCGGGCCGTAGAGGGCGTAGAGCTGCGGGGCGATGAACGACTTGCCCGCGGAGGCGCGGATCTTGAACTGGTCGTCCACGGGAGCCCAGCTCACGCTGACCTGCGGGTCGGTGCTGGCACCGACCTGGCCGCTGTAGTCGTCATAGCGGATGGCGCCATCGATGTTGATCGAGTGGGCGAAGGGGATGTTCTGCTTCGGGCCCGTGACCGGAATGCTCACCTCGCCGAAGTAGGAGAGGAAGTTGCGGGTCGAGTTGAAGGACTGGAACGTCGTCGCGTTGTCCCAACCAACGGTCGTGCCCGTGGAGTTGGGCAAGCTGTTGATGTCGGGGACCGCCGAGAGGCCCTCGCGCACGTACTGGACACCCACCGCGATGCCGAGCTTGCCGCCGGGAAGGTCGAACGGCGTGCCGTCGATCTTGGCGTCAAACGAGTCGAGCGTGCTGATCATGTTCACGAAGGCGGTTCCGACCACCCCGACGAATGCGCTCGAGGGGTTGGCGATCGAGAACGGGTTGATCTGGCCGTCGGCCCACGCCGCGATCAGGTTGGCGGTATCCCAGAGGCCGGGGTTTGTGTAGTGGTCGTCATACCGGTCGAGGTTCGCCGCCACTTCCCAATGCATGTCGTTCGGGAGGTCGCCGCGGAAGCCGCCCACCGCGCGGAAGAGCGTGGAGTCGTTGATGTACTGGCGCGGGTACTGGGTGTAGCGCTGGCGGACCAGAATTTCCTCGCCGCTGCCGTCGCCGTAGCCCGGGTGGGACTCAGGCGCCGACTGGTTCTGGTTGATGAACGCCGTCGAGAACGGATTGCCCGGGTTCGTCGAGGGGACGAACGAGACGCCCGCCGGCGGGGGCGAGCTCGAGAAGCCGAGCACGTTGACGTCGACCCACGGGGTGCTCAGGTACGGCACCAGGGGCTGGGCGTTCAACTGGGACAGGGTCTTCGTGTTCGCGAAGAGGGCGTTGCCGAAGGCCTCGAACGAGTTGCCCGCGATCTTGTGGTCGAGGTTGATCATCGCGCTGTAGCGCTTCAGGCTGCCGATCAGCGTCTGGTACTGGGCCAGGTTGAAGTGGTCCAGGGCCTGGGTGGAGGTCAGCGGGACGTAGGTCCCGTTGGCGACCAGCTGCTGGATCGAGCTGTTGCCACCGGTCGGGGGCGCCGTGAGGCCGGGGGCCAGGACGTAGAAGTTGTCCGAACCGGACAGGTTGTCATAGACCTCGAGGGAGCCCGGGTAGGTGTACGTGTTGTAGTACGGGTTCGTGTACGAGCGGCTCGCGAACATGACGGTGTCATGCTGCGCGTAGTCCGCCGAGACCGTGATGCTCGTCTTGTCGTTGGCGACGCCGCCGACGATGTAGGCCGAGCGCTCGGCGTAGTGGCCGGCGTCGCGGTTGAAGCCGTAGTGGCTTCCGACTTCCCAGCCGTTGTAATCCTTCTTGAGGATGATGTTGATCACGCCGCCGACGGCATCGGATCCGTAGATGGCCGAGGCGCCGTCCTGCAGGACCTCGATGTGATCGATGGCCGCAGGCGGGATCATGTTCAGGTCGACGAACTCGTAGCCGCCCTGGCTTTCCGCCGGGTCGTTGGCAACGCGCCTTCCGTCAAGGAGGACCAGCGTCGGCAGGCCCTTGAGGAAGACGGACGCGCCACCCTGGGTGGAGCCCGACAGCGTCGTCGCGTTTTCCTGGCCGATGCCGCTGATGTTTGGCGCAACCTTGCGCAGGAGGTCCAGCGTGTCGGCGGCGATACCGCTGTCCTGCATCACCTGGAAGTCCAGGTTAGCAACCGGGATCGCGAGTGCGTCAGCTGCCTGGGGGATGTTCGAACCGGTAACCACGACCTTTTCGAGGGTCGTGACATCCGATGAACCCGTGGACGATGTGGCTGTCTGCGAGTAACCCGTGTGGGTAAGGATGCCGACGGTCGCAAAAAGCGACAATGCGGCAACTAACTTCCGAATTCGGAAATAATTCATAGCTCGTTGTAGTTTGTGTTGTTGTGTTAAGCCAACGCGGCCCATGCCGCTGTATGCTTGGGGCGAAGGAAGGCGTCGGTCGCGGCGAATTGCAACCCCATTTTAACCCCTCCGTAACGCAACTAATCCTCAATATTAGGGGCCCCAACGCGAAGTTTCCCCGGTCGAACACTCCCTGTTTCCCAATCCTAGGCTCCCGGCGCATCCAGCCTTGTGCCCGGCGCAAACCGCCCTACCCTAGACCTTCCGTTCATTGATTGCGCACGTTTTCACTTTCGGGGGTGTTCTGGATTCTACCCTTGGTTGGCGTGCGTCGCTGCCTGTCGAGAGCCGAAGGACTCTCGTAAATCTCCCTTCGAAAAAACAAACGGCACACACGAAGAAATGCCTCTGGCAGCCTAATTAGGCAGCCACGTAGTACCGGCGACTCCTGCTAGCCGAATACTACGACGACAGCAGGAATAGCGCGCGGAGCGACCCGCGGTTTGCGCGCCGTATCTTCATCCGGGGGTTGGCTGGGGCTTAAGCGCGCGTTTACGCATAACCTCGGCGAGACCAATGTGACGCTACACAGGTAGACGCGGCGCGCAAAGGCCTGGGGCACCCGGGTTCAAATCCCGGCACCTCCACCATTTTGCCTTGAAGGCCTTGCATGGGGCCATCCAAGGGCTAGGCTATTGCTCGATGACGCCTGTGGCCACCAAGCGACGCCTTCACGACACCGATTCGCGATCAAAGGATTGGCTGTCGCGGTCCCACCAAGAGAGGCTGGCCGCGGTGGAGGCGATTCGCCTCACCACTCCCGACTCACCCCATGCTCAACAAGCATTTCCAAGATTTTCTCGGATTACTCGAAAAGCACGAGGTTGAATACGTGGTTGTGGGTGGATATGCTGTGGGAGTCCACGGGTTTCCCCGATATACGGGAGACATGGACGTCTTTGTTGGCATCAGCGGCGAAAATGCAGGTCGGATTGTCGACGTCTTTAACGATTTCGGATTCGCATCTCTCAATCTAAAGGCGAGCGATTTTCTCGAGCCTGACACGGTGGTCGAGGTCGGAAGGGAGCCCATGAAAATCCAGGTCCTAACAGGGATCGACGGAGTTACCTTTGACCGGTGTCGTTCCGACCGGATGTTGGTGAATGTATCTGGATTACAGGTCCCTTTCATCGGAATTGAATCTCTATTGGCCAATAAAGCAGCTTCTCCCCGGAACAAAGACCGGATCGATCTGGAGGAGCTCACCCGATTGCGGGATTTGCAAAGGAAACGGGAGATAGAACGTGAGATCGAATAGATGTCTTCATTCGAAGGTGTAGGACGCGGGCCCGACAGGGTGCCCCGCCCGATCTCAATACCCAAAGCAAGGAGACCCTTCTCGTAGAAACGAGTATTGGGATGACCGCGGACAAAGTGCGGACAATTCCGAGGGAGAACAGGCCTGCCGTCTCAATAAGAGCCCTCGGCCACCGGGCTAATCTCAGCCGATAGCGGATTCAAATCCCGGCACCTCCACCATTTTTCATGAGCTATTATTGCGCCTTAAGATACAGGATTCCTTATTTTAATAATTTAATTAAATTAAAATAAGAGTTGGCTTCATTGGGGTGCCCTATAATAAGGAATTCATGCGTGGCCCTTCAGGCTATTTCCTTCCCACCACATGTGCAGGAGAAACGGTACGGACCTTTGTCCCCAATACCCTACCTCCCAACCCGCCGATTATCTGGGACTCGTCACTTCAAGCCCTCTCCCAGAAAGCCATGCTTGCAGTGGGACGCTTAGACGGGCTCACCGGGCAACTACCTGACGTCAGCCAGTTCCTCTATACCTATATCAGGAAGGAGGCCTTACTTTCT
>Ga0265314_10001113_pt1 | contig 31056 bp, 19 predicted proteins | sample 4126metaG_FD_203106 | JGI IMG/M metagenome (GOLD analysis project Ga0265314, IMG submission 203106) | Rhizosphere microbial communities from Carex aquatilis grown in University of Washington, Seatle, WA, United States - 4-1-26 metaG | ecosystem: Host-associated > Plants > Roots > Rhizosphere >... | reverse complement strand
TTTTCAATGTCGCGCAGCGCCGTTTCGCGGAGCGGATCGCGCGCCGCGCCCTTTTCCGCGTCGCCGATGATCTGGGCTTCCAGCACGCCGACTTTTTTCTTCAATTGCTTGAGGATGATTTCGGCCTTAATGGGATAAAAATACATGCCGATGTCGAGCGACCGGTTCATGCCGATGATCGGCGACGACCAGCCGACGGCCAAGTAGCGCGGATAGGTAATGACGAAGATCGTGCGCGCAAAAAGGTCGCCCAAACGCACAAAGGTGGGGCTGATCTCGAAAGACGCCGGCGCGATCAGTTCGCGGACGTTAACGACGCCGCGGCGGAAGACGCGCTCCTCTTCAAGCGTGATCTTCTCCTCGCCCAGCATGGCAACCTCTTCGGCCGAGCGTTCCTTGGCGGTGACTTTTTTCTTGTTTCCAAATAAGGGCATAGCGTTATGAACCATGGACCATGAACCATGAACCATTCTTGTCGAACGGGGCTCGACCGAAGTGTTGAACGGTACGTGGTATGTGGTACGTGGTATGTGGTACGTGGTCCATACTTAAATCTCTACTTGCAGCTTATCGACATCGCCCAGCTTTTGCGTTTCGCCGACGGACGGGTTGTAGGCGGAGTAATAAAGCTCGATCAATGTTTGCGTATTGAGCGTGGCGGCGGAAAGACCCATGCTTTGCAGTCCCCCCATGATCCGCGAGAGGCGCAACTCCAAGCCGGCCTTCCTGTCCTGAAATTGCTTGTCACGCAGCTTGATGGCGACCCCCGGCGACAGAATTTCCTTAAGCCGCGTCCAAAAACTCTTGTTCTTGGCGGTGAAGGGATCAAAAGGCACGACGATATAGAAACGCTTGTTCATGATCTCGCCCAGATCGACCAGGTCTTTGATGAAGGCGCGATAATCGGAAATTTGCGCGCGCAGCAGATCATTGGTCTGCTCGCGTTCTTTTTGCACCAGCTGGACCATGTAGGCGTCAATATTCAGCTTGCGCGACTGAATGACCACCTCGATCGGATGCTCCAAGCTGTTCAAGAAACTGACATACGCGGAGATGATCGCCTCTTGCTCGTCCTCGGACTTAAGGGCGAAGTTGATCGAGGAAACCAAAACAACGGCGCGCAAAGTTCCGTCTTTAAGCACGACGGTATCGTCGCGAATTTCGGCAATATCAAGAAAGCGCACCGTCGACGGTCCCGGCTTTGGCTTGGCTAATTTTGGCGATTGCATTTCAGGCATGTCGGAGCCCCTCGATAAACTCGGGGCGATTCATGATTCAGGAATCATGATTCAGGAATCCGGCCGTATTCTTGAATCATATGTCTTGTGTCGTGAATCGCCGCGCAAAACGCGGCTATCACTTCCAATCATCCGGGTTATAGACGCCGCCGGTGTTGGCGACGAGCGTCAGTTCTTGGAGGCGCGAGCTGACGATCTCCTCTTTTGGCGCTTCAGCTTTTGGCGGCGCAATGGGCGCGGCGGCAAGACTCGCGCGCAATTCCGCATCGTTCATTTCCTTGTACCAAACCCTCGTTTTCGGCCGACGCATGGTCTGCAAAATATTCAGAAAGAACATGTGGAAAGGCGCGCCGTTAACGCGGGCGAAAGCAAAGGTCGCGGCGATCCCGACGATCGGCAAGCCGGTCAACACGAAATACAGAAAACGCAAGATCTTATACATGACAAACAAGATCATTGTCGTGGCCATGATAATCAAAAATTGCCGGGTCGTAATAGGGCCAATGATCTTGTCTTCGACGTCAATGAATTGCGGGACAACGAACTGCTGCGGCATACGGAGCCCCGCCTTGGCGGGGCGATTCATGATTCAGGAATCTGGAATCAGGAATTGATCGGATTCTTGATTCTTGATTCTTGCGTCGTGAATCGCAGTTGAAGGCCTACGCCTTCAGCTGCCGGTTCAATTCCATTATAGCACGAACTTCGCGTTCGGTGGGCGTTTCGCGGCCGGCGGCCTGGCTGTCCGCGATCGCGGCGGCAATTTGCTTGCCGCCGGAGAACGCCGCATTGATCACTTCCAAATACCGCTTGTAAACTTCCGAACCTTGCCACGCCTTAATGCCCGCGATCCGCTGGGTATAAGCGCTTTCTTCCAGAACATCAAGCTTGTCGGATATTTTACGGCAAGCTTCGACCGGATCGGCGGAAAGGCGCCTGAAGTCGGCCAAAGTTATGATGGCGAGCTCTTGGACCGGACCGGTGAGGCGCGCGGCCGGCTGGGACGAGCTTAGCGGCCTAACGTCTTGCATTTTTGGGGAAGGCGCGGCCATGCGCGGCGGCGCAATTGGCGGCGATGGCATGACCGGCGCGGCGGGACGGGGCGTCGGCATTGGAACGACAGGCGGCAAAGGGGTCGGGGCGGGCGGCCGGGGCGGCGGAATGACCGGTGTCGGCGCGGCGGCAATAACCGGAGCGGCCGGCGCTGGCACGATCGACGGACGCTGAACCGCCGGAACCGGCGGCAATGGTGCGGGCGCCTTTGGCAAAACAGACGCCGGCGCTAACGCAATTGCGGCGGCGACCGGCGGCGCGGACGGAGTCGGGATCCGGAATGGGGCCGGCGGAACAACCGGCGCCGAAGCCTTGGGCGGCGGCGCGACCGGCGCGGCCGGAACCGGAGACGGCGTTGCGGGCACGGGTGTTTTGCTCACCTTCCCGGTAAGCGAACTGTACATCCTGTCCAATTCCTCAAGCTCGCCCTTTTTTCGCGATTCATCCTTGGCAAAAGTGGCATTAACCGCATTTTTTACAAAATCGGTTTTTTCATTTTTTAAAGCCGCTTCCTTTTTGTTAACGATCAGCTTCATCTCATTCTCGACCAAGACCATGGTTTTGTCGGCATCGGCGTCGGAAAAACCTAAACCGCCTTTGGCCGTTTCGCGAACCAAAATATCGCGCGTTTCCGCCGCATCGCGAATGCCCTTAAGGCGCGAAGCAATGACCGTCTTGTAACGCTCCTCAAGCGGAACCGACAAGGGCGTGCTGGTGGCATCCGTGACCGCGCTAACGCATTTTTTGATCTCCTCTTCCATGTCAAAAAGCGCCGACGAAACAACGTTCGGCAACACCGTTTCTCTGATGATATTCGCTTCGTGCTCGTCTTCCGGCATCACGCCGTGTCCGCTCTTGGACGACGCAACCGGCGCGACCGCAGTCGTTGTCATCACTCTTGGCGCTGCCGCAACCGTCGGAATGACGGTGATTTTCGGCTCGTTTTCCGCGTCTTCCGACGCCATCACCGGCGCCGGCGGAACAACCACAACCGGTTCCGGCTCATTATCCGGAGAAATTGACACGCTGGCCACCTTGGCCGCCAGAGCTTCTACCAGCGCTTCCGCTTCTGCTTGCGGCAATTCCACTCCCCCGATCTTTTCCGCATGCACCAGCCGATTGACCGTATCGGCGTCTTTTCTCACGCCGCGCACGCGCGATTCCAAAATTTCCCGCAACCGCTGCTCCAAATGCGCCGGCACGTTGACCGGATGCTCATGCAAAAATTCCGTGACCAAGTCGAGCGGCTTGGCCGCCCGCACCACGACCCTTTTTACGTCATAATCGGCCGGACTGATCCCCATGGCGATCAACGCTGCGGCCGCTTGCCCTTTCAGATGGTCATCGACCGGCAAAAAACGATAGCCGATAAAATCGGCGGCGAATTGCTTGAATTTATCGTCGGGCAGGACCAGCTTGGTTTTTGCCGCCGCGACAAAATCAGCGACCGAAAGATCGCCGGTATAAACTTGCTTGATGTCGTTCCTGATCGCGCGCCTTTGGTCCAAAACCAATCCGGCGGCGGAAAAAATATTCGAGCTGTCTTCTTCTTCCGGATCGACGATAAAATCGTAAATCTCCTGAGGCAACGACGCCAGCTTTTTTTCAATTGCCATTTCCTGCGCGGACAGCATATCTAAACGTCGTAATTCTTTTCAAGGTTGGCCTTGCTTCGTTCGGCCTTCTTATCCCCGGCTGCAGCTTTAATTTCCAATTCGGCGTGTTTGGCTTCGGCAATAGCGTTAACAATTTCCATTTTTGTAGCACTGTCTTCGTCATTAACGGCAATTTGTTTCATGCTGCCCAATTTACTCATGTCGACATTGGCAAGAATGGCGTCTTTAACCTTACCTTTAAACTGCGAGCGTTTGACCGAGAGCGCAACCTCGGCGCCATTTTTACCGCGGAGCGCCTTAATGAGCGCTTCTTCGTCGGCTTTCGCCGTCGCGACATTATCGAAATCTCCAGTTGTCGGATTAGCTCGAAATGTCTGGGCAATTCCACCACCAGCCCGTGCCAACCCCTCGGCGGCTTGTTGCGAATCAGCGCTATAACGATTTGTTGACGAATCAAGCCGGTTATTCGGCGCTCCTTTCAAAGCGTTCTCAACGCCGCGCTTAAAGCTTTCTTTCTTTGCCGGTGTTTTCAGGATCTCATTTAACTTCCCTTTCAGATCGTCAGCCGAGAGCCGAACGGCGATATCGACGTTTTCAAGACTATGTTCGTTAACGCTATCCGCCTTTTGCGTGCCCGTCTTAAGGTCATCAGCGAGTTTGTTCGGCGTTGGCGGGTTCTTGGCCTCCCAATCATCGATAATTGTCTCGCGTTCGCCGCCGCCGTTCTTTTTAATATGTTCGCGCTGATTAGGCGTCATGAACCCGACGATCTCCTCATTGAGGGATTTCGGGTCTAATTCGAGCAGATCAGAACCGGACATCTTTTTGACGATCTGATCGCGCTTATTCTTCGATTTTCCATCCGTTGCCGGCTCATTTTCATCAACAAGCAATGGGTTTTTCTTACGCTGTTTCTCGATCTCGTCAAGACCCGACTTGTTGTTCGTACTCTTATAATAAGCTTCCGCTTCATTAAGCGCCTTGCCTTTATCGGCATCTTGCCAGCCAGTGTCTTTCGTCGGCTTGGCGGCGGCGGCGACCTTGGCAGCCATTTGGGTGGCATTATCAACGCCGTTGCCTTTAGACATTGCAACAAGCTGTTGCGGGTTGGCGGCCTTGACCTTTTCATCCGCCTTCTTTGCACTTTCGGCGTATTCCTTGTTAGCGCTGGCGGTAAGCGCTAATCCGGCGCGGTTTGTGACGCGATTAAGAAGCGGGATCTTGTTTATGGCATTGCCGACCCGGTTTCCACCGGATAAGCTTTCGCCAACGTTTTTCTTCACCCACTTGCTGCGCGATGCCAACATAACACCCGCGCCGATCGGGCCGCCCACCAGCGCACCGGCCGCGACGGGCGCGCTTTTCCTGGCCGCCCATTTGGTGGCACCCATCGCATAACTCTTCCCTTTGCTCAATGCCGCGCCGGCGAGCGAGCCGCCGACGCCGCTGAATTCCTTGGCAAAGCCGAGGCCCATGAGGAGCATGCAGGCGGCGACGACGAAACGGATCAAATTCTCTTGCGTACAGGCGGTGGTCGCGCCGCAATCAACGGAGGTATTCTCGTTCCCTGCAGTACCCTTATCACTAAGACCGCTTGGGGCAACGATATCTGAACCGCTGGAATTCTGGAAAGACACCAACGAAAGCCAGAGGAAAAAAGCCACGATGGGACCGGTCGTCAGTTCGGCGGAAAACTTCTTCCACCAGGTGGCGTAATGCTCGTGCGTCATGTCCGACGCGCCTAAAGCAAAGGCCAGCGGCGAAAGCACAACCAGCATCCAAAGCGTCACCATGCGTACGGTAAGCGCCACGACCAAAACGGCGATGATCACAGTGATGATGATCATCATGAGCAGGGCGATGACCAACGCACCCATCATTGACGCAAAATCCAATGCGGCGGTGCCGGGAGCAACATCATTTATTTTCGAGATTCCCAGCGCTTCGACAAAATTTCCACCGGCCGCCTGCGCAAAACCGTTCACGAATGTGAGCATCACGAGCTGCGAGATGTCGATGAACAATCCGGCAATGGTCCTGCTAAAATTCACCAAGAGGGCGAAAAGAAGGATCTTAAACACTTGTTTAACGCCACCGAAACGACCCGGATTGACGATCGAACCGATCGAAACGACGAGGATAATGGCAACAAAGAACAAATTGGCCACGTCGCGAACCACGACCCAGCCGGTCGTGATGGCCGGCGAATTCATGTAATCGTTATAGCCGGCAACCAGCAGCAAGATGTGAATGAGCGCAATGGTGAGCAGGCCCAGAGTGTTGATGACAAACTGGATAAGGGCGCCGATCGCCTGCAACATCGTATTTTGAAGGAAACCGACGACGACGCTTGGCGAGGCCCCGGCCGGCTTGGCGGCCGGGGCAGGGGCGGCGGCGGGGGCGGGCGGGGTGGTGAGAGTTGGCGGTGCAAGCGCGCTTTGCGCTTGAGCGACTTGCGGCGCAACAAAAACCGCCGACGGCAAAATAACCGCGAAGGAAATAACGGCCAAGAACAAGAGTGGAACGAATTTCCGCAAATTGTGCTTCATGCGGATAAGTGGTTTCGTTTATTATAACAGATTTTTGGAATGATAGTTAGAGCAATTGGGCAAATATCTAATATCTAATTTGTAATATCTAATCCGTGTAATAAATATAATAAAAAGGCTGAATTTCTGGATAAATTCAGCCTTAACGAACTGCTATCGATTCAATCACCCATCGGCGTAAGCGTCGAGCCGTCCCAATAGGCGGTGCCGTCGCAGCCGGTTGGCTCGCAGTGGAGCCATTTACGGGCGGCGGGCGTGGCTTTGGGCGCGGTCATATACATGGCGCCGTTATTGGCAACGGTGTCGCGTGGACAAATATCGGAGGAACATGAAGCGAGCGGGACATCGGCCCAGAAATAATAGAGCCCCTTCCCCTGCCCCGTGAAGTCCCAGCAAAAACGACCGCTGTCTTCGTACGATACCGGCCCTTTGGCAGCGTCGGCGCCTGGTCCGCTCCAAATGAGCAGAACCGCTTGGTCGTCGCCGGCAAAGTAAGCAGCGTTCAGACACAGTTCGCCGCCGCCATCCGACCAAACCCATGAAAGATCGATAACGGGCGGAGGGGGATCGGTGTTTGTTGCAGTCGTTGTCGTTGTCGCGGTCGCCGTCGCGGACGGGGTGGCGGTCGTCGCCGTCGTCGCCGAGGCAGTGCCGGTCGTCGTGGCCGTCGCCGTCGCGGTTGTTGTCGCCGTGAAGGTCGGAAAGGCGGTCGTGACGGCCGTCGAACTCGCGGTATGCGTCGCCGTTGCGGCGGTTCCGGTCATCGTCGCCGTGACGGTTGAGGTTGGCGTCGGCGCGGCGGTCGAAGTTGCCGCGTCCGTGGCGGTTGCGGTTGCAACGGCCGTTGCCGCTGTTTTCGTTTCTGTTGCGGTCGCCGTAGCAGTGACGGTCGGTGCCGAGGTCGCAACGGCCGTTGCCGTCCCCGTGGAGGTAGCGGTCGGGAAAAGCCCAACCGTTTCGTCGTCGGCGCAGGTCAGCAGATATGCTTCATCAAGGCACATGACCCCGATAACACAATCGCCAATATCGTCGACTTTTCCCGCCAGCGAACCGGCGGGAATTTCAACGACATTGTCCCAATCGTAACCGGCCTCGAGAAAAACGGCGCCTGATTTTACAGGCCAGGCCATGCCGCCGGAAACGACATACGTATCGGTCTTGCCCTTTTCCTTGACCAGCGCTCCGTCCTGCAACCCGGACTCGTTTGCCGGCAAAGCCGCGGTTATTTGATCGCCGCGGCTGTAGCAATACAGCTCGGTCGCCGAAACGGTGATGATCGTGTCCGATCCATAGCCCGAGGCGGCGGCGATGGCGGCGGAAGCAAAAGGCGCCGCCGTTCCGTCGTCTTGCACCAGATAAATATATTTTCCGGTCGCCGTGGTAATGGCCGTGCCGGGCGGATGGCGGGTGACCTTGGCGCCTGACGAATGAACGGCCGTTGCCGTTCCCGTTGAAGTAGCCGTATTGATCGGCGCCGCTGTCGCGGTTGTCGTTGCCGTTGCCGTCGCAGTTGCGGTCGACGTCGGCAGAACACTGACCGAATCATCATTGGCGCAAGTGGCAAGATACGCTTCATCGAGGCAGGCAACGCCGGTGACGCAATCGCCAACGGCGTCGACCTTCGCCGCCAAGGCGCCGGCGGCTGCCGTAACGACATTATCCCAATCATAGCCGGCCTCCGTGAATACGTTCCCGTTCCTGACCGGCCAAGCCACGCTATCGGAAACAACGTAAGTGTCGGTCTTGCCGCTTTCTTTGACCAACGCGCCGTCGCGCAATTTTCCGGCGGCGGGCGCGGGCAAGGCCGCGGTTATTTGATTGCCGCGGCCATAACAATTAAGCTCGGACGCGGAAACGGTGACAATGGCGGAAGCCGGATATCCCGAAGCGGCGGCGATGGCGGCGGAAGCAAAAGGCGCGATGGTGCCGTTGTCTTGCACCAGATAAACGTACTTGCCGGTCGCCGTCGTGATGGCGGTTCCCGGAAGATGGCGCGTGACATTGGCGGCGGCAACGGTGAGCGGCGATGTGCTGGTCGCGGTCGTGGTTATGGCGGCTTTTGTTCCTCCCGCTGCGACCGTTGTTGATCGTGCCGTCGCGCTTACCGGCGCGGGCGGCGTTTCGACGGGCCCGCAGGCGGCCAACATGGCAAAACTGAATGCGATCGCGGTTCTCATGTCATTCTCCTTGTTTTCTGTTTTCAAGGGTCGTCCCCTCTTGGTTAAACGGTATCGCGCGGGCGCGATAATTTTTAGCAAAGTGTCAGCGGTGGATAACAAACGCTAAAAAAATTCAGGCTTTTGCGAAAAATATAGTGTCAGTCATCGCCAACAGCCTGCGGGCGCACGCAACTTTATCCACAGCATGCTGTTATTAAAAATATTTTCAGGCAAAAAATGACCGGCTGTTATCCACCGCCAACGCTTTTTCCCGCATATTTTTGCATTGTGTCAGCAGGTGCTGACACTTTTGTATCGCTCGTTTGCCATAGGAAATAAAATGATATCGCCGACGCCGTGTCGGCGATCAACAAGGAGAACGACCATGAGAAAGAGCGCGTTATTAGTTCCTTTATTGCTGGCGACGGCCTGCAACTTCAACCCCCCGGTCCCCGCCGCCGCAAACGACCCAAGCGTCGCGAATGGCCCAAGCGGCGCTTCCGATGAAACCGCCGACTTCACCGCTACGTTGCCCGACGGCACCGAAGTAAGCGGCGAAGACGCGTACAACGCCGCGATTGCAACGCAGGTCGATCCGGTTGAAACCATGCGGCCAATGATGCTCACGGTCGCGACCGGGAATAAAAAAGACGCCGGGCCCGCGAGCGGTCTCACCTTCGGCAAATTCCACATTGCCGTTCAAGTCGACTCGTCATACCTCGCGGGCTGCGTCAACAAGAGTTTCTTGCATTTGAAGGTGACCGTGGAAAACGACAGCATGCCGGCCAATATGGTGGAGTTGCACCTCTTGGCCTGGTTCGAGAACAGCAAGCCGTGCTTTGCCGTCATGAACACCGGTTTCATCGGCTACGGCTGGTGCTACAAAGCCTGCGTCACGAACACCAAGAACGGCCTGAAGCTCGGGATCAAGAACGGCCTCATTTCCGCCGGCGTGGTTGGCGCCACCGCCACGATTATCAGCGCCGTCGTCGCCCCGGTCGCCGAACTCGCGCTTGCGATGTGATGAAGCCGCCCGCTTCTCGCAATGCCAGCAGGAGCGATAACAACCTATCAGCCGCGTCTTGGTTCCACACCGCCATTTCAATCGCGACGCTGACCAACTCTCATTTTGCCGATGGGCGCACCCCACGCCCATCGGCACTCTTATCCCTTCGACCCAACAGAAAATGACGACCGCACTTTTTTGTTGGGTCGAACTATATGAAAAAAGAACTCACTCTGAAAAATACCAAAGCGTTCAATCTACCGTTTTCCATTTTAAAAACGGCTTGCATCGACGGAATAACGGATGTAGCGCAAAGCCGCTCCAATATAAACCAAACGCTTAGGCTGCTTATCGATGAATTCCTATATCATAAATACCCGCTATGGCGAATCAACAAAACCGTTCGCGCCCTGCGGGCGCGCGGATTAATTAAGATGGTCCGAAGCCAAAATGGCTGGCGCTATGCGCTTACCGAAAACGGAAAACACATGCTTGTCAAATATGAAATCAAACAATGCATGATTAAAAAACATAAATACTGGGATAAAAAATGGCGAGTGGTTATTTTTGACATTCGCGAAATACACAGAACCAGACGCAACGAACTTAGAAAATTATTGATCAGCCTGGGATTTAAATTACTGCATAAAAGCGTTTGGCTATTCCCTTATCCGTGCGACGACATCGTCGAATTGGCAAAAACCGCATACGGCGTTCGTCACAACACGATATATCTTGTCTGCGGGCGATTCAACGGAGATGAATGGTTTGCTTTTGATTTCAATATCGGGCTCGCCCCGAACGGTTGACCGCGCCTCTACAGAAACACATTAAAATACTGCAAACGATTAAAGTATCGTTATATTTCCACCCAACAAAAAAGTGCGACCGCACTTTTTTGTTGGGTGGTTGGTGAGGGGGTTGTGTTGATGCTAAATAACGCGCTTGATATCTGACGCTGCACTGCGAACGATGATTGCCGAACGATGATTTGACTGTTTATCAAAAATATGATTCGGTATTTTATCGAAATTTATCTATTATTAGCCAAAAAATAGGTGGATAACCTTGACAAAGTTGGTAAAATGTGATATATTAATATCACTGAAAGGTGAGGACGGGCGGGTGCCCGTAAACTCGACCTTTGACAACAATTTACCCTTTTGAAAGGAGGGTACGAGAATGACGAAGAGTGGAATGAACATGGCCCTCCTTAGGGCAATTGGCATGGTTGCAACCTTCACGATGATCGGCTGCGGGAGCGGAACTCCTGACCCAACCGCTACCGACACCGAGACGCGCACGGCGGCCTGCAAGGCACAACTCGACAATACTGGTGCCTGCTCGATCACCGACATCAACACAGATACCGCCACCGACACCACGACCGGTACCAATACCGCCACTGCATCCGTCACGGCGACCAACACGGTCACCGCCACGAACACGGTCACCGCGACCAACACGACCACAACCGTGACCAACACCAACACTGGTACCGGTACCGATACGTCCAAGGGGCCGGCTTGGTACTGCAGCTACGGCTACTACCCGACCGACCTTGCGGCTGGAAAACCACTTAGTTCTTCAGTCATCACGCTGGGCACATGGCACACCGTACAAAACAGCACCGAGTGGGTACTGAATTGCACTGTCGACAGCGAAGGCAACAGCACGTGCTGTGGTACACTGCTTGCCGAAGCCAATACCGTAAACGCTCCATCGCGAACTACATGGGGAGGCTTCTCGATGGAACACTGCATCGCCTGGGGCGTTGGCACCAGAATGGGTGAAGCACCTACCGGAGCGCCATCAATCGGTGCGACTGGATACAGTGTAAGTGGCATGGAGGTCGACCTGACTGGAAGCACCACTCGCGCCTGGCGAGATTCTGCACCAATCAAAATTACCGCCTGCCAGTAACCGCAACAACATCAACAAATAGGCGTAATCAGCCGCCGTGGCCCAAGAGGAATCTTGGGCCTTTTTCTTTTGGCCTCGATAGGCCTTGGCGCGACGCCGGTAGTATCAATAATAGTTTGCCTGGAGCGAGATTTGGTTATTGTCATACCGGCGAGCCCTGCCCCGTACCGCGATACGGGGGCCGGTATCCAGCTGACTTGCACTATGCCTGCTTATTTTAGACGGGCGTTGCTTTCTAGCTGGATCCCGGACCATGATCCAGGATGACAAGAAATAACGAACTTTAACTTAGCATGTATTCAGACACAGGATTTTGTACGGTACCGCGATGCCAATATACTAATGCATGCGAATCCGCTAATGACGTTCACATACAAAAACATCCGATCGATTGATCGGATGTTTTTATTTATTACAATTATTTATCTATGGCGAGACAACGACCTGCGGGACGGAGGAATCGGAAGTCCCTGTCGATTTCCAATTGTCGATGATCGTGATCGTCGGCGTAAAGGTGCAACCGGTGTTGGCGCCGGCGGCTTGGGCGACGGTGAAGGCGCGCGAGCCGGCCAAGGAGACCGGGTTAGCGCAAGAATAGACGTGGGTGAATTTGAACGGGTCGGTGGTGCAGGCGTCCGGCGAAACCGTTGCAAAATTGGCGCCGCTGCACCCGCCGGTCCCGTTCACTGCCGGCGCAATGTGATTTTTGTAGAAGTTGACGTTCCCCGGATCGACCAAGGTCGTGCCGTCGCCCCAGTTGATCTTCACGGAGCGGATAGGCATGTGGTCCTTGTCTGCCTGGGCGAAGAAGTTGAGGGTGGCGCGCACGCTGCCTGTGCCGTAAACAAAAGCCGTGGGCGAGGCTTGCACATTATTGATCGTGAGATTGCTCAAGTCGATGGTCGGCGCGGGCGGCGGATTAGCCGCGACCGGATACGGCTGGACTCCCGGCCCGGGAATGTCAAAATTTTTGGAGGCATCATTATACTGACCCGACCAGCCCCTGGCGAAAAGCTGTTGCATATCACCCTGCGAAGAGTATAGCGTTCCCTGGTTAAGCTGACACGAAGTTTTAGTCTTGTCTGTCTGTTCATTCACATAACCGGGTGGCGATGTCGTGGTAAATGCTCCCCAAGGTGTACATTGATTAACACCCTGGGCAGAAGGCGTACCTGCTATCTGTTTGCCTATGGGTAATACATAATCCTTTTTTGCATTCACCGAGTTGGTATATGCAACAGGGGCAAAATCCTGGCCCGTAGCAGGAGTAACAAACGGATCGGCGAACGGGTTCGAGGAACCGATGTAGGTCGCGAGGCCGCACATGCGCCCGTTAAGCGCCACGTCGAACGATTGCAAGTAGGTATAACCACGCTGACTAAGGTCGGTTGCGTTAACCGTCACGCCCTGAACCCGGGACGGATTATTATCCGACAGACGTAAGGTGACTTTGAACGAACCCTCATTACTGGTAATTTCTGACGACCAATTATTGCCTGCGGTAAGCACCAAATATGCCGCGCCAGTGCCTGAAAAATTTTCATCATCGCCATTTTGGTAACCGTCAGCCCGCAGATAACCGTAAGTATTATCAGTAACGGTTTGGAAACCTGCCGGTATACCGGTCGAAAGATTATCGATCTTTTTGGCGCAAGTGCCAGAAATATAATCACTGCCGTTCTGGTTAGCGTAATATTGACAGAGACCGTCATTTCCGTTTGATAACAATTTTACAGTTACGCGATCAATCTGGCCGGTTAGGAGGACCTTTGGTTCGACAAGGTCATAATCTGCCGTTATCGAACCAGAACTGCTCTGTGTACCATAACGGTATAAGCCAATGAGGTCGTTCGGATACGGGTTCATGCGCGACGAGCCAACCCCTTGCGCCAACGGATTGATATTGGTCGGGAAACACGGTGCCGTAGTCCCCCCACTGCCGTCTGGGCACCCACTCGACGAATTGACAGTAAGCAAGTCGCCGGAAGCGCCGTCTTTGGATAGGACGAACTTGAGCGCGGGCGAGCTTAAGACGGGCAGACCGAAACTATTCGCGGCACCGCCGAAGAATGTGTGTGACGGACCGACGTAGTCGGTGATTTGCGGAGCCGGCAGCACAGTTGTGAGACCGGGTTTAAAGTAAGTTTTATAACCAGGAATTGTCGGGTAGCTTAGGACATTCGTAGTGCTGAAAGGGACATCGTTCAAATTATATGTCAACTGCTCATTACTCTCTTCTTCAGTATATTCTGTCTGATTCACGCTCAAATCGTTGACTGGCAGACACGACAGTCCGCTCCTGCAGTCAGTGTCGCCGGTGCAGAACTGATTAATCGTTCCGCTTAGTCCGGTAGTCCCGGCCGATGCGCAGTCGGAAATCGTGTAGGCCGCGCCTTTTGTCGCTACAACACGGGTCTTGTCATAAAGATCATAATTAGCTGCCGGAATATCGCCAAGTGTGTGTCCGTGATAGTCGTAATCGCTGTAAGGAGAATAACCGGTCGCCCCGCTGCCGTTATAACTACCGCACCACGAACCGGCGTAGGAGGCGGCGTTTTCTTCGTGACCATAACCGGAATCCTGCACATCGTGATTAACGCCTTCTTTTTCGAAATAATCGCAGAACGGTATGCTGTGCGTCAAGTAATCGGTGCACTGCGAAAGCAGACGTTGGCAGTACGGATCGTTCGGATTCACCTTGGTCGTAGCCGGCGTAACCGAGGTGTCAGGAACCTGACAGCCGGGAACAGCCTGTGTAACCTTGCTGCAATTAATATTATAAATGCCAACGGTACCGGTACCGCTGTCACCGTTGCAGAATTTGCTGATGAGACCATCGCAATCGGTCGATTGTTGGGTTTCACAAGCCTGACCGTGACAGGTCTGGAAACAACCGTTATTGTGATGGATCGTGTAACCGCCGTTCGTAGCATCGGGTATCGACTGGACATTCTCATAACTAACCGGCGTCGCCGAATTGTAATCGAAATTCACATTCTGCATGAGCGTACAGATCGGGATCGTCGCCGGGCCGTTGGCGCAATCGCGCGGCTGGCAGTATTTGGCCGGGGCGGAGCAATAGCGCTCTTGGTTGATCTTGGGGATGAAGGCGGCCGTCAAGAATTGGTTCGAAGTGTCCTGACCTTGAACGGAATCGACCGGGAGCCAAGTGATGCAAGCGTTTTGACCGGCCGAGCCGTTGATCTGAAGCGTGCTGTCATGCTCCAAACAATAACCCTCTTGGCCCAAAAGCGAATCCACCTTGGTAAAGGCCGTGCATTCGCCGGTGCTCGTGCCGCTGTCGCACGACAGATTCAAGTTATCCGTCGATTCGTCGCGGTTTCCGATCGCGAGCGGGTTGCACGCTAGGCCGTCGTATTTTCCGCCGGAGCAGATGGCGTCGGGAATATCGCCTTTGGTGCCCTTAGCCGTTGTTCCGGTTGAAGCATCTTTCGGGAAATAGCGGTTCCCGACCGTGCCGTAAACCGCCTTGCGGTAGCTGCATTCGCAGTCCGCGCCTTCGCAAACATTGGCGCTGTTATAGCCGGAAACGCGCGAACCGGAGGTCAGGCTTGAAGTGTCAACCAGCACGGACTTGGGGAATGGCGCATCAGCCTCGGGGTACGCTTTGCAAGTCTGGGAAACGGTTGACGGCGTGCCGCCCGTCGTCAGCACCAGCGAGGTGGAATCGCTTTGCGTAAAGGTTGCGACCGGCTTTTGGTCGGGAATGGAGAAGCCGGAGAAGTCGTTGCCCGTGGAAGTAACGTTGCGCTTGGCGTAATACGTTGCATCGAGTTTCGCCGCCGCGCCGGTTTCCAACTGCCCCCACTGGAGACAGCGGCCATCGGCGCCTTTTTGCAAGCACGAAGCGACGCTCAAGCAGCGCGTTGAGTCGCGGCCGGTCGTGGGGTCGGTCACGGTCTGTTCGGTGTTGCACTCCAGCCATTCCGAACAAACGCGGTCGCGCGTCACCTTGAGGATGATGTTCGCGTCATTGGTAGGCGGCTTCGCGGGCGTAACGGTCGAGTCGCCGGGGGTGCTGACCGGCGGCACTAAGGCGAAACCGGCGGCTTCGCTCGCGGCGTAGGTCGCGACAGTGTCGTAATTCTTTTGCGGATTATCGGTCTGGTTCAAGAGCAAGCAGCCCTTCTTTTGCGAAACCTGCAAACCGCCTTGGTTGCTGCACGCGGCGGTCGCGTCGGTTATCTTCGAGTCATTGATGTAGTAGAACGGCCGGCCGCTCGCAAATTCGACGGTGCACTTCTGGTTGGTTGCGGCGCCGGTGGTCGCGTCAACATAGCACCAAGTTGATTGGCAGGCCGAGGTGGCGGGATTGGTTTGGTATTGGCACTCCGCCCCGATCACGGCCGGTAAAATTACCTTCCCGGGGTCGGCATGATCGGTAAATTCGGTGCATGACGTCTGTTCAGACGGACAGACGCCGGCGAAGTTATCGGGCGCAAATTGGGTGTCCAAATTCTTCCTAATTCCCATCGCCGTTCCGCCGATCACGAAATTAGGATCGCACGGTTCCGTCGTCCCCTTCTTGAACCAGCCGGAAACGGCATTGTTCTTGTATGTCGCCTTGTCTTTGTATTCGCACAGCGCATCGCCCGGATCCTTAAAGTACGACTTGTCGCCGGTCGGTGTTGTCCATTCGGTACAGCTCACCGTGTCCTGCGTGCAAAGCTGGGACTTCAAATTGTCCGGGTTGATGATCTTGTAAACCGTTTTGCCGTTCACCTTCCACGGCACGCGATGTTTGCTGGCGTCCAAGGTGTTCAGGTCGTTGTCGCCGAAGGCGGTACAGCCGACGCTCGCCGCGTCGCAGGAATGATTGCCGTCGTTGATCAAGTATTCGGTCGAATCGGGCGGGATGACGAAGGTGTCGGCGGCGGCCGAGATCTTGTATATGCCGAACGTCCCCAGCTGATTCGCGCCGCCGTCAAAACTAAAGCGGCATGAAGTGTCGCCCGGAGCCACCGAACAAACGGTCTGACCGTTGAACAAACAGTCGCGGGAATTGTTTAAGTCGACGGCGGTCGTGATCGCGCAAACGGCGTTATTGAACGAAGCGAACGGCGTGGCGGTTTCTTGCGTGTCGGTGAACGCCTCGCAGCCGACGGCGGTGGAGCGGCACAAGTGATCGAACGACTTGAGGTTGACCTGATTACCCGCGGCCGCGCCCGTGTACTGGCTGCAATTAAGCTGGGCCTGGGGCAGGCTTTGTCCGGCCGAGGTTTGGTCGCAGACCGCCGGCGTTTTCCACGAACCCGCGACCAGCGCAAACTGATCTTGCGTCTCATGAAGTTCAACGTTGTCAAAATAAATGCTTCCATTGTTCGCTCCCAAGATCAGGGTATCGGCGGCGTCAGGAGCCCAAGTTGCAATGACCGGACCCAATTCGTAACGCTGCCACTCGGAAGAGAGCTGGATCGCCGTATTAATATTCGCGGCGTCGGCAAAATAATTCGAGCGTCCCATTGCCGCCGTCAAATTCTTCGCATTGAAAAACGCATTAAGCTTGCCCGTGCCTTTGGCCCAAACAACCAAAGTGTAAGACCGTCCTTGATGCACGATCGAACTTCCGGAAGCGAAGATGTTGGCCAACGAACGGCTGGCCACGCCGTTTGTCAAGGTATAGGAATGCTGGCCAACGGTCGTTGATTCGCTTGAGACCGTGCCGTTCGTCCAGCTGTCGAGGTTGCCGCTCTCGAAATCGGAAACAAAGAGGGTTTGCACGTTGTTCCCCTGATTCCCGGTAAAGGCGCGGCAGCCGTTCAATGAGGCGGGGCAGGTCACGCTTTGCGCCGGGTAAGTGAAGTAATCGCAAGTTTTTGCGGTGTCGTCCCAAACGCCGCCGGAGCCTTGGCATTCATCTTGCGAGGACAAAGTTTTGCGATATGATTTGCAGTCGGTAGTGGCGGTAATGGTGGCGGACAGCAAACGGTAGAAGATATTTCCATCGGCATCAATGAACTCGCGGCAGTCCGGATTCTTTACCGCGCCGTTCGCGCCCTGATAAATATCCTGCGAACAGCCGGCCAAGTTGGTGCCGCTCAAATAAACCGGCCCGGGGGCGCCGGCGCTGGCCGCGCTCTTTGGAACATTGACAATGGAACCGGCAACCGAAGCGGCGGCGATCATCGTGTTATCGGCACTGACCCTGTTCACCAAAACATACGATTGAAGCTGATAGCCGGAAGCGTCCGACCCTTCCCAAGTGAAGTAATTGCCGTCGCTCACGCTGTCCGGCTGGCGGCAGGCGCGAATATAGGTGAAATACGCTTTGCTCTCGCCACCATTGGCCGAAGCCGCAAGGTCGGTGAATTCATCGCAACCGACTTGCGCCATGCCGCAAGAACGGGCGGTCGAAGGGATGAAATAGAGCGGAAATCGCGCGGTGTTCCAGCGCGTCGGCTCTTGTTTGAAGGTTGAATAGCCAACGCACTGGTTGGGGCATGCATCATTCGACGAGGTAACGGCGGTAACGGCGGTGCCGCCGGCGGTCGGCGTAAAGGCATCGCAACCGACTTCGGACTGACGGCAAACTAAGGCGTAAGAAGCGCAAGCGGCCGGATCGGTCGTTTCGCCGGTGCAGCCCAAGTAGGCGGGCGGCGCTTTAATGTCGACATTCAAGCCGGCATTGTCCGAACCGCCGACATGGAAAGCCGTGGCGGTGGAGCCTTTTTCCAATTGAACGGCATCAAGATAATAATCGCTGCCGCCAAAAGCAAAATCCAAATAGCCCGTCTTTCGGCCGGTTGAAAAAGTCATGGTATAACGCTCGTAACCGGACGATAGAGGAAAAGCCAAATTAAAAGCGCCGTTATTAACACTGACGCCAAAATCAAAGGTTCCAATGATTGAGCAGCTAACGTTTCCCGACCCGGTGGTCGAACAAGTCGGAGTGTAGGAAACGTCCCCGGTCATGTCCTGCAAGCAGGTTGAGAACGGACCGGTGGGGTGATTGCCGCTGCCGTCGGTGTAAACAAAATCCGTGCACTGATGCGGCGTTCCGTAAAACGGACCGTCGAAAGCTTTCATGATCAGCGATCCGGCGCCGGCGCCTTTGGCGTAGAAAGAGACTGTATAGAGCGTGTCCGGCTGAACTTGAACCTCGGAATAATGCTCAGAATCGGTCGGTGAGTCGTAGTTATATCCGCCCAACTTAAGGCCGCCGGCAGCCGAGACGTGCATATCGCCGATGCCGTCAAATGAATTCACGCCTTCGCGTTCGTAGGCGGCGCCCAGACTATGCCAACCGGCAGCCATTGCCCCGTCGGCAGTCGTCGTTTCCAGGCTCGGGTTGGGAATGAGGTTGGCGGTGCTGGCGCTTTTGACCGCATCAAGCGAGCGGCAGCCGGCATTCGTGGCATCGCAGTCCGGCGCTTGGCTGTTGAGGTAAGCCGATGGCTGACCGTCGGCAAAATTTCCGGTCGCATCCCCCACCGCAACGTATGGCCGGCAACCGGCGTTCGTCACGTCGCATTTTCCGTAATCAACCGTATTCTTCAACACGGAAAGATTCTTGCCTTTGGGATCGGTAAAAGAATCGCAGCTGGCGTATTGCACCGGGCAAGAAGTGGCGTCAATTTGCCAAACGCTGCGCTCGCGCGTGCAGTAGCCATAACCGCCGGTGCAGTTGCCGTTGCCGTCTTCGGAAATACACGAAGGGGCGTCAACGCAAACTTGGCCGCGTTCGCTGGTATTCGCAGCCGCGAGCGTCTGTCCGTAAACCTGCGCCTTGCATTGCGTGACCGGCAATTTAAGGATCCAGTCCGGGTCGATCAAATGATAATACCGGCTGCTTTTATCGTTAAACGCGTCAATCGCGCCCTGAAGCGTGATCGGACTGGAGTCCTTGGCCGCAGCCTCCGCCGCCAATTCCCAGCCGACGGGAATAATGCGCATGCGCCGCAACTTGATCAGGTTGGAATAGCAAAAACCCTGCGTATAGCAGTTCGGGTCGCTGTTTCTCGTGTCATTTGGCGGAATAAGCTGCCAGCCGCCATTTAACATTCCCGGCTTCTTGATCGCATCGGCAACGGAAAGATATCCGTCATCCTGGGCGGAAAGCGCGCTCACAAAACCCTGATCCATGACGCAATTCCAAATTCCGCGAGCCTCTTTGCCCGGACATGAGCTTAGGTCGCCGAGCGGGCTGTAATCGTCGATCTGGTTGACCGGCGGGGTGAAGAGCGCGGCAAAATAGGCCGAGGCCAGCGCCGCGTCGGTCGTGCCGGAAGCGGTGCCCGCCGCAACGGTCTCATTGACAACGCCTTTGCACAGATCAAAGCTCTTCCCGGCCGAGCTGGCGCAAAGCAGGTCTTTCCCGGAAAGCACGCCGCCTTTCAAATATTTATCGATCGCCTTGCTCATCAGGGTCGAGGTGAATATTTTAAGCGCGTTGGTGCCGACCGCCGCCCACAGATCCATATTGGTAATGGCCACCTGTTTTTTGAGCGCATCGGCTTTTTCCTGCTCGTTCTTCGGCGTTTTGGCGACGTCCTCGATCATGCTGGCCGGCGTTTTGATGTTGCCGGAAATTTTGTCGGTCAGCGGCTTGAACGGGCTGGTCGAGCGCTGTTTTTCCTGCGCCGCCGTCGAATTAAGCGCTTGGTTCACAATGGCGTATTGCGTATTCAAAGCGACCGACAGCCCGGAGGTTCCCATTTCAAAATTAACCTTCATGCCCGACAAAAATTGACCGGACTGAATATTGCTCTTGGTTTGCTCGTATGATTTGTAAGCCTGGGCCGCAGTACAGCTTGGTTTGGGCGCATAAAGGCGGGCCACGCCGAGCTTGATCCTCAGGTCGAGACTTAAGTTAAGCGGAGCGCAAATGCCAAAGCCGAGATACTTGGTCGACAGAGTATTGATCGAGTCGGAAACGGAATCGGCAAGAATGTTGTCATGCCAGTTATTCCAGCCGGTGATGTAGGCGAGCGGGCTTTTGCCGTTGCCGCCGGAAACGATGTAGGTGGCGGCGTTCGCGGCGATCCTTTGCGCGGCCGTGTCCGAAGCGGTCAAAACCGCGTTGGTCATTGAATACTTGAGCGCGTTCAAAATGGCATTCTTAATTCTTGTCAAAAGACTCTCAACTTGCTTAGGAACATCGGCGACGGTGGTGGAGGCGGTCGCCATTTGCGCGTTTACACGCACCGGGGAGAGTGACATCGCGCTAAAGAGGATAAATCCCAAAACGAGAACCGCAGCTGATAATTTTCTAAAATTATTATTCATGTCGGTCGCTGGTTATTGATTGACGTTGAGATTGGACATTGAACCGTTAACCGTCTTGGCGGAATCATTATACATCTGAACGAGCGTTTGGTCATCGAGTGAATTTAAAACATCGTCGGTCAGCCCTTGCTCCTTAAGCAACGCTCGGATCTGGGCCGCGTCGGTGACATCGGCCGTCGGTATCGTACCCGTGTTGGTATCGGGGGCGAGCGCCGGCGCATTGGTTCCGCCGTCTGCGCCCGACGTGTAAGCATTCATCATGTCGTTCAATGTCGCGGCATCGGAAGGCCCTTGACCGGAAGCGGTATCCGAAGACGGAGCATTGACCGGCGCCGGCGTGCCGCAATCCTGACCTTGGGGGCAATTGGGGTCCGTGCCGTTCTTCACCTCTGTGCCGTCAGGAATACCGTCGGAGTCGGAGTCCTTGATATACGGAGAGGTGTGGTATATGTAAATCTCGTCATAATCGGAAAGTCCGTCGCCGTCGGTATCCTTGTTCTTGAGCGCCTCGATATCCGCATTCGTGTTTCCGCCGTTCACCGCCTCGGAAAAACGCTGCGTAGCGGACAAATCGACCTTAAGCGGATTAAAAATGCTTTGACCGGTTCCCATAACGCCCAAAACCAGCGCTGAAGCGCCAATGAGCGTAAAAAGTATTATTGCCAGGGGGCGAGACGATCCGCTTCGCATATTCTTAGAAGGGCTAGATAAAAAAATTATACCAGAGCCGGCGCGGGTTGTCTAAGTTCTTACGAATATACGAATTACGCGAATTTTACGAATTGGCCGCGTTACTTGTTATTCGTAAAATTAGTAACGGATTCGTAAATTCGTAAGAACCTAGCGCAATTTTTTCCAAAGCTCTACCCATTTCCCCATATTGAGCGCCGCCGGACGAGAATCCGGGTCTTCACCTATCGCGGAAAGCGCGGTTTTGCACGTCTCGCGTCGACTTTTCCCCAGCATCCCGCACATCTTTTTGCGCGGGTCGGAGAAGAACCGCGCGGCAAAAGCGATAATATCTTCAGCAAAATCAATGCTTACCCCCCACCTGGCGACAAAACCTTCCGCCGAGTATGGCTTAAGGCAAATGACGGCGGAATCAACCTTGGGCGGCGGTGCAAAGGAGCCGGCCGAAACCTTGCAGACCGGCGAACAGGCCGCATACAAGTTGCACATAAGTCCGAGAAGATTGGTCGGCTTGGAAATTGGTTCTTGGTTCTTGGTTCTTACGAAGATTATTCGTTCCGCCACTTCCTTTTGCAGCATCACCACGATCCGCTCCGGGGCAGGCGGTTCGATGAGGAATTTTTTAAGAAAGGCGGAGGTAATGTTGTACGGGAGGTTGGTTATTAGCTTGTAGCTGGCAGGTTGCAGGTTGTAGTCGGCAATATTGATTTTCAAAATGTCAGCTTCGACGATCTCAATTCCCCGAGGTTCAACCTCGGAAAAACTCTTTTTTAACTCGCGCACAAAAAGCGGGTCAAGCTCGACGGCGATCAGGCGCTTAACGCGCGGCAAAAGCTCGCGGGTCATGACGCCCAAACCGGGGCCGACCTCAAGAACCGTGTCGTCCCCCGCCAGTTCGGCGGCGGCGACGATCTTGGCGACAATGTTTTTGTCGGTCAAAAAATGCTGTCCGCGCAGTTTCGACAATCGTAACTCCCCCCTACCCCCTCTTACCCTAAGCGGGGGGGAATAGAATTTAGAAGATGCCATAGAAAAGCGTCAGGGCGGCGGCTAGGATAAAAATGGCCGCCCAATTATTCGGGAAGAAATACAAGGCGATGAGCGTCATGGCGGCGGTCATGATCTTGCCGACGGTGATGCTCATTTCATAAAGCAGAGAGCTTTTCATAACCGAGTAATCGCGCGCCTTATTGTTCGCGATCGTCATGAACGGCACCTGCGAAGTAAGCCGCGAGACGCGATACAGCGCTTGGCAAACGACGATTCCCGGCGGGCTCATGCTGATCACCCTGACCACCCAGGAGAGCGCGGTCAAAAACACGCCGGCGCGCATGATGGGATGCCGGTGGTGTTTGTCGGTCATGCGTCCGACGATGATGATGGCGATGATCGCGACCGCGCCCCCGATCGTCGCGACCGCGCCGACGCCGACGTATGAAGACACAAAGCTCAAAAAGAAGATCGGCAGGATGAAATCGGAAATGAATTCTTCGCCGTAGCCGAAATGAGCGACGACGGATTTTCTGAATTCGGGACGCAGCAGCCTTTTATACGCGTCGGAATAATTGAGCGTGTGCGGGAGGAATTTTTCCGGCGTCATAAGCATGGGCACGTTCGAGAGAAGAATAACGGCGGAAACGATCATGAAAAGGACCGCGAAACCGAACTGCTGGACGATAAGACCGCCAACGATCGGCCCGAGGACCGCCGCGCCGACCGACAGGGCGGTCAGCCCCGAAAGCGTCCGGCCGCTTTCATCGTCGGTCGAATAGTTGGCCATGATCGAGCGCGCGCCCGGCCAATAGAACATGCGGAAAGCGGCAAAAGACGCCACCGCGATGACGGCGAAGATCGGCCCGTGCGGGATCCAAAAAAGCGCAAAGTAATAAAGGACAAGGAACGGCGTGGACAGGGCGATCGAATGCTCATAGCCGCGCGACCGCGCGAACGAGGCCCCCAGGGGGGCGACCAAAAAATAGAACGCGTAAGCCGCCATGTAAAAAATAATGATCGACGGCAGCTTCCAGCCGACCGACCATAAATAGATCGGCTCGAAAATGGCGGCCATGCCCGCGCCAAAATCAAAGATCGCGCTTGAAACGAAAAATTCGCGCATCTGCTGATTCATGTGCTCGGGAAAAAAACGCTTGATGCTTTCGCGAAGGGTCATGGGTTTAATGTCGTCAGCCCGAGGCTGATCCGCCTTGGGCGGAAATGACTAATATCGAATGTCGAATTCCGTCCGCCCGCTAACTCATCCCTACCCTTCCCTTATAATAAGGGAAGGATTAAGAAGCCACTCATTTTAGTTGCAGCTACTCATTGTCATCGAAGTATCTGCCCCCTCTCTTATTATAAGAGAGGGTAGGCCTGCCCCGCGAAGCTTCAGCGGAGTGGGGGTGAGTTAATTGGGTACGAATTTGATTGGACCTTTTCTCAACACTTCAATTTTCCCGTTTTCATCTACCTTAACGATAGTCGAAGGAGCACGGCGGCGCAATGCTCCGGCGTCGAGGACAATAATGTTGGAATATTCGTTCTTCGCGTCGTTCCGAGCCTGTCTGGTCGTTTTGTCCAAGGCGAGGAATCTCGAAGTTTGTTTAGAGGCTTTGGGATCCCTCGTCTGATGACTCGGGATGACGAAAATAAATTGCCGCAATAATGCCCGCACCGAATAGCACGCAGGCTGGCCTGAGATATTGGCCGAGGTGGCGACGAGCGGACGGCCCAAATATTTCGACAAGGTCCTCGCAATCTCCGAATCCGGCACGCGGACGGCGGCCGTACCTGCTAATAAAACCGCTTTCGCGATCCCCTTTTTCGCTTTAAGAACGATTGAAAGCGGGCCGGGCCAATGTTTATGGACCATGGACAATGGACAATGGACAATTTCAAAATATTTTTTAACCATCTTGATGTCGGAACAGATAACAGGCAGGGCCTTGGCGGCATCGCGGGCTTTGATCTTGAAAATTTTGGCGACGGCCTTCGCGTTGGTCGCATCGCAACCGAGGCCATAAGCGGTATCGGTCGGATAGACAACCACCGCGCCGGCGCGGAGTTGCTTGGCGACCTCTTTCAATATTTTGTTGTTTGGATTTTTGATGATGAGCATACGACGCCGACCTCATCCCTACCCTTCTCCTTGATTAAGGAGAAGGACTGGATACGTCCCCTCTCCTTATTCAAGGAGAGAGTAGGGTGAGGTTATTTTTTCTTCTCCCGGCTCCACTTCAAGAACGCTTCGGCGAACGGTTCGAGCTTGCCGTCCAAAACGCCCACCGTGTCGGAAGTTTCATATTCGGTCCGATGATCCTTCACCAAACGGTATGGCTGGAGAACATAGGAGCGTATTTGGTTGCCCCATTCGGCTTCGTGGTATTCGCCGCGAAGTTCGGCGCGTTCGGCCAAGCGCTCTTTCTCGCGCACGAGCGCGAGGCGCGCGCGCAACACTTTCATCGCCGTTTCCCGATTCTGCGATTGCGAGCGCTCGTTCTGGCAGGTCACGGTTATGCCGGTCGGAATATGGACGATGCGCACGGCCGAATAGGTCGTTTGCACGCTCTGCCCGCCGTGGCCGCTTGAAAGATAGGTGTCGATGCGCAAATCCTTGGGGTCAATTTGCAAGTCGATCTCTTCGGGCGCTTCCGGCAAAACTTCGACGAGCGCGAAGGAAGTATGGCGCATCTTCTCGGCGTCGAAGGGCGAAATGCGCACCAGCCGATGCACGCCGTGCTCGCTTTTAAGATAGCCGTAGGCGTACGGGCCTTCGATCGAAATGGTGACCGATTTGATCCCGGTCTCGTTGCCGCGGTTCTCATCGACGATCCGGGCGGTCAAGCCGCGGCGCTCGGCATAGCGCAAGTACATGCGGCAAAGCATTTCGGCCCAGTCTTGCGCTTCGGTGCCGCCGGTTCCCGCATGGATCGCCATGATCGCGTTGGCATGGTCGTATCTGCCGGAAAGCAGAACGAAAAATTCCAGCTTTTCAAAACGTTCGCGCAAGGCGATAAGGGTCTTTTGCGATTCGGCGATCATTTCCTCGTCCTTTTCCTTTTCCGCGATCGTCACCAGTTCGCCTAAATCCTTGGCGTCGCGCTCGAGCGCGTCCCATTCCAAAAGCTCGGCGCGCAGCTCGCCGGCGCGCTTCGAGGCGACCGTCGCGGCGGCCGTGTCTTTCCAAAAATCCGCATCGGACATTTCCGCTTCGATCGCGGCAAGTTCCGACCGCTTTTTATCGTGGTCAAAGTAACCCCCTCGTATCCTTGACGCGGGCGAGGAGGCCTAGGGTGTCTTTAAAAATATCGGACATAAGGACTTCGGTAAGAACCAAGGACCAAGAACCAATTTCCAAGTCCTTGGAGCTTGGTTCTCGGTTCTTGGTTTTTATTTGGAAATTGGTTCTTGGTTGTTGGTTGTTAGCTCTGCTGGTTGTTGGTTGTTACAAACGTATTTTCTTCGCGTAGCGGCCGAGGACGGGCAATTCCCAGCGTTTCCCCAGGCATGCTTGGACAAAACCGATGACTGCCGCCACGATCAAGACGACAAAACCCGCGTAGGCGGCGATCGCAACAATGGGAACGTTGCTCAAGATCCAAAGCGCGAACCAAGCCAGAAAAATGACCAGCCCCTGTTTGCCGTGAAACTCGACGAATGTATCGTCGCGGCCGATCAAAAGCGGCGCCAAAAACAGCGGCGGAAAAGGCATGTAGGCGATGGCCGCGAGGACCCTTTCTTTTTTGGTCGTATTCGTTTCCATGAATTCGAGTATAGCATTGATCACGCGACCGACAAAATTTCGCTAACCGCTCATTTTTTTGCGAGGTACCGGTCGCGTTCCGCCAAATACATTTTTTCGATGTTGGCCGCGACAATGGCGCTGCCGTAAAGGCGCACCTGGTCGATCGAGCCGTTCATGCCCCAAGCGCCGGCACCCATTCTGCCGATATATGAAGGATATGATGCCGGCTGCCCCACCCCCATGTTCGTCGCGTACGAGCTATCCAAATGACCGTTTATGTATAAGGCCATTTTATTGCCGTCGTAAGAAAAAACCACGAAGACCCAAGGCGAATTGTTGGGAATGACGGTTGAGGAGTTGAGCTGCTTCGCTCCGCCCGGCCAACCGCCGGCGACATTCCATACCGTCGCGCCCAAGACATTATAGTTAAAATAAAAATTAATTCCGCTGTACGACCCGCAGCAATCGCGCGCGTTGCTATAAATATAATTGTAAGGCCCGGAAATGTCGCCAGGCTTGACCCAGGCCGTGATCGTAAAAACCGACGGATTGAGCGCGGCGCCGCTCCCCAGCGCAACCTGCGCGCCGCCGTTAAAGCTAAGCGCGCCGCCGTTAATCCCGGCGGTCCAAGTCGCGCTGGTGACCGTTCCATTATTGCCGTTTCCGGAAGTATCGTGCGCCGTCGCGCCGCTCCCCTCGTCAAAAAGCCACTCGCCGATGATCTGGTCGCCGGCGGCGCGATAAACGCTGGCGTCGAACGATTGGCCGGCCGCGATCTTCGCCTTGTCGTTGCTGCCTTTCATGTTCACGAGCGCGATCGTCGAAAGAATGCCGATGATGGAAATGACGGTCAGAAGCTCAATGAGCGTGAAGGCTTTTCGATGATGCTTGATCATGGAGCCATTTTACAGTCATTCCAAAGATCTTGCGAATAAAAAATCTTTTTAGCAGACCGCGCGCGTTCCAATTTATTTCTTGGCAAGATACCGATCGCGCTCCGCCAAATACATTTTTTCGATGTTGGCCGCGACAATGGCACTGCCGTAAAGGCGCATCTGGTCGATCGAGCCGTTAAAACCCAAACTGGTGCAGCAAGCGAGCGCACCGATATAACTGGTGTAAGAAGCGGGCGAACCGACCCCAAGCGCCGTACTAAGCGTGTTATCCAATTGGCCGTTAATATATACGGCCATTTTATTGCCATTGTATGAAAAAGCGACAAAGGTCCAAACCTGATTATTTGATATCGTTTGATTCGACCAAAGATATGCCGCTGCCCCGTTCCAAATCTCAGCTAATAATTTATTGTTTGCCAATCTAAATCCTATCCCGTTGTAAACGCCGCAACAATCCCTGTCATTGCTGTATATATAGTCATACGATCCCGAGAAATCACCCGGCTTGACCCAAGCGGTGATCGTGAAATTCGGCGGGTTTAGCGATGCGTCGCCGCCGAGCATAACGGCGTTGCCCGACACAAAATTGAGCGCTCCGCCATTGATGCCGGCCGTCCATGACGCGCCGCTCAACGTTCCGTTATGCCCGTTTCCCGAAGTATCGCCTGCGGTCGTCCCGCTGCCCTCGTTAAAAAGCCATTCGCCAATGATCTGATCGCCGACGGCGCGGCCGATCGACGCCTCAAAACTTTTACCCGCGGCAAGCCTTGCCTTATCGTTGCTTCCCTTCATGTTCACGAGCGCGATCGTCGAAAGAATGCCGATGATGGAAATGACGGTCAGAAGCTCAATGAGCGTGAAGGCTTTTCGATGGCGTTTGATCATACGGCCATTTTACTATTTTTCGCCGCAAACAAACACCCCGCCGGGGAAACGGCGGGGGTGTTGGCCTGAAAATTGGTTCTTGGTTCTTACCGGAACGGTTAGTACATCTCTTCCATGCCGTGCGCATGGCCGCCCGCCGCTTCCTTTTCTTCCTTTTTCGGCGCGTCGGCGATGGCGGCTTCGGTCGTCAACAAGAGCGAAGCGATCGAGGCGGCATTTTGGAGCGCGGTGCGCGTCACTTTGGTCGGGTCGATGATGCCGGCCGCGACCAAATCTTCATAGCGGTCTTCGGCGGCGTTATAGCCGGTGTTGCCGGTCACTTTTTTCAATTCTTCCAAAATGACCGAGCCGTCCTTGCCGGCATTTTCCGCAATTTGGCGGACCGGCGCGGTCAGCGCCTTGCGCAGAATGTTCACGCCAACCTTTTCATCGCCTTCGGCCACAACCTTGTCGAGCGCGGGCAATACGCGCACGAGCGCCACGCCGCCGCCCACCACAATTCCCTCTTCGACGGCGGCCTTGGTCGCGGCCACCGCGTCCTCAATGCGCTGTTTCACTTCTTTCATTTCCGTTTCGGTCGCGGCGCCGACCTTAATGACGGCCACGCCGCCGGCGAGTTTCGCCAAGCGCTCCTGCAATTTTTCCTTGTCGAATTCCGATTCCGAAACAACCATGAGCGCCTTGAGTTGGGCGACGCGCTCCTTGACCTTGGCCTCAATGCCCTTGCCTTCGACGATCGTGGTCGCGTCCTTGGTCGAAACAACCTTGCGCGCGCGGCCCAAGTCGGCGAGCTCGACGTTCTCCAGCTTCAAGCCGACGTCTTCCGAAATAACCCGGCCGCCGGTCAACACGGCGATGTCTTCGAGCATTTCCTTGCGGCGATCGCCAAAACCCGGCGCTTTGATCGCCAGCGTGTTAAAAGTGCCGCGAATCTTGTTCAAAACCAGGGTCGTAAGCGCCTGTCCGTCGATGTCTTCGGCGATGATCACCAAGTCCTTGCGGCCGGCGGCGATGATCTTTTCGAGGATCGGCAGAATTTCTTCGACCGACGAGACCTTGCGGTCGGAGAGCAAAATGTACGGATCGGAGTATTCGGCTTCCATGCGCGCCGGATCCGTCACCATGTACGGGGCGACATAGCCGCGGTCAAAACGCATGCCCTTTACCACTTCGCGCGAAAGCCCGAAGGTCTGCGCTTCTTCGACGGTGATGACGATCTCCTTAATGTCCTTAACTTCCTTGGAAACCTCTTTCATCGCTTCGGCGATCTGCTTGCCGATCTCTTTGTCGTTCGCCGAAATCGACGCGACCTGCTCGATCTCGGCATGCGTCTTGATCTCTTTGGAAATTCCCTTGAGTCCTTCGACGATCGCAATGACCGCGCGATCAAGGCCGCGTTTGAGCGCGACCGGATTGACGCCCGCGGCCACGGCCTTCATGCCTTCGTCAACGATCGATTGCGCGAGAATGGTGGCCGTGGTGGTGCCGTCGCCCGCAACCTCGTTGGTCTTGGAAGCGACTTCTTTGACGAGTTCCGCGCCCAAGTTCTCAAACTTGTCCTCGAGCGAAATTTCCTTGGCAACCGTGACGCCGTCCTTGGTGATGGTCGGCGCGCCGTAGCCTTTGTCGATCACAACATTGCGCCCCTTGGGACCCAGGGTGACCTTCACGGCATTCGCGAGCTTATCGACGCCGCGGCGCAGGGCATGGCGGCAGTGTTCGGCGTATAAAATTTGTTTGGCAGACATAATTTTTTAGGTTACAGGTGTTAGGTTTTAGGTATCAGGTTCAAGATGGAAGGTATTAGTTACGAACCTAAAACCTATTACCTTGAACCTTTAACCTATTTAACAATGGCCAGCACATCGTCTTCGCGGATGACTAAGTATTCTTCTTTGCCGACCTTCACTTCGTCGGGGCTGTATTTTTTAAAAACGACAACGTCCCCTATTTTCACCGAAAGCGCGGCGCGGTTTCCATTCTCCAATAGCTTGCCCGGACCGACGGCGATGACTTCGCCCTTTTCCGGCTTTTCCTTGTCCGCCGTTTCCGGAAGAATAATGCCGCCGACCGTCTTTTGCTCGGTCACGGCTTTGACAACAAGGTGATCGTTAAGTGGCATTAAGGCCATATACTGGGTGTTAGGTTTTAGGTGTTAGGTGTTAGGTTTTAGGTTCGATCCTAAAAGCTAACAGCTCAAACCTAATGCATTTCCGATGGAATAAGTAGATTAGCAGACTTCCTCTTAGAGTGCTAATCGCGTGAACTTATCTTAGGAAAATAGGCCCTTTGCGTCAAGTGCCCGATCAGCGATTTAAAAATCCCTCTGCCGCATTTCGGCGACAGAGGGACGAATTGTCAGCGGCACTGATTACAGGCAATTCTTTCGGTAAGAACTGCCGGGGATGAGCGCGTTGTCAGATGAGAGGCCAAGAGCGAAGCCAGCCGTGCAGGTGCAAAGGCCGTCCGACCCGACGGTATCGTCTCTCCCCCACCAGAGGAACGGTTCTTGGATGCTCAAGGCGTTCGCGTACCAATTCGAGGTTCCGCAGTTGAGGAAACTAAACCGGTACGGAAGCGCGTTCTTTTTGCAGTCAAGAAACGGCATGCCGACCGTGAGATCCGATTTTTTGATCGTCACGCGCGCCAAGCCGTCCGCATCGAGAACAAGCCGCTTCCCCGACCAATTGAACCACGGCAAATTGCCGACGATGCAGGTATTGTTCTTATCGGTTTTGAGGACCGACGGATCAATGACCAGCGTGATCGAGACGCCGTCTTCGATGGCCGTGACCGCGAACTTGACGGTCGCAACGATCGAAGTTGCCGTTACCGTCGAAGCAGTAGCAGTTGCCGTTGCCGTCACCGTCACTGTTGGCAGAACCGTAACCGTTGCCGCATCAGGAATTTCCAAAAGCGGCGCATCAATCCCGGCATCGGGAACAGCCGGTTGCTGCGGTTCTGGTCCTGCTTGCGCAGGTTCGGGAACGATCGGCACCGAAGGCTCGGGAACCGGTTCGGGCGCCGTCTGTGTCGGTTCGGGAACGGTCGGCG
>Ga0265314_10001111_pt1 | contig 31095 bp, 27 predicted proteins | sample 4126metaG_FD_203106 | JGI IMG/M metagenome (GOLD analysis project Ga0265314, IMG submission 203106) | Rhizosphere microbial communities from Carex aquatilis grown in University of Washington, Seatle, WA, United States - 4-1-26 metaG | ecosystem: Host-associated > Plants > Roots > Rhizosphere >... | reverse complement strand
AGCGGCCTGAACTTTTTCTTATCGTCGCTGTTTTTCAATATCTTCCCGCTGCCGCAGCGCGAAGCCGGCGCCATGGAAGCGCTGCGATATGCCGGACGCCTGATGAGCGAAGGCTGGTCTGTGTTGATTTTTCCGGAAGGCGATCGGACGGATGCGGGCGAAATTCACCCCTTCCAGCCGGGCGTGGGGATGATGGCATCGCGGCTGGCCGCACGAGTTGTCCCGCTGCGCCTGGAAGGCCTAGAGCGGATCCTCCACAAGAGCTGGCGCATGGCCAAGCCGGGCCGCGCGCGGGTCACATTTGGTACACCGCTGATTTTGGAAGGAGACGACTACACTTCGCTCGCACGGCGGGTCGAAGCGGCAGTGCGAGCGCTCTGAATTACTTCGCGCCCTGCAGAATGTTCTCCAGTTCGTCCACGCCGGCTTTGGCGACGATACCGTCCTGAGGGGATGTGGCGCCGCTGATTCCGATGGCCCCGACAATTTTTCCGTAAGCCATCAGCGGAAGGCCGCCTTCCACCGGCACGGCGTTGGCCAACGCCATCACCACGACGCGTCCGCCTGACACCGCATCTTCCAGCGCTTTGGTTGGACGCTTGAACAACAGCGCGCTGCGAGCTTTGGCGATGGAGACTTCCTGGCTGGCCAGCTGCGAATCGTCCATGCGCTCGAGAAACATGAGGTTGCCGCCGTCATCGACGATGGCGACGAAGATGTTCCAGTTGTTGTTTGCCGCCTCTTGTTCGGCTGCGGCGGCGATACGCTTGGCGACGGCCAGGGTCAGAGCTTTCTTATCGGCGAGCATGTCGCTCAGTGTAGCAATGGCCGGCCGTGCGGCGGATTATTGCCGAAGAGCATAATGGTTGCATGCGATTTATCGCCGTGATCGCTTTCGTGGCCGGGATTGCAACAGGTCAAACACCGGCCCCTGACTGGAAAACAATCGACTGGAAAAACCAGGAGGCAGAGATCCTGCGCCACTACAGCGCCCTGGTCCAGATCGATTCGAGCAATCCTCCCGGGAACGAAACCTTAGTGGTCAATTACATTAAGAAAGTTTTCGACGCGGAGGGCATCCCGTCGCAGATTTTCGCGCTGGAGCCTGCGCGGGCCAACCTGGTGGCGAGGATCAAGGGCAACGGTAGCAAGCGCCCGATCCTGATCATGGCGCATACCGACGTGGTCGGCGTTCAGCGCGAAAAGTGGCCGGTGGATCCGTTCGGCGCCATTCGCAAGGATGGGTACGTCTGGGGTCGCGGCACCGTGGACGATAAGGACAAGCTGGCCGCGAATCTGATGCTCATGCTGCTGATGAAGCGCAACGGTACGAAGCTCGACCGCGATGTGATCTTCCTGGCCGAATCGGGCGAGGAGGGGACCACCAAGCCGGGAATCGAGTTCATGGTGAATGAGCATTTCAGCCAGATCGAAGCCGAGTTCTGCCTGACCGAAGGCGGAGGCGCGACACTCAGTGGCGGGCGTGTCACGGCTGTAACAATTTCGACGACCGAGAAACTGCCGCGACGGATCCGGCTGGTGGTGAACGGGACGTCCGGGCATGGATCGATTCCTCGCACCGATAACGCGCTGGTGCATCTGTCGGCAGCCGTGGCGAAGATCGGCACCTGGGAGACTCCGCTCCGCCTGAACGACACCACCCGAACCTATTTCGAACGGCTGGCCGGCATCAGTTCGCCCGAAGTGGCGGCGCGCTACAACGGAATCACCGATCCCAAGCGCGGCGCGGCCATCCAGCGTTATCTGGCCGAGAACGAGCCGATGCACTATTCCATGCTGCGCACTTCGGTGGTCCCCACCATTCTCAGCGCCGGATTCCGCATGAACGTGATTCCATCGCAGGCGGAAGCCACTATCGATGTCCGCATGGCGCCGGGCGAAGACGACAAGACCTTCTTCGATCAGATGCAGCGCCTGATCGGCGATCCGGCGGTGAAGATCGAACATTTGACGGATGGTGAGCGGCCTCCGACGTCTCCGTCGCGCCTCGACACGGATATGTTCCGCGCGCTCGAGACCGTGAGCAAGCGAATTTATCCCGGCTCGATAACCCTTCCCACAATGCTGACGGGCGCGACCGACATGGCTTTTCTGCGAGCGAAAGGAATGCAGAGCTACGGCATCGGTCCGGCCGCGAGCGATACGGATCGCACCAATTACGGCGCGCATAGCGACGTTGAGCGCCTGCTGGAATCGTCGCTTTATAGCTTCACGCGGTTTACCTGGGAGTCGGTCATGGAAGTCTCGGCGAGCAAGTAGGTTTGCAGACGACAATGCCACGGGCGATTACCCGAGAGGTCGGCCCGGCGATCGTGAGCTGCGAGCTGGAATTTCTGGATCGCGAGCCGATCGATCTGGCGTTAGCGATCGAACAGCACCGGCAATATCAGGCGTGTTTGGGGGACCTGGGCGTGTGCGTTGAAGTACTGCCTGCGGAACTCGATATGCCAGACAGCGTTTTCGTCGAGGATCCGGCGATCGTACTGGATGAGATCGCGGTGATGACCCGCATGGGAGCGCCGTCGCGGCGGGGCGAAGGAGAGTCGCTGGCGCGGGCGCTGGGAAAGTATCGGGAACTGCGTCACATCGTCGAACCGGCGACTCTGGAAGGCGGCGACGTGATGCGCATCGGCAAGACGCTCTACGTGGGATACTCGCGGCGAACGAACGTCGCGGGCATCCAGCAACTCGCGACCATACTGCATCCGCTGGGATACTTCGTCGTGCCGGTGGAGGTTCGAGGCTGCCTGCACCTGAAGACCGCCTGCACCTACGTCGGCGAGGACACCATACTGGCGAACCGCGACTGGATGGATGCGGATGCTTTCTGCTCGCTAAAGTTTCTGGATGTTCCGGAGCCTCGCGGCGCGAATGCCTTGCGGATCGGCGACACGGTCGTGATGCCCGCGGCGTTCCCTCGGACTGGCGAATTGCTGGAGCGCTCAGGCTTCCGGGTGCGCAGGATCGACAACTCGGAAATGCTGAAAGCCGAAGCGGGCGTGACTTGCACGAGCCTGATTTTTGAGACTTAGTGCCCCCGCCCTTACGGGCGCGGCTAAAATCTCACTAAGGAGCCTTGCAGCGCCGCGACCGATTCCGGCGAGCCGGTGAACATATCCGGCGGAAATCGACGGACGCGAGCAATCTCGCTGGCGATGGCACCCGCGCTGAAATTGTTCACGCCCATGCCGGCCAGATATTGCAGGCGGAGGTCGATATCGCGATTGATCTGGGCGTTCGCGAGCCATGGCTTCAGATCCGATGCGCGCCCGAGATACGTATCCAGCAGGCTCATCGCGCTCGGGAACCCTACCTGTTGCAGCGACGCGCGCACTTTCGCATAATCTGGGCGATCCAGGCGGGCTTGTAGCGCGTCCACGTCGATCTTGGTCGGCTCGACCTGTCCTAGCAGGACCACGTCGTAGCCCTGGCCGTTGTTGTCGTTGGCCCAGATGGTTCCGTTGGGGAACACGTCGAAGAACGTGGCGATCTCGCTCTTTACCGTGTCCGGATCGCTCTCATAGAGCGGGACCCACTGCGTGATCACCCCTCCCGGCTTCAGATGGTGCTTGCACTCTTCGAAATACTCTTTCGAGTACAACGTCGCCGCGCCCTTCACCCAGGGATGAATCGGATCGGAAGTAATGATGTCGAATTTCTCCGCCGTGGTCAGTACGAAGTGACGCGCGTCGTCATAGTGAATGTCCGTACGCGGATCGTTCAGTACGTGGTAGTTCTCCTCGCCGAAGTATCGCGTGGCCGCGGGCGGGATCAGCCTCTCGATCTCGCAGATGACGATCCGCATGATCTCGGGATACGTGGTGAACGTTCCCGCGGTAACGCCCGCGCCGAAACCGACAATGAGCACCGAGCGCGGGTCTTTATCCACCAGCGCGGAAATGTGCCCCAGCATGCGTTGGAGCCGCATATCGAATGGCTCGGTCGACGCTTCGACTTTCCCGCTGACGTGGAAATAGCGCTGGCCGCTGGGAAGCTGCGAAATGACCACGGACGAATTCATCCCTTCGCCGATGTAGAGAGGCTGGCCGGCATCGGTCGTCGTGATGCTGCGGCGGCCGTACGCCAATGACTGCCAGGGGACGTCGTCCGCCGACCAGACGAGGAATAAGATCGCGACACAACCGGCGGCCACATATCCGGCGGCCTCTTTCCCCAGGTATGCGAGCGCCGTTACCGCGGCGACGGCGGAGAAGATCATCAGCGCTCGCTCGGCATCTCGAGTCCCGACCAAAGGAATGATCACGATGCTGAACGCGAGCGCGCCGAGAATCGCACCCACGGTATTCGCCGCGTAGGTTTCACCGGCGAGGCGTCCGGGATCTTCGCCCGCCGCTGCCACAGCCGCGAGCGCCAGTGGAAAGCTCGCGCCCCACATGAGCGTGGCGGGCAGCACAGCCCAGAGACTGCGCACCAGATCGATCTGGAAGGTGAACCATGGGCTGGTGGACAGAATGGGATTCACGGGCCAGAAGGGAATCGAATCGGCCAGCATGTAGGCTGTCCAACCGATGCCGGCAGCCGCCAGAAACTGGCAGAGTCCCAGCGCTACCCGCGGCCTCGCGATCGATCGCGCCAGCAAAGCTCCCGCACTGCTGCCGATTCCCAATCCGACCAGAAACACCGCGAGAATCACCGAGAATGTGTACACCGTGGCGCCCATCATGATCGCCAGCAGCCGCGTCCAGACGACTTCGGCGCCCAGGGCGCACATACCGGAGATCCCGATGACGATGTAAACGATCTTGGCGTCAGGCGCGCGCACGGGCGCCGACGCCGTGGCTGCTTCGGTCGGTCGGTACTCAGTCGATCGAGCCAGCAGCAGCGCGAGAACGCCCACTGCGGCGTTGATGAGCACGGCCGTGTAGGTGGTAGTCGCCATGTCATAGATACGCAGCAGGTAGAATCCGGCGATCAGGCTTCCGGCCACCGCCCCCGCGATGTTTCCGCCGTAGAAGAATCCGAGCCAGGAGATACCGCTCGGCGTGGTCTCGATCCAGCGCGCGATGGCGGGGAGCGATGCACCCATCAACAGCGTCGGCGGCAAGAGGCATATCGCCGCCACCACGGCCCGCAGGAAAACGCCTTGGAGCCCGATGCTGGCGACGGCGGCGTAGACTCGATCGAGCACGGGAATCAGCCACAGGACCAGCAGGCCCAGCACGCCGATCCCCAGTTCGAGATAGGCGTACACACGCAAGGGATGATGCCGCGTCGAAATTTTCTTAGGAAGCAGGATGCTGCCGAGGCACATCCCGCCCATGAATGTTCCCAGCAACGCGCCCAAAGAGACTGCGGACGAGCCGATCGCCAACTGAAGCAGTTGGAACCAGACGATTTCGTAAATCAGCGCCGCGCAGCCGCTTCCGGCGAACAGGATCAGCAGGATGGGAAGGTACGGCCGCGAGAAACTTTGGTGTTGTTCCATGTAAACGGTTTATGATACCGATAGTGACGACCTTCACGGCGATTCTAGTTACCCAAGACGATGGAAAGACTTCTGCATCCATCCAGAAACTCGAGCGTTCGGCCCTTCCGCCCGGCGAAGTTCTGGTGCGGATCGCCTATTCCAGCTTGAATTATAAGGACGGACTGGCGGTCACCGGCAGGCCCGGCGTGATCCGCAACTTTCCGATGGTTCCCGGCGTCGATTTCGCGGGGACGGTAGAAGAGTCGTCCTCGGCCGACTTCAAGCCGGGCGATGAAGTGGTCGTTACCGGGTGCGGAACATCGGAAACCATGTGGGGCGGCTATGCGCAACTGGCGAGGTTGAATGCCGAGCACATCGTACCACTGCCCAACGGGATGACGCTGGTCCAGGCCATGGGGATCGGTACGGCCGGTTTCACCGCGATGCAGAGTTTGCTCGCGCTCGAAAAGCACGGGCTGAAGCCGGGGGGCCGCGAGGTGCTGGTCACCGGCGCCGCGGGCGGGGTCGGGAGCCTGGCGATCGCGCTGCTGGCGAATCTCGGCTACAAGGTCGTTGCATCCACGGGTCGGCCGGAGTTGCACCACTACCTGCGCAGCCTGGGCGCAGCGGAAATGCTGAGCCGAACCACATTGGCAACACCGTCAAAACGCCCGTTGGATGCCGAACGGTGGGCGGCGGCCATCGATTCTGTTGGCGGTGAAACGCTCGCGGCGATTCTGCGGTCGCTCGAATCGCGCGGAAGCGTGGCGGCATGTGGACTGGCGGGCGGAGCTGCGCTCAATACGACGGTTTTCCCTTTCATCCTGCGCGGCGTGAACCTGTTGGGGATCGATTCGTCGAAGGCGTCGAAGGCGCTGCGTCTGGAGATCTGGTCTCGGCTGGCGAAGGATCTTCCGGTGAAGCTGGTCGACTCCCTGACCGATGTCGCCCCGCTGGGGAAAGTGTTCGAGCTGGGCGAAAAGATTCTCGCGGGGCAGATTCGGGGCCGGATGGTGATCGACGTAAACGCGTGATGGTAGATTCAAGGTGATGCGCGCTTCGCTCGCCTTCGGCCGCAACGGCCTCGAGATCGATCTTCCCGATACGCACGAATATAGCGTTCTCCAGTGCCCTTCGATCGCGGCCCTGGCAGATCCCGTCGCGTCGATCGAAGCTGCATTGGATCGGCCCATCCAAGGTGAGTCGCTAGCTTCGCTAGCGACAGGAAAGAGATCTGCCGCGATCTCGGTCTGCGACATCACCCGCCCCGCGCCGAATCCTATCGTCCTGCCGCCTCTGCTGCGGCGTTTGCAGGCCGCGGGCATTCCGAAAGAGGGCATCCGCATCCTGATCGCCACGGGTCTGCATCGCGCGGCGACACCCGCCGAGATCCGGCACATCGTGGGCGAAGAGACCGCCGCGAATTTCGAGGTTCTCAATCATGACGCGCGCAACGCCGCCCAGCACCGCCGTATCGGGACCACGAAATCGGGCACACCGGTGTTCGTCGACGAGCGCTTCATCGCCGCGGACCTGCACCTTTCGTTGGGATTCATCGAGCCGCACTTGATGCTCGGGTTTTCGGGAGGCCGCAAGCTAGTTGCGCCCGGCCTGGCCGCGGAGGCGACCATCAAGGAACTGCACAGCTCGCGCTTCATGCGCGATCCAAGGGCTCGCGAAGGATCGATCGACGATAATCCTTTGCACGCCGAGCTGCTCGTGATCGCCCGCATGGCCCGGCATGATTTCATCGTCGACGTTTCGCTCACGCGCGATCGGAAGATCGCGGCGGTCTTCGCGGGCGAGCCGGAAGCGGCTCATCGCACGGGTGTGCAGTGGGTTTCCAAGGCGTTGATGCAGACGGTCGCGAAACCGTTCGACGCGGTGATCACTACCGGCGCGGGCTTTCCCTTGGACATGACGTTTTACCAGAGCATCAAGGGCATTACGGCTGCTTCGCAGATCGTGCGACAAGGCGGGAACATATTGCTATTCGGAGCGTGCGATGAAGGCGTCGGCGCACCGGAGTTCTCTCGCATGGTCTCCGAGCATACCTCCGACACCGAATTCCTGAGGTCGATCGAAAACGTGCCGGTGACGATTGACCAGTGGCAGCTCGAAAAACTCGCGCTGGCGACGCAGAAAGCCAGAGTGTCGTACTGTGTGCCGGGCGTGCCCGAGCAATTCATCGGCGGGCTGTGGGGACCCGGCTTCCGGAATCCCTCCGAAGCCGTGAAGGCGCTGTTCGCCCAACTGCCCGCGAGCAGCCGGATCGCCGTGGTTCCGGAGGGACCGTACGTTTTGGCCGGAGTTGCTTAGACGCCCCGCTCGGCGAGGATTTTCCTAAATAGCTCCAGGTTTTTCGCCGCTGCCGATCCAGGTTTCGCCAGCTCCTGAGCCCGATTCCAGTGCTTCTGGAACGTAGCCTTGTCATGGTCAAAGTGCGCCAAGGCCACCATGAACTCGTACTCGGCGTCGTTGGGACGCAGCGCGAGCGCCCGCAGCATCAACTCCGGACCATCGGTGTCGGGCGACACGCCGATCGAATGCAGCACCTCCGCCCAATAGCCCGCTTTCATAAGAGACACGGGATCGCCCGGCTTGGTATCGGCGCGCAATTGTACCAGCTTCTCCCGGGCGGCTTCTTTCTTGGCCGGGTCGTACGCACCCATTGCCACTTCGCGTAGCGGGTCGAGAGCCTCAAACACGGACCCGGGCGTGGACACCCATTCGTGACACGCCAGCGTGGGACCGGCCAAGGCCGAGGCGGCCAGTCCGGTTGTCAGAACTGCGAGTTGTAGTGCATTGTGCATTTTATGCACCTCCTGATAGCCACCTTGCACCGCGGAGGACGCCGTTCACCAGTAACCGGGGGTGATGTTACGGTAACAAACCGTAACTTATGTTGTATTTAGGAGGCGAGTCTGGGACAGTGAGTGCTACCGGACGAACAGGTGCATGCTGCGCTGGACCGGGTGCTGGCCGCTCCCGAGTTCGTGAATGCGACACGCCTGAGCCGTTTCCTTCGGTTCGCTGTCGAGAAATCCCTGGCCGGCGGCGGTGCGGAGTTGAAAGAGTACCTGCTCGGCGTCGAGGTGTTCGACCGCGGTCAGGACTTCGACCCTCGCCTGGATCCGATTGTCCGAGTGGAAGCGGGCCGGCTGCGCGGCAAGCTTCAGGAGTACTACGAGAGCGGAGGCCAGGGCGATCCGGTGCGGATCGTCTTTCGCAAGGGCAGCTATGCTCCCAGTTTCGAGGCTGCCGCGCCAGTCCCGCGGCTCGCCGCAAGATCACCGCGGTTGAAGTGGGCCGGGGCTGCCGTCGTGGTCATCGGTGTGGTTGCCGCTGTGTCCTTGCTCATCCGAAGTCAAACGTCGGCGGGTGCCGACGCGGTGACCATCGCCGCGATTCCGTCCTCGGATTCGGGAAACGCCGAGTTCGCGGATGGACTGGCGGAAGCGGTATCGATGGAGCTTTCGAAGAATCCCGGAATACGGGTCATCGCCTGGCCCGTGGTCGCGGAGTATCGGACGCGCGTGGGCTCGACTGCGAATTCGGGCCGGATCGCCAAGGATCTGGGAGTGGAGGCGGTGTTAGAAGTCTCTGTCCGGCAGGATCAGGATCGTCGCCGCATTGCCGCGCTGCTAATCAATCCCGACCGCGGCTGGAAGGAATGGGCCGGCGAGTATGAGCGCGGAACAGGTGATTCCTTTGCGGTGCAGCGGGAATTGGCGCGGGCCATCGCGGAGGAAGTTCGAATCGCGACGCCTAAAGTACGCGCGCAGCGAAAGTAGCGCTCACCTTCCGCGAAGCAAGATTTCTCTCACGACGGAGTCCGGCGCGATTTCCACGGGCAGCAGCTTCCCGTCGCCATTCAGATCCAGCCGCCTAAGCGCCGCCGGCGCGTTCCGAATCTCGCTGGCGGAGATTTCGGAATTGTGATCGGTGTCGAGCGCAGCCAGCACCGGACTCGAACCCATGAAAACTGCCCGGAAGCGCTCCATCTGATCAGGCGACCATTCCATGCGCCCATGTTCATCGCCGACGGTGTTCTCGCCGCGGCAACCAGGAAAGGATCCAGCTCCCAGACACATTCCAGCCTCTTCCGCACTCAGTTTGCCGTCGCCATCCAGGTCGAGCTGCCGGAGCGCGACCGGGGCGGCGGCGATTTCCTCCGCCGAAATCACGTAATCGTGGTTCGCGTCCAGAGCGCCGAGAACGTAGATGATCCTGAAATATTTGGATGCGAAGCCGCGCCACGGGTCGACGGCCGGCGTCGGGACTCGCACGGTTGCGTCCGGGACGGCGGGCTCAATCGAGGAACGCGTCAGGTTCAGCAGTCCTGGGCGCGGATCCGGTGAGCCGATCAAGAATTTGATCGGGCGGGCGCCGTTGGTCGCGGCAAATACAAGCGCGCCGAAGAAGATCGCACTGAGTGCTGCGCCTTGAATCAGCGCGGATCGACGGGGCGTGTACGTGTCGAGCGTCTGGAACATGCCGGACGGACTCGCCATTCGGGCTGGGGCCGATTGCTGGTTCGGTCGGAACGCCCGTTGACGAATCAGCGATACCAAGATATCGCCCAGAAGCTGGAAAGACCCAGCTTCATCGAAGATTGCCATCATCTCCTCGGCGAACCGTTCCCGGAAGTGGCGCGGATGAAGGCGGAGCAGGAACGCATAGAGGACTCGCATGATCAGGCCCTTCCTGGCCGGGCGGTCTGCAGATGCAGCTTCGCTTCGCGGATCACCGTTTCGAGACGCGCGACTTCCGCGGTGAGCACACCCCGGCCCACCGCGGTGAGCCGATAGTAGCGACGCCGAGGGTCAGCGGAGCGTTCGCGCTCCTTGGCGCGTTCCTTCACAAGCCCCTGATCGAGCAAACGCTGGAGATTGTCGTACAGCGTTCCCGGACCCAGCTTGTAGCGCCCCTCGGACTGCTCGGCGACGTGCTGCATGATGGCGTACCCGTGCAGATCCTCGCCGGCAAGGGCCAGCAGGATATGCAGGGTCGCCGGATTCAAGGGAAGGAATTCCGTGGCTTGTTCCTTCATATATCGGAATCTGTTATATCATGATCCGAGTTATTGATCAAGAACATCAGTGTGGCGCTGGCATTGATTTCGATGGCCTTCCCCTGTATGATGACTGCGTTTCCCCGATGAAACCATCTGCCATTTGTCTTTTCGTTCTGGCGTCCGGCGTGCTGCTGGCGCAACACGAATACGCCGCCACCGATATCGAAAACGGCGCCCGCACGTACACCAACAACTGCGTTTACTGCCATGGTCCCGAGGGCGACCAGATTCCCGGAATCAACCTGCTGCAAGGCAAGTTCCGACGCACGCTTTCGGACGACGACATCGCGCGCATTATTCGGGAAGGCATTCCCGGCACCGGCATGCCGGCACAGAATATGAACGAGGGCAACGCCCGGACCATCGTGGCCTATTTGCGCTCGTCGGCGGCGGTGCCCGCCAGCACGGTTGCCGGAGGCGACGCTGCTCGCGGCAAAGCTATCTTCGAAGGCAAGGGCGGTTGTACCGCTTGCCACCACGCCGGGGGCACCGGCTCGCGCACAGGGCCGGATCTGAGCGATATCGGGGCGCTCCACCGGGCGGTGGAACTGGAACAATCACTGATCGACCCCGGCGCGGTGGTGCTGCCTCAGAACCGCTTCGTTAAGGTGGTCACTAAGGACGGGACCACCGTAACCGGCCGCTTGATGAATCAGGATACGTTTACCTTGCAAATGATCGACTCCCAAGACCGTTTGCGATCGTTCCCCATCGCCGATCTTCGGCAGCACAGCGTTCTTACGACGACCTCGATGCCCTCGTATAAAGACCGGCTCAGTTCGCAGGAGCGAGCCGACGTGGTTGCTTATCTCGTGTCTTTAAAAGGAGCAGCGATCAAAGGAGCCAGAAAACCATGAAGACGTGCGCACTGGCCCTGTTATCTCTGGCAGCGGCGCTTTCCGCCCAGAGCCCGGTCACCTTCGATCGCATTCTGAACGCCGACAAAGAGCCCCAGAACTGGCTGAGCTACTCAGGAACCACGCGGAGCCAGCGCTATAGCCTGCTGACGCAGATTACTCCGGACAATGTAAAGAACCTGGAACTCCAATGGGTGTTCCAGTCCCGGTCGCTTGAGAAATACGAATCGACACCGCTGGTGGTGGACGGCGTGATGTACACGGTGCAGAATCCGGACGACGTAGTAGCACTGGATGCAGCCACCGGACGTGTGTTCTGGACCTATTCTTATCAGGTCTCGCCTGACGCGCGCCCTTGCTGCGGGCGGCTGAGCCGCGGCGTGGCGATCCTCGGTGAGACGCTGTACATCGGCACGATCGACGCGCACGTGGTGGCCCTCGACGCGAAAACCGGCAAGGCGATGTGGGATGTGGAGGTTGGCAAAGCTGCGTCTGGCTACGCGATCACGCACGCTCCGCAGATCGTCAAAGACAAAGTGATCGTCGGCATGGCGGGCGGCGAGTACGGCATCCGCGGCTACATCCTCGCGCTGGACGCCAAGACCGGTAAGGAAGCCTGGCGGTTCTATACGATCCCTGGGCCGGGCGAGCCGGGCCACGAAAGCTGGGCGGGCGATTCCTGGAAAACCGGCGGCGCTTCGGTGTGGGTCACTGGGTCCTACGATCCCGATACCAACCTGACCTTCTGGGGGATCGGCAATCCTGGTCCCGATTGGAACGGAGATAAACGCGCCGGCGATAATCTGTACAGCGACTCCGTGGTCGCGCTGGACGCCGATACCGGCAAGCTCAAATGGTATTACCAGTTTTCGCCGCACGATGAGTTCGACTACGACTCGGTTCAGGTTCCCGTGCTCGTCGATACAGTGTGGCAGGGCCGCCCGCGCAAGCTGATGATGTGGGCCAACCGCAACGGTCTGTTCTACGTGCTGGACCGCGTAAACGGCCAGTTCCTGATGGGCAAGCCCTTCGTGAAGGTGAACTGGATGAACGGGTTCGACGAACGCGGGCGGCCCATGAAGCTGGCCAGCGCGACATCGAGCAAGGATGGCACGCTCATCCTGCCGGGCAACCAGGGCGGAACGAACTATTACAATCCGTCTTACAGCCCGCGCACTGGGCTGTTCTATATTCCTGCGTGGGACAACTATTCCTCGCTGTTCGTCAAGCAGGACCAGGATTTCGTGGAAGGCCGGACCTTCGGAGGAGGCGGTCCCCGGCCCACCACCTCCGCGCCGGTAGCTCCCGGCGGCTCCAATTTCCGCGCGGACGACGACATCTACGGCGCAGTGCGCGCTATCGATCCCAAAACAGGTGAGAAGAAGTGGGAATTCAAGATGGCCGATGTCACTGACGCGGGAATCCTGACCACCGCCTCCGATCTGCTGTTCTCGGGCGGCCGGGAAGGCTATTTCTTCGCCCTGGATGCGCGCGACGGGAAACTGCTGTGGAAGGCCACGGTCGGGGGCGCGGTGCGCTCCGGACCCATGACCTATACGGTCAACGGCCGGCAGTATATCGCTGTCGACGCCGGGAATTCGCTGTTTGTGTGGGCGCTCAGGCAGTAGGCATCAGTGTGTTAAGATAACCGGCGGCAGGCACCCCAACAGAGGTAGGATTTCCTTTATGACCAAGTGCGTCTTTACGCCCGTTCTAGTGTTCGTTTCGCTGACTGGATTGGCTTTCGCCCAAGGCGGCCGAGGCCCCGTGAACCGGGAAGCTCCGGTAACCGACGTTCCTTTCGCGCGTATCCTCAAACCGGAACCGCAGAACTGGCTGAGCTATTCGGGCAACACCTTGAGCCAGCGCCACAGCGCGCTCACGCAAATCACGCCGGGCAACGCCAAGGATCTGACACTCAAGTGGGTGTTCCAGACGCGTACCTTGGACAAGCAGGAGAACACGCCGCTCGTGGTGGATGGAGTCATGTACACTATCCAGAGCCCCAATGACATAATCGCGCTCGACGCGGCCACCGGCAAGACTATCTGGACCTATTTGCACAAGCCCGCTCCGGGCACGGTAAATCCCTGCTGCGGCAACCTGACTCGCGGCGTGGCGATTCTAGGCGACAAGCTGTTCCTGGCGAGTCTCGACGCGCAGATGATCGCGATCAACGCGAAGACCGGGAAAGAAATCTGGAAGACGGACGTCGCCGATTACAAGCAGCAATACGCGATGACCGTCGCTCCGCTGGTGGTCAAGGACAAAGTAATTACCGGAGTCGCCGGCGGCGAGCACGGAATCCGCGGTTTCCTCGCCGCGTACGATGTGAATACCGGCAAGGAAGTCTGGAAATTCAACACCGTTCCGGGCCCCGGCGAGCCGGGTTTCGAAACGTGGCTGGGCAAAGACGGCAAGCCCAACGATTCCTACCTTCACGGCGGCGCACCGATCTGGGTGACGGGCTCCTATGATCCCGAAACCAATCTCACCATGTGGGGCACCGGCAATGCCGGCCCGGATTGGAATGGCGACGCCCGGCTGGGCGACAACCTCTACAGCTCGTCTGTGATCGCGCTCGATGCCGATACCGGCAAGCTGAAGTGGCACTATCAATTTTCTCCGCACAACGAATTCGATTGGGATGCGACGCAAGTACCGGTGCTGGCCGACATCCAGTACCAAGGCCGCCCGCGCAAGGTAATGCTGTGGGCGAATCGCAACGGCATGTTCTACGTGCTGGATCGGACCAGCGGCCAATTCCTGCTGGGCAAGCCCTTTACCAAGGTCAACTGGGCCACGGGATTCGATGAGAAAGGCCGCCCCATGGCGGCGCCCGGCGTGGTTCCGACGAAGGAAGGAACTCTCGTTTACCCCGGCAATCAGGGTGGAACCAACTGGTACAACCCCTCGTTCAGCCCGGTTACCGGCTTGTTTTATATCCCGGTGTGGGAGAACAGCTCCAGCACTTACGTCAAAGGCGAGGAGCCGCCCGAGTTTCACGATGGCCAGAGCTTTACGGGAACCTTTCCGCGCGGAGGAGCTACGGGTGATGACGTATTCAACTCGATAGTTGCGATGGATCCTCAGACCGGCACTCGCAAGTGGACCTTCCGCATGTCCGCGCCTTCCGGCACCCAATCCACTGAGGGCGGGATTCTGACCACCGCCGGGAATGTGTTGTTCGCCGGCGGCCGCGACGGACAGTTCGTCGCCCTGGACGCACGTGACGGCAAGCTGCTGTGGGAGACCAATCTGGGACCTTCGGTTTCGGCCGGACCGATGTCTTACCAGGTGAACGGCAAGCAGTACATCAGCATTCAGGGCGGCAGTGCGCTGTATACGTTCGCGCTGCGGTAGTAGTAAAGCTCCCTTGTGTCGAGAAGAGTCTCGACACGGCACGCAGGAGTGCGTGCGCCACGTGGCGCGAACTTTAGTTTGCCGCGTCGGCACTCATGCCGACGCCCTGTTCCCCTGGATCTCATCGTCTATTCGTTGGGCCGTGACGGGTGTCAGCAGGATTCCATTGCGGTAGTGTCCATACGCCAGCCACACGTTGGTTCCTTCGACGCGGCCGATGTGCGGATCGCCGGTAGCCGAACGTGGCCGGAATCCGATCCAGCGCTTCACCGGCGTCGCGTGTTCCAGCGGTGGGAATAATTGTGCTGCGCGGCGGTGAATGTCCTCGCAGATCGCAGCATCTACCGTGTGATCGAAACCGATGTCCTGCTCGTTCGATCCGGCGATCAGGAATCCGTTGGATCGCTGTAGAACGTAAGTTTCGCCGAGGCGCCGTGTCAGACCAAGCGCGCCGGGCTCCATCTGGAATCCGATCAGGTGGCCCTTGATCGGGACGACCGGCGGGAGATTTACGTTTTGCACGCGAACCTCTCCCGACCACGCCCCCGCTGCGATCACCACGGCGGAGTAGTTCCGCGGCTCAACCGTCGTTACATGTTCCCGGACGATCCGGACGTTGCGTTTCTCGCAGGCGCAGCACAAAGCTTGCAGCAGGGCGCCCGGGTCGACGATACCTTCTTCCGGATGAAACATTCGGAAGTCGACATCGGCGCCAGTCTCAGCCCTGAGCTGTTCGACGAACGGTGGATATAGCCGGAGGCTCTCCAGCCCCAAGTCGCATCCAGATTCGCTGCGCGGCGCCAACATGCCCGCGCCTGCGGGACTCGCTTCGCCGCCCAGATTTCCCGCGTCGGCGATAGTCACGCGAGCGCCCTTCTGAGCGAGCCTCCAGGCGATGGAACTGCCGATCAGTCCCCCGCCTACTATGAGAACTTCGCCCGGCATTCTTAAATGGTAAACGGCAAGCCCGTGTAGTGTTCCGCCAGCGCCGTCGATGCGGCTCGCGAGCTGGTGACGTAGTCGAGCTCTGCCAACTGGCGCTGCCGGTCGAACGCGCTCTCCCCGGGAATGCGATGGAGCATCGAGGTCATCCACCAGGAGAAGTGCTGCACTTTCCAGCAGCGTCGAAGACAGATTTCAGAGTAGCGGTCCATCACGTCTGTTTTGCCGGACGCATAGAAGTCCGCTAGGGCCCGCGCGAGAACACGGGCATCGGTCGCTGCGAGGTTCAGCCCTTTCGCGCCCGTCGGCGGGACGATATGCGCCGCATCGCCGGCCAGAAACAGCCGGCCGTATTGCATCGGATCGGCGACGAAGCTGCGCATCTCAGCGATGTTCTTCTGGATCACCGGCCCTTCGGTGAGCTTCCATTTCCCATCGCGAGTCGCGAAGCGCAAATGCAGCTGCTCCCAGATACGCGCGTCGGGCCAATTGGCGATGTCCTCGTCTGGATCGCACTGGATGTAGAGCCGCGAGATCTCGGGCGATCGCATGCTCAACAGCGCGAAGCCCAGCTCGTGGTTCGCGTAGATCAGCTCGTGCGAAGACGGGGGCGCTTGTGCCAGGATGCCCAGCCAGGCAAATGGGTACGTCCGTTCATATATCGTCAGGCTTTTTTCAATCGATGCCCGGCAGACGCCGTGGAATCCGTCGCAACCAGCGATGAAATCGCAGGCCAGTTCGTGTTCGACGCCATCCTTGCGATAGCGGATCTTGGGCGACTTCGACGTGAGATCGTGAACGCTCGCATCCTCAGCTTCAAACACGATTTGAGCGCCCGAAGCCAGCCGCGCGGCGACCAGATCCTTCACCACCTCCTGCTGCGCGTAGATGGTGATCGATCGACTTACCAGCGCCTGGAAGTCGATGTGATGACCCTGCCCGTTGAAGCGGAACTCGACACCGTGATGAACCAGCCCTTCACGCTTGAGCCGCTCGCCGACGCCCATCTCCGTGAGCAGCTCGACAGTACCCTGCTCGAGCACGCCGGCACGCACACGCTCCTCGATGTACTTGCGCGTGCGCATTTCGAGGACGACGGAATCGATGCCTTCCAGGTGCAGAAGATGTGAAAGGATGAGCCCGGCGGGACCCGCGCCGACAATACCGACCTGCGTGCGGCCGACCTTTATGGGATCAGCCACCCAGCGCCATCAGCGTCTGCTTCACCACGGCCTGTGTCAGCGGAACCTTATATTGATTCTTCGCAAGCGGACGAGCGCCTTCGACGGCCGCAGCTCCGGCCTGCGCGGCAAGCTCGGGTGTGATGCGCTTTCCGGCGAGCATGGCTTCGACCTTCGGAACTCGCCACGGGATCGGGGCCACTCCACCTAACACCACCCGAGCCGCCTTGCAGACCTGGCCATCCATTTCCATCAGCACGGCGACGCTGACGATCGCGTGCGTCCACGCCTCGCGATCCATTTCCTTGTGATAGGTGCTGCGTGCGCCGGCCTTCGCGGCGGGCAAGTGAATCTCAGCCAGCACTTCATCGCTCGAAAGCACGTTTTCACGCGCGGGATTATCGGCCGGGAGCTTAAAGAAATCAGCCGCGGCGATCGTTCGTTCGCCAGATGATCCCACGATGCGGAACTTCGCGTCCAGCGCGACCAGTGCCGGCGCGGTATCCGACGGATGCACGATAAAACTCGGGCCGCCGCCGAAGATCGCGTGGAATTCGTTTTCGCCAGTGATGCTGAAACAGGTGTTTCCGCCGTTCTTGAAGCACGGGAACCCGTTGCGGTAATACCAGCACCACGGCCGCTGGCAAACGTTTCCGGCCAGTGTTCCGGCGTTGCGGATCTGCGGCGTCCCGACGTGCGCCGCCGCCTCAGCGAGCACGTTGTAATTCTTGCGGATCAGCGGATCGCGGCTCAGAGCATCGAGCGTGATGAGCCCCCCGATAACGACTTCACCTTTCTGCTCTTTAACCTGATCCAGTCCGCGAATCGATTTCAGGCTGACCAGCACGTCGGGAGTGATCAGGCGTTCCTTGACCATCCCCAACGCATCGCTGCCGCCGCCTACGATGGTCGCGGCTTGGCCCTTCTGCCGAAGAACGCCCGTCGCCTCTTTCAGATCCTTGGGATTGACGTTCGAAAAGGCCCTCATGCGAGCACCCCCAGAATCTTATCGCGCGTTATGGGAAGACTCTTGACCCGCCGGCCGATCGCGTTATGGATCGCGTTGGCCACCGCGGCAACCGTCGGAATGATGGTCGGCTCGCCCAGCGTTTTGGCGCCGAAGGGGCCGTACGGCTCGTCGGTCTCCACCCAGACGACGTCGACCAGCGGGGCATCGAGGTGCGTCATGATGCGCGCGCCGTAGTATCCCGCATTGAGCGGCAGGCCCGACCGCTTGTCGTATAGCAGCTCTTCGTGAAGCGCCATACCGATCCCTTGGATCGCGCCGCCTTGCACCTGGCTTTGCGCCGTCAGCGGATTCACCACGCGGCCGCTATCGTGCGCCGAGACGAATCGGGTCACAATCGCGTGGCCGGTTTCGACGTTCACCTCGACCTCCGCAAAATGCGCCACGAAGGAATTGCGGCTCACGCCTTGCAGCGGCGGCGGATTGGTGGTCGCCATCGCCGTCAGGACCTCGCTGCCCTTGGGCGCGCCCTTTTCGGCGATCTGCTTCTTCAAATCTCGCACGGCCTCGATCACGGCCATACCGGTTTGCACCGTGGTGCGGCTGCCCGATTCGCCGACGGAATAGGGGCACGTGTCGGTGTCGCCCCAGACGACCGTCACCTTTTCGAGCGGCACGCCCAGTTCCTCGGCTGCGATCAGACCCATGGTGGTCTTTGCCGCCGTCCCCACGTCAGTAACACCAACATGAAGCTGATATTGGCCGTTGCCGTCCAGGCGAACCACCGCGCTGCTGCGGCCGAGGCCCGAGCCGAACATGCCCATCGCCATTCCCGCGCCGCGCTTCACCGGACCCGGCCCCGAACCCGCTACGGGCTTCCAGCGCTTCTTCCACTCGAACTTTTCCGCGCCTTTGCGGATGCAGTCCTCGAGACCGATGCTGGTATAAGGCGTCTGGTCGCGGAACTTCCGCGTCATGTTCTTGAGGCGGAACTCCACGGGATCCATCTTCAGCGCGTAGGCCACATCGTCTATCAGCGACTCGATCCCAAACACGGCCTGCGGATACGCCGGCGCGCGATAATTCGCCGCCACAGCGGTGTTCGTATATACGGGGGAGACGCTGGTCTCCAAATGTGCCACCTGATAAATCTCGGTGCCCGAAAGATCGCACGAGCCCTTGCGATACGCACCCGCGCCCGTAAGCGCCGTGAACTGGATCGCCGTCAGCGTTCCGTCGTTCTTCACGCCAACTTTGTACGATTGCCGGCTGGACCAGCGCCCGTGCACCGCGACGAAGTCTTCTTTGCGCGTGAACTCAAGTTTGACCGGCGCGCCAGCCTCTTTGGCAAGTAGCGCGGCCATCAAGTCGGAGTCCTGGCACTGGTTCTTGTTGCCGAACCCGCCGCCCATGTACTCACTGATGACCCTGACGTTGTCGACGTTGAGTTTCAGATCCTTTGCTATATCCGTGCGGCAATTGGCGATCCCCTGGGTCGCGGCGTGGACGGTCAGTTTGTCGCCTGACCACTCAGCGACGGACACGCGCATTTCCAGCTGCGCGTTGTTGTGATGCGCGGAGGTGAAGTTGTCTTCGAAGACGTGGTCGGCGGCCTTGAGTCCGTCGGCGACGTTGCCACGCTTATAGGTCTGCGGTAACGGCTGGCGCTGATTGTTGAGTGAGAGGTTGCCGCCCTCGTGGATCGCGACCGCGCCGGGCTTCAGGGCTTCTTCCAAATCGGTGAGGAAAGGCAGGACCTCGTAGTCGACTTCGATCAAGTGCGTCGCGTCCTCGGCGACGTGCCGATCGACCGCCGCAATAGCCGCCACAGGGTCGCCCGCGAAACGTACGGGATTATTGAACAGGCGGCGCTGGTTGAGCTGATCGCCGCTACTCCAGGTAACGTCGCAGTTCTCGTGCGTCAGGATCGCCTTGACGCCCGGGAGCGCCATCGCCTTGCTGAGATCGATCTTGCGAATGCGCGCATGCGGGTGCGGGCTGCGCAGAACCCGCGCGTACAGCATTCCGGGCAGATGAACGTCACTGGTGTATTTCGCGGCACCCGTAACTCTCTGGAGCGCATCAATGCGATGCGTCGCGTGGCCGACGGTCTTGAGAGGCGTCATGCTGCGTTCCCTCCCCCGGTCGACGGCGCGGTCCCACCGGCAGCCATGACCGCTTCCACATAGTGGTTGTAATTTGAGCAGCGGCACAGATTGCCGGTCATCGCCGTTCGAACTTCGTCGCGTGTCGGATGCGCGTTCTTCTTCTCATAACTTACAAGCAGCGCTTTGGCGATCATCAACTGTCCCGACGTGCAATAACCACACTGCGGCGCGTCATGCTCGATGAAAGCTTCCTGCAGCGGATCGAGCTTGCCGTTCTTGGCCAGCCCCTCGACTGTCGTGATCGAGCGGCCGTTCATCCACACCGCAAGCTGGCTGCACGAATACAGCGGCATGCCGTCGACCAGAACGGTGCAGGCGCCGCACTCGCCGCGATCGCAGCCGATCTTGGTGCCGGTCAGCTCCAGATGGTCGCGGAGTAGCTCGACCAGGGTCCAGCGGTCTTCCACCTCTATGCGGTGATCGACGCCGTTGACGATGAGCTTAATCGTAGTTCGGGGAACGGGTGACTGAGTAGCGGCGGTAACAGGCGACTTCTGTTGTGCTTCAACCGCAGGGATAGCCGCAACGGCGACGATTCCGGCGCTAGTACCTTCGACGAACCTTCGCCGCGAGATCTTCTTCATAGCGTGAGCTCCACGCTGATTCTATCAAAGAAGAAGAGGCGTTAAGCCGTGTGTGCGGCTGCTCGGGCTGGTTCCGCGGCGACCGGCTTGGCGACTGCTTCAGGCTTCGGCAGTCCGATCTTCTCCCGCAGCCCGATATCAATACGCTGCCGGATCTCCGGATGCTCCCTTAGAAACACGCGCGCATTGTCGCGACCCTGGCCCAGCCGTTCCCCGCCAAAGCTGAACCACGCACCCGATTTCTCGACCACGCCCTGCTCCGCGCCCAGGTCGATCAGGTCGCTTTCGCGGGAAATCCCCTCGCCGTAGAGGATGTCTACCTCCGCTTCGCGAAACGGCGCCGCGATCTTGTTCTTCACCACCTTGATTTTGGTGCGATTGCCAATCAGGGTGTCGCCGTCCTTGATCGCCGACATACGCCGCACTTCCACTCGCACCGACGAAAAGAATTTCAGTGCGCGCCCGCCGGTGGTCGTTTCCGGATTGCCGAACATCACTCCGATCTTTTCGCGAATCTGGTTGATGAAGATCATGCAGGCGTTCGCTTTGGATACCGCGCCCGTGATCTTGCGCAGCGCCTGCGACATCAGCCGAGCGTGCAACCCCATGAAACTATCGCCCATCTCGCCTTCGAGCTCCGCCTTGGGAACCAGGGCCGCTACGGAATCCACCACGACGACATCGATCACGCCGGACGAAATCAGCGCACTGGTGATTTCCAGTGCCTGTTCACCGTAATCGGGCTGCGACACGATCAGGCTGTCGATGTCGACGCCTAGCTTTCGGGCGTACGTCGGATCGAGTGCATGCTCCGCATCCACGAAAGCAGCAGCTCCGCCCGCCGCCTGCGCCTGTGCAATTACCTGCAGTGCCAAAGTAGTTTTACCAGACGATTCCGGCCCGAACACCTCGACGACGCGGCCTCTCGGAAATCCGCCCACGCCCAATGCCGCGTCCACCGAAATCGATCCGCTCGAAATCACCGTGACCGGCACCGCGTTGCGGGATCCCAACTGCAGCACCGATCCCTTTCCAAACTGCTTCTCCATCTGCAAGATGGTCTGCATGATCAGGCGATTGCGCTCGGTAGGCTGCATGATTATCCCTCGCCAATATTGGTGTAGGGGACCAGCAGAAATTCTCAGCCTTGTTGTTGCATTCAGTCCCGTCCGTCAGGACGGGGGAGTGGAGAGAGCTGCCTATCTGTCCCCTTTTTCTTTACGCTACTTCGTCAGGTCGTCCAGTTCGACACCCTTCGGAGGCATGAACTGGAACAGTGCATCGGTCAGCAGTGGATTCTTCTTTTCGCCCTCGAAGGTGAACACCATCAGATCGTTGTTCTGCAGCTTCACTTCGAGCCTGCGAATGGTCGAGTCCGGTGCGACCAGAAACGTCACTTCCGTGTACGGAAACTTATCCGACTTAGGCAGAGCCGTGATCAGCACTGCGCCGTCCTGCGGTTTGGAATGGTATTCGCCGAAATCTCGCTCGAAATTAACTTCCCCCAAGAGAAACGCCAGAGGAGCCCGCATATCGTCGGTCTCCTTCATGCTCATCTTCTCGGCGCGATGCTCGTCCGGATAGTAGGAATAGATGAACTTACCGTCCGAGACGAACAGTATTCCGGAAGCGTACTCCCAGCGCATTTTGCCCTTCTTGCGCAGGTACAACGTGCCCGAATCGGTCTTGGTTCGTCCGCGTGAGGTGAGGTTTTCGGTGAACTTGAGCTGCAACGTCTGGATCTTGTTGTAGCGATCTTCCACGCCCTTCAGAGTGCGCTGAAGGTCGATTGGCTCAGGCGGCTCGGCCGCCCCACCAGGCGTCGCCAAGGTCAGGGCCAGAAGCGCGGCGCAGAAACCAACGATAGTCTTGGCCATTACTAACTCCTTGGATGCATTAGGCGTACGCATCGTTTCCCGTAACTAAAGTTTCGCGTCCGCTCTGTCGACCATACCCACCAGGAGAACGTACGGATGGACTACATGAGCGGCCTCAGCAGCATTGTCAGCATTGTTTCGTTTGCGATCTTTGTTGCCGGCGTTATGAAGGTTTTCCAGATGGCGACCACGCTTACCGAGATCAAAGATCTCCTCACCGCCATCAAGCTCAGTGCTCCCATCCATCCTTCTATGGGGCCTGCCATTGGGGCTCCTTTCGCCGCACCCGCCCCGCTTCCCTTGGTCGCATCCGGCGAAGACATGCTTCGGGCCGCCTTGAGCGAACTGGATCATCCGGTGAACCCCGCTTCGATCGAACTCGGGAACAAGAGCTAGGCTCACCAGCTAGACTGACCTCACCACGGCACTCACCGGCCGCGAGCCCACCGGGATCATCGCACGGAGCCCGGCGGTCTTATAGCGATTCTTATTCTGAGTGATCGCAGGCACACTGAGAACCGCCATATCACCAGATTTCCGATTGAGTACGAGTGCATACTGGTTGTCCGGCGTGACGCGTATGAACCCCGGATCGCTTCCTACCGGCACGATCGCAATTACTTTGGGAGGGTCGATGGTGAGGATACTCACGTCACCCGACTGCGGGCTGGCCACAAAAAGCAAATCGTCGGACACATCCATGGCTCCCGGAGCGTGACCGGCTAGAACCGTGCCACCAATTTGTGGCGTGAAAAAGGGGTACACCACTACGAGCGCATCGGAGCCCTCGCCCGTCACGAACAACTCGCCGCCGTCATGTTTGAAGCAGAATCTATCCGGCCGCACCGCAAGCGGCAAATGGGTGATCAAACGCTGGGCCGCGACGCTGTAAGCCGAAAGCAGCCGCTCCCCGCGATTCCCCGCCAGCAGGGTTTTGCCTTCGTCGTGGAATTGCACCGGTCCATAATCGCCTTGACCCAGCGGCGCGCTCAAGCGCCGGGCGGCCAGATCCACCAGGTGAACCGCCTGAGCCGAACTGACTGCCGCCGTTTTTCGATCCGGCGATATCGCGAGGCCCACGGGCTCATCGGGAAGAGCCAGCTTCCAGGCCGGCTTGAAGCTATCCAGATCCACCGCGACCAGCGAACGCGGCTCGCGAGCCAGAACGTACAGGGTCCGCTCGTCGGCAGCCAGCGCCATCGTGATCGCCTGGGATGCCACTGCCAGCTGACGGGCCAGCCGGAGGCTGTCGATCTGGATCTCGTGCACCGACCCGTTCTCGGGCGTCAGGGCGTACACCGAGGGCCGTTGCGCGGCCGCCGTAACCTCGGTCGGCGCGCCCTCGAGCGGGATGTGCCGGGCCACCGCCAAGGCGCCCAAATCGACCGCGGCGACGGCTTCCCCCTCCTGATTGGCGATGAAAGCATAGCCCCGGAAGCCTTCTTGGGGACGGGTGCAGGCGGCTGCCAGGGGCAGCGCCAAAAGGGTACGGCGGGAGATCACTTATTCCAGTCTAGCGCGCTGAAAACAAAAAACCTTGCCCGCATGTAACCCGTATGGTACCTTCAGAGTTAAGCTTGGCCAGAGCTGACTTCCTGAAGGGCTCCTAGTACGTAAAATTTTTTCTTATGAATCTGCGGTCGCTGTTTAGTGTGTTCTCGTCCGATCTGGCCATCGATCTCGGTACAGCCAACACTCTGGTGTACGCCAAGGGCAAGGGCATCGTCGTCAACGAGCCGTCCATCGTCGCCATGAATAAGAACACTGGCGAGGTTGAAGCCGTCGGCAAAGAAGCCAAAGAAATGCTGGGCCGCACGCCTGGCAACATCGTGGCGATTCGCCCCATGAAGGACGGCGTCATCGCCGACTTCAAAGTCACCGAGCGCATGCTGAATTACTTCATTCAGAAGGCGCACGGGCGAAAGATGCTGGTGCATCCGCGCATCATCATCGGCGTACCCAGCGAGATCACCCAAGTCGAAAAACGCGCCGTCATCGATTCGGCGTACCACGCCAAAGCGAGCGAAGTCTACCTGGTGGAGCAAGCCATGGTAGCGGCCATCGGCGCGGGGTTACCGATCACGGAGCCGGCCGGAAACATGGTGGTCGATATCGGCGGCGGCACCACCGATGTGGCGGTGATTTCGCTTTCCGGCATCGTATATTCGCGCTCGGTGCGCGTGGCCGGAAACGCCATGGATGACGCCATCGTGCAGTACATGAAGCGGAAATATAATCTGCTGATCGGCGAAACCACGGCGGAGAAGGTGAAGATCCAGATCGGTTCGGCGTTTCCCCTGGATAAGCCGCTCACCATGGAAATCAAGGGGCGCAATCTGATCGAGGGAGTGCCGAAGACCATATCGGTGGGGGACGAGGAGATCCGCGAGGCGCTTTCCGAGGGCATCGCCACCATCATGAACGCCATCCGCGTGGCGCTGGAGCGTACTCCTCCGGAGCTTTCCGCCGATATTAGCGATCGGGGAATTGTACTTACTGGAGGTGGAGCGTTGATTAAGAATTTGGATAAGCGCATCCGCCATGAAACCGGTCTGCCCGTGTCGATCGCCGAAGATCCGCTGGCATCGGTGGTGCTCGGCACTGGGAAAATGCTGACGGAGTTCGCCCTGTTGAGGCGCATCGCTGTCGAGTAAAAGACGTGGAATAAATCCGGAGTAGTTGTTATGGATTTGATTCTCAATCGCTACCGCAACCTCACGGCGCTGGTGGCGGCGATTCTCGTCCAGTTGATCCTGCTGGCTTACCAGGTCAAGAGCAATACGGAAGTCCGCTTGATCCGCGTCTGGGCGGTTACCGCGGTCACGCCGCTGGCGAGATTGCTCGAAGGCGGCCGCAGTGGAAGCGTCAATTTCTTCAAAGATTACTTCGTGCTGCTCGACGTGCGCGAGCAGAACAAGCGCCTCCAAGCCGACCTGAATCGCGTACAGCTCGAGAATCAGGTTCTGCGCTCCGATCTCGATACGGCCGAGCGCGGCAAGGCGCTGTCCGTCTTCCAGGAACAATCCGCAATGAAGACGGTGGCGGCGCGTATCATCGGAAATTCCCCCGGTTCGAACGGCCGCGTGGTTCTGATCGATCGTGGCACCGGCAGCGGCATTCAGCCCGGTATGGCGGTGATCACGCCGGATGGAATCGTCGGCAAGATCGTCAGTTCGTATCCCACCGCATCGAACTTGCTGCTGGTCACCGATCCCACATTCGCGGCGGGCGTCCTGTCGCAAAAGAACCGGGTGCACGGAACGCTGAAGGGGACCGGAAACAGCAACGCCATGGTGGATTACGTCCAGAACGAACAGAACGTCGAGATCGGGGAATGGTTTTATACCGCCGGGGACGATCGCATTTTCCCTAAAGGCCTGCCCGCCGGAACCGTAACCGCCGTCCGCCCGGGCCGCACGGTCAAAGAGATCTTCCTGAGTCCCAGCGGATTGCAGCATGGACTCGAAGACGTGCTCGTGATCCTCGAAGGCGATCATAAACCCATTCCGGATTTGCCCCCGCCCAACCAATCCGTTCATCTGCAGCCTCTGCCCCCCGCCGAGGGCGATGCTGCGAATCCGTTGAACACCGCGCACAACACATCTAATAACAACGGCGGCGCCGAAACGGACCTGGACCGTGAAGTGGAACATACGCGGCGCATCGGCGAAGACCAGAAGCATGTCTTCGGAGAACGTGGCCGCGGAGCGCCGGACTTTAATAAGATCCCCGAGCAGAAGACCCCCGATAACAAGGTCCCCGATCCGGGCGCGCACCCGGTGCCATGAGCGACCTGTCCGTCGGATTCAGCGAAACGCCGCGCCGGAGCAAAGTCCCCAAATTCGGGTGGGTCGCCATCATCGGAGTTCCGCTGGCCGCCATTCTGTTCCAGGTCTATGTCCCCCGCTTTTTTACGTACCTGGCCTACCTGGAAATGCCGCTGCTGGTAACCGTTTATTACTCCCTCAGGCGGCGATCTCCGCCCTTCGGAGTGGTGTTCGGCATGTGTATCGGCCTGGCGCAGGATTCTCTTTCAAACCATCCCTTGGGGATGTTCGGCATCGCCAAGACGTTGGTAGGATATTTCGCTGCATCCGTCAGCCAGCGATTTGAAGGCAGTAGCGACCTGCTGCGGCTGGTGCTGGCGTTCTTTTTCTTTTTTTTCCACCAATTCTTTTATTGGGTGCTATCGCGCGCCCTGCTGGGGGAGGCCGTTTCCTTCGAACCCGTTCAAACCCTGGTGCTCGCGGTCTTGAACGCGGCCGTGGCGGTACCCTTGTTTCGGATCTTGGATAAACTGGATGCTACGGAGTAGTGTGGAGCGGCTATGAGTGATCCTGAACGCCCGGAGACCGAATCCTCCTCGGGCCGCCTGCTTCAAGACGATACGAAGTTCGCGCTGGGCCGCATTGCGGTCTTCCAGTACGCGGCCGTGGGGGTGTTCCTTTTTCTCATCGCGGGATTCTGGATTCTTCAGATTCGCGACCACGAAGCCAACAGCACACTGGCTGAGCGCAACCGCATCAAGACCGTTCCGATGCTCGCTCCCCGCGGCAAGATTCTCGACCGCGACGGCCGGGTGATCGTCGACAATCAACCAGCCTTCGTGGTCCAGCTTACCCAGGAAAATCTCAAGCCGGAGCACCTGGCTCCCATCGCCGAAGGGCTGCACCTGGATCTGGACGACTTGAAGGCCACGGTAAGGCGTTATGCCGCCGGGAAGCGCTATAGCCCCATTCCGATCAAGCGCGACCTCTCACCAGCTGAGCTGACGTTCATCGATTCACATCGCGATCCGGGCACCTTCCCGGAATTGGAGTTAGTCCAAGAGCCGCGCCGCTTGTATCCGCAAAACGGCCTCGCCGCGCATGTGATCGGATACGTCGGTGAAGTCAGCGAATCGGAACTGAACTCTTCCGACTTCGCCAGTTACTCGCAGGGCGACCTGGTTGGCAAGTCCGGCCTTGAGCGCCAGTACAACGAAATCCTGAAGGGCGTCGACGGCCAGCGTCGCGTGGTGGTCGACGTCGCCGGGCGAGAGCACCAGGTGCTCGAAAGCCAGGAAGCGACCCCCGGTCAGAATCTGCAGTCGACCATCGATCTGGATCTGCAGGCAGTGGCAGAAATCGCGCTCGAGGGTAAGAAAGGCGCGGTAGTGGCATTGGACCCGCGCGACGGTTCCGTGCTGGCGATGGTCAGCCGCCCGGCTTTCGATCCGAATCTGTTCGCCGCGCACATCAAAGCCGCCGACTGGAAGGCGCTGACATCGAACCCGGAGAATCCCCTGATCAACCGGGCGATTCAAGCGCAGTTCGCGCCCGGATCGACGTTCAAGCCTCTGGTCGCGATGGCGGGCCTTGAAACCGGGACCATCGATGAGAACTTTAACGTGGCCTGCCACGGCGGCGCGAACTTCTACGGCCGCTTTTTTAAGTGCTGGGTCAAGGGCGGCCACGGCAGCTTGAATGTGCACGGGGGAATTGTGCATTCGTGTGACGTTTTCTTTTACACAGTCGGGAACAAGATCGGGATCGACGGCATAGCGGAATACGCCGAGCAAGCCGGCCTTGGCAAGAAGACCGGCATCGATCTGCCCGGCGAGGCCGAAGGCTTGATGCCCTCCTCCAAGTGGAAGCTCCGCACCCAGCGCGAGAAATGGTACGCGGGTGAAACGATTTCGGTCGCCATCGGACAGGGCGCGGTGACCGTCACGCCGATACAACTGGCCACCGCCATCGGCGGGATGGCCAACGGCGGCGTCTGGTTTAAACCGCATCTGGTAAAAATGGCTGCCGCAGCGGATCCCCGCAAGGAAAATTGGAATCCCGACAACATCGCCAAGGTCGTCTCCGGGATGTACGGAGTCGTGAACGAAGCTGGCGGCACAGGCGATGCCGCAAGGATCCCCGGGATTACCGTTTCCGGCAAGACCGGGAGCGCCCAGCGCGTTTCCAATGAACTCAGAAAGTCCGGCGAGCTGGACAAGGATGAATTGGAGGATAACGGCTGGTTCGTCGCATTCGCGCCGCGCGAGAATCCCGAGATCGTCGTAGCGGTGCTTGTGGAAGGCGGCATCCACGGTGGGCTTGTAGGTGCGCCCACCGCGCGCGATATCATCAAAGCCTACTTCGACAAGAAGGTTCGTCTATCGAAGCTCACCCAGCCGACCTTGGCATTGATCCAGCGGCCCGGGAAATAAGGTGGAGCGGGCTTCAGCCTGCAACGGGTGCTTCAGCATCCGTGAGAATTTACCCGGCCCCGCGCCACTTGATCCACATGGAGATCACCAGACGGCGCTTGCCCCATTGGCATCCCGACGAGCGCGCGCTCTTTATCACTTGGCACCTGCATGGAAGTCTGCCTAAATCCCGCTATCCTCCGCCGGGCCACCTATCGGCCGGCCAATCCTTCGTCTGGATGGACCGCTATCTCGATACGGCCACAACTGGCCCGATGTGGTTGCAACAGCCGAATGTCGCAGACGTTGTCAGCACGCACATTCGCAAAGGTGCTGAAGAACGACTCTACGACTTGCACGCATGGGTTGTCATGGCAAATCACGTTCACCTGCTGATTCAGCCGTGCATCAAACCTTCGGAAGCCTTAAGACGAGTCAAAGGCCGATCCGCCCGCGAAGCAAATCTGGCGCTTTGTCGAACCGGCGAATCCTTCTGGCAATCGGAATCGTATGACCACTGGGTGCGGAACGACGACGAGATGGCCAAGATTGCTCGGTATATCGAGAATAATCCAGTCACAGCAGGTTTGACTGCGCGAGTTGAGGATCATAAGTGGTCGAGTGCCTGGGTGCCGCTGCCCTCGACAGCGGCTGAAGCCCCTGTTGCAGGCTGAAGCCCGCTCCACGGCCAACTTCGGCGGTACACTGAAAGTTCAAGATGGCGCGCTACCGATCCTTCCGTGACCTGGACTGGTCCCTCCTTGCCATCACGCTGATCATCTGCTGCCTGGGCATCCTCCAGATCTACTCCGCGACCCAAAATACCAAGTGGTCCGACGCGTGGTGGAAGCAGGCTATCTGGGTGCTGGTGGCCATCGGGATCATGTGGGTGACCTCGTCGATCGACTATCACACGCTGCTGGGGCAGGTTCCCATTCTCTACGGACTCTCCATCGTCGCGCTGCTGGCGACCTTCGCAGTCGGAAAGCAGGTATTCGGGTCACGCCGCTGGATTCGGATTCCCGGGGTCGGGTTCAATTTTCAGATCTCGGAATTCGTTAAATTGGTGATAATATTACTGGTAGCACGTTACCTCTCGGAGCTGAAACGCGACGAGGTCGGGTGGCGTGAGTTGTTGAAACTAGGAGTGTTAGTCGGTATTCCGACGGCGCTGGTGATGAAGCAGCCGGATCTGGGAACGTCGTTGACGTACCTGCCGGTACTGGGCGTCGGGGTTCTACTAGCAGGGATTCGATGGCATTATCTGGTGGCGATCACGGTGGCGGGCGGGTTGGCGATAACAGCGGCCTATCCGTTTCTTCAGGACTACCAGAAGAATCGGCTGACTTCTTTCGTCGATCCCTCCCAGGATCCTCGCGGAAACGGCTACCAGGTGATCCAATCCAAGATCGCGGTTGGGGACGGCGGGCTGTGGGGGAGGGGCGTCACGCACGGCACCCAAACTCAGGGCGGGTTCCTGCCAGTTCCGCACACCGATTTCATTTTCTCGGCCTTTGCCGAGGAACACGGCTTCGTAGTGGTAGTGGTGGTGCTCGGACTTTATTTTTTGTTGCTGATGCAGATCGTGCAGAATGCTCAAATGGCTCCAGACCGGGCGGGCATGTATATCTGCATGGGTGTGGCGACCATGTTGTTGTTCCATGTGCTGATCAACGTGGGCATGGTAGTGGGCAATATGCCGGTGACGGGGATTCCCTTGCCGCTGATGAGTTACGGCGGCTCGAATCTGTTTTCGATATTTATCATGCTGGGGCTGGTGAACAATGTCCGGCTCCGGCGGTTTTCGAGTTAAGAAGCGCACAGCCTGTACGTGGCGTTGTGCGCGTTTAGGGTTAGTTAGAGTCAATTTCAATTTCAACCGACCTGCGTGTAATACGGGCGTGGGGACGGAAGGCGGATTTCGGTAGAAGATTTTTGAGGCCTGCCTGTAGCTGGGGGCTTCGTTTGGGCTGGTCGAGTCGGAAGTGTTCGAGTTCGAACTCCACTTCCGTGTGACGAGACGGCCGCATACCCCGAGTCGCCTGAGAACTGTCCCACCCTTAGCCGGGTCGAGTAGCACCCCGCGTTAACCGCGGGAGGGAGGCTGAGGATGAGCAAAGAACTGGTGATTTCGTCCAATCGGCACGAAACCAGAGTGGCGCTCCTGGAAGACGATCAGTTGGTGGAGGTTTACTTCCAGCGGGCCAATGAGTATTCGCTCGCCGGGAGTATCCACAAGGGCCGTGTGACGCGCGTGCTGCCAGGCATGCAGTCGGCCTTCGTCGACCTGGGTCTGGAGCGCGATACGTTCCTATACGTATCGGACTTCCTGGAAGAAGAGCACGAAGACATCGATCGCGTAACCGGCGACGAACGTCCGCCACGCGAGAATAACCGCGACCGCGATCGGGATAGAGATCGGGAGCGAGATCGGGATAGAGACCGGGAACGC
>Ga0265314_10001109_pt1 | contig 31102 bp, 23 predicted proteins | sample 4126metaG_FD_203106 | JGI IMG/M metagenome (GOLD analysis project Ga0265314, IMG submission 203106) | Rhizosphere microbial communities from Carex aquatilis grown in University of Washington, Seatle, WA, United States - 4-1-26 metaG | ecosystem: Host-associated > Plants > Roots > Rhizosphere >... | reverse complement strand
GGATCGGCAGTCCCTGCGCGGCGTCGAAGGTCGTCGTCCACACGCCGTTGCCGAGCAGTCCGCCGCGCTGATAACTGCCGCCCAGATCGACCACGCGCCACTGGTCGTGGCTGACCGGTCCGGCGACGTCGACCCGCGCGTCCTGCGCCGTGAACCCGCCATCGAGGATCAGCGATTCGGCGCGGCTGCGGATCAGCGGATAAGTGAGCCGCCCGCCCGCCGCCCAGCTATCGGTCAGGACATGGAACGCCGACAGCGTCGATCCCGGCTCGCCATGGGTCAGCGTGCCGACCAGCGTGCCGACCAGCCCGTCATCTCCGATCGCACGGCGATAGCGCAGCGTGCCTGCGATCTGCTCCAGCGAGCTCGGCGAGGACGTCACGGTCGCCGAAAGCTGATCGGCGCCGAAGATCGAGTTGATCTCGACATCGCCCTGCACCGTCCAGATGCCGGAGAACCGCGAGCCGCGATCGTCGACCGCAAGACCGCCGGTGATCGGCGGCTGGGAGATGTCGACCACCAGGTCGGAGGCGCCCGGCTTGTCGGGCGAGGGCTTCAGGATGCCGGTGGCGGTCACGCCGGGAAGGTCGTTGGTCAGCAGGAGCGCGCGCTCCACCGCGCTGAGCCGGGGCGGCCGCGTCGTCATCGCCGGCTTCAGATAGCCGTTGATGTCGCGTCTGGTCTCGCCGTCGCCGCCCTGCACCACGACATTGCCGAGATAGCCCTCGACCACATTGATCGTGAAGACGCCGTCGCGCACGCGCTGCGGCGGCACATAGGCGCGCACCAACAGATAGCCCTTGGCGCGATAGGCCGCTTCGATCTTGTCGGCGACATCGAGGATATCGCCCAGCGTGATGTCCTTGCCGATCAGCCCCGCATAGAGGGGCCGGAACTGCGCTGCCGGAATCTTGACCGAGCCGATGATCTTGATGTCGGTCAGCTTGAAGCGGACTTCGTCGACCGCGCGCGGTACGGCGGAGCGATGCGGCGTGACGATGCTGAAATCGAAATCGGGTTGCGACGGCGTAGTCGGCCCTTGGCGGTCGCGGCCGGGCTGCACTGCGCCAGGCAGCACCTGCGCGCCCGCCGGCGCCGCGAGCACAAGCGCCAGCACACCGAGCACCGCGCTCACGCGCGGCCGCACATAGAAGTCACTCCGGCAACCCACCAACCCCGTCCCCCACCTCGCACAAACAAATCTTGCGGCCCGATCCGGGCCCAATTCGGGCGAGATAAAAATTCTATAAGTGTCCCAATCTGCCCGGTTTTTGCGGCCGCAACAATTACGCGGTAAGAATATAAGCAGGATTTGCGCCGTTTTGTTTTGGAACCTGTCGGTAATCCGCTCCACTCAAAGGGAACTTCCGCGGCGACGGTTCGATGGGGGAAGGTGCCCTGCTACCATGGAATGTAGGCAGTGGTATCTGCGCGTTTCTGTAGAATATTTCATCTCCAGGGCGCGCGCTGCCCACTAGGCCCGCCCGCCCGGGCCACGACAAACTGCCGCCGCGGCGGTTCTGCCGCAGCCTCAACAACGGGAGTGGGAACTTGAAGAAGAATTTGAAGACGGCACTGAGCGTGGCGGCCCTGGCGACGACGCTGACCGCCGGCGTGTTCATCGGCCAGGCCCTCGCGGCGCAGCCCCATATGCGCGCGGCGCTCGATTATCTGCGTTCGGCCAAGTCGGAACTCGAATCGGCCGAGCACAACAAGATGGGCCATCGCGCCGAGGCGTTGCGCCTGACCAACGAGGCGATCCGCGAGACCGAACAGGGCATGGCGGACGCTTATTAAGCATCTCCACGCAAACCTTTCGAACGGCGCCGGCGGAACCCTGCCGGCGCCGTTCATTTTCTCTTAGGCATAGGAATTGCGCCGCGCCCGCCATGAGCGGCGCACGTCAGCCTGATATGCCCCTTGCCGGGACGGCCGGGGCCCCGTCCCTGTTCGCCGCCGCGCGGCGTCATGCGCTGGCGGCGCTCGGGCCGTTTACCATCGCAGGTGCGCATTTCCTGGCCTCCATCCTCTTCCTCAAGACCGCAGCGCCGGCCGCCTTCGGTGTCTTCGCCTTCGTCCTGGTCGCTGTCCCGTTCTGGCTCGGAATCTCCGTGGCCCTGTTGGGAGCACCCCTGGCCACGACGCGCCGGGGTGGCGCAGACGACTGGCGCGAGCTGCCGACACTGCTGAAGGCCAATCTCCTGTTCAGCCTCGTCGCGACTGCCGCGGTGGCGATCACCATGGCGGCAAGCGGAGCAGACTGGACCGCTGCGGCGCTGTTCGGCGTTTATGGCGGCGTGATGTGCCTGCGCTGGTTCGCGCGCTGGCTCGCCTATGCGACGGATCATCCCCTGCGCGCCGTGATGTCGGACATCGCCTATGGCGTCCCGCTTGTCGCGGGGCTTGCAGCGCTCACCGCGTTCCACGCCCTGACAATCGCAGGCGCAGCGGTCGTGCTGTGCCTCAGTGCAGGTACGGGCCTTGCCGTCTTTGGCAGCGACTTCCTCATCCCGCAATTCCGCGCGATCCGCGAGGGATCGCTCGCGGCCTATGCGCCGATCTGGCGCGACCTGACCCAATGGGCGCTGCTCGGCATCGTGACCTCCGAACTCTCGGTCAATGCACACGCCTATCTCGTGACTTTCTTCGATGGCCCGAAAGCCTTCGCGCTGATCGCAGCCGGTTCGTTGTTCATGCGGCCGGTCCAGCTCTGCCTCACCGCGCTGCCAGACCGCGAGCGTCCGCTGATGGTCCGTACCCTGATGAACGGCGACCTCGCGGGGACCAACCGCTGCATGCGCGAATTCCGCTCCGCCGCGGCCGCCATCTGGGTGCTCACGCTGGCGCTCTCCGCCGCGGCGCTCGCCTGGTTCCCGCATGCGATCCTCAAAGCCGATTACGGCCTGCGCGATATCCTGATCGTCGTGGCGCTTTGGGCCGCGATCATGGCGGTTCGCGCCTGGCGCACGCCCGAAGCCGTGCTGCTGCAGGCCGCCCGCGAATTCCGCCCGCTCGCGAGCGCCAGCGTGATCTCGAGCGTCGTCGCGCTGACGACGACCGCGGCGCTGCTGTTGCTCTTCGGGCCGATGGCCTCGCTCGGCGGCATCCTGATCGGCGATCTGGTGCTAACCGAGCGTGTCTTCGCGCTCGCCCGGCGCTGGAAGCACGACCAGGGCTGGAGCCTCGCCGTCGCACGCGCCTAGCGTCGCAAAATTATTCTTCGCCGAAAGAAAAAGTCGTTCGGCGCAGAAGCTTGCGCGCGTGGGCTGGAATCCAGAAAATCAGACCGCCACGATATCCGTCAGCACGGCCGCGAGGTGCGTCGCGTTCTCGCCCTTGACTATCGAGCGATGATCGCCCGGCACGCTCGACACGGTCAGCTCCCGGCAATGGGGGCGCCACAGAAGCGCCGGATCGGGACGCTGCGGATCGGAAATCTCCGGCACGATGAGATGCACCTGACCGTTGTAGTAGCCTGGCTCGTAGTCCACGACCGCCGCGAGAGTCGCCTCGGCCACCGCGCGCAAAGCCGGCGGCACGCGAGCCGACGTCACCGGCTCGAGCGGCATCCTCGCCAGCCCGACGCGCCGCAAGATTTTGCGCGCGAAAGACAGGATCGCTTCACCCGCATAGCGCAGACGCACGTCCATCGGCATCGCCCGCAAACTGCGCGCATGATGCGCGGCGCGCTGAATCGCCATCCAGGCCCACACCATTAGCGGCCATTTGCGCTCGTTCGTCTGCGCGTCGATCAGCGTCAGCGATGCCGGCGGCTCGCCCGCCTCCGTTAGCCGGCGCGCCATCTCGAAAGCGATGAGGCCGCCGGAAGAATAGCCGGCCAGATGGAACGTGCCATGGGCATGGAGATTGACGACCTCGCCGAGGTAGTCGTCGGCCATCGCCGCAATCGAGGTCGCGGGCGCCTGGCGCCCGTCGAGCCCGCGCGCCTGGATCGCATAAACAGGGCAATCGCCTGCGATGCGCCGGCCCGTGGCGAACAGCTCCATCACATTGCCGCCGAGGCCGTGCACGATGAAAAGAGGAACGCCCGTGCCGTCCTTGATCGGAACGAGCGGCGAGAACTCCGCCGAACGGCGGTTGTCGATCGCAGCCGCCAGGCGCGCGATAGTCGGCGCCGCGAAGATTGCCGTCACTGGCAAATCGACGCCCAGCGTCTCCTCGATGGCGAACATGAGTTCGAGCGTGGTGAGCGAATCGCCGCCGGAATCGAAGAAATCGTCGTCGCGGCCGACGCGGTCCTTGTTGAGCACACGCCGCCAGATTGCGGCAACGGCCTCCTCGGTCTTGCCGAGCGGCGCGGCGGTGTCGGGCACCGGCATTTCGACTTCCTGCCGCTGCCAGTCCTCGTCGAGCGCGGCGAGCGCCGCCATGTCGAGCTTGGCGCTGGCCAAGCGTGGGATGGCATCGATGCAATGGATGCGCTGCGGATGCAGCGCGGCGGGCAGTGTGTCGCGCAGCGCGGCCTTCAGGCCCAGGCTGTTGCCGACGACATAGGCGATGAGCCACCATTGCTGCCCGACGCGGCGCGGATAGACCGCGACGTCGCGGATGCCGGGGCGCCGGCGAATTGCGGCTTCGAGCTCGCCGGGCTCGACGCGCTGGCCGCGGATTTTGATCTGACGGTCCTTGCGGCCGACGAGATCGATCAGCCCATCGGCGCGCAGCCGTACCAGATCGCCGGTGCGCAGGATTCGGCAGGACGGATCTTTCGGATCGGTCGGGAAATCGCTCGCATCCACCTTGCCATCGACCCAGCGGCCGAGCGCGACATAGGGACTGCGCAGCACCAGCTCGCCGGCCTCGCCCGGCGTCGCCGGCTCCCCGTCCTCGCCGACAACCGCCAGCGCATTGCCGGCGAGCGGATAGCCGAGCGGCACGCGGTCGCCCTCTCGCGGAAAGTCGACCGGTACGAACCATTGCATGATCGGCGCTTCGGTCGAGGAATAGCCGAGTTCGATGCGGCACTCGGGAGGAAGCCACGCGCGCAACGAGTCGATGTCGCTCCATAGCACCGCGTCGCCGCCGACGCGCAGCACGCGCAGCGACGCCGGCGCCTCGCCGAGCTGCATCAGCGAGCGCAGCAAGGCCGGCACGGCATAGACCATGGTGATGGCCTCACCCGCGAGCCGGTCCAGGATCGCGCGCGCCCCGGCGCGCTGCACATCGATGAGATGCAGAGTCGCTCCCGTCAGAAGCGCCGCGAACCGCTCGCGCAAGCCTGCGATGGTGCATTCCGAGCTCAGCGGCAGGAACCGGTCCGTCTCGTCGATATGCGCTGCCTCGGCATATTGCGCCACGCGGCGCAGCAAAGCGCGCTGGCTGTTGACGATGCCTTTGGGCTTGCCGGTGCTACCGGAGGTGAACAGAACGAAGGCCGGTGCGTCTGGGCCGGCGAGTGCCATCGGTGTGACGGGCACGATCTTCGGCTCGGCCAGATCGATGCGACGCGCGGAGAAAGGCACCAGGCGATCGAGCTCGACCTCGTCGAACCGTCCGACAACGGCAGTCATGCCGCAATCCTGCACCACGCCGGAAAGCCAGGCCTGCGGATAATGCGAATCGAGCGGCACGAACAGACGCCCTGCCGCGAGACAGGCGAGCATCGCGACGGAAAAATCGCACGACGAGCACAGGAGTATTCCGACGAGATCGCCCGGTTCCGTCTCATAAGCCAGCCGGCGCGCCAATATGCGTGCGGCCGTCAGCGTCTCGGCATAGGTCAGCGACCGCGTACCGTCATCGAGTGCGATGCGCGCCGCATGGCGCGCCGCCGTTTCGGCGAAGAGATCGAAGATCGGCCGCGCCAGATCGATCGGCGGCACCGCGCCACGCGCGACGGGGCCGTTCCAATCCAAGGGATAGTTGGAGCGGTCGAGCCAGGAGGCGGTGAGACGGTCGAGCACGGTGGTGACGCGGTCGTTTGCAGCGGCAAACCTAGCCGCGCCTTGAACAACAAATCCTGAATGGATCGCTCTGGTCCCGAAACGGCACAGGCACGATCCCTGCAGAGATGTCGCATGCAGGTTTCAGTCCCGGTTGTCTGACGCGATCTTCGTGCCGATCCGGTGCAACAGGAGAAAAAGATGCTCCACGTTGATACAGCCAAGCTTCTTCCCGCCAATGACAGCGAACCCGTGGCCATGCCGCGCCTCACCCCGGCCGAGCAGCCTTTCCCCAAACTGATCGGGCTCGACATCACCGAGGCGACGCCCAAGCGGGTTCGCGCCACGCTCGCCACCCGCAACGAGCTGTGCCGTTCCGGCGGCACGCTGCATGGCGGCGCGATCATGTCGCTCGCCGACATCGTCGCCTCCTGCGGCGCGTTCCTCAACCTGCCCGAGGGCGCGGCCACGACCACGATCGAAAGCAAGACGAATTTCATCGGCGCCGCCAAGGCAGGCGAGCCGGTGTTCGCCGAAGCGGTGGCGCTGCATGTCGGCCGGCGCAGCTCGGTGTGGCAAACCAGCGTCACCCGGGCCGACGGCAAGCTGGTCGCGATGGTGATCCAGACGCAGATGGTGATCTGAATTCCCGCAAAGAGAGGGTAGGAAACGGTCCCGGCGCATCCTACTCTCGCCCCGCACGATCCGGGGCGCTTCATGTCATCCATCCAGGCCGATCCCTATGCCCGCGCCGCGGCGAAATTCGCGCTGGCCTGCAAGCTCGCCAGCATCGAGGCGCTGATCGACTGGGACGCGCAAACCAACATGCCCAAGGGCGGAAGCTGGGCGCGCGGCGAACAGCGCGGCGCCCTGGCCGAAGTATCCTCCGACCTCACCGGATCGCCGGAAATCGGAGCGCTGCTAGACGAGGCGCAGGGCTATGCCGACGCGCTCGACGAATCCGACCGCGCCAATCTGGCGGAGATGCGCCGGCTCTGGGTCCATCGCGCAGCCGTGCCGAAGGAATTGGTGGTCGAACGCGCCCGCATCAGCCAGGCGCTGCAATCGACCTGGCTGGAAGCGAAGGCTAACAGCGACTTCGCGCTCTTCGCGCCGGGCTTCAAGAAACTGATGGCGATCCACAAGGAGGTCGCGGCCGCGAAAGGCGCCGCGCTGAACCTGTCGCCCTATGACGCGATGATGGACGAAATGGATCCGGGCCTGACCAGCGCCACCATCGATCCGATCTTCGACGATCTCGCCGCCAACCTGCCGGGCCTCCTGGCTGAGGTGCGCGAGCGCCAGAAATTGTGGCCGGACGTGCGCGAATTCGACGGTGATTTCTCGATTCCCAAGCAAAAGGCGCTGTCGCAGCGACTTGCCGCCGTCGTCGGCCATTCGCCGGAAACCAGCCGGATCGACGAGGCGCCGCACCCCTTCTCGATGCCGCATTCGCCGGGCGATGTGCGCTTCACGACGCGCTACAGCGAGGACAAGTTCCGCTACGCGGTGATGGCGACGATGCACGAAGCCGGGCATTCGATGTACGAGCTGAACCTGCCGCGCAGGCTTGCCTTCTCGCCGGTCGGTTTCGCGCGCGGTGCGTCGGCGCATGAAAGCCAGTCGCTGATGCTCGAGATGATGGCGGGGCGCAGCAAGGAATTCCTGCGCTTTCTCTCGCCACTGCTGCACGAATATTTCGGCGGCGACGCGGCGTCTTGGGATCCACGCAACGTGCTCAATTTCGTCCGCCGCGTCGACGACGACTTTATCCGCGTCAACGCCGACGAGATTTCCTATCCACTGCATGTGATCCTGCGCTACCGGCTGGAGCGCGCACTGCTGGCCGGAGACCTGTCGGTGGACGACATCCCCGGCGCCTGGAACGAAATGTTCGGAAAACTGTTCGGCCGCGTGCCGCCCAATCACGCCAAGGGCTGCCTGCAGGATATCCACTGGGCGGCGGCGCTGTTCGGCTATTTCCCCAACTATGCGCTGGGCGAGTCATTGGCGGCGCAGTTGTTCGAGACCGCTTGCGCCGGCGATCAGGCTATCCTGCCCGCGCTGGGCAAGGGCGATTTCAAGCCTTATTTCGCCTGGGTGCGTCCGCGCATCCATGAGCAGGCGAGCCTGAAAAGCTTCGACGAGATCGTGGTCGCGGCGACCGGGTCGAAACTCTCCGGCGAGGCCCTGAAACGCCACCTGCGCCGGCGCTATCTGGAAGAGGCGCTCGACTAGATCTTCCACGCCGTGCCGTCGGTCAGCGCCTTGTAGAATTCCGACGAATACGCCGTCTCCGGTGCGGCGCGCACCTGCCGGTCGAGGAATTCTGCATCCGGCCCGACCAGAATCCGCCAGCGTTCCGCTTTCACGCCATCGAGGATGATCTTTGCCGCCGCGGCCGCGCTGGTCGGCGCGTTGTCGCGGAAGGCATCTCCCTGCGCCCGGACCATCTGGGAGACCTGCTCGTCGCTCATCTGCGAGAGATTGACGCCCTGCGCCGCCAGCGCCTTGCGCACCGCGGCGACGTCGATGGCGTCGCCGCTCAATATCTTGCGCGAATTGGCGACGATTTCGGTCCCGATATGGCCCGGCATCACGACGGAGCATTTGATATGCGGCGCGTTGACCGCAAGATCGGTGATCAACGCCTCGGTGAAGCCCTTCACCGCGAATTTCGCGGCGCTATAGGCGGTGTGCGGCCGGCCGGGCCCGATGGATGCCCAGAACCCGTTGACGCTGGAGGTGTTGACGATATGGCCTTCGCTCGCCTTCATGAGCAGCGGCAGGAAGGCGCGCACGCCGTAGTAGACGCCGCCCCAGCAGACATTGAACGTCTTCTCCCATTGCGCGCGGTCGCCGGCGACGATGGAGCCACCACCGCCGATGCCGGCATTGTTGATCAACAGATGGATCTTGTCCGTGTCGAGCTCGCGGCGCACGGCTTGGGCCCAGGCATTGACCTGCGCTTCCACCGAAACGTCAGCGACGTAAGAGACCACGCGCGTCCCCTGCGGCGCCTGTGCCATGGCGCGCTTCTGCGTCTCGGCCATGTTGTCCGCGATGACGTCGCACATCGCCACCGTACAGCCCTCGGCGGCAAGCTGGATCGCAAGCTCGCGCCCCATACCCGTGCCGCCGCCCGTGATCACGGCGATCTTACCCGCGAAGTCCTTCATCAAACGCTCCCGTTATTTTATCGGGACGCAGTTTCGGCAATGCCGGGCGCGGAGGCCAGCGGAATTGAGCATATGACGCTGCGGAAGCGTCAGAACTTCTGGCTGAAGCGAAGCCCGATCTCGCGGGGCGTGTTCGTCGCGACGTAAGGCTCTGCGCCGCAGATTTGCGTCGTGCACTCGGCATAGCGGTAGAGATCGTCGCGCTCGTCAAAGGCGTTCAGGATCGACAGTTCGAGTGCCCATGAGTCGGTCTCGATGCCGGTCGTGAAGTCGACATTGGTGAAGGCGCGCTGGCGGCCGAGCGCGGCGCGGATCGGCGTATCGACTCCAGTGACCGGATTGGGCGCCATGACGCGTAGATCGGGCCAGCTCGCGCCCTGGTAGACCACGCTGCTCTGGACATGGCCGAGGAAGCCGTCGAATAGCGGGAATTCGTAACGTGCCGTCCAGTTGGTCTTGAACTTGGGCGTCGGCAGCGGCGTGCCGGCCGGTGCATCCGCGGTGCCGGGGCAGATCGTGACGCCGACCGGTCCGCAATAATCCTTGGTCAGGTGTGAGTCGTTGTAAGACGACGACCCGTTGATCGTGAGGCCCGTTATCGGCTGCCAGGTCACGTCGGTCTCGAAGCCGTAGATCTTCGCCTGGCCCGCGTTGTGGATTTCGGTGAAGGAGTTCAGGCCCAGGAACGAGAACTGAAAATTGTTCCAGTTCTCGATATAGGCGGCACCGTTGAAGATCAGCGAGTGATTAAGCCACGCCGTCTTCCAGCCGATCTCGTAATTCGTCAGCCGGTCTGGCTGATAGGGCGGGATCGTGCCACGACGGTTGATGCCGCCGGGGCGGAAGCCCGTCGACCAGGTCGCATAGACCATATCGTCGGGCGTGACCTGATAGCTCATGTTGAGTTTGTGCGTGAACCCGGACTCGTAGACGCTCTTGTCGAGATTGGTGCAGGGCCCGTTGTCCACGCTGGTCGGCGCGAAGCATTGCGAAACGCCGGTGTGCGAACTGTAATCGGCCGAGAAGCCGAAGAAGCCCTTGAGCGAGTTGGCGGCGTAGAATCCGCGCACGCCCGCCGTCAGCGTAACCTTCTTGGTGAGGTCGTAGCTCACCTCACCGAACACCGCGTAGTCGTTGTCGTAGCGCTGCTGATCGGTGAGCCACAGCGTGCCCGGCCAGTTCGGCACCGACAGCTGGCCTACGCCCGGGTCGGCATGCGTGTCGGACAGATTGGCGATCTGGTAGTTCTGCAGGATGTAGTGGCCCTGCCGCTCGAAGAACAATCCGCCGACGAAGCGCAACGGCTGGTCGGCCGGCGTCGCGAAGCGCAGTTCCTGGCTGATCTTCGTGAAATGATCCTTCTCGAAGATGTATTGCTGCGGATCGATGAAGTTGCCGTGATTGTCGTAGATATACGCGCCATAGCCGTACAGCGTGTCGTAGAAGAACGAGTAGTCGGTATAGTCGGACGCTGCGTTGATCTGGCGATCCATGTAGCCGCCGGAATAGGTCACATCGAGATTGGCGATCTTGCCCTGCACCGTCAGCGCCGCCTGCACCCAGGTGTCGTGCGCGTATTCCGGGAAGAAATGCTGCACCTTCAGGTCGCCGACGCTGGGATCATAGGCGAAGATGCCGCTGCTCTGCGTGTGCTGCGCGATGATGGTCGGTGTGATCGTCCAATTGTCGTCGAGATCGAACTCGAGCGCGGCGCGGCCACCGAAAGTATCGACGCTGTTGAAATTGTTCTTGGCGATGCCGGCATTGCTGACCGTCACGCCTGAGGTCGGGAAGAATCGCGTGCCCGGCACGTTGTCGATATATCCCGCATCGTGCTCGCTGTAGCCGACAAGGCGAACGGCGACGTTGTCGGCCAGCGGGATATTGACGAAACCTTCGCCGCCATAACCAAAGCTGCCGTGATCGACATTGTTCACGCTGACGTCATAGGCCGCGGAGAACGCGCTCGGGTCCGGCCTGTTGGTGATGATGCGGATCGTGCCGGCTTCCGAACTCGCGCCGTACAGCGTGCCCTGCGGGCCGGATAGCGATTCCACGCGTGCGATGTCATAGACATGCACGTCCAGCGCGCCGCCGATCGTGGTGATCGGCTGCTCGTCGAGATAGATGCCGACGGTCGGCAGCGAGCCCGAATGGTTGCCGTCATTACCGCTCGATACGCCGCGCATCGAGACATTGGCGAAGCCCGGTCCGCCATTGCCCGCGCCGGCGCCGCCCACGGTGTAGGTCACGCTGGGAAGAAATTTCACATAGTCTTCGAAATTCTCGACATGCAGCTGCTCGAGCTTCTCGGTCGGCAGCGCCTGGATGCTGAGCGGCGCCCGTTGGATGTCCTCGGAGCGCTTTTCGGCGGTCACCACCACCGTCTCGATGCCGACCGGCTTGTCGGCGTCGGCGGCGAGCGCCGGGCCAGTCAGCATCGTGGAGGCCAGCAGCACCTGCCAAAGCGCCGGCCGAACCCGGCCGCCCGTCGAAATCCCCCGCATGCCAAGTCCCCTGAAATATGGCCGCTCGCGCACTCGAATCCACAGTCTCGCAAGTGTCACAAGTTGAAACCCCGGCCAAAGGGGCCGTCAATGCCGGGTGGGCGCCTGCCTTGCGGAAAAATGGTGCACTGCGTCAGATGAAGGCGGCTAAGTGTAATCCTGCAACACTGGACCCAGCGCCGCCTTCAGGGGACCGAGCCAAGGCTCGAAATGTTGCCACTGATCGACACCGTCGCGGAAGATCGGGCGGCGCACCTGCTCCGAGCTCGCGGTGCGCACGGCGCGGTCGTTCTGGTAAAATTGCAGGCAGCGTTCCTCGAATGGCAGACCGCAGGCGGCGAGCAGGCGGCGCACCTCGCCTTCCGGATCGTCGACCATGTGCTCATACAGCACGCGATGGACACGCCCGGGCAACACCTCGTCCATGTGCCGCATCAGCGCGACATAGTCAGCGTAGTAACGGCCGAGCTCCGCGAGGTCGTAACTAAAGGCCTGCCCGCGCGCGAAATGCTGCTTGAACACCGAGAAACAGCAGCCGAGCGGATGGCGCCGCGCGTCGACGATCCTCGCGTTCGGCAGGATCAGATGGATCAGCCCGGCATGGGCGAAATTGTTCGGCATCTTGTCGATGAAGAACGGCCGGCCGAGCTTGCGCTGCACGCGCGTGCGCTCGAGATATTCGCCGCCTAGCGCCTGCAATTCGTCGCGCGAAAGATCCGCGAGCATCTCGGGGTAGTTCGACGCCTGGCTGCGCGCCTTGCGCCCCGACAGTCGTCGCGCGATGGCGATGATGTCGGGCAGCTCCATCGTGCCTTCAACCTGGCTGTGCGTCGCAAGAATTTGCTCCAGCAGCGTCGAGCCGGCGCGCGGCAGGCCCACGATGAAGATAGGATCGGACGCTGGATTGCCCCAACCGGTGCGGGCTTCGAAGAAATCGCGGGTGAACACTGCCTCGGAGCGCCGGACATGATCGGAAGTCTCGTCCGCGTCATAGACGACGGATTTGCGGCGCAACGCATTGCCCTGGGAATAATGTTCGAACGACTCGGCGTAGCTCTGCGCGTCCTCCAGCGCCTTTCCCAGTGCGAATTCCAAGTGATAGCGGTCCTCGCCGTCGAGATCGTCCCGCGCGAGCCCGGCGCGCATCGTCGCGACATCGGAATCCGCAAACGCAACCGTCTTGAGGTTGGCCAGGCTCCACCACGCCTCGCCCAGTGTGGGCGCGAGCGCCAGCGATTTGCGATAGGCCGCGACCGAATCCGCCTGGTGCCCCACCGCCTTTAGCGCATGGCCATAACTCATCCATGCCTTGGGCTGGTTCGGGAACGCTTTCAGAACGTCTTCGTAGCAGGCGATCGCCTTGGCATATTCGCCGATCTGCCCATAGGCCGCGCCTTTAAGTGCGCGATAGGCCGGATTGCGCGCATCCTCGCGCTGGAGAATCTCGATCTGCGTGATGGCCTCTTGCGATTTGTTCTGCCGGTGCAGCACGATCGCATAATTGTGCCGCGCCACCGCGAAGTTGGGCGCCAGGCCCAAACAACGCGCCAGCAATGTCTCCGCGTCACCATAGCGGCCGAGCCGCGCGCCGATCTCCGCCAGCATGCGCAGCGCCGCGATGTTCGAGGGATCGGTCTTGAGGAAGGCGCGCAACAACCGCTCACCGACCGCGAGCTTGTTGTCGCACAGTGCCACCGCCGCCTCGATCAGCCGAGGATCGCGCGCCGCCAGCCGAAGCTGCTGCGCCGTCGCGTCGGCGGCCCGCGCATCGTCGCCGATCAGACCGTATTGCTCGCCGAGCGCGGCCCACGCATCCGCGAATTCCGGATTGAGCCGGGTCGCTTTCTTGAGGGCGCCGATGCCGCCCTGCGTATCCCCCTGCGCCGACCGCGCCAGCCCGAGCTCGAACCAGACCGACGGGGCCTTCGCCTGTTCCGCCGCCAGCGGCTCCAGCGTCGCCCGCGCACCGGCGATATCGCCATGCCGCCGCAGCGCCGAGCCCAGGCATAGCCGCGCCTGCGGATGACCCGGCACGGCGCGCAAGATCTCACGCGCCTGCGCCGCCGCCGCGGCCGGATCATTGTCGAGCAGCCGCGCGGCATGCGCGAGCGCCGTCTGCAAGGATGCGGTAGCCTCGGTCATGCCGGGCGATCAGAGTGTCACGCTGGCGGACCTGTCAACCGCGTGCAGAACACCGCCGAATTGCCTTAAGCTGGCGGCCATGACCGACGAGACATCGCAAATCCGGCGCGGCGAATTCGAGCGCGTGCGCGGCCGCTATGCCGGCTACACCCGCACCCGCCTGAAGCAGTTCGCGCGCCGCCTGCAGCGCGCCATCTATCCGGACCATGCCGTCGCCGAGAGGATCGAGTTGGCCAGTCCGACCGACCGCATTCCGTTTGAAAAGGCGAAGGGGCTGGACTACCGAACCGTCGCCCTCGGCGAACCGCTCGGCCCGCTCTGGGCAACCTATTGGGCGCGGGTGACGCTTCGAATTCCCGAAGGCTGGGGCGGCTCACGCGTCGACCTCTATTGGGATTCGCGCTCGGAAGCCCTGCTTTGGCTGGACGGCCACTCGGCGCAAGGCTTCAACAGCGGCCGCCACACCGCGACGCTGACCCGATCCGCCAAGGGCGGCGAGACCATCACCTTATATATAGAGATCGCGTGCAATCGCGCCTTCGGGGCCGCCGAAGCCGGACATCCGCCGAGCGAATCTTACAAGCTCGTAACCTGCGACATCCGCCGCTTCGATCCCGACGCCTGGTCGCTGTTCCACGATTTCGATGTCCTGCGTCAGCTCGAGGCCGACCGCGAGCCGCCGCAGACGCCGCGTTCGACCGGCGGTGTCGCGCCGAAACTGGTGCGGCCCGCGCTCGATACGACCTGGGCGGGCAAGCTGCTCCACGATCTGAATCGCGCCTGCAATGCAATCGATCCCGGCGACCCCGCGACCTGGGACGCCGGCCGCGCGATTCTCGCCGGCTTGCTGGCGGCGAAGAACGGTTCCGTCGCGCACGAACTCTCGGCCATCGGTCACGCCCATATCGATACCGCGTGGCTTTGGCCCATCGAGGAGACGCGGCGCAAGTGCCAGCGCAGCTTCGCCAACGTCCTCGCGCTGATGGACGAATATCCGGAATTCAAATTCGCCTGCTCCCAGGCGGCCCAATACGTCATGATGGAGGACAACGATCCCGACCTCTTCGCGCGCATCCGCGCCAAGGTCGCGAACGGCCAGTGGATCCCGATCGGCGGAAGCTGGGTCGAGCCCGACTGCAACCTGCCGAGCGGCGAGTCGATCTGCCGGCAATTCCTCTACGGCCAGCGCTATTTCGAGAAAACCTTCAGCGCGCGCTCCCGCATCTTCTGGAACCCCGACGTGTTCGGCTATGCTGGGCAATTGCCGCAGCTGATGCGCGAGGCCGGCATGGACCGTTTCCTCACACAGAAGCTGTCCTGGAACCGCTTCACCGTGCCGCCGCATCACAGTTTCCACTGGCGCGGTATCGACGGCAGCGCTGTGCTCACGCATTTCCCGCCCTCGGACACATACAACAGCATGTGCACCGTGGAGGAGATGCGCTACCACGCGGCAAACTACAAGGACGCCGACCGCTCGGCCGAGGCGCTTTATCTGTTCGGCTATGGCGACGGCGGCGGCGGACCCGATGCGATCATGATCGAGTCCCTGCGCCGCACGGAAAACCTGCTCGGCGTGCCGAGAAGCACGACGCGCGATCCGAACGACTTCTTCGACCGCCTGGAGCGCGAGGCCGGCGACTTCGCGACCATCGAAGGCGAGCTCTATTTCGAATATCACCGCGGCACCTATACGAGCCAGGCGGAGGTCAAGCGCCTCAACCGCCTGATCGAAGGCCGCCTCCAGACGCTTGATCTGCTCTGCGCCGTGAGCCAATTTGCCGGCAAGCCGGCGCCGTTGCGCGGCCAGATCGAGGCGCTGTGGCGCGTTCTGCTGGTCAACCAGTTCCACGACATCCTGCCCGGCAGCAGTATCGGCGAAGTCTATGTCCGTACACGGAAGGAGCTGACCGAGCTCGCGGACCAGACCGAGGCGCTGGCGCAAAACCTGCTCGACGGATTGTCCGGCGGCGGTGCACCGACACCGTTCAACCCGACGGGCTTCGCGCGTGACGAGATCGCCGCCGCGCCGGATGGACAGCTAGCCTATGTTCACGCCGAGCCATTCAGCGCCGGACAAATCGAGGATCCCCAAGACGAGGTGCATGTCACCGAACTGGAAAATGGCGATATTCGCCTGCAGAATTGGCAACTGAACGTGATTCTGACGCGGACAGGCCAGGTGCGTTCACTCATTGGCCCTCGAGAAGCACTGAGTGCAGTTGGCAACCGCTTCGTCCTCTATGACGATCGCCCCACCGAATACGAGGCCTGGGACATCGATCCCTTCGCTTTGGAAACCGGCCGGGAATGTCCGCCCGCGGAACGCTGTGAAGTCATCGCGCACGGACCGTTACGCGTGGAGGTGCGTTTCGAGCATCGCATCGGCAAGAAGAGCCGGCTGACTCAGACGATTCGGCTCGACGCGGAGTCGGAGTTCCTCGAATTCGATACCGAGATCGACTGGCGCGAGCGGCGCACGCTGCTGAAGGCCATCTTTCCGCTGGCCTGCAAGTCTCCTCGCGCGACCTATGAGACCATGTTCGGCGCAGTCGAGCGTCCGACCCATGCCAACACCGACGCCGATCTGGCGCAATACGAAGTGCCCGGCCATCGCTGGGCCGACCTGTCCGAGCCGGGCTTCGGCGTCTCGCTGCTGACCGACTCGCGCTACGGCTACGCGACCTTCGGCAATGTCATGAGCCTGAGCCTGCTGCGTGGCACGGAATCGCCGGATCGCACCGCGGATATCGGCGTCCATCGCCTGCGCTATGCGCTCTACCCGCACGACGGCGACTGGCGCGCCGCCGGCACGGTCGCGTTGGCGGCCTGCTTCAATCGCCCGCTGCTTTGGACGAAGGGTGCGCCGGCTGCGATCCTGGCGAAGCCGCTGGTCCTGGCGGAGCCCACCAATGTCGTGATCGACACGATCAAGCCCGCCGAAGACGGAAACGGATTCGTCGTGCGGCTCTACGAAAGCAGCGGCGCCACCACGATGGCGCGGCTGACACTCGGAACAGCGGCGGTCCGCGTTCGGGCAAGCAACACGCTGGAGGATGACGGCGAAGCTTTACCGCTGACGGACGGCGTCTGCACGCTCGCCTTGCGCCCGTATCAGATCGTCACGCTCAGGGTCGGATAGACGCTTCCAGCCGCGCGACAAACTCCGCCTTCTGCGCATCGTCGATCCAGCGCACGACGGCCACTACATCGTGCTGGTAGTCGATGAACACGATGTTGTCGCCATTGCCGATGAACGCGACCACATCATCGCGTGCCGCCGGAAACAGCTTGCGGTCCGTGTTGAGGAACCAATTCATGTAACCATAGCCGGGATTGGGGCCCGTCGGCGTCCGCGCCATCTTCACCCAGGCGTTTGAAAGGACCTGCTTGCCGTTCCATTGCCCATCATTCAATCCCAGCAATCCCATTCGCGCGAGGTCGCGGGCCGATATGAACATGCCGCCGCCCCAATGCCCGCCGCCCGGCACCACATGGATTCGCCGCCCGCCGATCGTTACCCAGGAATTGCGATAGCCCTCCCAGTGCCAGCCATTCGACGCGCCGATCGGCGTCATCACATACTGGCGCAGCACATCGGGCAGCGGACGCTTCCACAGATAGGTCAGCGCCAGCGCAAACGCGTTCACCCGCACGTCGGAATATTTCCATTGCAGCCCCACAGGCGGCGGTCCGGCGGCGAGTTCGTCCCAAGCCTGCTTGCCCGGCCGGTCGGACCACCATGGCTTGCCCCACATCGTGCCGACCCAGCCGCTGGTCTGGCGCAGCATCTGGTCCCAGGTGATCGGCTGATTGTGCGGCAGAAGGAAGTCCGGCGACGGACGGACATAGTCGATCACGCGATCGTTCACGTCGCGGATCATGTGCCGGTCGAAGGCGATGCCGGCAACCGACGATAGAAAGGTCTTCGTCACCGAATGCGTCATGTCGACCGCGTTCGTATCGCCCCATTCGGCGACGATATAGCCGTGGCGGATCACCATGCCATTGGCCGGCGCGTGCGGCTTCAAGGGCCCGATTGGGTCGGAGAACGGCCCTGCGAATTGCAGCGGGATGACGATGCGCAGATCGCGCTGATCAATCACGCCGTCCAGCGCAGGCGACAGCGTCGCCTCATTCTCCACGGCAAAATCGATCGCGGCCTTCAGCTTTGCTGGATCGAACCCCTCGGCTTCCGGCGCATGGGCCTGCCAAGTGCCTTTGGGCGGGAAATAGTCTGCGGCAAACGCCGGCGCGATGCCGGCGGCAATCGCCATGGCCAATGCAACGAACGGTCTCACCGCGCTTCCCCCTCTTGATCGGGTCCTTATAGGGGATCGCCGTGCGCGCCGTCAGCCCGCCTTAGATCTTGATCTCAAGCTGGCAGGAAAGACCCTCGGACGCGAAATCGAAATGCGCCGAGCCCTGCTCGCCGCGGAGAGTCCGCTCGATCATCTGGGTGCCGAAACCCTTCTTGGTCGGCGGCTTCGCCGGCGGTCCGCCGGTCTCGGCCCATTTCAGGCAAAGCTTGTCGCGTGCCGGCGCGAGCGACCACGCGACCGCGACCCGTCCGGCCTCGCTAGACAAGGCGCCATACTTGACCGCATTGGTGCCGAGTTCGTGCACCACCATTGCCAACATCAACGCATTGGAGGGATTCAACTGGACATCGGGCCCTTCGAGCGCGAAGCGCGGCCGGTCATTTTGCCGGAATGGCGCCAACGCCCGCTCTACCACGTCGTGGACGGCGACCGTGACCCAGCTTTGCTGGGTGAGAAGATCGTGCGCGTCGGCGAGCGCGTGCAGCCGCGCGGTAAAGGCAGAGCGCTCCTCCCTCGGCGCGGAACGGAAGGTCTGCGTCGCGATGGCTTGCACCGTGCCCAGCGTGTTCTTGACCCGATGCTTGATCTCATTGAGCAGGAGTTCGCGCGCTTCTTCGGCGCGTCTGCGATCGGAGATGTCACGCGCGATCTTGGACGCGCCGATGATCTCGCCCTTCGAATTCTTGATCGGCGATACGGTCAGCGAAATGTGGACACGGCTGCCATCCTTGCGCTGGCGCACCGTCTCATAGTGGTCGATGCGGTCGCCGCGCCGGATGCGCTCCAGGATGCCGGGCTCTTCGTCCCGCCGTTCCGTCGGGATGAGGACGAGGATGGGCTGGCCTACCATCTCCTCGGCGGTATAACCGAACAGCCGTTCCGCGCCGGCATTCCAGCTCGTGACGACGCCGTTCAAATCCTTGCTGATGATGGCGTCGTCGGAGGAGGCGACGATGGCGGCGAAATGCGACGCGGCATCCGGAACGGCACTTCGCGGCTGGATCGTCACCGGCGGTCTGATCAAATCGTCGACGCTCACTTCCGACCCGCGAAGCCTATTCATCCGCAGTTTAAGGGTGCATCGCCCTTAAGATACAGAGGAGAAAGTTTGCGTTGTACCAGGAACGAAAACTGTCGATCGGCGTTGGCCGGATTTCGTGCCGCATGCCCGTATCCATGCCGACCTACCTGCGTTATCAGCCAATCACTTAGTCTGTCTGCGGTACGAAATTGAACAGCCAAGATCACATTCCAATCATCCTCCTGGTGGAGGACGAGTGGCTCGTGCGCATGGAGATCGCCGATGCGCTGATCGACGAAGGCTGGCGGGTCGAGGAGGTCGGCAGCGGCGAGGCCGCGTTGGCCTATTTCGAATCGGGCAGGCCGCTCGACATCCTGGTGACGGACATCCGCCTCGGTGGGCCACGCGACGGCTGGGATGTCGCGCAAGCCGGCCGCCGCGCCTTTCCGGACCTGCCGGTCGTCTACGCCTCCGCCAGCCCACCCAACGACACACGGATGGTGAGCGGCGGCGTATTCCTCGGCAAGCCGTCGCGGATCGAGATCCTGATCGCGGTCTGCCGCCGCCTGCTTGGCTGCAAGACGGGCTGAAAACCTGAGTTTTGCACCTCTGCAGGCTGCTTGCGCGGAACCAATGTTCCGTTGGCGGTTTTGCTAATGGGTCCCGGCGGGCGTGTCGAACCATTCAAGGAGACTCGCTTTGCAAGACCGTGGCTGCAACCACCTGCTCGCCTCGCTCGCCCCATCCGATTGGGAACGTCTGGCATCGGAGCTTCAACCGGTGACGCTGGCCGTGCGCAAGGAACTGGAATTGCGCGGCCACGAGGTGGAATGGATCTACTTCCCGCAAAATGGAATCGCGTCCGTCATCGCCGAAAGCTCCGAAAGCCATCGGGTTGAGACCGGCGTGATCGGCTTCGAAGGGATGACCGGTACAGGCGTTGTCCTGGGCGACGATCGCGCGGCGCAGACGATCGTGATGCAGATCGCCGGCGCCGGCCAGCGGATCGCCGCATCGCGGTTACAGGCCCTGCTGGCCGAGAGCATCAGCCTCCGCCAGAAGTTCGTGCTCTTCGCGCGCGCCTTCTCCATCCAGGTCGCCCACACGGCGCTGGCCAACGGTGCGGGGCTTCTGGAGCAGCGCTTGGCGCGCTGGCTGCTGATGCTGCACGACAGGGTCGAGAGCGACACGCTGGCCATCACCCATGACTACATCGCGACGATGCTCTCGGTCCGCCGCCCCGGCGTTTCGGTCGCACTGAAGGTGCTGGAGGAGCAGGGCCTGACCCGCGCGAACCGGGGAATGATCGCGGTCATCGACCGCCAAGGGTTGCTGGAAAAGTCCGCTGGTCTGTACGGCCGCACCGAAGCGGAGTATCGGCGTCTGCTGAATTGGACTTCGCCCCGCAGCTAGCGCAAGCGGCGCACTACTCAACTCGCGGCCAGATATTCCGGACGCATCGCAGCCTCGTTCAGGTGAGTCCAGGTCTCGATGGCGGCACCGGCCGCGGCGACGCCGTCGCGCAATTCGGCGATGGCCCCATCGCAGCCGGCGCTTTCGCCGTGACGGATTTGTTCTTCCAACATCCGCGCCAGCGCGCTCGCGCGGAAAGCCCCGACATTGCCGGCGGCGCTGACGAGAATGTGAGAAGCCTTGGCCACACGTTTGGTGTCTCGCATCTCCCAGGCAGCCGTGATCTCGGCCATTTGCCGTTCGCATTCGCGAATCGTCTCGGAGAGGAACGCGCGCGCCTTCGCCGGTCCCATGACGTCGACGAGCAGATCCACCGTGGCCCCGTCGAGCAGCGCACCCTCAGCCGTCTTCTCCGGCGCGACCGCAGCGATGGGCTTGGTCGCATGCGCGAACTGCGCCACCTTCTGAAGCAACAGACCCGGACTGACCGGCTTGGAGATGTAGTCGTCCATTCCGGCGCGCAGATATTCCTCCCTCGCGCCCGACATCGCATGCGCCGTCATTGCGATGATCGGTGTGCGCGCCTTCGGAGACGAGAGCTTGCGAATCTGCTTGGTGGCCTCGACGCCGTCAAGTTCCGGCATCTGGATGTCCATCAGGATAACGTCGAAATCGCTGGCGCGCAGTGCATCGACCGCCTCGTGGCCGTTATTGGCTACCACGACCGAATGGCCCGCCTTGGCCAAGAGATGGACGGCGAATTGCTGGTTGATCTTGTTGTCCTCGGCGAGCAGCACACGCAAGGATCTCTTGGCCTTCTCTTGGGCAGTCGCGCCGTCCGAAACTTCCGATTTTTGGGGCAGCGATTGACCGTAAATGTTGATCAAGCAGTCGAACATCTCGTGCTGGCGGACCGGCTTTTCCAGGATCGCATCGAAGGTGCTCGCGGCGGTCTGAAGGCCGTGACGACCGCCGGACGACACCAGCACCAGCTTGGCGTCGGTCAGGTTCGGATTGCGGCGGATGCGCTCGGCCAGGACGTCGCCGGAAAGGCCCGGCATCATGCGGTCCAGGAAAACGATGTCGTAAGGCGCGCCGCGATGCCACGCGCGCTCCATTTCGGCCATCGCGCCGAACCCGTCCCGCTCGTTGCGCACATCCATGCCGAAGCCCGCCAGCATGCGCCCGATGACCTCGATATTCATCGCAATGTCGTCGACGAGCAGCACGCGAAGATTTCGCAGGTTCTTCGGCAACGAATCGCGCGCCATCCCGGCGCGGCTGGAGCGCGGCAGAGAAAGCTCGAAGGCAAAAGTCGAACCCGCGCCGACGCGGCTCGTGACCTCGATCCGACCTTCCATCAGGTCGATCAACTGCTTGCAGATCGCAAGGCCGAGCCCGGTGCCGCCATAGCGGCGCGTCATCGAGCTGTCGGCCTGGGTGAATTTCTGGAAGAGCTTTTCGCGCACGCTCTCCGGCATGCCGATGCCCGTGTCCTCGATTTCGAACCGCAGCGGAACCCGGCCATCGGCGCGCGTCTCCATGGCCAGGCGTTTCACGTGGACCATGACGGAGACGCCGCCCTTTTCGGTGAATTTGACGGCGTTACCGACCAGATTGAGCAGGATCTGGCGGATGCGCGTTGGATCGCCGCGATAGATGCCCTGCGCATCGGCATCGACATAGGCGCCGATGTCGATACCCTTTTCCCGCGCCCGTGGCGCCATCAGGGCGATCGCGCTCTCGACGGTGTTGACGATGTCGAAATCGATGATCTCCAGCTCGATCTTGCCGGCCTCGAGCTTCGAAATATCGAGAATGTCGTTGACCACTGTCAGCAACGCTTCGCCGGACTCCTGAACGGTCGCCGCGAAACGGCGTTGCTCATCGTCGAGTTCGGTGTCCAACAGCAGGCTCGCCATGCCGAGAACGCCGTTCATCGGCGTGCGGATTTCGTGGCTCATATTGGCGAGGAAGTCCGACTTGGCGCGGTTGCCCGCTTCAGCAAGCTCCTTGGCCTCGCGCAGATGGTCCGCCATCGCCTCCTGGCGGCGCGCGAGGAGGACGAGCAACACGCAGAGCCCGCATACGACAAGTGAAATGATTGCCAGCCCGGCGCCTTCCGTGATCGCGCCACGGCGCCAATCGGCCAGCGCCTCGGCCTCCGAGATGCTTACCTTCGCGACAATTCCGGTCGCGGGGCGCACGGCCGTGGCACCCATCCGGCCGTCGCCGGCGAACATCCTCGGCCGCTCCAGCCTCTCAGCGCCGGTCGACAGGACAGGCGGCCTACGCTCGAATTTGACGGACAGCCCCATACTCTCGGCCGGGAGCGCCATGGCCCTGAAATGCACAAGTTCCGTAACGAACCATGAGGGTGGATCGCGAAAATCGATCTCACCGCCGCCGTGCGATTCGATTACACTTCCGGCGAAGTCCGCATTCGCGCCGGCAAAAGCGGCCATGTCGGCCTGGATGTGGGATATCGTATCGCCGTGCTCCTGCACGGTTAGCCATGTATATCCGGCCCAGAGCGGCACAAGAAACGACAACGCCATGATCGCGGCGAAGGTCGTAAGCGAAGGCCGCCAACCGAGAATTCGCACCGTCGCCGATTTGGATCCGACGCTCATGGCTTCCGCTCCAGGTCGGAACTGCAGGCGATTTCGCCCCACGGCGCACGATCGGAATTGGCCGCGAGGTTGAGACGGGCAAGCGTCTGCCTCTCGAGCGCCTTGCCGTCATCCAGCGATGCGGGAACAAGGAGAATCGCTGCGGCCGTCTTCTGCAACACGTCTCACTCCGATTTGGCGCAAATTCGACTGGAAGGTAGTCGCGTTTGCTTTCACGGCCCTTAAGTCGTGCACAGGTTCAGGCCATATCGCATGCGGAGTAATACGTATGCCCAATTCGGGACGGGCGGCGCGGTGAAACATGCGTATAGATACACCATTGGCGATCCACGCGAGGGCTATCCGTCTCTTGGCGCCGAAGAGCGACCCGCTCGACGCGACCTCGGCCATGCTGCTGCTTGGCGAACTACGCAAAGTGCTCGCGCACTTCGGTGTCCCGATGCCGAAAGGGGCCAAAGTCGACTGAACAGTCACGTCAGGCCCAAGGCAAAAAAATGGACGCGGAGACCATAACGCGAGGTCGCCGCGCCCAACTTGACGCTCTCGCCGGGGGGAAGATCGCGAGAGCATGGAGAGTATTGCGCCAACGCCCTTCGCGCACTATTCGGAGAAAATCCGTACGAAAGTCTACCTACGGCCTCGCCAAGGCCGCCGCGATCAGGTCCATAAGGATATCGTCGTCCGGCGGCTTGGCCAGCATCGTCGCACCTAGCCGTTTCGCGGCTTCGCCGATGGCGTGATCGCCCCGGCCGGACATGATGACGGCGGGCGCCCCGACGCCCTTTCGGCGCAATTCTTCCAGAAGTTCGACGCCGCTGGTCTCGGGCATGTGGACATCGAGGATGAGGAAGCCCGCGCGTTGCAGATCGGCGCCGGCATGGAAGTCCCGCGCGCAGGCAAAACCGTCTGCGGCGATGCCTTCCGCATCGAGCAGCACGAGCATAGACTCGCGCACGGAATCGTCGTCGTCGACGACGTAGACGAGGCGATTGGAGGGCGTGCTCAAACCGGTACCCGACGACAGCGAACCGCGATGCTAGCCCACTGGCGACCCCTGCCGCCATACGCGGAAAGCCTTAGGCATTGCCCTGCGGTGGGCGGCCCGCTGCCAGCGATATGCGGACGAGATCGGACAGACTGCGCGCATTCATCTTGTCCATGATGTGCGCCCGATGAATCTCGATGGTACGGGGTGAGATGCCCAGTTCGTAGGCGGCAACCTTGTTCGATCGTCCGACAACCAGCTGATCCAGCACGTTGCGCTCGCGCGGCGTGAGCAGGGCCAGCAGCCGCTCCGCCGCGGCAGCTTCAGCGGCCTGGCTGCGCGTCTTGCTTCCCACTTCGAGTGCGCGGCGGATACTGGTCAGCAGCATCTCGTCATCGAAGGGCTTCTCTATGAAATCCACCGCCCCGGCCTTCATGGCACGGACGGCCAGCGGCACGTCGCCGTGGCCGGTGATGATGACGACCGGCAGGCCGATCTTGCGCTTGACGACCTCTTCCTGAAGCTCAAGCCCATCCATCTCGGGCATCCGGATGTCGGCGATCAGGCAGTGACCGGCACTTACCCTGTCAGCCAGGAAATCCTTGGCGGAGCCGTAATCCTTCACGGCAAAGTTCGCCGATTCCAGAAGTGTCCGGATGGAATCGCGAACGTCGTGGTCATCGTCAACCACAAAAATCAACGTATCGGTTGTCATGCTGCTTCCCTCTGTCCGACAAATGGTACGCGGAAACAAAACTCGGCACCCCCGCCCGTGTTCGGCAGGGCCAGTATGCTCCCCCCGTGCGCTTCCACAATCGACTGGCAAATCGTCAGGCCAATCCCCATGCCCTTTTCCTTTGTGGTAACGAAGGGCTGGAAAAGGCGTTTCAGCACAGCATCCGTCAGACCGGGCCCGCTATCGCCGACCGTGACCCGCGCAAACCCCGTGCTTTCGGCTGCCGTTGTTATGCTGAGCTCTCGCATATCGACAGCTTGCATGGCCTCAAGGCCGTTGCGTATGAGATTTATCAGAACCTGCTGGATTTGAACCTTGTCAATCAGCACTGGGGACAGATTGGGTGCGAGCTGAAGCGCCACGCGGACGTTTTGGTGCGCCGTCCCGAGAAGACCAAGCGCAATGGCTTCCTCGACGACGACGTTGAGGCTTTCGGGCAAGCGGTGACTCTCACGTTTTTCGATGAAATCTCGCAGATTCCGGATGATCGCGCCGGCGCGCAGCACCTGGGCAGCGGCCTTGTCTATGGCTTCCCGGGCACGCTCTTCGCCGCCGGGTTCAGCTCTTTCCAACGTCCGGCGAGCTGCCTTCACGTAGTTGCCGATCGCGGTCAATGGCTGATTCAACTCATGGGCGATGGCCGATGACATCTGGCCCATCGAGTTGAGCCGGTTTATATGGGCGAGCTCCGATTGCAGGGTCTGCAAGCGCAGTTCCGAACGTTTTTTCTCACCGACGTCGCGGATAATCTTCGAGGCGCCAACGACTTGGCCCGCGCCATCGCGCAATGGCGAGATCGTGATCGACACGTAAATATCATCGCCGTTTTTATGGCGCCTTATCGTCTCTAGATGTTCGACCTCGTGCCCGGCACGGATTTGATTGAGAATGCTCTCCTCCTCCGCAAGGCGGTCCGGAGGAATCAGCATCGCGATGTTGGCTCCGATCGCTTCCGCAGCCGAGTATCCGAAGATGCGTTCGGCCGATGCATTCCAGCTGGTGATTGTGCCGGCCAGCGTCTTGCTGAGGATAGCATCGTCCGAGGACTGGACGATCTGCGTCAGGAGGCTGTCGACGCCCACGCGCCTGGCCACCTCGGCCTTCAGCGGCGTCAGATCGTGAATGATTCCGACAAAGATGCGCTTCCCGTTCAGTTCACCCTCGCCGACCGACAAATACATCGGGAAGGTCGAACCGTCCTTCCGACGCCCAACGACTTCACGTCCACTGCCGATGATTCGCTTCTCACCGCTGCGCAGGTAACTGGAGAGGTAGCTATCGTGCTCGCCGTGATAGGGCTCAGGCATAAGCATCTTGACGTTCTGCCCGACGACCTCATCTGCCCGATAGCCGAAAAGCTTTTCGCAAGCTTCGCTGTAGACTTGCATAATTCCGTACCTGTCGATGACGATGATGCCGTCGACAGCAGTCTCTATGAGCGCTTTGAAGAGCGTGTCGTGATTAATTTGCATGAAATGCTTCTATGTCTGTGCGACGCAACACATTCCGTTGAACGGACGCGAGCCATCTTAACAGTATTGAAGCTTGCACATTAAAAGGGCAGTCACGCTACCACTAATAATAATAACTCATTTATTAGAAAATTAAAGAGTGATGGCTTCATAAAGATGACGTGCGCGGCACAATCCAAGTCTAAGTAGCTTCCCTTACAGGAAAGTCCTAGCTGCAAATACGCCTCCTCAAACCGCAGACTCCCTCGACGACGGTAACATGGAGTTTGTGGTGCGCCAGGGATTGAGGTCGTTTTCGGACAAAACAAGGCCGATTAACGAAGTCGCTCGCAACCTTCGGGCTTATGCGGGCGCCATTCTAGATGACGCCATTGCGGCCAAACTCCTCGCCGCCGCTGCTGAGATCGACGCTCGTGAACAGGCACACCACGCCTCGCGCGTCGAGGTCCCCTAGCGTTTCCGTTCTCATGCCGCCGCAGCACCTTCGTGCATCGCGGCGTTGAAGCGTTCGATATCCGTCAGATCCTCGAACACCACCAGTGTCGCGCCCAGCGGCAGGCGCGTCAGCGAGACCGACAAGATCCGCCCATCGGCGCGCGTTACGCGGCCCCATTCGCCGAAGCGCGAGGGCTCGCCCGAGGTGACGCCGGCCGACACCATGCTCCACACGCTGTCACGGCCAACGCGCGCGGCGGAGATCGCCGCAATGCGGCTCAGATGCGGCTCAGCCGACAACTCGCCCTCTTCGAGTTGCCACAGATCAGAGAAGGCCGAATTGTGGATCTTGAGCCGACCATCGGGACCGAACACGGCCATGCCGTCGTCGATCGCATCCAGCGTGGCGCGCTGGGTCTGCGTCAGCATGTGCAGGGACGTGTTGATGCGCAGCGTCTCGCTGATGTCCTCAAACACGTAATAGACGCCGCCGAGAAGATAGGGATAGGCCTTGACCCGCACGCTACTGCCGCCCGCGATGTGCCAGGTCTCGTCGATCCTGCCATCGTCGACGTCGAACAGACGCATGTGATCGCGCTTCCAGGCTTGAAAGTCGCGCTGCTCCGGCAGGCGGCGGTTTTCGCGCAGGCGATCGAAGATATCTTCCAGCCCGGGGTGGGTTTCCAGCCAAGCGTCCGGAAGGTCCCACATCCGGGCAAAGAGCTTGTTGAAGACCGCGAGGCGGCGGTCGGCACCGAAGACCGCGATCGCGGTATCGACGCGATCCAGCATGTCGGCATAAGCGTCCGTGGAGAGCTTGAGCTGGGCCTCGGCCTGGGCGGATTCGGTCACATCGAGCGCAACGCCCGCCACGCCGGCGCTCGGCAGGCGGAACAGGTCGACCGACAACGCGCGCCGCCGTCCTTCGATCACGGTGTAACGCCGCTCGTTGAGCACATCGTTGCCTTCCAGCACGGCGCTGGCGAGATCCCGCTCGGCGCGAACGAGGCGCGGATCGATCTTCAGTGCGTTCTCCAGCGTGCCGGACGCCGTGGCGGTGACAAAGGCGCGATTTGCCCAGGTCAAAGCGAGCTTGCGATTGCGAATCCACACCGGGACCGGCATCGCCTCGAGAACGGATTTGAGGTCGCGCTCAAGTTCGGTAACGCTTTCTTCGACACGCAGGAATAGGGCGGCGCGGCTGCCGATGACGCAGCCTTTCACCGACACACCGGGATGACGCGTCGTTCGGACAGTCGTTGCGAATGGAGTGCCGCCCTCGATGAGCGCATCCAGTTTGGCGGCAAGACGCGTCGAGTCCGCGCCTGATAGGCATGCTTGCAGCAATGCGCTGCCGCCGCGATAGCTGAGCGGGGACGGCAGATCGGAGCCCATGATCACGATCGCCTCGGGCGACGCCTGGATCATCGCCTCGCGGAAGCGGATTTCGGACTGGGCCCGCGCGAGATTGCCGCCCATCACGTAGCGGGTGGTGGCAGTCCTGGCGCGCTCCACGAACGCCCAGATGCAGGCGAACAGGCCGATCAGGAGAGAGGCGATCACGATCGACGCCATGGCGAGTTCGCCGGGCTGCGTCGCGCGGTGCCCAAAGCCTGCCATCAAGTCGGCCAGCGCCGACGTCCAATCGATCAGATGGAGATAGGCATTGAACAGCATGTCGAATACGGCGTGCATGGTTGTGCGTCCCGTGTCTCTTACCGACGAAATCGAATTGGCGGATGAATCAGGCCGTTGCGCTGCCGTCAGCCAGCTCGCAGAGCGCTTCGACGTTTCTGAGGACCAGTTGATGCGTGCTTGGAACGGTGATGAGCTTGTCGTTCTTCAGCGCAGTCACGGCCCGGCAGATCGTCTCGATCGTCAGGCCGAGATGATCGGCGATATCCTGGCGCCCCATGGTGAGGTCGAGACGGCGGGTTTCCATCGCGCCGGTGCGGTCGGCAAGGCGCAGGATGAAGGAGGCAAGACGTTCCTTGGCGCTCTGGCAGCTCAGGATGAAGGTGTGAAGCTGAGCCGTCATCAAGGTCGTCGAAAGATGGCGCAGGATGTTGGCGCGGAAGCGCGGATCGCGCTCGGAATGCCGGTCGAACTGGGCGCGCGGATAGGCAATGAGCGTGACGTTGGTCACCGCTTCGGCGGTGAAGGCCTGCTCCGCGTCGCCGAAGACGCCGAACAGATCGCCCGGCAGGGCGAACTCTGCGATGTGACGGCGACCGTCCGGGGTGTGCCGGCACAGCCGGATCGTACCGCTGACGATTCGATAGATGTTCTGCGCGCGATCGCCTTCCTGGAACACCGTCTCATTGCGCGAGAAGCGGAGGCTGCCGCCGAACTCGCGCAGTACGACCAGGTGCTCCTGCAGGTTTTCCGGCGCCCGCTCGACCGGCGTTCCCATGAAGGGAAACGGAACGGCGATCTTGAAAGTCGCATCTTTCTGAGCGACGTTGAATGTCATTGCCGTAAGCTCCCTTGAGCACCGCCAGATCGCGGTGTTGGTAAGAGCATCGTTAAGTTTAGCGCGAATCAATATCCGGAAGATTCGCGTACGCAGAATCGCTTGGAGAAAAGTCTGTACTTGTCCGTACGCAGAGTGACTCATGGACCGGCGGCGGTGGGGACCTCGCAATTCTGCGTATACCGAGGGGGCTCAGGAGACTTTGCGGTTAAGCATTTCATCCCAGGATAGCCGCCTCATCGGCTGCGGAACCTCGACATCCGGGCCGACGAAGGCGCCGCCGATGTGATTTATGCCGGCACGGCACGCGGCCCGGGCGAGGTCCAGCGTCTGGATGCCGGTCACCATCGATCTTAGCCCCTGGCGCCTGGTCATGCCGCCGAGCTTTGCGATTTCGTCGTGAATTCCGGGCGGAGCGATGGGCGAACTCAAGGCGATGCTGAACCCCTGATGCCCGACATTGGCGTAGTTGACATGGTCGATCTGCCCGAGCGCCAGGTCGATAGTGACCGCACGGCAGAAGGGGCGTATTGCGCATACGGGATCGCTCATCCGGCTCTGCGGGACGCCCAGCGGCAAATCGGTGATCTCGAAAACCATGAAGGGGCGCAATTCCGACGAGAGATTGCGCATGGCGCCGGCAATTTCCATCCGCCCGGACGGCACGCCGAGCACATCGTGTGAAATGGGAATGATCATCAGATAGCGGCCATCCGCGCGCAGTCCGATCGTGCCGCCATCCGCGACAGCGAGATATCGCCAACGGAACAGGCGCCGAGAAGGCCGCAATGCAGTTCGTAAGCGATCTTCAGACAGGTGAGCCGTGAATCGTCGCCGTCGCTCGACGGCGTCGCCACGAGATAGGCAGCTTCGCCGAGCCGGATGAAGAAATCGGACGAGCCGAGCTTGTGACTGAGAAGCGATTCCAGCCTCGCATAGATGGAATCGCGCATCTTCTCCCACCGGGCGCCGGTCTGCTGGCGCACGGTCTCGAGGCCGATCACATTGATGCAGCCGCGCTTGAGCAATGCGGGCGATACGACGGACTTGAGATCGAGTTCGACGGACATGGCGCGTGCGGGCCGATTGAATTCTCGTAACTCGCGAAGTGTCGATCATCGCGTTTTATGGCTCCTTAAGCGCACCCCTCCGTATCAATGCGTATGCAAACGGAATTACCTACCCGGGACCGCACAGGCCGATGCGGCGAGACGGCGGTGACCGTCCCCATGATGCGCTTCGCAGCGAAACTTCTCGAAGGCGGCGTCTTCGCCTACGATGCACTCCGCCTTCGAGGACCGTATGACCGCACGAAATGCACAGGGCGTCCTGGCGGCGCTCGCGATGAGCCTGCTGGCCGCCGACGCGCACGCCGACAATCTGGCGCCGCGTTTCGTCTTGACGAACGCGGACTCGCGAGGCGGCATCGACCTGTCCGGCCCCTGGCACTATTCGATCGATCCCTTTCGCGACGGCTTGAACGGCTTTCACGGCGGTGCTGCCGCGGATGGGCATCGCCGCTATGACGACCGCGATGTCGCAACCGTCATGCAGAACGATCCCGAAGCGCTCTTCGAATACGACATGCGCCGCGCGCCGGTGGCGCAGGTGCCGGGGTCCTGGGTCGGATATGATCCCACCCTTCGCTATTATGACGGCCTGGTCTGGTATCAGAGGGCCTTCACTGCCAGCCACCGCGCGGGCCAGCGGGCTTTCCTGCGTCTCGGTGCGGCGGATTACACGAGCCGCGTTTACCTGAACGGCGCTTTCGTCGGATTCCACGAAGGCGGGTTCACGCCCTTTGCTTTCGAGGTAACGTCGCTGCTTCACGACGGCGAGAACCGCGTGACCATCGGCGTGGATTCGACGCGGACGCCGGCC
>Ga0265314_10001108_pt1 | contig 31108 bp, 29 predicted proteins | sample 4126metaG_FD_203106 | JGI IMG/M metagenome (GOLD analysis project Ga0265314, IMG submission 203106) | Rhizosphere microbial communities from Carex aquatilis grown in University of Washington, Seatle, WA, United States - 4-1-26 metaG | ecosystem: Host-associated > Plants > Roots > Rhizosphere >... | reverse complement strand
TTGAATCCGGGCTGGTGGCGTCGTGGTTCGGCGCGGTAGCCTCGGTGGTGATCGGCGGCGCCGGCTCGCTGCTGGTCGCCGCGATCTGGATGGGGCTGTTCCCCGATCTGCGCCGGGTCGACCGTTTCGAGCCGGCGGATGCAAAAAAGGCCGATGCGTAAGGCCGCCACTCAGGGAGAGGGACATGCACATTCTGATCACGGGCGCGGCCGGCATGATCGGGCGCAAGCTGACCGACCGGCTGGTGGTCGACCGCTCGCTCAACGGCCACATCATCGAGAAATTGACGCTGATCGATATCGTGCAGCCGGCGCGGCCGGCCGGCTTTTCCGACCACATCAAAACCCGCGCCGCCGATCTCGCCGGGCCCGGCGTCGCCGAAAAGGCGATCGAGGAACGGCCGGAGGTCATCTTCCACCTCGCCGGCGTGGTGTCGGGCGAGGCCGAAACCGATTTCGAAAAGGGCTACCACGTCAATCTCGACGGCACCCGGGCGCTGCTCGAGGCCATCCGCAAGGCGGGCGGCGGCTACAAGCCGAAGGTGATCTTCACCTCCTCGATCGCGGTGTTCGGCGCGCCCTTCCCCGACGCCATCCCCGACGATTTCCACCTGACGCCGCTGACCTCCTACGGCACGCAAAAGGCGATCAGCGAATTGCTGCTGGCCGATTACAACCGGCGCGGCTTTCTCGACGGCGTCGGCATCCGGCTGCCCACCATTTGCGTGCGCCCGGGCAAGCCGAACAAGGCGGCGTCGGGGTTCTTCTCGAGCATCATCCGCGAGCCTCTGGCGGGGCTGGACGCCGTGCTGCCGGTCGCCGACACCGTTCGCCATACCCACGCCAGCCCGCGCTCGGCGGTGGGCTTCCTGATCCATGCCACGGACCTGACCCGCGAGCAGCTCGGGCCCCGGATCAACATCACCATGCCGGGGGTGTGCTGCACCGTCGCCGAGCAGATCGAGTCGCTGGCGCGGATCGCCGGCCCCCAGGTCGCGGCGCGCATCCGCCGCGAGCCGGACGAACTGGTGGTGCGCATCGTCAGCGGCTGGTCGGAGCGTTTCGACGCCAAGCGGGCGGCGGAACTGGGTTTTACCGCCGAAGCCAGCTTCGACGAGATCGTCCGCGTCCATATCGACGACGAATTGGGCGGCAAAATCGCGTAATTAGCCAGCAAAACCAATGCTTGCGCCGTCCGGCCCAGGCCTTACATTACGACGATGACCTACGTCGACGCCGCCGTTGCCCCCCTCCGCAAAACCGGCCAGATCAAAATTCACGGCCCCGCCGCGTTCGAGGGCATGCGCAAGGCCGGGCAGTTGACGGCCCGCTGCCTCGACATGTTGACGGACACCGTCAAGCCTGGTGTGCCCACCGACACGATCGACAAGCTGGTCTATGATTTCGCTATGGATCACGGCGCCTTGCCGGCGACGTTGATGTATCGTGGCTACAAGAAATCGACCTGCACCTCGCTCAATCACGTCGTCTGCCACGGCATTCCGTCCGAAAAGCCGATGAAGGAAGGCGACATCGTCAATATCGACGTGACGCTGATCCTGGACGGCTGGCACGGCGATTCGAGCCGCATGTACGCGGTCGGCGCCATCCCGCGACGCGCCGAGCGGCTCATCGAAGTAACCCATGAAGCCATGATGCGCGGTATCGCCACCATCAAGCCCGGCTCGACCACCGGCGACATTGGCGCCGCGATCCAGAGCTATGTCGAAGCGCAGCACATGAGCGTGGTGCGCGACTTTTGCGGCCACGGCCTCGGCCGCCTGTTCCACGACGAGCCGAACATCGTCCATGTCGGGCGGCGCGGCGAGGGCATCGTACTCAAGCCCGGCATGTTCTTTACGGTCGAGCCGATGATCAATCTCGGCCGCCCGCACGTGAAGGTGCTGTCGGACGGCTGGACCGCCGTAACGCGGGACCGCTCGCTGTCGGCGCAGTTCGAGCACACCGTCGGCGTGACCGACAAAGGCGTCGAGGTCTTCACCTTCTCGCCGGCCGGGCTCGACAAACCTCCTTACAAGCTTGCCGCCCTATAAATTCGCCGCATAAAATCCGCGACAAACCGCGCGGGCGCCCAAAACCTCTCTCGTCGGTTGCATACGGTTGCATTAGACTGCCCGTCCGGAGCGGCGGGGCATGTCAGACGATCAAGACCAGAACGCGGAATTTGTCGGCCTCTCCGAGGCCACGCCGCATTATCACGGCCACCGCGAGCGCTTGCGCGGCCGCTTCCGCGAAGCTGGCGCCGAGGCGGTCAGCGACTATGAGCTGCTCGAACTGGTGCTGTTCCGCGCCATTCCGCAGCGCGACGTCAAGCCGCTGGCCAAGGAGCTGATTGCCAAATTCGGCTCTTTCGCCGAGGTGGTCGCGGCGCCGCCCGCCCGCCTTGGCGAAATCAAAGGCATGGGCGACGCCGCCATCACCGAACTCAAGATCGTGCACGCCGCGGCGAGCCGGCTGGCGCGCGGCCAAGTGCAGAAGCGCACCGTGCTGTCATCCTGGTCGAGCGTGATCGACTATTGCCGCACCGCCATGGCCTATGCCGACAAGGAGCAGTTCCGCTTGTTGTTTCTCGACAAGCGCAACCAGTTGATCGCCGACGAGGTCCAGCAGGTCGGCACCGTCGATCACACGCCGGTCTATCCGCGCGAGGTGGTCAAGCGGGCGTTGGAACTGTCGGCGACCGCTTTGATCCTGGTGCACAATCACCCGTCGGGCGATCCGACGCCGTCGCGCGCCGATATCCAGATGACGCAGGCCATCATCGACGTCGCCAAGCCGTTGGGAATTTCCGTGCACGATCACATCATCGTCGGCAAGGAAGGCCACGCCAGCTTCAAGGGGTTGAAATTGATCTAGGATGTGGACCTACAGCCGGGATGTCCGCTTTGCGCCCACCACCGTTGTCACCCTAGTTTATTACCGCGACCTCTTTTTTTCGCGACTATGGCTTGCGGCCGCTGCCAATGATTGCCGGCATCGGTACGTTGAAGGCGGCATCGTCCGAACGCACTGGGGCGATACCCGCTTCGATATAGGCGGTGATTTTCGCGACGACTTCCGGCGTTTGCGCGGCGAGCACCGCCCGTGTGCGGACCGTACCTTCGTGTACCGCGTCGAGCAATTCCTGGGCTGATTTCAGACGCCAGAATTGCGGGACAAGCGCGGCCTCCGCTTGGGCGAAGCCAATCTCGCTCAAAGTATTTCGCATCTTCTCGAGCGAACTGAACTGGAAAATACCCGGCCCGTGCGGCAAGGAGACGTTCAGGTTCGCGAAATCGTGCACCGCACGATAGACGAGACCGAGGCCGGACGCGGGGTCGTTGTCCCATACGGTGAGGGCGGCATAGCCGCCAGACCGCAGCACGCGCAGCATCTCCCGCATGCCTTTTTCCGGGTCCGGCAAATGCATGACGCCATAGCCGCACACAATGGCGTCGAATGAATTGTCGGGAAACGGCAGATCGAGGGCGTCGCCGCTGATGAATTCAACCGCCGGCACCAGCTTGCGCGCAAGCTCGACGACACCGGGAAAGTCGAGGCCGGTGGCGTGCGCGCCGCGCTTGGCGGCGGCTTCCGACAGCATGCCCGGCCCGCAACAGATGTCGAGCATCCGTGTGCCGCTCCCAACCTGCGCGGCGTCGAGCGTCGCTTGCGCCGTTTGCCGCGTCACCGCGCCGAATGTGTCGTTATAGCCGCCTATGGTGGCGTCCCAGCCGCTGCGCTCAAAATCCAGATATTCGACCGGAGCTTTCGATTTTTCGATGAGCACGCGATTTCCTCCAGTTACCTAGACGTCCAAAAGCAGACATGGAGCCTTCGGTTTGAGATGAAAAAGGCCGCCTCTTGAGGCGGCCTCTAGATCGATTATTTCGATACGGCCGCAAGGCCCTTGCGTAAGTCGTCAACGGTCATGACCGGCACAATCTCGACGGTGGCGTTGAAGTTTAAAAACAAAGGTTCGGCGAACTCGACTAACTGCGAAGCATCGGTAAGATCGAAAAACATCATTCCAGATCTCACGCCATTCCAGGACCCGAAATATGCGGCCTCCGGCTTAATTCTAGCCATCAGGGCTTCCAGTGTTTTCCCAAGCGAGCCGTCTTTTATCGCTTCGTTTCCCTTTTCCACGGGAGCCGTAAATTTCATCATCATTCGCATGGTTTGTCCCTATCAGTGAGGTGAATTTGTTTGATTTTCAAGCTGGCGAGCAGCTTCCGTCCGCTTCGGAGCATCCTTGATTGCGGGCGCCCTGATCGGTGAAGTTCATAATCGTTAGAAATGTCGTGACGTCTAGATCCCCCTTTTCGATTTCAAACAGTTCACGTCGTTTCACGGCAGTAATTCGTCGTCTATCTTCGCCTCGATTTCTGCGCGAAATTGCTTCAGGTCCTGCATACACGCGGCGTGCCGGAGCGACCCGCGTGGAAGGCCCCACTTTTCACAGTACTGCGAGCACTGGCTTATAAATTGTACGGCTTCGGCGGCCGCCGCGCGCCGCTGAGCTGCGGGGATCCCGGGAGCTACGACAACGACAAAAAACAAGACGCCGGCGAGCAACGTCGCCCACAAAGCGCATTCGACTTCGGAATGGAGCCACAATAAATAGGCTTTAAGTCCGCCGATTCTCATACCGTTTCTCGACCTTACAATCGATAAAATACCTGCGTTCCATGCCCCGCCGAGCCTTCGACGAGACGTTCAAGTGCACGTTCAAGCGCAATTGGCACGCCATCCTTATCGGTCAGCTACTTCTTCTCTACGAAGATCTGTTTGCAGTCGGCCGTCCCGGTGTTCTCAGCCGAGTGTGCCGCGATGATCGGAACAGCGCGGGCCGTTCCCGCCTTACCTATTGATTCAGTGGGTTTTCCATCGGCGTCGTATGTTTTCGACGGGCAATCCGTCAGAAAATAGACGATCGACGGCGACGGATGGCCGTGGACTTTGTCATGCACACCAGGCTTGCGGGTTGCCTCGATCACGCGAAAGTTGGCGTCTTCAAAGACGAGCTTGTAAACCGATGGATCGCCCTTGTAGGTGGGCTCTGCGGTTTGAGCGGTTGCGCAAGAAACAATCGCCGCCGAAATGGCGGCGGTTAGACCGAATACTTTCATTTTAGAATCCCCCGAGGACGATTCCCCGCCGGAAAACCTATCGCATCGGCTCCGGCCGTCTCGGAAAACATTGCGTGTAAATTCCCGCCTCCATACCATGTCGGCTGGGGACGCCGCTTGCGGTGGGGGATGTTATGGACGATCCGGACTTTTTGCGCTTGGCGCAGGGGACGCCGCATCTGTCTTATGACGAGATTGTCCGACACCCCCGCATGGCGGAGGCGCGCAAGCTATACGTGTCTCACTTTCTCGCGCTCTATGACCGCGATGCATTCATGGCGCGTTTGCTCATCGAGACCGGCCGCTTTCTCGTCTACCATGTCGCAGTAATCCTGGGCGCAGCCCAGGACTCGGCGCGCCGCGAGACCTGGCTGACGGTCGGTCGGCTCAAGAAAGCCATGGCGATGTTCGGGGCGGCGACCGATCGGCATATCGATCAGATCGTTGGTCGGCTCTGTGCCGTAGGCTTCCTCAAATCGGAAACCGCAGAACAGGACCGGCGAGTTCGAATACTCAAGCCGACCGAGAAAATGTTGGCGCACGATCGTGCCTGGCTTGCGGCACACTACGCTCCACTGACGGTGGTCAGCCGGTTTGGTGACTATGATCCGGTAATGCGCGAAGACCCGGCGTATCAACTGGGCAATCGCAAGGCGGCCGTGGACTTTGTGCCTTTCTCAGGAAAACTGCTGGCCGTTGCCCCTGAATTGCTTTTGTTTTTCAAGCACGCCGGCGGCCACATGGTCTCGAATTCACTGTTGCACGCCGCCATGGCTACGCCTGACACACATGCCGCCGTTCCCTATGCGGAGATTGCGGATCGTTTCGGGATATCGCGGACGCATGTACGGACTATCTTGATCGAGGCGCAGGACGCCGGGCTGGTGCGCCTCGACGGACGCGGCGGACAGCGCGTGCAGGTCCTGCCGGCATTCCTGACCAGCTATGATCGCGGCCTCGCGGCCGGGATGTTCAGTCACGATATGGTGCATGCATTGACGACAAACCGCGCCGGCTTGTAACGTGTGCTCGGGCCGGGCGGGCAACCACCGCAAAGATGCTCGGAAGCAGACGTATCCTGCAAGGCGGCCTACGGCTTCACCAGCGTGTACTGATCGGCGCTTTCGGGCACCCGGCTCCAGCCGTTGTCGCCCTCCTCGAAGCGCCACGGATTGCCGCGCGCCGGCACCAGCATCAGTTCGTCGCGGTCGAGACGCCACTGCGCGAAATTGAGCCGTGCCAGCGCGGTGTCGCAGCCCGGCTTGACCGTCAGCGCGAAGCCGTCTTTGGCCGGCGTCGCGGCCAACGCCAGCGCGCAGACCGGCGCGCCCTTGCGCATCAGCGTCCAGTCGCCCGCGACCTGCTCGGCCGGTTTCGGCGGCGGGCCGGCCGAGGCCGCGTTCTGCAAAAACAGCACGCCGAGGCCCGGCGTCGGCGCCTCATAGATGCCGTCCTCGACCTCACTGAATTCGACCAGCGCACGACCTTGCGCATCGAGCAGCCGCAGCAGGTCGTTATCCGGGAAGGTCCAGCCGGCGATGTCGTTCACGATCGGGAACAGATCGGCGCAGCCTTTGTCGAACTCGACCTTGAAGCCGACTTTGGTGGCATCGGTTTTGAACGTGGCCTGGCAGATCTTGTCGCGGTCGGCATTGGAGAACTCCCAAGTGCCGAGCAGCGCCTTGGCGGAATCGCCGAGCGTAGCGGCGGGCGACGCGGGCGCCTGCGCCAAAGCGGGCGTGCTCGCGGTGACGATCAACGCGCAAAGAACGGCGCGAGTAAATCTCATGGCTTCCTCTGGCCCGGCTTGTCCCGAACCTTCACGATCTCGTCGATGCCGGCAATGTCCTTGGGGTCGCCGAACGGCACGTAACGGTTATCGGGTGTCTCGAAGCGGATCCGGATCCGGCGAATGGGATCGACCATGTCGATCGACCAGCCTTCGAGCAGCCGCCACGCCGAAATGTCGTCCATCACCGGGAAGGCTTTTTCGCAACCCGGCGCCTTGTCGACCTGGTAGCCGCCGATGGTGAACTCTTTCAGGAAGGTGATGCGGCAGATTTTCTTGCCGCTCTTGCCGCGGATTTCCCAGGTGCCGTACATGTCCGCCAGCAAAGCCGGATCGACGCTCTTTTCGTCGAGCGGTTTGACCGGTTCGAAATCGAAGGCCGTGGCCGCGCCGGTCGTGGCTCCGAGCAATGCGATGACGAGAAGCGCGCGGCGCATGGTGGTCTACCGCTTCGGCGGATAAGGCGTTTCGGGAACGGGCGTCAGCGGCGGCTTGCCGGCCGCCCAGGCCAGAATGTTGTCGACCACAAGCTGGTCCATAGCCGCGCGCGTCACCTCGGTCGAGGAGCCGAGATGTGGGAACAGGACGACGTGGTCCATCTCCAACAATTCCTGCGGCACCTTCGGCTCGTTGACAAAAACATCGAGGCCGGCGGAATAGATGGTGCGGCTTTTCAACGCCTCGATCAAAGCTGGCTCGTCGATCACCGTACCGCGCGCCATGTTGATGACGATGCCTTCGGGGCCGAGCGCCTTGAGCACTTCGCCATTGATCAAATTCTTGGTCGAGGCGCCGCCCGGCACGATGACCATCAGCGTGTCGACGTCGCGCGCCATGTCGACAAGCTTGGGATAATACTTGTAGTCGACGCCGGCCTGCGGATTGCGGCTGTGATAGACGACCGGCACGCCGAAGGCCTCGAGCCGTTTGGCGATGGCCTTGCCGATGCGGCCCATGCCGACAATGCCGACGGTGCGGTTGCGCAAGGTGGCCTTGCTCAGCGGATATTGCGCTTCGGCCCATTTGCCGGCGCGCACGTAACGGTCGGCCTGCGGAAATTCGCGCACGGTGCAGAGCAGCAGCCCGAGCGCGGTGTCGGCGACTTCCTCGTTCAGCACCTCCGGGGTGTTGGTGACGACGATGCCATGCTCTCCAGCCCATTTGGCGTCGATGTGGTCGTAGCCGACGCCGAAACTGGATATCTGCTCGAGCTTGGGCAGCTTCTGCATGAACGCGGCGTCGACCTTGTTCGCAGTGTAGGCAATGGCGATGGCGCGGATTTTATCGGCCACCGAGGCGAGGAAAGCGTCGCGATCCTTGGCGCCGAGGTAGTCGTGCAGCGTGACCTTGGGCTCCAGGCCCTTGAGCAAGACCGGCTTGCGCTGGCCGACCAGCAATACGTCCGGCTTTTCGCCTGCCATCTGACACTCCTGTTAAAGCAACGCGGTGACCGGCGATTCGACAAACGACTTGAACGCAGCGAGCAATTCGGCGCCGAGCGCGCCGTCGACGACGCGGTGGTCGCAGGACACCGTGACGGTCATCATGCTCGCGACTTTGACGCTGCCGTCCGCGGCCTCGACCGGCGCACGGCGCGAGGTGCCGACGGCGAGGATGGTGGCGTGCGGCGGATTGATGATCGCGGCGAACTCCCGCACGCCGTACATGCCGAGGTTTGAAATGGCGCTGGCGCCGCCCTGATACTCGCTGGCTTTAAGTTTTTTGGCGCGGGCGCGTTCGGCGAGATCGCGGACTTCCGACGAAACAGCGGTCAGCGACTTGGCCTCGGCGTTGCGGATCACCGGTGTGATCAGGCCGCCCTCGAGCGCCACGGCAACGCCGATATCCGAGCTCTTGAAGCGCAGGATACGATCGCCCGCCCACACCGCATTGGCGGCGGGAATGCGCTGCAAGGCCGCGGCCCAGGCCTTGATGATGAAATCGTTGAGCGACAGCTTGAACGCCGGCTGACCGTCTTTGTCTTTCGGCGCGGCGGCATTGGCTTCCTCGCGCATCGCCATCAGGCGGCCGATCTCGATATCGCCGGTGAGATAGAAATGCGGAACGGTCTGCTTGGCTTCGATGAGGCGCTTGGCGATGGTCGCGCGCATGCCGTCGAGCGGCACTTCCTCGTAGGCGACGCCCTCATAAAGCGCTTTAACCTGAGCGGCGCTGGCGCCGGTCACCATCGCAGCCGACGGCGGGGCGGCGTTCTCAACGTCATGTGCCACGATGCGACCGCGCGGACCGGAGCCGGACACGCGCGACAGATCGATGCCGCGTTCGGACGCCAGACGGCGCGCCAACGGCGTGATGAAGGTGCCGGATGCGAGCTTGGCCGGTCCGAAATTGCGCGCGGGCGAACGCACTTCCTGCCACGGGTCCATCTTGATCGGGGCTGATGCGACGGCAGCAGCAACAGGAGCCGCAGGTGGCTTTGCGGTGGCCGGTTGCGGCGCTGCGGGCGCGGCAGCTTTGGGCGCCACGGCCGAAGCCGTTTCGCCCGCGGCCAGGATCTGCGCCACCACGGCGCCGACTTTCGCCGTCTCACCGACGCCGAAGGCGATGGCCGCCAGCGTGCCGCCGAAGGTCGCCGGCACTTCCATCGAGGTCTTGTCGGTTTCGATCTCGAACAGGTTCTCGCCCGGCTTCACCGCGTCGCCGGCGGCCTTGAACCATTTCACGATCTTACCCTCGGCGACCGTTTCGCCGAGCTGCGGCATTAGTACGTCCACGCGCTTCCCCTTATCGTCCGGCGTCTACCAGATCACCGACACGTATTGCGTTTCCTGGAATTCCTTCATGCCCTCTTGCGCGCCTTCGCGGCCGAGGCCGGATTGCTTGGTGCCGCCGAACGGCGCCGCCGGGTCGGAGACGAGGCCGCGGTTGAGGCCGATCATGCCGAAGTCGAGCTTCTCCGACACGCGCATGCCGCGCGACAAATCCTTGGTGAAGAGATAGGCGACCAGACCGTATTCGGTATCGTTGGCGCGCTTGATCGCTTCGTCCTCGGTCTTGAAAGTCTGGATCGACGCCACAGGCCCGAAGATTTCCTCGTTCAGCATCTTGGCTGAATCCGGCACGTTGGTAAGCACGGTCGCCGGATAGAAATAGCCGACACCGTCCGGCGTCTTGCCGCCGGTCAGCACCTTGGCGCCCTTGGCCACGGCGTCATCGACCAGTTCGATGACCTTGTCGCGGCCTTCCTTGTTGACCAGCGGCCCGACGCTGACGCCGTCGTCCAGGCCGTTGCCGACTTTCAGCGCGGCCATCTTGCCGGTGAGCTTCTTGGCGAATTCGTCGTGCACTTTCTCGTGCACGTAGAAACGATTGGCCGCGGTGCAGGCCTCGCCCATGTTACGCATTTTCGCAATCATGGCGCCGTCGATCGCGGCGTCTATGTCGGCGTCCTCGAACACGATGAACGGCGCGTTGCCGCCCAGTTCCATCGACGGCTTGATGATGTTGTCGGCGGCCTCGTGCAGCAGCTTGCGGCCGACCTCGGTCGAGCCGGTGAAGGAAAGCACGCGCACGCGCGGATCGTGCAGCATGGCGCTGACCACCGGGCCGGAGCGGCGCGACGGCACCACGTTGACGACGCCGGGCGGCACGCCGGCCTCCTCCAGCGCCGGCATCAAGGCCAGCATGGTGAGCGGCGTGTCGGAGGCGGGCTTGAGCACCACCGGGCAACCGGCGGCAAGCGCGGGACCGATCTTGCGGGTGGCCATCGCGGCCGGGAAATTCCACGGCGTCACCAGCACGGCGATGCCAGCCGGCTTGTGCTGCGCGACGATGCGCGCGCCGGTGGCCGGCGCCATCGAAATTTGGCCGATATTGCGCACGGCCTCTTCGGCGTACCACCGGAAGAACTCCGCGGCATAGGCGATCTCGCCGCGCGAATCCGACAGCGCCTTGCCGTTTTCCAGCGTGATCAGTTTGGCGAAGCGCTCGGCGTCGCGCATGATGACTTCGTAGGCCTTGCGCAGAATCTCGGCGCGCTCGCGCGGCTTCTTGGCGGCCCAGGCCGGGAAGGCTTCCTGCGCGGCGTCGACGGCGCGCATGGCGTCGTCGACGGTGGCGCTCGCCACCGATGCGATGGTCTTCTCGGTCGCCGGATCGATGACGTCGAAGCGCGCGCCGTCGGATGATTTGCACCATTTGCCGCCGATCCAGAGGTCGGTCGGGACGTTGGCGAGCAGATTTTCGTACATGAGACTTATCCCTTCACTTGCATCACTCTCCGGGAACAAACTAACTCCCGAGACTCCGCCGGATCGTATCGACGATCCGCTGCGGCGTCGGCAACACCATGTCTTCCATGATGTCGGCGGCCGGCAGCGGAATATGCGGCGTCGTGATGCGCACCGGCGGGCCGTCGAGATCGTAGAAGGCTTCGTCGGCGACGATGGAGACGACTTCGGCGCCCCAGCCGCACAGGCGCGGATTTTCCTCGACCGTGAACAGCCGATGCGTTTTAGCGACGGAGCCGAGAATGGTCTGGGTGTCGAGCGGCACCAGCGAGCGCACGTCGACGACTTCGCAGTCGATGCCGTGATCGATCTTGAGCCGCTCCGCGGCCTCAAGCGCCCGCGGCACCATCAGCGCCAGCGCGACAATCGTCGCGTCCTTGCCGGGCCGCAGGATCTTGGCGGTACCGAGCGTGTCGACGATCTCGCCGTCCGGCACTTCGCCCTTCGAATTGTACAGCGACTTATGTTCGAAAAAGATGACCGGATCGGGATCGCGCACAGCAGCCGCCATCAGGCCGATCACGTCGATGGGCGACGACGGCGCCACGACCTTGAGGCCGGGGATCATCATGCACCAGTTCTCGACGCTCTGTGAGTGCTGCGCGCCGAAACGCGAGCCGGCGCCGTTGGCGGTGCGCACCACCAGCGGACACTTGGTCTGCCCATTCGACATATAGCGGCTCTTGGGGAATTCATTGGCGATGTAGTCGAAACACACCGCGATGAAGTCCGAGAACATAATTTCCGCGATCGGCTTGAGGCCCGTCATCGCGGCGCCCATGGCGGCGCCGAGAATGGCCTGCTCCGAAATCGGGGTGTCGCGCACGCGGATCCCGCCGAACTGTTCGTAGAGACCGACGGTCGCCTTGAAGCAGCCGCCGGGCTTGGCGACATCCTCGCCGAGAAATACGACGTCGGGATCGCGGGTCATTTCCTGCGCGATGCCGCGGGTCACCGCGTCGCGATAGCTGATTTCGGCCATGTCAATTTCTCATCGTCAATGTCGTGAATGCCAGTTTCGACGAAGCTAATTTCGCCGATTCTAATTTCGCCATGCCCAGCCGCCGTCGGCATAGACATCGGTGAAGATGATATCGAGCGACGGTGGCGCCGCGGCCTTGCAGGCTTCGGTGGCGTCGTCCACTTCCTTGCGCACGCTGGCGTCGATCTCGGCGATAGTTTCGTCGCTCACACCAAATTGCTTAAGACGGTCGCGGTAGATATTGACCGGATCGTGCTGCTTCCATTTTTCCAGTTCGCCCTCGGGGCGATATTTGGCCGGATCGGCGCGAGAATGGCCGCTGTGACGATAAGTAAGGCACTCTATCAACGACGGGCCCTCGCCCGCGCGGGCGCGGGCGAACGCCTTTTGCGCGGTGCGGTAGACGACGTCGGCGTCGTTGCCGTCGATGAGGATGCGCTCGAGCCCGTAAGCCGACGCGCGATCCGCGGCCGGTTGCGGGATCGGGATGACGTCCTTGATTGGCGTGTATTCCATGTAGAGATTGTTTTCGCAGACGAACACCACCGGCAGCTTCCAGACCGCGGCAAAGTTCAGCGCCTCGTGGAACGCACCGATGTTCGTCGTGCCGTCGCCGAAGAAGCAGACCGACACGTCCTTGTCACCCCTGTACTGCGCGCGCCAGGCGGCGCCACAAGCGATGGGCAGATGGGCGCCGATGATGGCGTACGAACCCATGACGCCGTGTTCCTCCGACGTCAGATGCATCGAGCCGCCTTTGCCGCGCATCAGGCCATTGTCGCGCTGCATCAGCTCGCCCAGCACCTTCTCGACCGGCACGCCGCGCGCCAGGGTGTGAGCATGGCCGCGATAAGTGCAGAACGACAGATCGCCCTTGACCATCGCCTCGGCAAAACCGGCGGCAATGGCTTCCTGACCCAGCGACAGGTGACTAGTGCCCTTGACCAGGTTCTGCAGGAACAGATCAAAAGCGCGCTGCTCGGCCTCGCGCAGGCGGAGCTGCGAGCGGTACAGCGCCAGGCGCTTCTGCTCGCCGATATCGTCGTTCAAACCGGAACCGGCCGGCGACCGGTCTTTCGCTGTCGACATGCTTGATCCTCAAAAGTCGAATTCCGCGCGGAACTTAGCCCCTATCGCGAAGTTCCCGCAACTCTCCAATTCCGCATGATCTTATCCGAAACCGGTGCCCATTTTTCGGGATCGTGCGGGTTATTCGATGACCGCCTCGCTGGTGGTGTTCTTGCCCAGATAGCGCTCGCGGTACAGCAGATAAAGCCCGGAGCCGATGACGACCGCCGCGCCCACGATGGTCCACTGGTTGGGCACATGGTCGAAGACCAAATAGCCCAAAATCACCACCCAGATCAGTTGCGTGTAGATGAAAGGCGATAGCACCGAGGCCGGCGCCAGCTTATGACCGGAAATCAGGAAAAAGTGGCCAAGGCTGCCCAATACGCCGGTTCCGACCAACATCAGCGTGGTGGCCCAGTTCGCGGGCGTCTGCCAGACGAAGGGAATGACCGGCAGCATCACCAGCGCGCCGACGGCGTTGTTGTAGAACAACGAGGTCTGGTTGGAATCGGTGCGCGACGCCACGCGCGTCAGCACGGCGTAGAGCCCATAGCAAATGACCGAGGCGACCGAGAGCAAGGCGCCGGGATTGAAGCCGCCCAAGCCCGGCCTTGTGATCAGCAGCACGCCGCCGAAACCGACGCCGATCGCGGTCCAGCGCCGCCAGCCGAGCCACTCGCCCAGAATAGGACCGGAGGCAATGGCGACGATGAAGGGAAAGGTGAAGATGATCGACAGCGCCTCATCGAGTTGCAGCCAGCGCAGGGCAAAAAAGTTGAGCACCGTTGACGCGACCAGCAGTACGGCGCGCACCACCTGAAGCACCGGGCGCGTGGTTTTCATCAGGCCCGGATGCGAGACGGGGTTGGAGACGAACAACGTCAGCACGAAGGCGCTGGTATAGCGCGCCCAGGCGACCTCAAGGGGGTCCAGCATGGTGCCGAGATATTTCGCCGTGGTGTCGAGACAGGCGAACACGGCCACGGTCAGGCACATCAGCCCGATACCAGTCAGGCGCTGGCGGCGCTGCAGTGCGATATGGGATGCGGGGTTCATTGCCGCCTTCGCTGGGATGCGGCGGCGTCGGCCGCCCGGCTTTCAGCCTCATGCTATAGCGGGTCTCGCAACGGTTGAGCAGTCTTGTCGCGAGATAGCAGCCATCCCGGCCGACGATTTGCCTTCGCTACGTATCCCTCCTTATGACATGGCGGTGTCTTTCCATTCCGGGCGTAGGCGATGACCGGCCTGTCTCTGATCCTGTTCCTGTTGGCGACCTTTTTTGGCGGCCTGACGTCGGGCGTCGCCGGCTTCGCCATGGGCCTGGTGATGACAGGCATTTGCCTGCACATCCTGACGCCGATGCAGACGGCCTCGCTGATCGCGGGCTATGGCTTTGTGACGCAGGGTTACGCGCTCTGGAAGTTCCGCAGCTTCATCAGTTGGAAGGGCGCGGCCCCTTTCATCGTCGGCGGCGCGGGCGGCGTACCCATCGGTACCGCGTTGCTTACTTATATCGACCCTGATGACTTGCGCGTCGCCATCGGCGCGATGCTGGTGCTGTACAGCATCTGGGGCCTGAGCCGGGCGTCGGGACATGTCGAGCATGAGAACGTCGGCATCGATGCCGGTGTCGGAGCCCTGAACGGCGTACTCGGCGGCCTGACCGGGTTGAGCGGCATCATTATCGTGATCTGGTGCCAGTTGCGGAATTGGTCGAAGGACCGGCAGCGCGGCATTTTCCAGCCTGTGCTGTTCTCGACGATGTTGATGACGGCGATATCGCTGAGCGTTGCCGGCGCGGTGACGCCGGAGTTCATCAAGCTCTATCTGCTCGGCCTGCCCTGCATGGCCGCCGGCACCTGGACCGGCCTGAGGCTCTACGGCAAGCTCAACGACGCGGCGTTCCGCAAAGTCGTGCTGGCTTTGCTGCTGGTCTCCGGCGTGTCGCTGGTGGTGCCGTTTTCGTGGTTCGGTTGATCCGGCTTGATGCCGCGCGCATGACGCGGTAAAAAGACGGCCGGGGTTACCGCAGCCTCCCCATCAGATGGACGCCACCCATCCAAGCGCTGATTGCTTTCGCTTGGGGGCGCACGATGGACGGCACGGCACTCGGACTCTTTCTCCTCGCAACATTTCTCGGCGGTTTCACCAGCGGCCTGACCGGCTTTGCCGCCGGCCTCGTCGTGTCGGGCATTTGGCTGCACATCCTGACGCCGCTGCAAACCGCGGTGCTGATCGCGGCCTACGGCGTGGTCAACCAGGCCTATGGCATCTGGAAAGTGCGGCGCGCGCTGCAATGGCGGCGCATCTTGCCCTTCGTCGTCGGCGGCGCCATCGGCGTGCCGCTCGGCGCTTATCTGGTGACGTTTCTCAATCCCGCGCATGTGCGTACCGGCGTGGGCGTCTTGCTGCTCGTCTACAGCGCCTACAACCTGACGCGGCCCGCTATCGCGCCGATCAAATCCAACGCGCCGATCGACGCAGGCATCGGCGTCTTGAACGGACTGCTCGGCGGCCTCACCGGCCTCGGCGGCGTTATCAGCACGATCTGGGTCCAGCTCGGCGGCGGGCCAAAAGACGCGCAACGCGCAATCTTCCAGCCGGTGCTGTTCATGACTATGGCGATGACGACGTTGACCTTCGCCGCCGCGGGGCATCTGTTCAATACCGACATACTCAAGCTGTTTTTCATGGGCTTGCCGGTGCTGCTGCTGGGCTTGTGGACCGGCATCAAGCTTTACGGGCGGCTCGACGACGCGGCGTTTCGCAAAGCCATTTTGATCTTGCTCTTGTTATCCGGTGTCTCGCTTGTCGTACCTGCGTTCTTTCGTTGAGGGGAGGGAAACATGTCGTATCAAGCTTACGCGATCTCACCGACTGACCTCTGGCATCAGATCGGCACAGCGGATGCGCCGCAGTTGATCGATGTGCGCCGCCGCGACATCTACCAATCGACACCCGGCGTTTTGCCGGCATCGGTCTGGCGGGAGCCGACGCAATTGGCGCAATGGATCGGCACGCTCGACGCCACGCGGCCTATCGTCGTCGCCTGCAAGGCCGGCAAGGAGTTGAGCCAGTTCATCACCGCCGAACTGCGCGGCGCGGGCTACGCCGCGTCGATGCTCGAAGGCGGCAGCTTTGCCTGGAGCGACGCCGGCCTGCCGATGGTCGACCGCGCCACCCTCGACCGCTTGGCGCCGAGACCGCCGAGCGTATGGGTGACGCGGCGGCGGCCGAAGATCGACCGCATCGCCTGTCCCTGGCTGATCCGCCGCTTCATCGACCCGCAAGCCAAGATCCTTTTCGTCGACCCGGATTACGTCGACGCATCGGCCAAGGAATTCGGCGGCGTTCCCTTCGACATCGCCGATGTCGAAATCTCGCACGACGGCGACCGCTGCTCGTTCGACACCATGCTCAAATTGTTCGGGCTGGAGAGCGAGCCCTCGCTGGCGCGGCTGGCAATGATCGTGCGCGGCGCCGACACCGCGCGGCCCGACATCGCACCGGAAGCGGCCGGCCTGCATGCGGTCTCGCTCGGCCTGTCGCAACTGGCCGGCGACGACGATCATGGGCTGCTCGAACGCGGCTTCATGGTCTACGATGCCTTGTTCGCCTGGCTGCGCTTTGCCGCCGAAGAACGGCATAATTGGCCCGTGCGCGCATGATCCCGAAAAGTGGGCACCGGTTTTTGAGCAAGATCATGCGCGAAAAGAGAGTGGCATCATGAGCGATCAAGCGCGGCCCTCGTTCATCGAGACTTTCAAAGTCTGGCTCGAAATCGGCTGCATCAATTTCGGCGGGCCGGCGGCGCAGATCGCGCTGATGCATCGCGTCGTCGTCGATGAAAAGAAATGGGTCGACGAGGCGCGGTTTCTGCACGCGCTGAATTTCTGCATGCTGCTGCCAGGTCCGGAAGCGCAGAAGCTCGCCACGTACCTCGGCTGGCTGCTGCATGGCCTGCGGGGCGGGCTGGTGGCCGGTATTCTGTTCGTGGTGCCTGGCGCCGTCGTGATGCTGGGCCTGAGCCTGCTCTATGCATTGGGGCGCGGCGTGCCGCTGATCGACGGCGCGCTGTTCGGCATCAAGGCCGCGGTGTTGGTGATCGTGGTCGAGGCGCTGGTCCGCATCGGCAAGCGTGCGCTCAAGACCAACCTGCTGCTCGCCATTGCGGCGGCGGCTTTCGTCGGCATTTTCTTCATGGCGCTGCCGTTTCCATTGATCGTCGCGGCCGCGGCGCTCGTCGGCTATGTCGTATCGCGCCGGGCCCCCGAGCAGCTCGGCGTTGCGGCCCTCAATGACAACGTACCGCCGCCGGCGAAAGGCCGCTGGCGGCAATTCGCCACGGCTTCGATTGTCGGCCTGTTGGTGTGGTGGGCGCCCATCGCCCTGGCGGCGCTGGTGCTCGGCCCGCAGCATGTGCTGGTCGCGATCGGGCTGTTTTTCTCCAAGCTCGCGGTGGTGAGTTTCGGCGGCGCCTACGCCCTGCTCGCCTATATGGCGCAGCAGGCGGTCGAGACCTATGGCTGGATGACCGCGCCGGAAATGGTCGACGGCCTAGGTCTCGCCGAGACCACGCCGGGACCCTTGATCCTGGTGACGCAATTCGTCGGCTTCCTGGCGGCGTTCCGGGAGGCCGCGCCGTTTTCGCCGGTCACCGCCGGTGTGCTCGGCGCTGTCATGACGACCTGGGTGACCTTCGTGCCATCGATGCTCTGGATTTTCGCCGGCGCGCCCTTCGTCGAGCGGCTGCGGGCCAACCGGGCGCTGTCGGGCGCCTTGGCCGCGATCACCGCCGCCGTAGTCGGCGTCATTTTGAATCTCTCGGTGTGGTTCGCGCTGCATGTGCTGTTCGGCACGGTCACTGAAAGGAACGCCGGGCCGCTGCGCTGGTTCGCTTTCGATCCGGCCGCGCTCGACAGCCACGCGGCGATCCTGGCCGTGGTCGCGGCCATCCTCGCCTTCCGATTCCACCGCGGCCTGATCGAGGTCGTCGTCGTGATGGCAGTGCTGGGGATGGTGACTCAATATAAGTTCTAGTGTTCCCGCTTCACCGCGCTGTCGTGCCAGCGGTGCAACGCCAGATGCGACAGCGCCGACAGCACGAAGAAGATGGCGACGCCGGCGAGCGACAACAGCAGCAGCGCCGCGAACATGCGCGGGATGTTGAGCCGGTAGCCGGATTCGGCAATACGATAAGCGAGCCCTGAACCGGCGCCGGCCGAGCCCGCGGCGATCTCGGCCACCACCGCGCCAATCAGCGACAGCCCGCCGGCGATGCGCAAGCCGGTGAGCATCTGCGGCAACGCCGCGGGCAGTTTCAACTGCCACAACACCTGCCAGCGCGAGGCTTTGTACAGATCGAACAGCGCGATGAGATTATGGTCGACCGAGTTGAGGCCGAGCGTGGCATTCGCGAGCACAGGAAAGAACGCTACGATCCAGGCACAAGTGAGCACGGCCAAAGGCTGCGGCAGATAGATCAAGAGCAGCGGCGCGATGGCGACGACGGGCGTCACCTGCAGAATAACCGCGTAAGGATAGAACGCCTGTTCGATCAGCCGCCATTGGTTAAACGCCACCGCCAAAGCGACGCCGCCCACCGCCGCGAACAGGAAGCCTTCCAAGGTAATGGTGAGCGTGACCAGCAGCGATTGGCCGAGAAGCCCCGCGTCGGCGAACAGCGTCGAGAGTACCAGCCCCGGGCCGGGCAGTACGTAAGGCGGAATGGCGAACAGCCGCACCGCCAAATCCCACATGAATACGCCAATCGCGAGCACGACGACCGGCAACGCAACGCGCAGCGCGGAGGCGTTCATCGCGCGTCTCCCATCGCCGCGCTCAAAGCCTCGGCCACTTGACGGCAAGCGGCGGCATATTCGGGCGAGGTGCGGAAGCGTTCGTCGCGCGGGTAAGGCGCATCGACGTCGATCTCGGCGAAGACGCGCCCCGGGCGCGGCGTCATCACCACGACGCGCTGCGACAGGTAGACCGACTCGAATACCGAATGGGTGACGAAGATGACTGTACGCCGCAACTCCTGCCACACTTTAAGCAGATCGTTGTTGAGCTTGAAGCGGGTGATCTCATCGAGCGCGGCAAAGGGCTCGTCCATCAGCAGCAATTGCGGCTCGGTGACCAGCGCGCGGGCGATCGAGGCGCGCATCTTCATGCCGCCGGAGAGTTCGCGCGGGTAGGCGCCGGCGAACTCGGTCAGGCCGACGCGCGCCAGCGTCCGCGTCACCGCGGTGCGCGATTGGGTCTCGTCGACACGCGCCAGCCTGAGCGGCAGCCGCACGTTGGCCGCGACATTGGCCCAGGGCATCAGCGTCGGCTCCTGGAAAACGAAGCCCATCCGGCCCGGCGGTCTTTCGACGGCGCCTTGCGTCGGCTCGCCTAATCCTGCAACGATCCGCAGCGCCGTCGACTTGCCGCAGCCCGAGGGCCCGAGCAGCGAGACGAACTCGCCGGCGCGGACGTCGAGATCGAATCCAGCGAGCGCGGCGGTGCCGGAGTCGTAGGTCTTGCCGACATTGCGGAGCGAGACGATGGCAGGCGCGCCGTTCATTTGCGCAACTCGACGCCGACGCCCTTGTTGACGAATTGCAGCGTGTAGGCTTTGCGATAATCGATGTTCGCTTTAACGACACCGGCGCGCACCATCTTGTCGAAGAAGCTTTTCATGCGCGCATCGGTCATGGCGCCGATGCCGAGCTTCAGCGAGTCGCCGGAATCGACGATGCCGTATTCCTTCATCCTGGCGATGGAATAGCTCAGCAGCGCGTCGGTCATTTCCGGGTTCTGCTTTTTGATCAGCGCATTGCCCGCGTTGCTGTCCCCATAGATGTAATGATACCAGCCGATGGCCGAGGCATCGACGAAACGCTGCACCAGATCGGGCCGCGTCTCGACGAGGTCGCGCCGCGTCTCGATCAGCGTCGAATAGGCGTTGAAGCCCTCGTCGGCGAGCAGAAAGACCTTCGGCTTGAATCCGCCTTGCGTCTCGACCGCGTAAGGCTCCGACGTCACATAGCCCTGCATCGCCGAGTTCTTGTCGGCGAGGAACGGCTGCGCGTTGAAGGTGTAGGGTTTCACCTTCGTCTCGTCGAAGCCGTAGTCGGCTTTCAGCCACTGGAAGTAGCTCACCATTCCTTCGGGCGAGACGAACAGCGTCTTGCTTTTGAGATCGGTGAGCTTGTCGACACCAGGATGCGCGATCAGCACCTGCGGGTCCTTCTGGAAACTCGCCGCCACCACCACGGTCGGGATGCCGTTTTCGACCGCGTCGAAACTTTGCAGCGAGTTGGCGCTCATGAAGAAGTCGAGCTTGCCGACCGGCAGCAAAATGCGGTTGTTCACGTTCGGCCCGCCCGGCACGATGGTGACGTCGAGGCCGTATTTGGCATAGGTGCCGTCGGCGAGCGCCTGATAAAAGCCACCGTGCTCGGCTTCCGCCACCCAATTGGTGCCGAAGCGCACGGCGTCGAGCGCCAAAGAGGGCGTCGCCAGCGCGCAAAGGACGGCGGCACAGAAATATCGGGCAAATCGCATCGGGACCTCGCGGCCTCCCGCCTAGCTTACAACAGATTTGGCCGCTGCAAGGCTCATCGCCAGCACGCGGGCGACGTGCAGCGGCGCACGGCCGGCGCCGTCATGGATCTGATGGCGGCAGGAGGTGCCGTCGGCGACGATCAAGGTGTCGTCCGCCGCCTTGCGCACCGCCGGCAGCAGCGACAGCTCGCCCATCTTCAGCGACACGTCGATGGTCGCCGCATCATAGCCGAACGAGCCGGCCATGCCGCAGCAACTCGATTCGACCGTCTCGACAGCCAGCTCAGGGATCAGCTTCAGCGCGCCTGCGACCGCGCCCATGGCGTCGAACGCCTTCTGGTGGCAGTGGCCGTGCAGCAGCGCCTTTTTCGGCAGCGCGCCGAGCGGCAGGTTCAAGCGCCCGGCTTTCTGTTCGCGGGCGATGAATTCTTCCAGCAGCAGTGCGTTTTTCGTGAGCGCGTCCACCGCCTCGCCCTTCAGCAGCGCCGGCAATTCGTCGCGGAACGTGAACAGGCAACTCGGCTCCAGGACGACCACCGGCACGCCGCGCAAGACGTAAGGCGCCAGCGCGTCGAGCGTACGCTGCATTTCTTGTTTCGCCTGATCGATGGCGCCGACCGACAGAAATGTGCGGCCGCAGCACAGCGGGCGGCCACCGCTTTTGGCCGCGACCGCGTGCACGCGATATCCGCCGGCGATCAACACGTTCATGGCGGCGTCGAGGTTCTCGCGCTCGAAATAGCGGTTGAAGGTGTCGGCAAACAGCACGACCTCGCGCGCCGTTTCGCCGGGCCCGGCGTAAGGCCCATCGGAAGGATCCCGGTAAATATCCTTGCGCCAGATCGGCAGGCTGCGCCGCGCCGCAAAGCCTAAAAACCTTTCCGACATGCGCCGCAGAAAGGGACTGCCATCGCGGCGGTTGAACAGCGCCGGGAAGCGCGCGGCATAGGGAGCAAAGCGCGGCAGCCAGCCGACCAGCCGGTCGTGCCATGTGAAGCCGCGCTTGGTGGCGCGCGCGGCCTGCACTTCGATCTTCATGCGCGCCATATCGACGCCGGTCGGGCATTCGCGCTTGCAGGCCTTGCAGGAGACGCAGAGGCTCAGCGTCTCCGCCATCTCGTCGGAGGCGAGCGCGTCAGGGCCGAGCTGGCCGGTGACCGCCAGCCGCAGCGAATTGGCGCGGCCGCGCGTGACGTCGCGCTCGTCGCGGGTGACGCGATAGGACGGGCACATGGCGCCACCGGCAAGTTTCCGGCAGGCGCCGTTGTTGTTGCACATCTCGATGGCGCCCTGGAACCCGCCGCCGGCACCTGGAAAGGCCGACCAGTCGAGACACGTCTCGATGTCTTCGCCGTGGTAGCCCGGTTTGTAGCGAAACAGGCTGCGGTCATCGAACTTCGGCGGCCGCACCACTTTACCCGGATTGTAGAGACCGTTCGGATCGAAGCGGTCCTTCACGTCCTCGAAGGCGCGGGCGAGCCGGGACCCGAACATCGGCTCGTTGAATTCCGAGCGCACTAGGCCGTCGCCATGCTCGCCGGAATGCGAGCCTTTGTATTCGCGCACCATGGCGAAGGCCTCTTCGGCGATCGCGCGCATGGCGTGGACGTCTTTATCTAGCCGCAGATTCAAAATCGGCCGCACGTGCAGGCAGCCTGAGCCGGCATGCGCGTACCATGTGCCGGTCGTGCCGTACTTTCCGAAGATTCCGGTCAGCCGCGTGGTGTAGGAGGCCAAGTGTTCGAGCGGCACCGCGCAGTCTTCAACAAAGGAAACCGGTTTGCCCGACTCCTTCATCGACATCATGATGTTGAGGCCCGACGTGCGCACCTCGGTGATGGCGGCCTGCAGTTCGGGATCGAGCACCTCGCCGACGCCGCCCCATTTGGCGCCGCTGTTACGCCAATCGAAGCCGAGGTCGCCGATCAACTCTTTGAGCTGGCGCAGGCGGCGCAGATTTTCGTCGTGGTCGTCCTCGCCGAACTCGACCAGCAGGATCGCCGCCGGCGTGCCGCGCACGAAGCGCTCCAGCGTCGGCCGGAAGATGTCGATGGCGCGCGCCAGTTCGATCATGGTGGTGTCGATCAATTCGACGGCGATCGGCTTGAGGCGCACGATATGCTGCGCGGCGTTCATGGCCTCGTAGAAACTGCCGAAGTGCACCGCGCCGACGGCGCGGCGGCCCAAGAGCGGCGACAGCTTCAGCTCGATCTTGGTCGAGAAGCCGAGCGTGCCTTCGCTGCCGACCAGAATATGCGCGAGGTTGATGTCGTTTTTACCGGGTACCAGCGCGTCGAGATTGTAGCCGCCGACGCGGCGCTGCACTTTCGGAAAACGCGCGGCGATCTCGCCGGCCTCGCGCGCGCCGATCGCCAGCAAATCCGCCGCGAGCGGCCGCAATGCCGCCGGCACGTCGTCGAGATTGCCGCCGATCCGGCCGAAATGCGCCTTGCTACCGTCAGCCAGCAGCGCGTCGATGCCGACGACGTTGTCGCGCATGGTGCCGTAGCGCAACGACCGGCCGCCGCAGGAATTGTTGCCGGCCATGCCGCCGATGGTGGCGCGCGACGAGGTCGAGATGTCGACCGGAAACCACAGGCCGTGGGGTTTGAGCCGGCGGTTGAGCTCGTCGAGCACCAGGCCGGGCTCGACGGTGCAGGTGCGGCCTTTGACGTCAAGGTCGATTAGCTTGGTGAGGTGTTTCGAGCAGTCGACGACCAGCGAATCCCCGACCGTCTGGCCGCATTGCGAGGTGCCGCCGCCCCGGGCGAGGACGGTCACCCCCTCCGCTCGGGCAATTCCTATCGCCCGTTCGGCTTCTTCTATCGTGCGCGGGATGGCCACGCCGACCGGCTCGATCTGGTAGTGCGAGGCGTCGGTGGCATAGCGGCCGCGGTTGAAGCGGTCGAAATGCACCTCGCCCGTGATATCGGCCTTTAACCGGCGCTCCAGGCCGGGCCTTACCACCACCACAGCGCCGGTCCTTTGCGTGCCCAAAGCTTGTTATGCCTGAAAGGCTTATTTGATGATGCGGAAAACCGCTTGACCGCAATGTTGCATTCATAGTTCAACGCCACAAGCGCCGCTCCCTGGCCGGGAACGCGCGGGCGGCAGAGTCACGCCAAATCATCCCAAGCCGCCTTTATTAGGAGCGAAAGTTATGGCGAAGAATTCCTCGCGTGCGGTCGGACGGCATTTCCTGCAGATCCCCGGCCCGACGCCGGTACCCGATCGCGTCCTGCGCGCGATGGACACGCCCGTCATCGACCACCGCGGCCCCGAATTCTCCAAGCTGGCCAAGAAGTGCCTCGAGGGCATCAAGACCATCTTCAAGACCACCAACCCGGTGATCATCTACACCGCGACCGGCACCGGCGCCTGGGAAGGCGCGCTGGTCAACACGCTGTCGCCCGGCGACCGCGTCCTGATGGTCGAGACCGGCCAATTCGCCTCGCTGTGGAAGAAGATGGCCGAGAAGCTCGGCCTCAAGCCGGAGTTCATTACCACCGACTGGCGCCACGGCATCGACGTCAAGGCGATCGAAGCGCACCTGCGCGACGACAAAAACAAAGACATCAAGGCGGTCTGCGTGCTGCACAACGAAACCTCGACCGGCGCCCTGTCGCCGATCGCGGAGGTGCGCAAGGCCATCGACGCCGCCGGCCATTCGGCGTTGCTGATGGTCGACACCATCTCCTCGCTAGCCTCGGCCGACTACCGCCACGACGAATGGGGCGTCGACGTCTCGGTCGGCGGCGCGCAGAAAGGCCTGATGCTGCCGCCCGGCATGTCGTTCAACGCCATCAGCGACAAGGCCATCGCCGCCAACAAGACCTCGAAGCTGCCGAAGTCGTTCTTCGCCTGGGACGAGATGCTGGCGATGAACAAGGTCGGCTTCTTCCCCTACACGCCGGGCACGCAGATGCTGCACGGTCTGGCCGTCGGCATCGAGATGCTGCACGAGGAAGGCCTCGACAACGTCTTCGCCCGCCACGACCGCCTGGCCGAGGCCACCCGCCGCGCCGCCAAGCACTGGGGCCTCGAACTGCTCAACAAGAACGCCAGTCAGTATTCGCCGACCATCACGGCGATCATGCTGCCCGACGGCCACGACGCCGACGCCTTCCGGGCGCTGGCGCTGGAGCACTTCAATATCTCCTACGGCGCCAGTTTCGGTGCCTATGCCGGCAAGTACTTCCGCATCGGCCACTTGGGCGACATTAATGACGGCACGCTGATCGGCGCGCTCGGCATCACCGAGATGGCGCTGCAATTGGCCAATGTGCCGATAAAGAAGGGCGGCGTGCAGGCGGCGATGGACTATCTCACCGCGCAGCACGGCTCGAGCGCCAAGCAGGCGGCGGAGTAAGCTTCCCGCTAACGCGGTGTCGTGATGGCCGGCCCAGCGCCGGCCATTTCGTTTTCAAGCACCCTTGCCACGAATTCCGTGACCGCCATCATCGTCGCTTCGGGCGCTTCGCGCTGCGGCACGTGCTTAGCGCCCGGCAGAAGCGCCACCTCGACCGGGCAATAACATTCCGCCTGCGCGATTTCGATCTGGCGTACCGTGCCGTACTGGTCGCCCTCGCCCTGCACGATCAGCACCGGCACGCGGATGTAAGCCAGGAACTCGGTGAGATCCCATTTGCGAAAATCGCCCTTGAGCCAGACGTCGCTCCACCCGTGCACCGTGGCGTCGACGTCGGCGTGATAGCGGGCCAGCCGCGCGCGCAAATCGGCGGTGTCGTAGGCTTTGCGCATCTCGGCGATCGAGGCGATGGTGACGTCCTCGACGATGAAGTGCGGCGCCATCAGCACAATGCCGGCTACGCGGTGATCCTGATGCGAGCCGGCATAGATCGCGGCGATGGAGGCGCCATCGCTGTGGCCGACCAGCAGGCCGTGCTGAAAGCCGATTGTCTCGAGAATTTTCGGCAGTGTTTCCCGCGCCTCCGAATGCATGAAGGAGAGCGGCCGCGGCAGCTTGGCTGGGCTCGATTGGCCGTAGCCTTCGCGCGAACAGACGAAGACGCCGCAGCCCGTTGCCTTTTGCAGTCTGTCGGGAAAATCGCCCCACATGCCGACACAACCGAGCCCCTCGTGCAGCATCACGAGCGTCGGCGCTTCGCCCGGCCGCGGACCGATGAAGCGGTACTCGAGGCGTTGCGCGCCAATGGAGAGAAAGCCGGAATCTTCTAATTTTGCCATACGCACTAATCTCAATCCGTCACCCTGAGGTGCGAGCGAAGCGAGTCTCGAAGGGCGACGGCCGTCCATCCTTCGAGGGCCGCTGCGCGGCCACCTCAGGATGACGGGTTTAGGATTGCCCTTCCGCCCTCAGCTTGAACCGCTGAATCTTGCCCGTCGCCGTTTTCGGCAGCTCGGCACGGAACTCGACCCAACGCGGATATTTGTACGGCGCGAGTTTCGCCTTGCAATGCTCCTGCAACGCCTTCAACAGCGCGTCGCTGGCCTTGTCCGGCGATTTGAGCACGACGAAAGCTTTCGGTTTCACCAGCTTCTGCTCGTCGCTCCAGCCGACCACCGCGGCCTCCAGCACCTCCGGATGTGACGACAGCGCCGCCTCAACCTCGAAGGGCGAGACATACATGCCCGACACCTTCAGCATGTCGTCGGCGCGGCCGCAGCAGACGTAATAGCCCTCGGCGTCCTCGATGTATTTGTCGCCGCAGCGGGTCCACTCGCCGCGGAAGGTGTCGCGCGATTTCTCGCGGTTGTTCCAGTACATCAGCGCCGATGTCGGCCCGCGGACGTAGAGTTCGCCGATCTCGCCGGGCTTGACCGGCAAGCCGTCCTCGCCGCGCAACTGGATGTCGTAGCCGGGCACGGCCTTGCCCGTGGTGCCGTATTTGTTCTGGCCCGGGCGGTTGGTGAGAAAGATGTGCAGCATCTCGGTGGTGCCGAGGCCGTCCGATATTTCGACGCCATAGCGCGCGAAGAAATTCTTGGCGACCTCCTCCGGCAGAGCCTCGCCCGCCGATAGGCAGCGGCGCAATTTCACTTCGTCCTTCTTCGGCGCGTTCGGACTATTGAGGAAGGCGGCGTAGAATGTCGGCACGCCGAAGAACACCGTGATGGGGTGCTTGCGCAGCAGATCCGCGACGCCGTCCGGCGTCGGCCGCTCGCCATTGAGCACAATGGTGGCGCCGACCGACAGCGGAAAGGTCATGGCGTTGCCGAGACCGTAGGCGAAGAACAGTTTCGCCACCGAATAGACGACGTCGCTTTCCTTTAGCCCCGCGACCGGCGTGCCGTACAAATCCGCGGTGAGCTTGAGGCTGGCATGGCAATGCACCGCGCCCTTGGGCTTGCCGGTCGAGCCGGACGTGTAGAGCCAGAACGCCATGTCGTCGGCCGTGGTCGGCGCGGTGTAAGGTTCGGGCTCGTCGGCGCCAATAATGTCCTCGAACAGCCGGTAACCGTGAGGATTGCCGCCCGAGACGATGACGTGGTCGAGATCCGGGCTTTGCCGGATGAGCTGCTCGAACTTCGGAAACAGCACCTCCGACACCACCAGGCATTTGGCGCGGCTGTCGGCCAGCATGAACCGATAGTCGTCCTCGGTCAGCAGCGTGTTGACCGGCACGGCGATGATGCCGCTCTTGAGGCAGCCGAGAAACGCCGTCGGCCAGTCGATGGTGTCGGTGAGCGCCAGCAGCACGCGCTCTTCGCGCTTGATGCCGAGGCCGCGCAATCCGGCGGCAAAGCGTGCCACCCTGTCGGCGAGCTGGCCGTAGGAAATCGTGCCGCGCGCGTCGATAAACGCAGGCTTGCCGCCGCGGCCCGCATCGAGATTGCGCTGCAGGACGTCGGCGGCGAAATTGTAATCGCGTGGGACTTGCCCTGTTGGGAATTGGCCCACCGGCGCGCCGCCGCTCACCTCTGCCGCACGCACATTGGCGACGGTCATTTTGTTTTCCTCCCCGGACGTTTCCGTATTATGCAGGGGCAACGAAGTGGCCGCAATGACGGCAAACGGGAGTGAAACGATGATCTTCAGCCGGGACCGCATTCTGACCACCCATGTCGGCTCGCTGCCGCGCAACGACAAATTGTCCGATCTGCTGGTGCGCCAGGAAGCCGGCGAGAGTTTCGACGCCCAGGAAATGGCCTCCGAACTGGACAAGGCCGTCGCCCATGTCGTCGACAAGCAGGCCTCGGCCGGCATCGACATCGGCAACGACGGCGAGCAACAGCGCGTCGGCTTCCAGACTTACGTGCCGCAGCGTATGAGCGGCTTCGGCGGCATCTCGAAGCGGCGGCGCGGCAAGGAATTCGAGGAATTCCCCGAACTGGTGGCAAGCCTGCTGCGGCGCTTTCCCCACACCAGCAAGCAGCAGAACGCGCCGGAGTGTCAGGGCGAGTTGCACTACCTCGACATCAAGCCGATCGAGAGCGAATTGGCGCGCTTCAAGCGCATCGCCGGTAGCAAATTTACCGAGCAATTCATGACCGCGCCGTCGCCCGGCATCGTCTCGACCACCATGCTCAACGCGTTCTACGATTCGCACGACGCTTATCTGGCGGCGATCGCGCGCGAGATGCGCAACGAATATCTGGCGATCCACAAAGCCGGGCTGATCCTGCAGATCGACGCGCCGGATCTCGCCATGGACCGCACCATGATGTACCGCGATCTCGACGACGCCCAGTTCGTCAAGCGCGTCGAGGCCCATGTCGCGGCGATCAATGCCGGCATCGAGGGCATTCCGCGCGACCGCGTGCGGCTGCATGTCTGTTACGGCAACTGGGAAGGCCCGCACATCCACGACGTGCCGCTGGCGACGATATTGCCGGCGATCTACCAGGCCAAGGTCGGCGCGCTGTCGATCGAGTTCTCCAATCCGCGTCACGCGCACGAATATCGCGCGCTGAAGCAGCATCCGTTGCCGAAGGATATGCTGCTGATCCCCGGTGTGGTCGAGACCACCAGCAATTTCGTCGAGCACCCGGAGGTCGTAGCCCGCCGCATCGAGGAGGCGGTTGCCACCGTCGGCGACCGCGAGCGCGTCATCGCCTCGACTGACTGCGGCTTCGGCACGTTTACGAACCGCGAATGGGTGATCGAACCGGCAGTATGGCTCAAGCTGCGCTCGATCCGCGAGGGCGCCGACATCGCGTCGGCGAGGCTGTGGGGCAAGAAGGTGGCTTAGGCCTTTCGCGGCACGATCAGGTTGCCGGTGAAAATCTGCACCGGCTCGCCGTTCTGATTGAGCGTCGTGGTCCTCACTTTGACCAGCCCCTGCTTCGGATTTGAGCGCGACGGCCGCACTTCCAGCATCTCGCTTTCAATGCGCAGGCGGTCGCCTGGGCGCACCGGGCGCGGCCACTTAATCTCGTCGGTTCCGGCGCCGATAATGCCGCCCGCCAGCGGCGGGCCATCCTTGACCAGCAACTGCATGGTCATCGCCGCGGTGTGCCAGCCGCTGGCAGCCAGCCCACCGAACATCGTCGTCTTGGCCGCGTCGTGGTCGAGGTGAAAGGGCTGCGGATCGAATTGCGCGGCGAAGGATTTGATCGCGGCCTCGTCGACCGGCGTCGACCCCTTGCCGGTGAACTTCATGCCAGGCGTGAGGTCTTCGAGATAAAGTTTGTCGCTCATGACGTTTCCTCAGGTCGGCTGCGGCACCAGCTTTGCCTGCTTCGGCTTCGGAAACCAGGCGCCGCCGGCCACCGCCGCCGCATTCGCAACACCGAACACGACAATGGCCACCGCGAGGGCCACGAACAACGGCGCGCTGCCGCCGAGCCATGTCACCGCCAGCCAGCCGCCGCCGGCGGCGATGGCGACGCGCAACACCGCCACCATCATGGCCCAGAACATGCGGCCCGCGCCTTGCGAGGCAAAATACAGCGCCAGGCCGCCGCCGAAAAACCCATAGACCGGACCGACGATATGCAGATATTGCGTGCCGGTCGCGAGCATCTGCGGATCGCTGCCGAATAGCGATAGGAAGCCGATGGGATAGAGCGCGGCGGCGACGCCGATGACTTCGGTGATGCCGAAGGCGATGGCCGCGCCGGTCCAGGCGACGCGGAGCGCGCGCCTTTTGTCGCCGGCGCCGATGCTGGTGCCGACCATCGCCGCGACCGGCGCGCCCATGCCGAACACCAGCGGCACCAGCAGATATTCCAGCCGCGCGCCGGTGCCGTAACCCGCGACCGCCGCCGGGCTTATCAACCCCGCGAGACCGGTCGCGACGCCGATGCTGACATTGGTCGAGAGGCTGACGATCGACGACACCGCGCCGACGCGCAGGATGTCGCGCATCGGCGTCCAGCCTAGATGCGGCGGCAGCGTCGGCGGCTTGAGCACGCCACGGCCCGACCAGATGTAGGTGGCGAAAACGGCGCAGCCGATCAGATAGTAAGCCAGCACAGCGACGGCGCCGCCGGCGATGCCCAAATGCGGAAAAGGTCCGAGGCCGAAGATCAACAGCGGCGACAGCGGGATCAGAATGGCGGCGCCGGACGTCACGACAGCCGCGGGGAAAAACATGTTGCCGGTGCCGCGGATGACCGCGGCGAACGAGTTGAACAGCCAGAGCGGCACGGCGCCGGCAAAGACCAGGGTCGAATAGGTCACGGCCGCCTGGAGCGAGCCACCCTCGCCGCCCATTAGCGCGTAGAGCTTCGGCCCGAACGACAGCGCCAGCACGGTTGTCGTAGCGCCGAGCACGACGGTGATCGCCACCGCCGACCACACCAGTTCATGCGCGCGGTCGCGTTTGCCGGCGCCGAGCGCGCGAGCCACCGCCGACAAGATGCCGCCGCCCATCGCGCCGGCCGACACCATTTGCAGCAGCATGAACAGCGGAAACACCAGGGCCATGCCGGCGAGCGCATCGAGGCCGAGCTTGGCGACGAAATAAGTTTCGATCAGGCCGATCGAGGCCTGCACCACCATGACGACGACGTTCGGCAGCGCCAGGCGCACGATGGTGCGCGTCACCGGCGCTTCCAGCAGCATCTTGGTTCGCGGATCCATGGCGGCTCCTATCGGTGCATATGCACGCTTCTCTTGACATTAATACGGGCATATGCACTTATTGGCAAGCGGGAATTTACCTGGTCGTTACAGGGCCGCCCCCGAAGAGGAAGACCGATGCCGGACGATTCGATTGCGATGGATCAGACTCCCTGCAACTGCCTGGCGCTGCGCCAGGCGGCGCGGCATCTGAGCCAGATCTACGACCGGCATCTGGCCGAGGCCGGCCTGCGCGGCTCGCAATATTCGATCCTGTCCAAGCTCGCCCGGCTGGGTCCGATGCCGATCGGCAAGCTCGCCGCCACCATGGTGATGGAGCGCACTG